>Ga0302320_10009117_pt1 | contig 21390 bp, 13 predicted proteins | sample Bog_T0_3_FD_202130 | JGI IMG/M metagenome (GOLD analysis project Ga0302320, IMG submission 202130) | Peat permafrost microbial communities from Stordalen Mire near Abisko, Sweden - Bog_T0_3 | ecosystem: Environmental > Terrestrial > Soil > Wetlands > Peat | place: Sweden: Abisko, Stordalen Mire...
AAAGATTGGTCGGGGAGAGAGGATTTGAACCTCCGACCCCCTGGTCCCGAACCAGGTGCTCTACCAGGCTGAGCCACTCCCCGACTAGCTGCCGTTTGACAACTGCTGTTTGACGGCCTCCACTGCGAACGACGTGGGGGCTCGAACTCAGACAGTATAGCATTCCGTCGCCGCCCCGATTTCGCTTCGAGTCCTTCGGGCAGTGCCGATTTGTGCAAGGGAGTAAATCAAAACCTTTCGGGGTACGCGATTCGCCACGCGTCTCGAAACTCCCATCTGCACCTGCCGCAGCAAGACTGTTACAATCGTGGGCAACAGTTGCAGTTTTTCCTTTATTAAAACGTTTCTATGCTGGTTTTTAGCGCTGCACGGCTGCTGACTCCGTCCGATCACATCGAGCAGCCTCTGCTGCTCGTCGAAGCGGGACGCGTTCTCGATATTTGTTCTCGCAGCGCTCACTCCGTTCCGCCGGCAGTATCGGTTTGCGACTTCGGCGATGCCTTCATCGCTCCTGGGTTCATCGATCTTCACATCCATGGCAGCGCTGGATACGACGTCATGGACGAGACCGCGGACGCGCTTCCTGCGATCGAAAAAATGCTCGCGCATCATGGCGTTTCCAGTTATCTCCCGACTACCGTTACCGCCCCCCTGGATGCGACTCTGCGTGCGCTGGAACGGCTCGCAGACGCAATCGAATCGCGCGGAGAGCAACGCGAAAAAGTTGGCGGACCGCGATGCGAAGAGCCAATGAACGTCGACAGAAGTCGAGCCCAGCCTCTCGGAATCCATATTGAGGGCCCATTTATCAGCCACGCGCGCAGCGGCGTTCACCCGCTGCAAGATCTGCTACCTCCAAGTTTGGGTTTGTTCGAACAGCTCTGGCAGGCAGCGCGCGGACACATTCGCATGATCACGATTGCTCCCGAGCTAGAGCAGGCGCCAGAAGTGATCGCCGAAGCCGCCCGTCGAGGCGTTTGCGTAAGCCTCGGACATTCCGACGCCGATTTTGCCACCACCGAGCGTGCCATCGCGTCGGGTGCGCGGCACGCGACTCACACCTTCAATGCCATGCGTCCTTTGGACCATCGCAATCCCGGTATTTTAGGTGCGGTGCTTACCGATCATCGCCTTACCGCAGACATCATCGCCGATGGCGTTCATCTCCATCCCTCAATCGTGAAGCTTTTTGCTAAAGCCAAAGGTCCCGAACAAACCGTTCTGATCACGGACGCGATTTCAGCGACTGGCATGCCCAACGGCCGCTACCACCTCGGGGCTTTCGAAGTGGACGTTCTGGACGGAACCTGCTCGTTGAACGGAAGGCTTGCGGGCAGCGTCCTCTCCATGGACCGAGCAGTGCGCAATCTAGCTGATTTCGCGGGTTGGAGTTTGGCGCAAGCGCTCTCGGCGGCGAGCCGCAATCCGGCGCGGGTCGCTGGATTCGTCGATCGAGGCGTTCTCGTTCCCGGCGCTTATGCGGACTTCGTCGTCTTAAATTCGCAGGGCGAAGTGTTACGAACTTTCATCGGCGGTATCGAATGTTCAGCATAGCCCGTGTGGGCCCTAACCATCGCGTGAAGGCGCGGCCTGTTGCGTCGATTTCCGCGAATAACTACACAACTACCAGAGGAGTGTAATGGCTGAGACACGCAAATTCCCCCACCATTTGATTCGCGAAATTTTTGAGCAGCCCGATGCCCTGCGCCGGACCATCGAGCCGCGCGTCTCTCTCTCTGATGGACTGGTCCGCCTCAACGAAATCCATATCTCGCGCGAAGAACTGCGCGCCCTGCGCCGCATCAACATCGTCGCCTCCGGAACCAGTCGGCACGCCGGGATGACCGGGCAATACATGATGCAGGAACTCGCCGCTATCCCCGTCGATGTCGACTACGCCAGTGAATTCGAATATCGCAATCCCATGATCGGCCACGGCGAGCTCAGCATCTTTATTACGCAGTCCGGAGAAACCGCTGACACCACCGCCGCGCAACGGGAAGCCCGTCAAAAGGGATCGCGCACCATCGCCATTTCCAACGTCGAGGGTTCGACCATCGCGCGCGAGGCCGACGGTTTCATTTACACCCATGCCGGTCCCGAGATCAGCATTGCCTCCACAAAAGCTTTCACGGGACAGATGGCTTGCCTCTTTCTCTTCGCCCTGTACCTCGGTGAAATCCGTGAGAAAGTTTTAAAAGCCCGCGCCCAGCACTACATCGGAGAACTGCTCGCGCTTCCCGACAAGACAGAGACTGTCCTCGCAGCGGCCGATCAAGTAGAAAAACTGGCCGAACTTTACTATCGTGTCGATGATTTCATGTTCCTCGGCCGCGCCATCCACTATCCCATCGCCATGGATGGAGCCCTCAAACTAAAAGAAGTTTCCTACATTCACGCCGAGGGCTATCCCACCGGAGAAGCCAAGCACGGCCCCAACGCGTTGATCGACTTCCGTCTACCGCTCGTGATGATCGCCACCTGCGACCCCAACGATGCCGGCTCTGTAACGCGCTACGAAAAAAACGTAACCAACATGGAAGGCTTCAAGAAGCAAGGCGCAACCTTAATTGCGCTCGCGACCGAGGGCGACACCACCATCCCCAGCATCGCGGACCACACCTTCTTTATTCCGCTTGCGCCCGAGTTGCTATCGCCGATTCTCGAAATCGTCCCTCTTCAGTTATTCGCCTACTATGTGGCCCTCAAGCGCGGCCTGGACGTGGACCGTCCAAGAAATCTGGTGAAGGCGGTAACGCTGGAGTAGCGCAGGCGTTGGGTTAACGACAGACGTCGGACGAAGGCGCGTTGTACCCTACCTCCTCATCCAAGATTGCAATCTCGTTGCAGGGAACCATTGCGCTTAGATCTTGCCTGCCAAGCGAGCCGGATCGGGAGTATCGCCCACACGACCGGAATCCACCTCGGCGAGCACCGCGCGCAGCCATCTTAGATCGAGGCGTCGCTGATCGGTCATGTGCTGCATTAAGAGGCGGCTGCCGGTGGGTAGCATCGTTACCCAGTGACGGTGCAATTTCCGGATCTCCGCCAAGCGCGCATTCTGCCTCTCGATCTGGATACGCAGAGCCTCAGCAACCAGCTTGAGGTCGGCAAGATGCAGGAAGAGCATCGGGCCGTAAAGAGTCTGGCGCACTTCACCTTCCGCGGCGAATTGTGCATGCAGGGTTTCGCGAAAGCGGTCGCGTCCCCGGGGAGTAATGCGGTACACCGTACGCATGCCACCCCGAGCGACGCGCTGGTGAGCGACCGCGGCTAGCAGGCCATCTTCGGCAAGCTGGCGCACGGCGTAGTAAAGCGTGCCGACGTCGACATCGGTAAAGCACTCGATCATGGCCTGGGTCAGGCGCCGCTTGATCTCATAGGGGTGAAAGTCACCGCGATGCAGAACCCCCAAAATATATAGTTCGGCTTTCATTAGTCTAATTATACTATTACAATTACATCAAGGAGGCGCAAGCAATGAAGCGTTCTATTCTCGCCTGTCTCGCAGGACTCGTCACCTGGGCCATCGTAGTTACGATGATCGATCGCGTACTTCGCCTGAGTTTGCCGAACTACACTGCCGCCGAGCACACGCTCCAGTTCACATTAACCATGAAATGGGCACGTATCTCGATGGCTATTGCGACCTCGCTGGTTACCGGTGCTGTAATCCGTTGGATATCCCCATCCAGCCGTTGGGCGCCGGTGATTGTCGGCAGTGTGGTGCTTGCGCTGTTCGCGCCCTGGCACTTCGCCCATTGGAGCACATTTCCCGCGTGGTATCACCTGACATTTCTCCTGACTATCATTCCGGCGGTCGTCTTGGGTGCGCTGCTGCCATCCCGACGAAATCGGAGACTCAATCAGGCCTACACAGGGCAAAGATAAAGATCAAAGACAAAGACTAAAGACAAAAATAAAGATAAAGTTTAGTACCGGTCATCGAAATCCCCGATCTCGGCGGAAGCAGCCCATGCGTCCGCCGCCCTTCCTCCCAGCAAAATTCCTCCCGATTCTTTATGATGGAGATTCGCAATCCTTCCTTGGGGTGAAGTCACAGTGGCAGAGACGCAACATACGAACGGTATCGAAGTATTAGAAACACGCGAGTGGCTCGATTCACTGGATTACGTCCTATCCCGAGGCGGCGCCGACCGCGCCGGACGCCTCTTGCAGCAATTGGCCCTGCATGCCCGTCGCGAAGGTGGAGTCAATCTGCCGTTTTCGGCGACCACTCCCTATCAAAATACGATTCCTTCGAAACAGCAGCCGCCCTTCCCCGGCAGCCAGGAGATGGAGCGCCGCATCAAGAGCCTGGTGCGCTGGAACGCCATGGCGATGGTCGTTCGTGCCAACAAGATGCAGGAAGGTATCGGCGGACACATTTCCACCTTCGCCTCGGCCGCTACCTTATATGAAGTCGCGTTCAATCACTTTTTCCACGCAGCTAACGAATCGGGCGATCGCGACGTCGTTTATTTCCAAGGACACGCCGCCCCAGGAATTTATTCGCGCGCCTTTCTCGAGGGCCGTATTCCGCGGGAAAAATTAGAAAACTTCCGGCGCGAATTGAAGCCCGGCGGCGGACTTTCCTCCTATCCGCACCCTTGGCTCATGCCCGACTTTTGGGAATTTCCCACCGTCTCCATGGGACTCGGCCCTATCCAGGCCATCTATCACGCGCGCTTCATCAAATACCTCGAAAATCGCGGACTGAAAACTTCGACCGGCGGCAAAGTCTGGGCCTTCCTCGGCGACGGCGAAATGGACGAACCGGAATCGCTCGGCTCCATCACTCTTGCCTCGCGCGAACGCCTCGACAATCTCATTTTCGTCGTCAATTGCAACCTGCAGCGCCTCGACGGTCCCGTCCGCGGCAACGGCAAGATTATCCAGGAACTCGAAGCCATCTTCCGCGGCGCCGGATGGAATGTGATCAAAGTCATCTGGGGCGGCGATTGGGACCAACTGATCCAGAATGATCGCGATGGCCTGCTCGTACGCCGCATGGGCGAAATCACCGATGGCCAGTATCAGAAGTATTTCGTCGAGAGCGGCGCCTATTTCCGGCAAAATTTCTTCGGCACCGATCCCCGCCTCCTCAAGATGGTCGAACATCTTTCGGACGAGCAACTCTCGCGCCTGCGCCTCGGCGGACACGATCCGATCAAGGTGCATGCCGCTTTCCGCTGCGCCGTCGATAACGTGGGATCGCCCACCATCGTCCTTGCCAAAACAATTAAAGGATATGGACTCGGAGAAGCCGGCGAAGGCAAGAACATCACGCACCAGCAGAAAAAGCTGAACGATGAAGAGCTGCAAATCTTCCGCTCGCGCTTCGGCATCCCGATTCCCGACGACGAATTGCACTTAGCGCCGTTCTATCGTCCCGCCGACGACAGCGCCGAGATCAAGTACATGCAGGAACGCCGTCAGCAACTCGGCGGCTACATGCCCGTCCGCAAAGTCCGCGCCACTCCCATGAAGCCCGTTCCCGAGGCACTCTTTGAGGAATTCTACAAAGGCACCGAAGGCCGCGAAGCTTCCACCACCATGGTCTTCGTCCGCATGCTCTCGAAGTTGCTGCGCGATCCCGATGTCGGCAAATTCATCGTGCCCGTGGTGCCCGACGAAGCCCGCACTTTCGGCATGGAAGCGCTCTTCCGCCAGGTCGGCATCTATTCCAGCGTCGGCCAGCTCTACGAGCCGGTTGACATGGATACCCTCCTTTATTATAAGGAGGCAAAAAACGGCCAGATCCTCGAAGAGGGCATCACCGAAGCCGGGTCGATGTGCTCCTTCATCGCTGCCGGCACCGCCTACGCCAACCACGGCATCAATACCATTCCCTTCTTCATTTATTACTCCATGTTCGGATTGCAGCGCATCGGCGATCTCATCTGGCTGGCCGCCGACATACGCTGCCGCGGTTTCCTCATGGGCGGCACGGCCGGACGTACCACTCTGGCTGGCGAGGGGTTGCAGCATCAAGACGGACATAGCCATGTACTCGCTCTGCCCGTCCCCAATCTCATGGCCTACGATCCCGCCTTCGCCTACGAGATCGCGATCATCATTCAAGACGGAATCAAACGTATGTATATCGACGGCGAATCCATCTTCTATTACTTGACCGTCGGGAACGAGCCCCTCCCCATGCCCGAAATGCCCAACCAGCCCGGCATTCGTGAGGGAATCATCAAAGGCCTGTACCGCTACAAAGCTTCTGAAAAGAAAAATGCCAAGATGCGCGCGCAGCTCTTGGGCAGCGGCGCCATCATGTTTGAAGTGCTCAAAGCGCAGGCCATTCTCGAAAAAGACTACGGTGTCGCGGCCGATGTCTGGAGCGTGACCAGTTACAAAGAACTCTACCGGGACGGCAACGACTGCGCCCGTTGGAACATGCTGCATCCGACGCAGAAAGCGAAAGTCCCCTACGTCACCGAGACCCTACAGAGCGCGTCAGGCCCTTTCATCGCCGCATCCGATTACATGAAGGTACTGCCAGAAAGTATCGCGCAGTGGGTTCCCGGCAAACTGGTGGCGCTTGGCACCGACGGCTTCGGACGCAGCGAAAATCGCGAATCCCTGCGAGATTTTTTTGAGGTGGATGCAAAGCACATCGTTCTCGCCACCCTGCACGCACTCGCCAACGAAAAGTCCGGGGATAAAGATAAAGACAAGAAAGATGGCGATGGTGTCAGCTCAAAAATGCTGGAGAAGGCAATCCGCGATCTGGGCATCGATCCGGAAAAACGCAATCCTGCCAACACCTGAGTGTTGCGCCGGATGCCAATGGCTTTGAAAGGGCGCGGCTTCTAGCCACGCCGTACATGACTAAAATCAACCGGCTTTAGCCGCTGAGGCACAACTGAGTTAGCAGAGGGATAACGAAAGAATGCCGACGGAATTTAAGCTGCCCGAGTTGGGCGAGAATATCGAGAGCGGAGACCTCGTCCGCTTGTTGATCAAGCCCGGCGCCAGCATCGCCGAGGGTGAACCAGTCATGGAACTCGAGACCGATAAAGCGGTCGTCGAAGTGCCCTCGTCCCTGACCGGAACCATCGGAGAGGTCCGCGTCAAAGAAGGCGACAAACTTAAAGTCGGTCAAGTTATCTTTACCCTCGAAAACGGGACTGGCGCTGCTGCCCCGCCTCCTGTTGCCAAGACGACTCCGCAGCCTGCCGCAGTTCCCGCTGCCGCAGCCCAAGCCGCACCGGCCGCGACCACCGTTCCTCCCGTGGAGAAGCCGGCGCCGCAGCCCGAACAGCGCGCGCCAAAAGCACCTGCCGCTGCCTCAGCCAGCGAATTCAAACTCCCCGAACTCGGAGAGAACATCGACTCCGGCGACTTGGTCCGGTTGCTAATCGCGCCCGGAGCCACTGTCTCCGAAGGCCAGCCCGTCATGGAACTCGAAACTGACAAAGCCGTCATCGAAGTTCCCTCCTCTGTCAGCGGAGTGGTTCACGAGATTAAAGTCAAAGAAGGAGCAAAAGTAAAAGTCGGCGACGTCATCTTCACCCTGCAAGGCGGAGCCTCCACGCAGCCCGAATCTCCTCGCCGCCACCTGCCCGTCGAACACATGTCGGGACAGCAAGGGGCGCGCCTCTCGTTCCAGTTGGCGATGAAGGCCGAAGGCAAAACCGAAGAACAGGCGCTTCCTCCCGATCGCCCGCATGCTCCAGCGCCCGAGTTCACCATGCCCGTGCAACTCGGCAAAGTCGCCGGCATGGATCACAATCCCATTCCCGCCGCTCCCCATGTGCGTCGCTTGGCCCGCGAAATCGGCGTGAACATTCGCACCGTCACCGGCAGCGGTCCCGGCGGACGCATCAGCGAAGACGACGTGAAGCAATGCGCGAAAAATGCGCTCATGCAGGCGGCCGCGGCCGCAGCCGCCCAGGTTCCGCACGGAACTTTCGTCGAACCCGAACTTCCCGACTTCACCAAGTGGGGCAAGACCGAGCGCGTCTCCATGCGGGGAGTGCGGCGCAAAACTGCCGAGCATCTTCGCCAGGCCTGGAACACGATTCCGCACGTGACGCAGCAGGATCGCGCCGACATCACCGAACTCGAACAACTCCGCGCCCGTTTCGCCCCGCGCGTCGAAGAGGCTGGCGGCAAAATGACGGTCACGGCGATTGCGCTGAAAGTCTGCGCCTCGGCCCTTAAAGTTTTTCCGCAATTCAATGCCTCGATCGACATGGGCAAAGAAGAGATTATTTATAAGCAGTACATCAACCTCGGCGTCGCCATGGATACGGAGCGCGGCCTTCTCGTGCCCGTGATTCGCGACGTTGATAAGAAAAATATTGTCGAACTGGCAACCGAGCTGACGCAGCTTTCGAAAAAAGCGCGCGACCGCAAGCTTACCCCCGACGAGATGGTGGGCGGCACATTTACCATCACCAATCTCGGCGGAATCGGCGGCACCGGCTTCTCTCCCATCGTGAATCATCCCGAGGTCGCCATTCTTGGCCTGTCCCGTTCGCGCATGGAGCCCGAGTGGGTCAACAATAAATTCGAGCCGCGCTTGATTCTTCCGCTGTCCCTCTCGTACGATCACCGGTTGATCGACGGAGCCGACGCCGCCCGTTTCCTGCGTTGGATCGCCGAAGCCTTCGAACAACCGTTCTTGCTGTCGGTTCAGGGATAAAGATCTTGAACCACAGAGGACGCAGAGATTGCGAAGAAAACAAAATATTCTGTCATCCTGAGCGAAGCCAAGCCAAGAGCGCAGCGATTGGCTTAGCGCAGTCGAAGGACCCCTACTTTGCCCATCTGCGTGTGTGATGAAGGGTGTTCTCAGAGGTGTACAAGTGGATTTGTCCCCAGCCTTCGGGTCGAGTAGAGATCCTTCGACTCCGCTGAGGATGACAATACTTAAGACGAAGGACAAATAACGAAATGTCGACCTCATCCAATCTCAACATAGCAGTCATCGGCGGTGGTCCCGGCGGATACGCCGCCGCATTCTTAGCTGCCGATCTGGGCATGAAAGTCACGCTCATCGACCCCGAAGTCAACCCCGGCGGCGTCTGCCTTTATCGCGGATGCATCCCCTCGAAGTCTCTTCTCCATATCGCCAAGCTTCTCGAAGAAGCCGAGCAGGCCAAGAACTGGGGCATCGAATTCAGCGCGCCCAAAATCGATCTCAACAAGCTGCGCTCGTTTAAAGAAAGCGTAGTCGCGAAACTTACCGGAGGACTCGGCCAGCTCTCCAAGCAGCGTAAAGTCCAATTCATCCAGGGCAAAGCCGCATTCGTAAATCCAACAACTTTGAAAGTGACAAAGACCGCCGCCGGAGGCGAAGAGAACCTCACCTTCGACCGCATCGTCATCGCCACCGGATCGCGTCCCACCGTCGTGCCCAGCCTCAAGCTCGATAGCCCGCGCCTCATGGATTCCAGCGGCGCTCTCGACCTTCCCGACATTCCAAAGACACTTCTCGTTATCGGCGGCGGCTACATCGGCTTGGAACTCGGCTCCGTCTACGCCACTCTCGGCACCAAAGTGACCGTAGTTGAAATGCTCTCCGGCCTGCTTCCCGGAGCCGACCGCGACCTCGTGCTGCCTCTTCACAAACGTCTCGAAAAACTTTTCTCGTCGATCCTGCTCAACACCACCGTCAAATCTTTGAAGGACGAAAAGACCGGCATTCGCGTCACTCTCGAGGGCCCGAACGTCAAAGAAAAAGAGCAAGTCTTCGACCGCGTCCTGATGTCTGTCGGACGCCGTCCCAACTCCGAAATTCCCGGCCTTGACAAGACGCAAGTCAAAGTCAATGCCAAGGGATTCATCGAAATCAACGAGCAGCGCCAGACCGCCGAGCCGACAATTTATGCCATAGGCGACGTCGCCGGAGAACCGATGCTCGCCCACAAAGCCATGCACGAAGGCCGCACCGCCGTCGAAGCCATCGCCGGACACAAAGTTGCTTTCGAGCCCAACGCCATTCCCGCCGTCGTCTTCACCGACCCCGAAATTGCCTGGGCCGGACTCACCGAGACCCAAGCCAAAGAGCAAGGGCGCGAAGTGACCGTCGCGAAATTCCCCTGGGCCGCCTCGGGACGCGCCATCACCATCGATCGTCCCGAAGGCCTCACCAAACTCCTCATCGACCCCAAGACCGAGCGCGTCCTCGGCGTCGGCATCGTCGGAGCAGGTGCCGGTGAACTGATCGCCGAAGGCGTTCTCGCCATCGAAATGTGCGCGCTCGCCGCCGATGTCGGTATGACCATCCATCCGCATCCAACCTTGTCGGAGACCGTGATGGAGGCTTCCGAAGTTTTCTACGGACAAGCCACCGACATCTATCGTCCAAAAAGGTAGAGACGAGAGACAATCGATGAGTATGCGAACAGTCTAGCGGAGCTGACCTAGTGCGGGGACGGGCGACTCGTGAACCTGCCCTGAGCGGATTCGAAGGGTCCGGGCCGGTACTATGCCGTCCACCGCCAACACAAATCTCAATGAAGAAATTCGTTCTATTCGCGCTTGCCCTTTTCCTGTCGGCTGCCCCGCTCCGGGCGCAGTCTGTTTCCAACCTGCTCAAAGGTAGTTCACCCGCCCAATCTCCGGCCGCCACCACCGCCGATCCCCTCGGCCGTGAAACTCCTTCCGGCACCGTCTTCGGATTCCTCCAAACCGCGCAGAGTGGAAACTACCGCGCCGCCGCCGACTATCTCCAGATGAGCACCACCCATCGGCAGTCGCAGGGCGCCGACGTGGCCGAAAAGCTCAAGGATCTGATGGATCGCGCCTTCGTCGGAAGCCTTCGTCGAATCAGCACGAGTCCCGACGGAAACCCTGATTTCGACACACCCGACCAGCAAAATATTGGTTATTTTGCCAGTGGAGATTCCGATGTTCCCGTGATTCTCGTCCGCGTCCGCGACCCGAACGGCGGAAAGATCTGGCTCTTCTCTGCCGACACGCTCAGTAAAGTTCCTGAGATCTACAGCAACAGCCAGGCCCACCAGGTCGAATCGAAGCTTCCGCAAAGCCTGGTGCGCAACGTCTTTCTCGGGATGCCCCTGTGGCAATGGCTCGCGCTCGTCGCCGCCATTCCAATCTCTCTCATCATCGGATGGATAATCGTTCTTCTGCTGGCGATTCCCCGCCATCTTTGGTTGAAATTCAGAAAGCGCCAGGACCTCCACTCCTATCGCAACGTCTCCCGGCCGCTGCTGGTCACCTTCAGCGCCTTCACCCACCGCATCATTGCGACCTACCTCGGCTTACCTCTTCTACCCCGTCTCTACTATTTCAGGACAGTCTGGGTCTTCATCACCATCGGTTTTTTCTGGTTCGTGTTGCGCACCAGCGGACTCACCATGCAGCGCCTGCGCATTCGCGCCGTAAGCGCCGGACGCACCGGAACCGGCACCTTGATGTTGCTCGGCGAGCGCATGGTCAAAGCCCTGGTCGTGGCTTCCGCCATTCTCGCCATCCTCGCCATCATGGGTTTCAACCTCACCACCGTTCTTGCCGGACTCGGCATCGGTGGCATTGCCATCGCTTTCGCCGCCCAAAAAACCCTCGAAAATCTTTTTGGCGGAGTCTCCGTACTCGCCGACGAAGTCATTCGCGTCGGGGATTACTGCCGCTTCGGAGATCGCACTGGTACGGTCGAAGACATCAGCCTGCGTTCCACTCGGGTGCGCACAGATGGGCGTACACAGCTTTCGATCCCCAACGGCGCGCTCGCCACCATGAACCTTGAAAACTTCTCCCGCCGGGACAAAATTCTCTTCAATCCGGTTCTCGGCGTCCGCTGCGAAACCACCCAGGACCAGCTTCGCTATCTCTTAGCTCAAATCCGTCGCATGCTCTACGAACACCCAAAAGTCGAGAGCAACAGCGCCAGCATTCGCTTCGCCAATTTCGATAGCAGTTCTCTTCGCCTCGAGATTGCCGGATACGTACTCACGCGCGACGCCAACGAATTCAACGCCATCCGTGAGGATCTCCTTCTTCGCATCATGGACATCGTCCAAAATGCCGGTACAGGCCTCGCTTTCCCTTCCCAGACTCTCTACTTTTCCCGCGATTCCGGTCTCGACAAAGAGAAGACTGCCGAGGCTGAGCATCAAGTTCAACAGTGGCGTGACCAGCACAAATTGCCCTTTCCAGACTTTGCGCCGGACGACCAATTGGCTTTCCGCGACTCAATCGTCTACCCTCCGCCAGATTCCGCGACTCCAGCCAAGTAGTGGCACCCGCAACTTATCCCAAACTATGGGGATCGTCCTCCCTTACCCACGTAACTTGCGGCTTGCGTCTACGCTTCCCTAGCATAGAGAAGCCATGCCCGATGCTTTGCTCTTATCTCCGGACGACCAGGCTGTCAGTGCGATTACCGGCGTCCTGGAAGAAATGTCCGTGACCTGTGAACGGCCGCTGGACGGCATATCCGCTGCCCAAAAACTCAGTTCGCACAACTACGACCTGGTTCTGGTGGATTGCGAAAATCTGCCTGCCGCCAAGCTCATCTTCGACGTTTGCCGTCGCGGGAAAAATGGCCACAATCCGGTCCCCATTGCGATCGTCGATGGCCGCGCCGGTCTGCCTACCGCTTTTCGCTTGGGAGCCGAATTAATTTTGACTAAGCCGGTCGCCAAGGATCAGGCTCGCAGCACCATCCGCACTGCTGTCGGTCGTGTGCGCAAAGATAAAGATAAAGATAATGTTCCGGCTGAATCGATCCCGAACCCGACCGCGAGTGTTTCGGCACCCCCGGCGGTCGCAGCCTATGCGCCAGCCGTAGCAGCCGCCACGACCGCTTCGCTCACGAGTTTCGCCGACTCTGCCCCGACTATAACTCCCAGTGCGGTGCACGCTCCAGGTGCCGTTGCTACGGCTCCAGCCCTCGGAAGATCTGCGCTGGCGGCGTCTGCGCCCGTGCGAGGTGTTACTTCTGCCCCTGCCGCTGCCGCAACTCACAAACCCGCTCCTCTTTCCTCTTTGTCGAAATCATCCCCCGCGACGGCCCCGCCATCTGCGTCGGAGGGAGATTCGCCTCTGGGTGACGATCCGGTCCTCGCTGAACTGGAAATGGCCGAACTCGAACTGGCAAATCCGGTCAAACCGGAAGTGGCGGAGCCCGCTTACACCGATTCGTCGAAAATTAATAAAACCGTGAGTAAAGAAGAATCCGCAGCGGCTGCCGTCGCCCCTGTCTTTTCGTCCTATTCGCAACGCCAAAAACCACGCGGCGCTTTAGTCGCCCTGTTGATGCTTGCGATCGCCGCAGCCGGATTCTATGCCGCGTGGACCTATCAGCCCGGATTCCGCGCTACTTTTCAAGCAGTGGCTCAGCCGCAAATTGACCGCGTACTCTCGCTGCTCGGTGTTGCGGTCGCGCCGACACCCGCAAACCCAGTTCCAGCGCCCGTTCGAGCAGCTGCGCCGGTTGCGCCCGCAGCTTCAAATTCGACCACGCCCGCCAGCCCGGATTCCGCAACGAATGCAACTAGCGGCACTCCGGACGCAACGGAGCCATCACTCGGTCGTGCAACGCCGGCGCAGTCCGGTACAGGATCGAAAACTGGGGTAACCTCACCTGCCACTGCCCCTCCAGCCTCTGCGACGACGCCCACAGTGAGCAAAGCGGAAGCAGCCCAGCCCAACAGCACTCCAAATATCGCGGCTGCCTCGCCGGTGGGGGCTCCATTACCCGGCGAGAGCAGTGTTGTAATTCTGTCCTCTAAAGGTGCGGAGAAGCGGCTCGAGCACAGCGTGGCGCCGAAGTACCCGGTCGACGCGCGCGCCTCGGGAGCGGAAGGAACTGTAGTCCTCAAAGAAGTTGTGGATGCGAACGGTAAAGTTACTGGCGTCCGGCTGGTTGAGGGTGACGCAACCCTCGCCACCGCCGCCATGCAGGCGGTCAAGCAATGGCGCTATCGCCCCTACATCCGTGACGGCAAAGTCGAGCCCTTCCAGACGGTGGTAATTCTGGATTTCCAGCGTCCCTAGTTCTTCATTCAGAACTCGTTCAGGCTTTCTTTACCGGATTACCCAGCACCCGGTTTGGGCCAAGACGGCAACAAAGTAACAACTATCCCTCGGCCCTGACAACAAGCACGTCCCAACAGACAGGTCTCAATTACTCCCGTAACTTGCTGGTTACCCGCTACATTACTAGGATGACCTCATTATGGGTTACCAAGCTTTACTCTTCTGCCCCGACGAAAAACTCGCTCGCGTCGTCACTCAGGTGTTCGGAGACTTGGAGTTCGTCGTCGATCCCGTCCACGAACCATTTGCCGCAGTGAAGAAATTAATGGCGCAGCGCTTTGACGCCATCGTCGTGGACTGCGAGAACGAGCAGAACGCTTCTCTCCTTTTCAAGAGCGCCAGGAACTCCACTTCCAATCAAAGCACGCTGGCCATCGCGCTGGTTGAAGGACAAGCAGGCGTTGCCAAGGCCTACCGCATTGGCGCGAACCTGGTTCTCACCAAGCCGATCAATGTCGAACAAGCGAAAGGAACGCTGCGCGTGGCGCGTGGATTGTTGCGTAAGAACTCCGACGCCTCGGGAACAGCGTCCACCGCATCAGCTCCCGCGGCCCCGGCAGCTGCATCCTCATCCGTCAATCCAAATCAGCCGTCGCCTCGCGCCGCGTCACCCACGCCCGGGTCGACACCCCGGATAGCGGCGGTTCGAACTCCAACTCCGGCTATAAGGCAAACGCCCGTCACCGTCCCTGAAAATCTTCCGGCCATTGCGGCGTCAGCACAAATGAAAGACGTAGGGCTACCGACGCCTCCCGCGTCCGGGGCCGCAATCGCTCCGTCTGCACCGATAGAGCCCTCAATCTCCGCTGAAAGAATCCACGATGGGTCTGCCGATATTGGCGCCCAGCCCACGATCAGGCCAGATGTAGCCGTGATCGAAGTCGCACCCCAAGTAACGGTCGCGTCGGTCCCGGCACCCGCCACCAGTCCTTCTTATGTCACGACGGGCTCAGCAGCCGCCCCGGCCCTCGCAAAAGAAGCTCCAGCCAAAGAAGGTGGCGTGTCTGCCGCCACTTCCGCCGCCGTTGCTTCCGAGCCCGAGAAGGCTGTGCAGGATTCCGGCCACACAACTCCGCCAGCATCGGCGTCACAAACCTCCGAAGCGCCGTCTTTTGGCATGCTCTCTGAAGAAGCCTCTGCCGGATCGGGCAACAAAAACAAGATTTTGGTCGCTGCCGGCATTCTCGTTCTCGCAGCGATCGGCTATTTCGCCTACGGGAAGCTCAACACTTCCTCGACGGCTACCTCGGCACCGCAGAACAACGCGCAGTCCGCGCCCGTTGCCGCGCCGTCCGCGGCCCCAGTATCCGCATTGTCGAACCCGGCGCAGCCCGGCGGTTCTGCAATGGACGCCACCACTCCCAAAACCTCAGCAGCGGTTCTGCCAGACAAGACCGTGGCCAGCGCGGGCACTTCTCCAACCCTTCGCATCGCCGCGAACCCTGAGCCTCAAACTCAAAAGCCCGCCGCAGCTCCGATCGTTGTCAAGTCCAGCACTGCCACAGCGAAGACTCCTGCATCCTCCGATGAGTCGGCCCCCGCCTTGCCGAACGCTGACGTCGCCGCATCCGCCAGCGACAGCAGTTTGACCGGCCTGCTGCCAACAGCCTCAAGTTTCGCAAAGCCCTCGCTGGCAACGATCAAGATCTCGCAGGGAGTGTCGCAGGGTTTGGTCATTAAACGAGTCGCGCCGGTTTACCCGCAAGCTGCGCTGGCCGTGCACGCCCAAGGCGCTGTGCAGATCGAAGCCACCATTACCAAAGAGGGGAATGTGACCAATCTGAAAGTTCTCAGTGGGGATGCGGTTCTCGCCCGCGCCGCCGTCGACGCCGTCCGCCAGTGGAGATACAAGCCTTACTACCTTGACGGCCAGCCCGTCGAAATTCAAACTCAAATCACCGTCAACTTCAAATCGAATTAGCTCGCCTGTCCTGTCGTCTACCGGCCGTCGATGATGGTCTGGCCCTCGGCGCTGGTGTGGCTGCCATCGTGGCAGCGGTATAGATTCAGAAGCTGTAGGGAATAACTCAAGGCGAGGTTTTCTAACTGATACCTGAAAGCTAATTCAGCTGCTCGTCCAACGCGCGGTGCCGCGGACGTCCTGGATGCGAGCTGATACTCCTGAATTTGTGGTACAGCACGTGAAGGTCTTCGCTCAGCAGCCGCAAGATTTCGACGCTAAACTCAGTGTTCTTTTCCAAGAGCGCAAAAAATTCTTCACGCGGGGTGTACACCGCTGCGGTCCTGCCCCCAGCAACCGCTGTAATCCGGTGCCGTTCCCCACTCATGGTTTCGCTCAGGCCGAGCAAGGTTCCCGTACCCACCACTTCGAGCAACTGTCTTTGCCGCTGTCCGGTCGGTAACAGTATTCTGACTTCGCCACTTTCCACCAGGTAAACACCGGTCGCTGGGAACCCTTGCTGAAAGAGCATGCTGCCTTCGGGAAAATTCTGGCATCGTCGTTGCTCGCACAAAGCCTTCAGGAATTCCGCACTCAATTTGCTCGGCTTAGGTGGCAACGACACAGGGCACTCTCTGCGTTTATCGTGCCTCCTGGCAGACACCACGGCTGTGATGGTCATCACGATTCTCGGTGAGCTACAAACTATGTGGTGAAAATCGGAGAGCGGTCAGCAGGAGCCACTTTTCATGAAATTGTCATCGCGGGCAAGGCGAGGGATCTGTGGTTTGCCGCGAACTGCAGATTCTTCGCTTCGCCCGGGATGAGTAGGTCGAGTAAATTGAAGTCGGATGGGGTTTTTACCTTCGCAACGGCCGGTTAACCTCTACGCTTGAATCTCGCAGAAGCTCGACCTACTGCCGTTCCATGATTTCGTCGATCGCAGCCTTGCCGCCCTTATCGACGCTAATCACTTTATGGATGGGCTTGAACCCGGTCAATGTAACATCGATAATGTAATTCCCGGGCCCCAGCATCACGTCCACCGGCGAGAGCTTATCGAGGATGCGCTGGTTGATTGCGACCTGCGCTCCCTTCGGCTGCGTGTGAATGCTGATAGTGCCCATCCCGGTCGTATTGTCTCCGCCGCGTCCAAACAGTTTGTTGAACTTGCCCACCGTCCGTATATCTTCCGCATTGCCCAGCGCTCGCAGCGCAGGCGCATACTGAAAATTCTGACCGGGCCCGAGATCGGCAACGGTGGTCTCCTCCAGATATCCTTGCTTGCGCAAAAGGATCGTGTGGCTCCCTTTCTCGACCGCGAACTGCGAAGGCGTCACTCGTCCCGTAGTCTTGCCATCAATAATGATTTCCGCGCCCGGCGGTGTGCTGCCCGCCACCACCAGCGCATTCATCGCAGAAAGATGAAGTAGCAGCGAGACCTTGCTGCCTGCAGCCACGTCTACCGATCGGACCTCAGACGAATAACCACTCTTGCTCACCGAAATAATGTGCTTTCCCGCACTCAAACTAGCAATGGTGAAAGGCGTCACCCAGCTCGGATCGGTCTTTCCATCGACTTGAAATTGCGCTCCCTGCGGCGTCGAATCGATCAAGGCCTGGCCAGGAATGACGGCCTGTACCGGTGCTGAAGATGGCGCGGGCGCTCGCCGATTGGCCGCACTGCGCCTCTCTACCGGATGAACCGTCAGGTTCGGCTGCGCTTCCGCAATGGGTTCGGCAACCGGAGCGGTCGGCGCGGCAGCCCTTTCGTCAGGCTGCGCTGCGGCAACCGGAGGCCCCGGCTGAGTCGAAGTCACGGGTTTCGTCGGCCGCGGCGCTACTGTGGATCCGTCGTCCTCCGAACGTACATGGAAAAATACCGCAATCGCAATGACCAGAATCAGCGCCACCGCACCCAGAATCGAAAACAGCATCAGGCGAGGGGGTATCGTCGAGATTTCCTTCATCGCCTTTTGCGCGACTTCTCTTGGCTGGACCTTTGGCTTATCGTCTTTCTTCTGCGAACTCTGTGCTACGGGAATCGAAGGTTGCACCGGCTCTGGCACCGACGGCGCAAACACCGGCTCCTTCAGCGGAGGCATCTCTGCCAAGTCAGAAAAACTCACGCCAGCGGAACTGGCCGCCGGGGCCGACATCATAGGATCAACGGCCACACCTGGCGTCTGCTCCTGTGTCTCCGCTTCTTCGACCGCAGCCGACATCACCGGACTCGATGCAAACGGCGAGTTCGCCGCGTTCCCGCCAAACGCACTGCCGGGCATCTCTGAGCTAGAACTTTCCTGAATTTCGGGTTCCGAAACCGGGCTCGCGTTAAAGTCAGTTTCAGACGCAACTGTAAACTCCTGCGGTACGCCACGAACCGCGCCCACACTGGCGCTCGCAGCCGCAGCCTTCACAGACGATGCTCCGACGTTCAGAGGAGAAGCGTTCGGCGACTCAATTTTAACTTCTGGCAAGCGTGGTTTCGCCACAACCGGATTCGCGGCTGCAACCCTCGGCGCAGCCACCTTAGGTGCCGCGGGAGGTGCCGCCGGGGCTGGATTCGGAGCACTTGCCACCGATGAAACAAATTTGCTTGCTGCCGCCGCCCGAGCCGCCGGATTCACCACCGCACTCGGCACCGCTCCGCCCTTTCTCGCTTCCGGCGCGGCTTTCTTGTTTTCCTTGCATTTCTCCAGATCATCCAAAAGTTCACGCGCACTCTGATAGCGTTCCGCGGGGTCCTTCGCTAGCGCCTTCATAACCAGCGCGCTCACCGCCGGATGAATCTTCGGATTCAACGATACCGGGGTCTTAGGCACATCGTTTTCTATGCGGCTAAGCAGCGTTACCGGATCCGCCGCATCGAACGCCTGCCGCCCTGCCACCATCTCGTACAAAATCGTGCCCAGGGTATACAGGTTCGACCGCAGGTCAATCGCTTCCCCGCGAATCTGTTCCGGAGAGCAATACGGCATCAGCCGCCCCAAACCTTTTCCCGCCTCGGCTTCGATCAGGCTCATGTTGGAGATGCCATAGCCCAGAATCTTGACCATGCCATCCCACTGCACCATGATCTTCGCGGGCTCCAGCGAACTGTGAGCGACGCCCTTCAACGCGGCGTGCTCCAACCCCGCGCAAACCTGCCGCGTGATGTCGAGCAGGTCCCAGATCGAGAAGCCTTCTTTGCGCGCCAGCATCGTCGCGATGCTGTTGCCCTGTATGTACTCCATCGCGGCGCAAAACTGGCCGTCCATTTCTCCCGCGCCATAAAGCAGAACGATATTCTGGATGGCTAGCTCGCGTGTACTTTCACCCTCTGCGACCAGGGTTTCCACAAACTTGTCGGCACGGTCGCCCAACTGCTCGAGACTCTGCGTCTTGAGCGCCACGACCTGGTTGGTTTCCGTGTCCATCGCCTTGTAGATCATGGCGGTATCCGACTTGGAAAGTTCACTCTGTATGTCAAAACGGCCAAACATTGTTGCCATTACTTTCGCCTCACGCAGTTATGCGGTTCTTCACCTTGAACTCACTAAGTTGGCTAAGAACAGCCGGAGAATCGACCTTAGAATACCGCCTTCAACTGCCCAACTGAGAGTTACGAAGGTACTCAAAAACAAACGCGAACGGCTCTTATTTTGGTCTTGCGTGAGAGAGAGGATTTCGCTGCGACGGAGCCTTAGCAAAATCAATAGGGCCTTCGCCCTGAGAGCGGGGTGGGCAAAGAGCGAGTCAACTTCTTTCGCAAACTCTTAGGGATCCTACACCGCGCGCGCTTCATTACTTGCGCCTAGCGCCGCCCAGCTTCCATCTCCTTCTTCATCGTCTGGTAACTCGCCTTTGGAAGATAGTTTCTATCAAACAACAGCGCCGCACCCTGCGTGTGCTTCGAATGGGAACCAATCCATGAATACTTGTCGGTGAAGCCCCAGGTCTGGATCGCAGTGCAACCCGCATCAGAAAGACATGCCCTCGTAATCTGCCCGAAGATTTCTCCCTGTCGCCTCAGTTCCTCTGCCGTAGCGTCACCTGCCGCATCGACCGGCAACGCAACATCCAATTCTGTAATGTGGACCTGCACTCCAAGAGCAGTAAAGCGTTTGATGTTCGCTGCGATCGATGCGACATCGGCATACAGGTTTGTGACGTGCATTTGAAATCCCACGCCATCGATCGGAACCCCGCGCTTCCGGAAATCGCGCACCATGCCGTAAATGGCGTCCGACTTGGGGTTCACGACCTCCGCCTCTGCCTCGTTGTAAAACAGCAGTGCCTGCGGATCGGCCTCATGCGCCCAGCGAAAGCACTGCTCGATATAGGAGTAGCCCCGCTCCCCTATGGCCTCGCGCGAAGCTCCAACATCTTCTCGCGGCGTGATCCCCGGCTGGTCCCGCCAGATCGTGCTGCGCAATTGCCCCGGATGCACCTCATCAAACGCCTCGTTGACCACGTCCCAGGCAAAGATCTGGCCTCTGTAGTGTCCGACCACAGCCTTGATATGTTTTTCGAGAATCTCCGTAAGCTCGCGGGAAGTGAATTTCCCTTCGTTCAGCCATTTCGGATTCTGCCGGTGCCACACTAAGGTATGGCCCCGTACTTTCATGCCGTGCCGTCTCGCGAAATCCACAACCTGATCGCCCTGCGAGAAATCGTACGTCTCCGGTTGTGGATGAACCGCCTCCCACTTGAGCGCGTCTTCGGGTTCCACCATGTTGAACTCGCGGGCCAGCGTGGCCGAATACGCTTCCTCAGTCAGCGCCCACGGTCGTATCGCCGTACCCACTAACATCCTCGAAGCTTGTGCCGCTTCACGCATCGACATCTCGGGCGCAGCCACGCTCAGCACGAGGAAAGATCCGAATGTCGCCACAGCTAGGGAAACTCGCCACTTCATTTTCGTTGCCGTCTCTTCGTCGATCGAGTAAGACCTTCTGCGCCCTCCGATTACTTTGCCCGCGGCAAGAACTTCTGCAAAGGACAATGCTCACACTGCGGTTGTGACTTTAGGCAATAGTTCTTGCCAACACCAACCAGCAATCCGTGCATTTCGTTGAAAATCTGGACCAAATCGCTGCGCTTCGCCCGGCTCGCCCGCGACGGCCGATGCGAACACCCTCCGAGAGAAAGAAGATTCTCCCGAGTTGCAGAAGAATGTTTCAAGTTTGAGGTCTGGATTTCTCGACGTCTCGGCGGTGAAGGATTCTCTGCCCGGGAGCTTTCGCACAGCGCGCGCTCAAACAGTTCGCGGATTTCCTCGTAGCTGGCGCCCTCTGAAATGAGCTGGTGCCGTTCCAGGATCCGCCGCGTATATGCGTCCACGACAAACACTGGACGGTTGCCCGCGTACAAAAGAATCGAATCCGCCGTCTCCGGACCAACGCCATTGAGAGCGAGGAGTTCTTCGCGAAGCTCGGCCGTCGGACGCGCAAACATCCGCCCCACGGATCCACCGTACCGTTCGT
>Ga0302320_10009118_pt1 | contig 21390 bp, 19 predicted proteins | sample Bog_T0_3_FD_202130 | JGI IMG/M metagenome (GOLD analysis project Ga0302320, IMG submission 202130) | Peat permafrost microbial communities from Stordalen Mire near Abisko, Sweden - Bog_T0_3 | ecosystem: Environmental > Terrestrial > Soil > Wetlands > Peat | place: Sweden: Abisko, Stordalen Mire...
AGGGGATCAATAGAATTCTGAGTTTCGATCGAGGATTCGACGGTTTCGCGGGGATCACTCGGTTGTCTTGAGGCCCGAACGTGTCGATAAGAGCGGCGAAGAAACCGCATAGGGAAGAGTAGGCGACTATCCTCCCGGACTGAGCCATTGCCATAGAATGGTCCGAATGACTGAGGAAATTCATGAACACTCCTGAGAGCATGAAAGCCGAGCTTGCCGCTTGGAACGACGGCGCTGGAATCGACCTCGAAAGTTGGATCAGCTGCGAAGGAAGGTTCTCACTCGCCGTTGGCTACGCATCTATCTTCTGGCCCGCGTTCACTTTGATTGAGGGCTACATCTTGCCACAAGGAGTCTCCGAAGGTTCTCTCCATAGCTGGGAACAGAATGGGAGGAGCCGACAATCGATCGAATGGGTTATGAACCACGTTCACATCGCTGACATCCATCCTCGTAATTGCGGGGACATCTCGATCGACAAGTTGCTCGTTATCGGTAATGTACTCAAGGAAATATACGAGGCTAAACTTCAATGGCAATTCCCGGACCGTCCGTGTTCGGTTGAACTCTTTATTCCGGACGATCCCGATGATCTAACGGAGTATCAGCTCTCCTTTTGGCAAAAGTGCCACGAAGCTCCCGAATAACCGCCAATCCGGAAGCAACTCCGGTTAAGCAGGGCAGAGCGGCACAATCTGCGCCGCCAACTCGCCGTCCGCGCCCACGGTCAGCATCCCGACTGTGATCGGCAACTCGAACCGTCGCGGCCCGCAGGAGCCGGGATTGAAGTACAGCACGCCTTTTTTCTTGTAGATAGTTGGCTTGTGGGTGTGGCCAAAGAGCACCGCCGCGAACTTGCCTGCCGCCGGATCAAGGCGCAGCGTATTCAGGTCGTGCAGCATGTAGATGTATTGGGCGTTGCCTTCGGGATTGTGGGCAAGGTAGACCTCGGTCTCAGGCAGCCTGGCGCATGCGCCTTCGCGATCGATGTTGCCGCGAATCGCTGTAACCGGGGCAATCTCCTCCAAAGCTCTAAGCACCGAAGGTTTGCCCACGTCGCCGAGGTGCAGAATGTGATCCACCCCCGCGAGTGCGGGAGCGACCTCCGGGCGGAGTAGTCCGTGGGTGTCGCTGATGACGCCGATTCTCATGGCAATTGGCCTCGCCTTCCAGAAAAGCAACCGCAGGTCCTTCCACTCAGTAGAACGCAGAGAGCCTGCACAGTTTTGAAAGGGCACGACTTCAGTCGTGCCGAAATGGGGCGCCAAAACCGCTGGGCTTCAGCCCCTGTGGGATGTCTCTGTCCCTTCGCCCAGAATGCATTCTGTCTTTCAACAAGCTCCCGGAGACACAAGGATGGCAGTAGTCAGGATCGGCTTATCTTGGCGCTGCGGGTGGTGCGGGGAGCCTTGTAAGTCAGGCTGGCATGGTTGGGGCTCGGGTGTTTGACCTTGGAGGGGCGGCCGCTTTCGCGGATGCGCCGGTCCGCTTCTTGCCAACTGGGGAGTGAAGACTCGGGTGGGTCCAGTGGGTGACGGAGGCTTCGTCGCACCAATGGATGAGATGAGTCATGGCGGCCTTGTGTGCGCCGGAGATCATGAACTGGCGCATGCTTTCTTCGCTGTCCCAGGCGGTCATGGTCCAGAAGGTGAAGTGTTTGTCGGGGAGGAATGCTCCGGCGAGGAATCCGGGGGCGCGGCGGACCTGGCGCATTGAGCGCGTGGTGTGGATGAAGAAGAAGGGGAGAAAGCGGATGGAGCGGATGCGGAGGCGGGTGAGGGAGATGAAAGGCATTGAGAAGCAGTTTACAGTTATCAGTTTTCAGTTGTCAGAGATCAGAGAACAGGGAACAGGGAAAAGGGAACAGAAAGGTAGGGACTGAGGGACTGAAGGAACAGGCAATTGGCACCAGGGAATAGGCAATAGGGACAATAAGACGCCCTCTTTCCTGGGCGGGGGTGGTGCTGGTATGCTGCGGGGGCTTGGGATTACGAATTGGCATTGGCAGGAAACCCTTGAGAAAAGCGATTTAGGCGAGGGTGAAAGAGCTGAACGTGGGGAGTGGCTGAAAGGTGTTTGTCAGGCAAGTGCGGGCGAGGACGCCCGCACGACAGCCGGTCTGGAGACCGGCGCTACATTTTGAGAGCGAGGGAGAAAAGCTATGTGGTTTTTGGGAATGGATGTGGGCACGGGCGGGACGCGGGCGGTGGTGGTGGACGCTAATGGAAAGCTGATTGCCGGGGCCGCGGCCGAGCACGCGCCGATGAAGACGGCGCATCCGGGTTGGGCGGAGCAGGATCCTGAGGACTGGTGGCGGGCGGCGAAGGCGGCAATTCATGGAGCGCTGGCGGCCGCGCCTGAACCCCGAGAACAGATTGCGGCGATTGGGTTGACGGGGCAGATGCACGGGGCGGTGATGCTGGACGAGGCGGGCCAGGTGCTGCGCCCGGCGCTGATCTGGTGTGACACGCGGACGCAACCGCAGTGCGACTGGCTGACGGAGAAGATTGGCTACGAGCGGCTGATCGAGTTGACGTGCAATCCCGCGCTGCCGAATTTTACGGTGACCAAGATTCTGTGGGTGAAGGAGCACGAGCCGGAGATCTTCGAGAAGATTCGGCACATTATGTGCCCCAAGGATTATGTGCGGTACCGGCTGACGGGCGAGTTTGCGATTGATGTGCAGGAGGCGAGCGGGACGCTGCTGCTGGACGTGACGAACCGGCGGTGGTCGAAGGAAGTGGCGGAGGCGGCGGGGATTCCTGAGAGCTGGCTGCCCAAGGTGTATGAGAGCCCGGAAGTGTGTGCGCGGATCAGCGGGACGGCGGCGGGCCTGACGGGGCTTGCGGCGGGAACTCCAGTGGTGGCAGGGGCGGGCGACCAGGGCGCGGGCGCGGTGGGGATGGGGATCTTGCAGCCGGGATCGGTGTCGGCGACGATTGGGACGTCAGGGGTGGTATTCGCGGCAACAGCCGCGCCTACAAAAGACCCGAAGGGCCGTCTGCATACCTTCTGCCACGCGGTGCCGGGCCTTTGGCATGTGATGGGTGTGACGCAGAGCGCGGGGCTGAGCTTTCGCTGGTTGAGAGAAACATTTTTTGCGGCGGAGAACTATGACGCGCTGACGGCGTGGGCGGCGGCGGTACCGGCGGGGAGCGAGGGACTGGAGTGGGCGCCGTATCTGCTGGGCGAGCGGACTCCGCATCTTGACCCGGAGGTAAGGGCCGCGTTTGCGGGCATTTCGACGGTGCACAAGGGCGAGCATTTTGTGAGAGCGGTGCTGGAGGGGGTGGCCTACTCGCTGCAAGACACTTTCAGCTTGTTTGCGGAGTTGGGGATTCCGGTCAAGGGGATCAGGCTGGGCGGCGGCGGAGCACGAGGTCCGCTGTGGAGGAAGATTCAGGCGGGGATTTATGGGCACGCTGTGGAGGTGCTGACGGCGGAAGAGGGCGGGGCATTCGGTTGCGCGCTGATGGCGGGCGTTGGCGCGGGACACTGGGCCGATCTCGATGAGGCGTGCGCGGTGGCCATTGAAGTGGCGCAGCGGATTGAGCCGGACGCGAAAGATGTGGCGGCATACAAGGCTGGGTATGCGAAGTGGAGAAAGTTGTATCCGGCGCTGAAGAGCTTGAGATAAGGTCTGGGGCAATCGGGTATCGGGCTTGGGATGGTGTACATGCGGAGGATGGGTGAGTTAGCCTGACTCCGACCCTACCTATGGAATGAGGGATCCCCGATGCGCCTCCGCCTGACCCTGCCTTCCTTCTTTTGTTTTGCAATTGCACTGACTTCGCCTGGCCAAACAGCTGCACCAGCAGGGACGACGGCTGCTGCGGCATGGCTCACCTGTGCCGACCTGCATCTGGTTCCGGCGGCCCGCGAGTGCACGGCTGTGACTACGATTCCCATAGCCGGTTTGGGGTTCTTCGTAAGCGCGATCAACAGCGCGGAGGATGGGTTCACGGCCGAGGACCTGGTGGAGCAGACGCTGGGAAAAAGGAGCGTGCATGCGGATGCTCCGTTCATCCGGCTGGAGCGCGCGGATACAGACGAGGCGAAGGCGCTGCTCGCTGCGCATCATCTGGCGTTCGATGCGGCGATGCACGACGAAGGCTACGTGATTGTGCCGGACGACAAGGGGGGGCTGGCGGTAATTGCGGAGACGGCGCAGGGCATGTTCTATGGCGCGCAGACGGTGAAGCAGTTGCTGCGCGGGGCGGGCAAGGACGCCGTGTTGCTGGCGCCGACGCTGCGGGATTGGCCGGCGATGGAGCATCGGGGGTTGAGCGACGATTGGTCGCGCGGGCCGATCCCGAATATGGAGTTTTTGAAGCGCGAGATTCGCACGTTGGCGGCGTACAAGTACAACATCTTCTCGCCGTACTTTGAGCACACGTTTGCATACGCGAGCTCGCCGGTGGCGGCGTTTCCGGGCGGAGCAATGACGCCGGATGAAGCGCGGGAGATGGTGGAGTACGCGGCCAAGTATCACATCACGATCATTCCCGAGCAGGAGTCGTTTGGGCATCTGCATCACGTGTTGAAGTTTGAGCAGTATTCGCACCTTGCAGAGAATCCGCACAGCTCCGTGATGGCGCCGGGCGACCCGGCGACGCTGCCGATGATTGCTGAATGGTTTGGCGAGCTCGCGAAGGTGTTTCCAGGGCCGTGGGCGCATATAGGCGCGGACGAGACGTTTGAGCTGGGGCTGGGGCGCACGCGGGCTGCGGTGGCCGATCGCGGACTGGGCGCTGTGTATATCGACTTCCTGACGCAAATTCACAAGGCGCTGGAGCCGAATGGCAAGCAATTGTTGTTTTGGGGCGATATCGCGGAGCACTCGCCCGACCTGGTGAAGACGCTGCCCAAAGACATGATCGCGGTGCCGTGGGATTACGACGCCAGGCCGAGCTTTACCGACATTATTTCGCCGTTTACCAATGCCGGTCTTGAGACGTGGGTTGCGCCGGGAGTGAACAACTGGAGCCGGGTTTACCCCAACAACAATGAGGCGCTGGGGAACATTCGTGCGTTTGTCAGGGACGGACAGAAGCTGGGTTCAAAAGGAATGATCAATACGGTTTGGAACGACGATGGGGAAGGCATCTTCGACGAGAACTGGTACGGGATATTGTTTGGCGCGGCGGCAGGATGGCAGCAGGGGGAAAGCTCTGAAGATGCGTTCAAAGACAGCTACGGTTGGGCGTTCCATCGCGATCCGACCGGCAAGATCAACGACGCGCAGCGAGCGATTATGGCGGCGCACGCCCTGCTGAAGAAGGCCGGCCTACAAGATGCAGAGGACGGGCTTTTCTGGATTGATCCGCTTGATCCGCTGTCGGCGGAGGGCCAGCAGACGGCGGCAAAGATCAGGCCAGTGGTGAGCGAGCTGCGTATGGATGCCGAGCGGGCGATTACTCTGCTGGCCGAGGCGCGCGCGGCAGCGAAGTCGGAGGAACGGACGCTGGAGAATCCTGAAGCTCTTGACGCGCTGGAACTGGGTGCCCGCAGGGTTGATTTTATTGGGGCGAAGTTCCAGGAGATGGATGAGGCGATCGCGATCTACAACCAGGCGCGGGCAATGGTGGCCACCAAGACGCGGACGAACGAGATCTCGTCGATGCTTGATAACATTGGCTCGAACAACGGCAAGATTGAGGACATGCGCGACGGGTATACGGAGTTAGGGGAGTTATACAAGCGGGCGTGGCTCAGGGATAACAGGCCGTATTGGTTGGATAACAACCTGCGGCGGTATGACCGGGCGGCGGAGATGTGGATTGGGCGCAGCGATCGCTGGCAGAGCCAAGTGGTTCAGCAGTGGTGGGACACGAAGACGCTGCCATTGCCTGAGCAGGTTGGGTTCCCGCCGGTGGATGACGGTGGGCACGTGCCGAGTGGGTTTCCGAGGTAGGGGGCGGGGGTGGGGAATATGACTCAATTTAGTCGCCCTTGCTCTTGAGAGGAGGACTTGATGCGAAGAATACTTCTCGCTCTTTGGTTTGGGTTATGGCCGCGCTTTTGGGGCGTGTTTCTCCCGTACTTTCAATTACTGTGTCGGCTCAGACTCTACAACTACTTTTGGGGCGGGGTGTGCGGCCTTGGCCTTTGGGTAACAGACATTACAGTGGGCCTATCTCTTGATTCGCGGCTGTTGCTTGGCCTGGGAGCGCTAGTCTGGCCATTGGGGGTGTCGATGGTTATGTTTCTCATCGGCTGGATGGTCGACAAGATAACTTTCAAGATGCGACTCGTGGTGATTTCCGCTCTACTTGTTTCGTGTCTCTTGACGGAGAATCTTCAGACGCTGATGCAGCCGCCGATGTCAAACATACCGACGTACTACCGGCTATTCGCAGCTGTTTGGTAAGGGCCGAGACGGCCCAGCCGCCGACCCGCCGAACATTTCGCACCAAACTTAGTGACATGCCGGCTGATCTTGAAACGCGTGGCTCTCGGTCATGGACACAAACCCGCGCGCGCAATTCAGGATCTGGTCTTCAAGAGGGGTGTTATGGAAGGTGTCAGGGGAAATGAAAGTGGCCGCGTTGCGGATAGCGACGTAGTTTGCACTCAGGGTTCGCATGTTATTGAACTCTGTAGAGAGTAGGGGGTAAGCGCTGTGGTCGTCACTTGTGGATGCGGCGGCGGAGGCCAGCTCCAGATTCTTGTTAGCCAGCGCCTGCTGATCGGATATCCAGTCTTCTGATGCGGGGCTGTTTTTCAAGACCGCGTTGACGATCACCGTCCGCCATTCGCGGATCACGCTCATCTCCTCAATGCCCGCCTGCGTGAACGCTCTCGAGAAGCCCGCAGTTGCATGGTTCGCGAGGGCCGGCGCGTCTTGTTCGGAGGGAGGAAGCGTAAGGACTGTCTGATTGGCTTTGAATGACAGCGTTCCGTGAGTTAGCCGCGCAAGTGTCTCGATGTCGATATACGACTTGCCGTTGACCTGAACGAGCTGCGCCTCTCCCTGGTGTCCCGCGATTGTGAGTGTGGAACTCTTCGGGGTCGTTTGCGCGTGGCCATTTGCCGACAGCATTGGTATTGCGGTCAAGATGGCCGCAAGCACAGCAACTCTCATTTTCATCGGATGTTCCCCCGGCTGTCCGCTTGCTGTTTCTCCGGTTCCTATTTCTCTACGTCGATTTCTGGATACTTGCGCTTGACCGCGGCGACCACCGTGGCGTGTTCCGGTTTTCCGCTGGAGCGGGCCAGCGCATCGCGCGCATGGGCAGCGTCCTCAATCGGGTAGCGCCGCGTCTTCGGATAGACAAAATCTGCTGTCGGCAGTTCCTGCCGCTTCTCATACGTAAGCTTTGTCATCGTTGTTTCTCCTTTCGTTGCTGTTCCGGGTCTTCCTCACCGGTAGGATGGCCCAGCCCGAGCGCGATTTGCACCGGGCCTCGATGCTGTGGAGTCCGCGGGCTGAAGAAAATATTCTCTTCGAGCAGACGGAGAGAAATCTGAGCTATCGGATACATAGCAAGCACGCAACGCCGGGCGCATCGCGAGCGGCCTTGCGATGCGCAGGCGCAGGTGCAGGCTATGGCCGCACGCCGGAGGAGACTAAAATGGCGCTGGAATGGAGACAAGTGAAATGGTGTCACGACGGAGCTTTGTAAAGAACTCGATGTTGACGTCGGCTGCGGTGCTGTTGGATGGAGCATCGGTAATTGGAGCGGCGGCTCCGGCGGTTGAGGCCGGTGTTCCGCGCTTTGGCGTGAATTATGTTCCGCGCAAGCGCTGGTGGTACTGCTGGCTCGATTGGGATCAGCAGGCCATTGAAGATGATTTGAGCGGCATTGCGGGCCTCGGGCTGGATCACATCCGCATGCAGTGCCTGTGGCCCTATTTCCAGCCGGGCATCGGCACCGTGAGCGAACAAGCCCTGGCCCACCTTCATCAACTATTGGATGCGGCCGACAAGGTTGGCCTGGATGTTGAAGTAACCGTGCTGAATGGATGGATGAGCGGGCTCTCGTTCATGCCTCCGTGGGTTGCGCCGCTGGTTGATCCCTGGCATGGCAAGGCGGGAAACATCTTCACCGATCCGAATGTGATTGAAGCCGAGAAGCTGCTGTTCAGGCGGATCGCGGAGACAGTCGGTGGGCACAGGCGCTTTCTTGGATTTGATATTGGCAATGAGTTAGGCGTGTTACAGGGCACGAATGGGAACCGTGTGACGACGGCGGAGGCTGATGCATGGGCGACGGAGATGCTGGGCTACTGCGACCAGGTTGCGCCGGGAAAGTTCCACGTGAACGGCATCGACCATGTGCATTGGTTCAACGACTACGGGTTCAGCCGCGAGGAGATTGCGACTACAGGGCACGCGTCGGTGGTGCACTCGTACATCTTGTTTGACGGCGTTTTGCAGCGGGCCAGGTATAACGACCCCGCGGCGCTGCATTTGGCCGAGTATGAGATCGAGCTTGCAAGCGCGTACGCTACCGATCTGAACCGCAAGGTGTGGGTAGAGGAGACAGGATTTGGCAACGAAGTGCCGGACAGTTACAAGCCGGAGTTCATGGAGCAGTCGGTTCGCAACATGATGTCAACGGGCAAGGTGTGGGGCGTGACCTGGTGGGGTTCGCACGACATCGATCCGGCGGTGAAGGGCTTCGATCCGCTCGAATACACGCTGGGGTTGCTTGATTTGAGCAACAAGCCAAAGCCGCAGGGGCGCAAGTTTGCAGAACTCGCTGCGGAGTTCAGGCAGACGGGGCAGGCGACAGAGGCGCGAAAGACGGCGCTGGTGATTCCGGATCATGGGCTGTCGACCAACTCCTGGCCACCGGATTGGAAGTTCGCGACGGCGTATATGAAGCTGATTGAGCGTGGAGTGAGGCCGGCGATCGTGCTGGAAAGCCGGGCGAAGGAAGCTGATTATCTGAAGGCGCGCGGCATCAGTGAGCTGATTGCGCTTAAGGCATAGGGCTGGCGGACGGTGCGCAGTTGCATCGCGCTGTCGACTATCTTCTCGATTTAGGGATTCGCCCGAGGCGAGGATCGCGACGAAGCAGAAGGTCGCAGGCGTGAAGGGCCTCTGCCTCGAAGTTTGGACCGTCGCTCGGGATGAGGAGCCAATGGCCGATCATGTCTCCCAGAAGCTCGATGGAGCGGAGGGAAGGGAACTCGCGGCGTAACTTAGGATCTTTGGGGTTTGCGGTTGCAGAGAGAACAAGCCAGACGCCGTTGTCCCGCGAGGATTTTGGAGAATCGCGGAGCATGAAAACCAGGTGGTCGCCGAGGTAGACAGCAAAGCCGGAGAACATGCGACGCACCTCGGGGCTCAAGGGCATGAGCGCATCCAGAACGAACGGATGCGGAGGGGCCTTTTTAGGTTTGGGCGGACGCGGCATGGTGTTTATGGTCTAACAGAAGGGACGGTGGAGTCGATCTGAATGGAAGATAACAGACCAGACTGGGATGGGGACCAAAAGGTAACAGGGGCTTGGGGCCGTCCGGCCTTGGCAATCTCATTCAGGGGGCGATAGCATTTCAGCGTGTTGCATGAACAGGGAGATTCCGCATGAATCCAAAGGTCGACGCATTTTTTCGGAAGGCGAAAAAGTGGGTTGAAGAATCGGAAAAGTTGAGAGAGATCCTTCTAGACTGCCCGCTGACCGAAGAGTTGAAGTGGGGCGAGCCTTGCTATACCTATCAAGGAAAGAACGTCGTTCTAATCGGTGCGTTCAAGGAATGCGTGACGCTCTTGTTTTTCAAAGGCGCGTTGTTGAGTGATCCGCACAACATTCTGGTGACGCCGGGAAAACTGCAGGCGGGCCGGCAGATCCGGTTCGACAGTGTTCGCGATATCAAGGCGATGGAAACGACGATAAAGACCTATGTCTATGAAGCGATAGAAGTGGAACAGGCCGGATTAAAGGTGGCGCTGAAGAAACATGAGGACTATGTGATTCCAGAAGAGCTGCAAAGGAAGCTGGATGCGGATCTCGCCTTTAAAGCGGCGTTTGAAGCACTCACTCCGGGACGGCAAAGAGGATACATGTTTCATGTCGCTCAGCCGAAGCAAGCCAAAACGCGTGAGTCACGAGTTGAAAAGGTGATGCCGCGGATTCTTGAAGGCAAGGGATTGACCGACGACTAGAAGCGGACGCGGATTGGGGTGGACGATTGAGTGGGTGTTTTAGCTTGAGGGGATTCGAGTCAGTTTTCAGTTGGGACTTTCAACGCCTCATCCACAACCAACACGGGCACATTTCCTTTGCGGCCTTCAATTCTCAGCCCCAACTGATCTTCAAGGGTCCTGTGCCATAGCGCGAACATATCCGTGCCCAGCTCAGGGTGCATATCCACGGTGAAGTCAAAGATGCCATGCATCCCGGTTTCGTCGAGCACCGGAATCTGGGTTGCGCTGGCTCTTACTGGCTCGGCTGGATTGTCTGCTGCCGGAATGGTTAGCTGAACGGAAAGCAGGTCAGCGAATTCGCGCATGTCCCCATGAAAGTGAAATCCAGGTGCGGCAGAGACAGCTTCTCCGTGGCTCGCCGGGCGGATCTTCAAACCCGATTTTCCCACCTTCAGTTCGTATGCGCGCATCTCTCGATTTTCGCTGTGCCGCGTCAGCTTGAATCGCTCGGCAAGCAGGTTTCGCAGCATCATTGCAATTTGCTCCCGTGTAACAGCTCCAGCCGACTTGGCGTCGATATCGTATTCGTTCTGCCCGATCCAGCGTGGCCCGATCACTTGGCTCAGTTGCAGATGGTAAGCCTCGGCCAGCAGGCGCTTCACGGTGACATTCCTGGCGGTGATCCCAGACGGCGAATACGTGAGTTGGTTGTTATAGTCCGGTCCCACCGGGTGTTGGCAAGGCCGGACCGAGGCAACGTCAAACGCAGGCGCCGGCGTTGAGGCTTGACCGAAGGCCACTGAGCAAGAGAGCGCAAGAAGAGTGATTAGGGGCGGGGCGCGCATGGCATTGAGGATACCCGCGGGCAGAAGACGCGGCAAACTGCAAAAGAAGCGACAGGTCTCACTGTGCTTCGGGGTGTCTTGCTCCGCGGCGTACGAAGCTTGGGGAGCTGAACATCCTGGGGGTCGGATTTTGTCGGTCGAACGGTGTGATTTAAATCACAGGGCGGGGTGCAGAATGTCACTGCCCCAGGCTCAGGGTTAAGCGCAGACTCGAAATCCTAGAGGATTATAAGTAAATGCGCCTCAGGGTGTTGGAGGTTCGATGAGCTTCGCTACGGGTATGAAAACAATCGTTGTTGCGACTGACCTGACGGGCCAGTCGGAAGCGGCTCTCGAGTATGCGCGCAAACTTGCCGGGGGGTATGGGGCCCGGATTGTGCTGGCACATGGCACCGATCCTGTGGAATATGCGGCTGTGGACGCGGTGCCGGGGCGGGTGCTGCGAAGCATGACGGAAGAGGCGCGGACGGCACTGGAGAAGCTTTCGGGCGAATTGCTGCGGAAGGGAATTCCCAGCCACTCCGAGATTCGGCAGGGAGCGGTTGCGGAGATGCTGGTGGCCGTGGCCAAACAGTATGAGGCCGGGCTGATTGTGATTGGAACGCGCGGGATGCAGGGGGCGGGCGCCGTGCTTGTCGGGTCGATCGCTGAGCATCTGGTAAGGTTGTCGCCGTGCCCGGTGCTGGCGGTGGCCGCGGACTGGAATGCGGGTGAATTCCGTCCCACGCCGGGAGGACCGGTGCTGCTGGCCATGGAGCGCAACGATGCGGCTGCTGCGGCAGTGGGAACCGCGTATTCGCTGGCCGAGACGTTTCATCGGACGTTGATTGTTCTGCATGCGAGAGGGCCGGCTGAGGCCTCGGCATTTCTCAACACAAGTGCTTCCACATTGGAGGAGTTTGGCATACAGCCCAGCGGGCGTACGCCCGTCCGCTTCGTCGTGAAAGACGGAAATCCCGGCGATGCGATTGTGGAGGCTATTCACCAGTACCAGCCGAGCATGCTGGTGGCCGGCGTAAAGCGGACAAGCGATTCGACGGGACCACACGGGACAGCCTTCGCGCTGCTGGCACGCTCTCGAGTTCCGGTCCTCTGCGTACCGCCTGAGACCTTAACCCCTTCGAGGGAGCAGGAGTTTCAAGTTCAGGCCGCCATCAAATAATTTCGACTCGTAAAAACCCGGAGCAGGCTGGAACCGGGAAACGAGCAACAAGGAGGAGCAATAGCGAGCGGCTCGACATCTGGAATTGGTGGAGATTTGAGGGATTGAATTTTTCGGTCCTGCCACGTCATCCAGAATCGGCATCAGGTACGGCCGCGAGAGATTGAGGTGGATCTTGAGAAGTCTCGATCACAAACGCGTTCACCCCCCTCCGCGAGCGGCGTGGCCATCCATTGGCGACCAAACCGTCGATGCAGTTCGACAGGCGAAAACGGGAGATAGAAAGATGCAGTCCGAGGAGAGTTCCAGGGAGGGGTCTCGGGAGAGATCCGGACAAAAACCTGGAGAAAGACCCGAGCAATTAGACCTTGCACATCCTCGTCCGATTGCCGAGTTGCTCGATTGCCCTCCGCCGGCCCGGGAATTGCTCGATTTGTCGGCGCAGTTCATGAACTTCGATGTCCCTGAAACAGTGTTCCGCCAGGGAGCAACCTGCCATGGCCTGTATGTGGTGATCTCGGGGCAGTTTGTGCGGAAGGCAGAGAGGCAGGAGACGAGGCTCGTTCTGGGACCGGTTCGGCCGGGACAACTGGTGGAACTTGGTCCGCTGCTGTGCGACGGAACTCATACCTACACGCTCAGCACACAGGAGGCGGGTTCGATTCTAATGCTCCCCAAAGATGCGCTTTATGAGGCATTTAGGCAGCATCCGCCGCTCCAGATGCATCTGCTGGAGGAGCTGGCCAGGGAGGTATCGCGGGGCTACATCACAAGCTGCAGGGACTGGGCCGGGAGAATGCGCCAGCGGACCAACGTCTTGACATCGGATTAGGCCGGGAATTTTTCCGGCGTGTGGGAAACGTAGCGAAATCCTGGGTTTCGCTCCCATTTGCGTGTCAAATTGGCCGTTTGAGCCTCTTGCAAATGAGCTATACTCGAATGGACCGAGCATTGACCTAACTATGGCCTCTTTCCATCCGCATCACCCGCCTGAAGATTGCATTAACTGTGAGCATCGCCATCTGCGTATGTTCTGCAATCTCACGCCGGAAGCTCTTCGGGACTACGACGGGATTGGAATCATGATGAGCCATGCGAGGGGAGCGAAGCTCTTCTCGGAGGGCGACGCGGCTCGCAATGTTTTTGTGATCTGCTATGGCCAGGTGAAGATCTCCTCGACGTCGCGCGATGGCAAGACGATGATCCTCAAAATTGCCGGGCCGGGCGACGTGATGGGACTCAGCGCGGTTCTGGCAAACGTTCCTCACGAGGTTACGGCGGAAGCCATTGAGCCATGCCAGGTGAAGACGGTTCGCAAGCAGGAGTTCGTTGACTTCCTGAGCCAGCATGGAATTGCCAGCATGCATGCTGCCCAGTCTCTTTCCGGCGAATATCTGACAGTCTTCCATGATGCAAAGCGGCTCGCTTTGTCTGGCTCTGCCGCCGGCCGTCTTGCCCGCCTCTTGCTGGATTGGGGAAAAGCGGCGCAAAATGGCAAGCCGGAGATTCGTTTTACCATGGCGCTGACCCACGAAGAGATCGCCAACATGGCGGGGACTTCGCGCGAGACAGTGACACGGCTCCTGAACCAGTTTCGGCGCGATCAGTGGATCACGATCAAGGGCGCCAGCCTGACGATCGTGAAGCCGGATCAGCTCGAACGCTTGACCGCATAAGTTCTGCGCCTTAAAACAGAATTCAAACCGAAATGCTCGATCCGGATGCGGCCCGTGTGTCGCGACTCCGATTTCCCGTGTCCTTGAAGCCCCTCCTGCATGGAAATCAATTCTCCCGCGCTCGGGCCGGGAGTTGGTCGAGCGGAATTGATGCCGAATTGTCTCGATTCGGCACACAAGGTGCTCTGCAATTGGAATCTGCCAATGACGCTGTGCTGGCCGCGGGGACGCGACCTCTTAATGAACTCTCAGAGTTGGTCCGATAAATGGATTGAAGCCTTGGAACCCATTAAGGCTCTCTCCTTGGAGCGCGACACGTGCAGGCACAGATCAACGAACAAACAGTTGTGAACGCCAGTCGCCAGTTTTGGGAGCAGATGCTGTCGATGAGCGTTGAGGCTTTGCCGGCAACGCAGCAGGGCGCCTTGGCTGCCGGGCACATGTTGGGCAGTGTTGCGCTCTCAGGCGTCTGGAAGGGCCGGATTGAGGTCCGGATGGCAATCGGGCTGGCGTACGAGGCAACAGCAGCGATGATGATGCAGGCGGTTGATTCGGTGGCCGAAGCAGACGCCCTGGATGCGACCAAGGAGATCGCCAACATGATTGCGGGGGTCATCAAGTCGTCGTTGCCGCGACCATGCACGATGACGGTGCCAGAGTCGGGCGTTGAGGCTGAACCGCTGCGCAGGGGAAGCATGAGCGAGGAGTGCCTGGACGTCAGCTTTCGGCACGCTTCAGGCGAGTTTCTGGTGCGAGTGTTGGAGCAGGAATGCGTGGCCGGGCTGACAGTCCGAGAGTGAGTCCGCGGAGCCGGAAGGTCATCGCCGCATCGGCAAAGGCAAGGTAAAGCGATTCAATTAAAGTGCCATCAAATGAGAGGGTTTGGAGCTGAGCCAAACTCGGATTTCTTTATTGAATCCTTATGGGATTTCTTAGTACTTTGGGGAATGGATAACTTTCCGCTTTGTAGATTCCTTGTACAGCCCACAAAGAAAAAATAGCCGAAACCTGCGTTTGTGAGCGGTCGCTCATTGACACGCAACTCGAGCTTTTTCGATCGCCTGATATGCAACTCAACTGGATTATCTGGAGGTAGGCGCAATGTCTTTTCATCGGAATCGAAGTGTATTCACACTGGTGCTGGTGGTTCTGGCACTGCTGTTCACGGCTCAGCGAGGCGCATTGGCGCAGACGTTTCGCGGCGGCATCAGCGGCACAATTACAGATCAATCGGGAGCAGTCGTGCCTGGGGCATCTGTGACTGCGGTGGAGACGAGCACGAATACCTCCTACAAGGCTGTGAGTTCGAGCGCCGGTGAATTCGCGTTTGCCAACATGCCCCTGGGCAGCTACACCATCACGATCACGGCCACGGGCTTCAAGAACACCAAAGTTGACAAGGTCCCGGTGACCGCGGCCTCCACCTATGCGCTTCCCATCAAGCTGGCGGTGGCGTCGGCGGGTGAGACGGTTGAGGTGACCGCAGACTCGCTCAGCCTGGACACGGTCACGGATACGCAGTCGACCGCGTTGCCGGAAGAGGTGGTCCAGAATCTGCCCAACAGCGGGCGTGACTTTACGCAAATGCTTTCGCAGACGCCGGGCTTTGCCGGGCTTTCAACGGGCGGCGGCGCGGGAGTGGCGAGCGTAAACGGCACGCGCTCCAACTCGGTGAACTGGCAGATTGAAGGCACGGACAACAACGATCTCTGGTGGAATATTCCTGCGGTCAACCAAGGCGGCGTAAATGCAATTGCCGGCGTGATTCTTCCCATTGATGCGATTGAGAACTTCTCGTTCGAGACGGCAGGATCGACGGAGCTTGGCCGCAACTCGGGCGGCACGGCAAACCTGACGATCAAGTCCGGAACGAACCAACTCCATGGCACAACCTACTATTTCAACCACAACGAATTCTTTCAGCACTCGAACCCGTTTACGGGCGTCGACACTGAAACTCGCAATCAACACGCCGGATTCTCGCTGGGCGGGCCGATCTGGAAGGACAAGGCGTTTTTCTTCGTGGCCGGTGAGACTCAGTGGTTCTTGATTGGTGGCCAGAACAAAGCTACTGAGCCGTCGGCGGCATATCAGGCTGATGCACTCGAGGTGCTGAATGCATGGGGTATTCCGGAGAACCAGGTTTCGAAGAACCTGCTGAGCGGGACAGGTAGCTACAAGGCGCTCTGGCCCGCGTCGGCTCTAACCGGCCCGGACTCGACGCTAAACTACACTGCTACGGGCAACACCACGGGCCACAGCTACAACAGCATCGTGAAGTTTGACTATCAATTGAGCGAGAAAGACCACATTGCCGCGAGTTGGTTTGCGGGAGAGGGAACTCAAACCGCGCCCACGCATTCGGCTTTGTCGCCTTATTTTGAAAATGCGCCAATTCACGTTGAGAACTATTCAATTGTTTACAACCGCGTGCTGACGTCGTCTATCACGAACCAGCTTTCGGCGGGCGTGAGCTATTTCAACCAGGTATTCAGCGATGCCGAGACGGACTTCAATCCGATCGGCCTTGGATTGAATACTGGGGTCACGGACCCTTCTCTCAAGGGATCGCCGAACATCATTATTGGGCCCACCGCGGCGAGTGTGGGTCTGACAGCCGGTGGCAGTGGATTTGACCCAATCGGGGTCACGGCGCCTTCCGGCCGAAACGACATTACCGGCCACCTGGATGACTCGCTCGCATGGACCAAGGGCGCGCATGAGTTCAAGTTCGGCGGTGAGTACCGCCAGGCCCAGGTTGACGACTTCTATCAGACCGGGGAACGCGGCACGATCTACTTCGATGGTTCGCAGGGACCGTGGGCTACGAGTGCATCTGCTTGCGCGGCGCTGTCGAATAAGACCCCGACCGCAGCCACCATTGCCGGTCTTCCCCAGGATCCGAACGTCTACTTTCTGGCAGATTTCCTTTCCGGTTGCTTTGACCCAACTAACTCGGAAGAGGTGGTTGGCGATCCGAAGCGGCAGGTATTCGTTGATACGTTCTCTCTTTCCGGTCAGGATTCATGGCACATTACCCCAAAACTGAGCCTGGATTACGGGTTGCGCTACGACTGGGAGGGGCCAGTGCACTCGCAGTTCGCGAACCTCTCGGTCTTCGATCCAGCCGTAAGCGGTGGGCTTCGGGTGCTGAAACCGAATCAAGGGGTGTGGAACAATTTCTGGGGCGGAGTGAGTCCTCGCGTTGGCTTCTCTTATGCGGTTCTTCCGACAACCGTGGTACGCGGTGGATTTGGCTTCTACTATGACTCGATCTACATGAAGTCGGTCTTGCAGAGCAACGGCTCCACGAATATTGCGGTCTTCGGCCCGGGGCTCAATCCAGCCGGAACCGAGGAAGTGGCGCAGGCGTCGGGGATTCTGAACACTGTAATCGAGCCCGGAACGCCGATCTTTCAAACATTGGGTCAGGCTTTGGCCGGCGCAGGAACAGTGAAGATCTCGACATTCGATCCGAACTTCCGTCCGTCGTACACCGAATCGTGGGACCTGAACATTCAGCACAGCTTTACACCGTCGATCATTGGGCAGGTTGGATATGTGGCGACCGCGGGCAGGCATCTGATGGGGCTGTTCGACATCAATCCTGGTCAGTTGAACAGCTTGAATGTTTCGGTGCCGTACCCAGGGTCGTCGGAAGGGACGATCGCTCGTCGCCAGACCGCGGGAACAGTTGCCGGGTGCTCCCCGCAATACAGCGGCGCGACGCCAGACTCGCCGGGCAATTTCCTTCAATGCTCACGCCCGTATTTCAGCCAGTTCCCGAACTTCTCGGTGATTGACGAGGCGAAGAGCAACCTTGGGTCGATCTACAACTCATTGCAGTCGAGCTTGAGAATCCAGAGCTGGCACAGCCTGAGTGCGCAGATTGCATACACCTGGAGCCACGCTCTGGACTATGAGACGGGCCTGCTTCCGTACGAGCCACAGGATCCGACCAACGAGAGCGCGGAATACGGAAACTCGGACTTTGACGTTCGCAACACTTTCACCGGCTATCTCGACTACCATGTTCCGACTCTTCCGGGACCCCAACGGCTGATGAAGGGCTGGGAGGTAAACTCTGGCTTCTCATTCCACGGAGGAACGCCTTACACAGTGGCTTCATCGAGCAACCCGAGCGGCAACGGCGAAGGTGCAGACCGAGCAGTTCAGGTTGCGCGAAATCCGTCTGCCGGAATTTCTCACGCGATATGCGGGGGAGGGGTACAGTGGTTTGCTGCGAGTTCAAATCTGTGCGGGGAGTCGACGCCGGCGGCATTTGTTGACGCAGCCTCCGGCACGTATTCGCCGACTCGCCGCGGTCAGAACTACAACCCTGGCTACGGTGCCGTGGACGTCGCAATCTTTAAGACAACGCAGATCACCGAGAGGTTGAGCGCGCAGTTCAGCGCTAACATCTTCAATATCTTCGACCGCACGAACCTGGCGCCTGTTGGCTTTCCAGGAACCGGGGAAGGCGGCGTGATCGGCTCAACCGTTGGAGTCTACCTTGGCAACCCGGGCATTGGGCCTGGCGAGCCAGTGAACGCGGAGTTTGCGATAAAGCTGATGTTCTAAAAGCAGTTCACAGTTCTTAGTTCGCAGTTCACAGTTAAAAGGCCCGGTCGCTCCTTACGGAGCGGCCGGGTTTTTTGCGCTTGATGACCTGCAACTCCGGAGCCGCTTGAGTGCGCGGGTAGATGTGCAAGAAGTGAAAAGCCCCGCAAGCATACGGGGCCTCTCATGAATCTGAATGGGGAACAGTAGCCAGAGGGCTACGCTGCGATAACTACGAACTGTGAACTACGAACTGTCTTACGACAGGTGAGTGAAGGGATGTTCGGCGAGGCGGGCGGGGAGCCTTGGCGGTACGAGACCAGCGGTCGGGCTGGCCATGACTTCTTCAAACGCCTTGCGGAATGCAAGCATTTCGTCGTGGGTGCCCACGGTGATGCGAACCTGGGTGGGCCAGGCCGGCCAGATGCGGCCGATGTAGATGTCCTTCGCGGCCATGCCTGCCAGCACTTCCTTGCCGGGCCGTTGCACGTCGAGCATGAAGCAATTACTCACCGACGGAGTGCAAGCATAGCCCTTGCTCTTGAGCCAGTCGAGAGTATCCACGCGAACGTCGCCGATGATCTTGCGGCGCTTGAGGACGAGCTCATCGTCGAGCAAGCTGGCCTTCGCCGCCGCGAGGGCAGTGATGGGGAGAGCATTGAATCCGCCGTGCGTGGAGATTTGCTTGAGCAGATCGGGGCGACCAACAGCGAAACCCATGCGAATTCCGGCCATGCCATACAACTTGGAGAAGGTGCGCAGAACGACCACGTCCTTGCCTTCCTTAACAAAGTTCAACGCGCTGGGCACACCGGACAGGTGGATGTAGGCTTCGTCGATCAGCAGGATGGATCCCTTGGGCGCATTGGCCACTGCCCACTCGATGTCGGCGCGAGGCGTGATGGTTCCGGTCGGATTGTTGGGGTTGCAAATATAGATGACGCCGGGCGTGGAAGCGGCAGCGATCATTGCCTTGATATCGTGCGTCGCCTCGCCTTTCGGGTCGGCCAGCGGAACCTTGATGACGGGCGCACCCACAATCTGGGCAGCCCAGGTGGGAGCCTCGTAACCCGGATCGGCAACAACCAGCGGCTTGCTCTTGCTGGTAAAGCTCAGGACGGTGTAGTGAAGCGGTTCGCTGGAACCGGCAAACGCCATGACCGAGTCGGGTTCAAGCCCTTCCTGCTTTGCGAAGATCTCTTCTATCTCTTCCTGCATGGGCATCAGGTAGCGTCCGCCGCGGGGAACGATCTCGATCATGGCCTGGCGCGCAGCCTCAGAAGGCCCCAGCGGGTTCTCGTTTGCGTCGATGTGAATGCCCTTGTTGGGATCGGCGAAGTGGGGGCGCTGGGCGAGGGCGAGATGAGCTTCAGTAAGGATGGGAACCGTGGCAAGCGCGGAGGCGCCGGCGGCAAAACGGAAGAAAGTACGGCGCGAGAAGCCGCTACAAAGGGTGGGATCAACAGCGGTGTTCATGGGCGACACTCCTTGAATCGAGGATGGAATTGGGAATTGAGGATGGGATGAGCGAGGCTTCCCGCCACAGGCACGAGCGGTGCAAAGGGCTCTAAATGTTGGTTTTTAGGGGGAGAAGAGGGTTCCATATCTCAAGGTATCGCCGAATTGCCGGGAACACAAGGGGGAAACACATCAGGAGATTTCATCCGTTTGTCATCGTGAATGAAGTGAGTAAAAAGTGGGCGGAAGCTTGGAGAAGTCCGATGTTTGATGACTATGGTAGACTTCGTTCGGAAAACGCTTTCCGTTTCAAGTTGACTTCTTGTTTGGCACTGACTCCTCCAGAGCGACAGGCTCAGTTTTGTTCAGCAGGCGGCAGGTTTTTGCGGCTTGACAACCGCACGAGTAAACCCATTTACTTAGGGGCGAACGTCTGATGGCTCCACAGGCGGAATCACCCTGGTTCAGGTGACTGAATGTTCGAATTGACTCAAAGCATCGCGGGCGGTCTGGTACCGGCTTCCGCTCCCAGGGCACTGGCCCTGGGCGCACCATCGCTGGCCCATCTCAGCGTTCTCGACCTCGCCGTAATCGCCATCTACTTCGTCATCGTGATCTGGATCGGCTTCTATCTGAAGTCGAAGTCCAACACCAGCGAAGAATTCTTCATGGCCGGGCGCGAGATGACCGCGTGGATCGCCGGACTGAGCTTTGTCTCAGCCAACCTCGGCTCGCTCGAACTGATGGGCTGGGCGGGCTCGGCATATCAGTACGGCATTCTGGCCGCGCACTGGTACTGGATTGGCGCCATCCCCGCCATGCTCTTCCTGGGTATGGTAATGATGCCGTTCTACTACGTGTGCAAGACGCACTCGGTGCCGGGATACCTGAAGCTGCGCTACGGACAGGGTTCGAGCACGGTAGCGGCTGTCTCCTTCGCCTTCATGACCGTGCTGATGAGCGGCGTGAACATGTTCGCCATGGCCGAAGTGATGAAGATTGTTCTCGGCTGGGATTTGAGCTTCTCCATCATCGTTTCCTCGCTGGCTGTCGCCGCTTACGTCGCCCTCGGCGGCCTGCGCTCCGCCATCTTCAACGAAGTGCTTCAGTTTGTGCTCATCTGGGGCGGCGCGCTGCTGGTGCCGATTCTCGGACTCATCGAAGCGGGCGGCTGGAACGGTTTCAAAGCCAAGCTCGCGGCGAATATTGCCAAGGGCGTTACAGCCAATGGCGACTACACCCACATGTGGCGCAGCATGGGCCACTTTGCAGATAACCCGATGGGCATTCACTGGACCGGCATTGTGTTCGGCCTGGGATTCGCGATCAGTTTCGGCTACTGGACTACCGATTTTCTTGTAGTCCAGCGCGTGCTGGCGGCCAACAGCCTTCGCTCAGCGCGTTTGGCGCCCGTGATCGGCTCCTTCTTCAAGATGGCCGTGCCCTTCATCGTCATCCTTCCCGGCTTGCTTGGCCTGGTGGTCTTGCAGAATTCGGATGGCAGCCTGATGCACCTGGTCGGCGAAAACGTGGTCGCCGCGAATCCGGGCGCGGGCCTGCACAGCTATAACGAAGTGCTTCCGCTGATGATGG
>Ga0302320_10009120_pt1 | contig 21390 bp, 16 predicted proteins | sample Bog_T0_3_FD_202130 | JGI IMG/M metagenome (GOLD analysis project Ga0302320, IMG submission 202130) | Peat permafrost microbial communities from Stordalen Mire near Abisko, Sweden - Bog_T0_3 | ecosystem: Environmental > Terrestrial > Soil > Wetlands > Peat | place: Sweden: Abisko, Stordalen Mire...
ATTGGCTCGGCTGCCCGGCGGCACCCGTTTTGGGCGGAAAATACGCGCCCCTGCCCCTGATCGGCTAGCCGACCTAGGGGGCCCGCCCGATCGCGTAGGCCTTGAAGCCCAGGGCGGTCAGCCGGTCGAGATCGAGGATCTTGCGCCCGTCGAAGATGGCCGCCGGCTTGATCATCGCCGCATAGATCGCGGCGTAATCCAGGGTCTTGAATTGATCCCACTCCGTCACGACCGCCAGGGCATGCGAGCCCCGCGCCGCCTCTTCGGCCGACGCGGCGACGACCAAGCGGGGATTGTCCGGCCCGGTGCCGAGCACCTCCCGGCGGATCTGCTCGGCCGGAACCTGCGGATCGTACACCACCACCCGGGCCTGCTCGGCCAAGAGGTCGCGGCAGACGGATATCGCGGGCGATTCGCGGGTGTCATTCGTGTCCTTCTTGAAGGCGAAGCCCAGGATCGCGATCTGCTTGTCGGCCACCGTGTTGTATAGGGTCCGAATGATCTTCGTGGCAAAGCGCTTCTTCTGCCAGTCGTTCATCCGCACCACGCTCTCCCAATAGGCCCCGACTTCGGCCAGGCCGTAGTGTTCGCAAAGATAGACCAGGTTGAGAATGTCCTTTTGGAAGCAGGAGCCGCCGAAACCGACGGAGGCCTTGAGAAACTTTGGCCCCACTCGGGAGTCGCGGCCGATCGCGCGGGCAACCTCGTCGACATCCGCCCCCGTCGCCTCGCACAAAGCCGAGATCGAATTGATCGAGGAAATGCGCTGGGCCAGGAAGGCGTTGGCCACGAGCTTGGACAGCTCCGAGGACCAAAGATTGGTCGTGAGGATCCGATCGCGCGGCACCCAGCGGGCATAGACATCGACCAGGGTCTGGATCGCCTTTTCCCCCTCCGGGGTGCGCTCGCCGCCGATCAGGACCCGGTCGGGCGAAAACAGATCGGGCACCGCCGTGCCCTCGGCCAGAAATTCGGGATTGGAGAGGACCTGGAACTTGCAGCCGCGGGAATTGGCCGCCAGCAGGTCCTTGATTGTCTCGGCCGTCCGCACCGGAATGGTGGACTTTTCGACGATGATCTTGTGGCCGGTCGCCACCTCGGCGATGGTCCGGGCCACCGACTCGATGAAGCGCAGGTCCGCCGCCCGGCCGGCCCCGACCCCATAGGTCTTGGTCGGCGTGTTAACCGCGACGAAAATCAGGTCCGCCGCCGCGATCGTCCCCTTGACGTCGGTGGAAAAAAACAGGTTCCGGCCGCGGGCCTGGCGCACGACCTCGTCTAGTCCCGGCTCATAGATCGGCAGCGTGGCGGAGTTCCACGCCGCGATCCGCTCCGCGTTCATGTCCACGACTGTGACCTGGATGTCGGGCGCCTTGAGGGCGATCACCGCCATCGTCGGACCGCCGACGTAACCCGCGCCGATGCAGCAGATTTTCAAGCCGGCGTGGGCGCCGGCGCGGCACCGTGGGAAATGGGGTCGGTCGCCGGCTTCTCCGGCGCCTTCTTTTCCGCGGGCTTCTCCCCGGGCTTGCCGATCGCCGTGACGGTCACGGGCGAGCGCATCTCGCCGAACTCGATGATCTCCAGGACATGCTTGCCTTCGATCGTTTCGTGCTCGAGCAGGCTTTCGGCGATCTTGTCCAAGGCCGAGCGGTGCTCGCTCACGAGTTTCTTAGCCCGCTCGTGCTGCTCAAAAACGATCTGATGGATCTCCTCGTCGATCTGGCGCGCCGTCTCCTCCGAAACGTTTTCGTTGCGGGTGATTTCGCGGCCGAGAAAAACCGTATCCTGGTTGTCGCCGTAGGCGATCGGCCCGAGCGAGCTCATGCCCCAGTCGCACACCATGTGGCGGGCGATCTTGGTGATCTGTTTGATGTCGCCGGCCGCCCCGCTGGAAATGTCGTTTAAGACCAGTTCCTCCGCCGCGCGGCCGCCCAGGCCCATGCAAATTTGATTGAGCATCCGGCGCTTCGCCTGAGTCAGAATGTCCTTCTTCGGGATGAACATCGTGCTCCCGAGGCTCCGGCCGCGGGGAATGATGGTGACCTTATGGACCGGCATTTCGCCGTCATCGAGGAGAGCCTGGACCAGGGCGTGGCCGGACTCATGGTAGGCGGTGAGTTTCTTTTCCTCGTCGTCCATCACCCGGCGGCGTTCCCGGCCGAATTGGACTTTCTCCCGCGCATCCTCCACATCGGCCATCTCCACTTTCTTCTTGCCGCGGCGGGCGGCCAGCAGGGCGCCTTCGTTGAGCAAATTGGCGAGTTCGGCGCCGGAGAGCCCGGGCGTGCCCCGGGCGACGACCGCCAGGTCAACATTTTCCGCCAGACTGATCTTCTTGGCGTGCACCCGCAGGATCTGCTCGCGGCCGACCAGGTCGGGCAGGTCGACGTAAATCTGACGGTCAAAACGGCCCGGCCGCAGCAGGGCACTGTCGAGCACGTCCGGGCGGTTGGTGGCGGCGATGATGATGACGCCCTCGGTGGTGTCGAAGCCGTCCATTTCGACCAGGAGGGAATTGAGGGTCTGCTCGCGCTCGTCGTTGCCGCCGCCCAGGCCCGCGCCGCGCTGCCGGCCGACCGCATCGATCTCATCGATGAAGATCAGGCAGGGGGCGTTCTTCCGGCCCTGTTCGAACATGTCGCGCACGCGCGAGGCGCCGACGCCGACAAACATCTCGACGAAGTCGGAGCCGGAAATGCTAAAGAAGGGAACCTCGGCCTCGCCCGCCACCGCCTTGGCCAGCAGGGTCTTGCCCGTGCCGGGAGGACCGACCATCAGGACGCCCTTCGGCATCCGGCCGCCCATCTTAGTGAACTTCTTCGGGTCTTTGAGGAATTCGACGACTTCCGCCACCTCCTCCTTCGCCTCGTCGCAGCCCGCGACATCGTTGAAGGTGACCTTGTCCCGGTCGCGGGTGAGCAGCTTGGCCCGGCTTTTGCCAAAGCTCAGGGCGCCCCGGCCCGCCTGGCGGAGCTGGCGCACGAACAGGAAATAGATCAGGCCGATAAAGACCATGATCGGCACCACATTGACGGCGATCTGGGAAAGCAGGGTCGTCGAGGGCGGTTCGCTGAACTTCTTCGATTTCTGAAGGATTTCGGTGTTCTGCTCGGTCAGCCGGCCTTCGGCGTGGAAGAAACCCGTCTTGACCCCACGCTCGTTGAGCAGCGAGGGCGAATTGAGTTCGCCCGTGATCACGACGCGACCGAAGCCACCGGAGGAGTCGGAACGAATCGCACCGTTTTTGATGTCATGCGATTGGGTGTGCTCGATCACATCCTCAATCGTCAGATTGGCCGGGGAATTCGCGGCTCCGGGGGACCAGTAAAGCAACGTCAGAGCGGCCGCGACAATCGCGATCCAAATTAACCAAACTTTGGGCTGCAGCCGATCCGGCGGCAAATTCTTCAACGGCCGGCGGGGCTTTCGATTTTCGGTATCGGGCATTTAGGATTAAGACTTTGGACCAACGGTGAATGTTCCTGCTCACAAGTCAATTACGGGTCGTGCATTAAGTAGAAGCACCCCCCCTAAGGAGTAACGGCTGGAATGAGTTATTCCGCCCCACCCGATTCCGAGGCTGTCGCGTCAAAATTGTTTGCCTTTTGGGCCCCGCGGGACTCATTTCCGGACCAAGCAATGGACAATTTCGATTCTGATGCTGTTCCAGAGAATGAGTGGGAAGACCGGGGTGAGTTGGCTTGGAATGAATTCGACTGGGAACGCTACTTCCGCGAGCAGGATGAGGCGATTCATCGCTATATGGGCTTCTATGAAGCCTTTCGGGATCGGCCGGACCGGATCGACCGGGTAGCAGAGCAAATGGGCTGGGAATTGCCCGACAGCGCCGAAGAGGCCTCTGAGGAAGCGGCCAAGCCGCCAGTTGAGGAGGAGACCCCGGAATTCGTCGAGGAAGACGAGGTTTATACCCTGCACAAGAATCCGGTCTTCGTCGCGACCAAATCGATCTACCTGAGTTTGAAGCGGCCTTGGGAATTGGCCGCAACCGAGGCCGGCAAGGTCGCCGCCCCCGTCGCCCTTTCTTATCTGGCTTCGCTCCATCGGGGCGAGGAGCAGGCCACCCAAGCGATCCATGCCCTGGATTTCGGCGATTACGCCATGGCTATCAGCCTCTTCAAGAGGGCTTTAAGCGCCCTCAACCAGTCGCTGGCTTTGATTCAGAGCCCCGCTGTGGGTACCACGAATACCCTGCGGCGCTACCGGGAGGATGCGCTGCCCCGTCTGTTTGATATCCGGGAGATCTGGCTGCGGGTAATCAATGAATGCCGGAACGAGTTGAACCGGCCGGTGGACGAAGAATCCTGAGGGGCCGAAAGGCTCCGCCGGCCCGTCCGTTTCTGCGCGCCTCGGGGGAAAAGTCTCTCCTTCGCGAACTCGCTTGCATGTCAGGGGACAACCCCTGCATAAATGAGGCCCTAAGTCTGGAGAGGTGCCTGAGTGGCCGAAAGGGACGGTTTGCTAAACCGTTGTAGGGCTAAACCCCTACCGGGGGTTCGAATCCCCCTCTCTCCGTTCTTTTTTTCCGCGAACCTAGCGGACGGCCCCGATGGCAACGTCCCGGCGCCGGACCGCCCCCTCGAAAAAGAGGGTGCCAACGGGCCTCAAATCTGTTTCTTGGGCGGTCCCCTCCTGATGAAAACCTCACCTCTTGCCTCGTTCGCCCTGTCGGCTGCCCTCTGGCTCGGGCTGACCTGTGCCGCCTCCGCCCAACCGGCCTCTGCCGCCGGGCCCCTCGCCGACCTCGCTCGCGCCAATCTCCATGCGATCGTGGCCAATAACCACGCGCTCCCCCGGTTGCACGCGGCCGAGGATTTGGTCCTAGTCGGCGAATCCGATCCCCTGGCCCCGATTCAAGGCGACCTGGCGAGCCTCGCCACCCAACCCATCTACCGGATCGTCCTCTGGCGGATCCAAGCCCGGGAGGCCGCGGCGGCCGGCCGCAGCATGGAGCCTTTCACCCGCCAGATTATGGCGGTATTTTTCACCGTCCCCGCCACGTCCGATCGGGTCAACGCGGCCGAAACCTTGGGCAAACTCCGCTACGCGCCCTCGGAAAAGGAGCGCGCCGCCTTTCTGCAACTCGCCTCGGCCGACACGATGCTCGGTCTGCATTCGCGCTGGGTCGCCGCGGGCGACGGCCATACCGGCGATGAGACCGCGCTGGCCGCCTTCCTCCAGGACCGCGATCCTGAGTTGCGCAGCGACGCCGCCTACGCCCTCCGCTTCCGGCCCCACCTCCACAAGGCGAACCGCGAGCTCCTCATTCAGAGTGCTTTGCAGGAGCCGACCACGTCCTCCGCCCGGGCTTATCTCTATGCCAGCGCTTTGTTCCACGCCAATCCCCAGGAACGGGCCAAACTGCTGCCGGAGGTGGAACGCACCGTCGAGAAGGGCACGCCCGACGACGCCTTTGAATGCCTGAACGTACTCGCCCTGGTCGGCGGCCCGGAAGAGCTGAGCCGGCTGCGCCCCTTCCTCCAGCCGGTCGCCGCCCCCTATCGCGACGCCGACGCCGACCTGCGGGTCGGAGCCGGTTACGCCATCCTGAGCATTCTCCGCCGCCATCCCGGCCTCCGCCCCTAACCGAGCGAAGGAAAAATCTGGTGGCGGCCGATGGCCCGAAATGAGCGGAACATCTCGACCAGCTCGTCGATCCCGGACGGCTTAGCCTGGTAGCCGTTCGCCCCGGCGTCGACGGCCGAGGCGATGTCGGCCGCCCGGTCGGACCCGGTCAGAATATGGGTGGTGAGGAGCTTGCGGTCGGGTCGGCCCCGTATCCATTGCAGCACTTCAAGGCCGCTTTTCTTCGGCAGGTTCATGTCGAGCAGGGCGATGACCGGCAGGGGAAATTTTTCGCGGTCAGCGTACTCGCCCTGTCCGGCCAAGAAGGCGATGGCGTCGTTGCGGTTCGCCGGCGGCGTGGATCCGATGGCCGAACCCGGCCTTGAGCAGGGCGCGGCGCATGATAAAGGCGTCGTCGCGATTGTCTTCCGCGAGAAAGTGCGGATAGCACTCGAATTTCGCGCGGTCGATGGGAGCACTTTTCGGCACGAAAAGAGGGTTCGGGATTGCAGGGAGGCGGCCTCAGCCGCAGCTGCAAGCTCAGTGCCGCCAGCGGGCTAGAAAAGACTGACCCGAGCCCAGTGAATGCTCATGTACTGGGGCGTGCCGGCATAGAAAGCGAGCAGCACGCGACCAGGGCCGAGCAGCCGGATTGCGGGATGGCCAAAGCTCCACTTCGCCATGTCCTCCCAATACTGGACAAAGTCCACGTCCTTAGCGCCGGCGCCCTGGGACAGGGCCGATCGCTCCTCGTGACGGTAGACCACCAGACGATCCGGCCAGGTGCCGCCACCGTCGGGCGAAGACCACAGGGTCATGGTGGCGGGGCGGTTGCGATCGACGACGAAGGCGAGGAGCCGCCCGTCGTCCAGGCAGAGAGGGGCGGCGATCTGGCCCGGAATTGGGGTGGCCGTGACTGGGCCGGGCCGGATGCCGTCGCCGGCTGGCTCCCCCCGGGAAATGTGAACAGTCAGGTCCTTCTTCTCCTCGAGGTCGTGGGTCCAGTACAGACCGACGAACTCGCCGGGCCGCCGTCCGGCCGCCAGCCGCTCGTCCCAATAGTAGACGCGGCTGCGGGGGTCCTTCGCCACCAGTTGCGGCGGCCCAAAGCTGCGTCCTCCGTCGCGGGAAAGGACTAACCAGGCCGCGTGGCTGCCGGGCGCGGGATCGCCCGCCTCCTTGTAACTCTCGAACGGATAGCCGACTCGCCCATCCGACCAGCGCAAGATGGGGCCGCAGCCCGCCAGGCCCTTGAGTTCGCCGGCGGGGATCTGGCGCCACCCGCTCCAGGTTTCGCCATCGTCGCTCGAGAAGGCACAGAGCAGCCGGCTGGGAATTACCCCTTCGGTCACCGGGTCGAAAAAGGGCTTGGCCGGGTCGGAGCGATCGAACCAGGTCGTGCACAGCATCAGCCGTCCCGGCTCCACCTCCCCCATCTCCGAGCCGGCGAGGGAGCCCGGCACGCCGTTGAACTTGGTCTCGAAGCGATGAGCCACTTCCTTCCAGGTCCGGCCGCCGTCGCGCGAGCGGCTGAGGCGGATGGTGGCATTCGGGGCATGCTTGGCCGATCCCAAATGGAACCCGGACAGAATTGAGCCCGAACTTGTCGGGCACAGACTGGTAAAACAGGCCACCCGTTCCGTCTCGGGCCGACCGTTGGCGTCGAAAATGAGACCCTGCTCTTCGATTTGCATCGTCAGGAAAGACTGTTCGTGCAGTGAGTGGAATACTTTCGCCAGAGCAACCCTCAATTATATCGATGGCCTTCATCCCGCGTAATCAGGAGTCTTTTCCGCCGTCTTAAAATCATGCTCCCGCTGCTGCATCGGAGATCCTTGGCCCTGTCCGGACGCGGGAGGCATTGGCTGTCCCGGACGGCCATTCTGCTTATCGTGCTGCGGGCGAGCATCTTAATGTTGTCGGCCCAGACGGCGGCGCCAACCATTTCGACCCAGCCGAAAAGCCTGACCGTCAATGCCGGCACCGCCCTGACTTTCACTGTCGTGGCGGCCGGAACCCCCCTCACCTACCAATGGGAATTTAATGGGGTGGCAATCGCCGGCGCCACCGCCGCGAGCTATGCCCTGGCCAGCGCGACGCCGGCCAATGCCGGAACCTACGCGGTCGTCGTGACGAATAGCATCGGCAGCACCACCAGTTCCAACGCCACTCTATTGATTTACGTCCCCTACGTCGTCAGCACCTTGGCCGGGCAGGCGCTCACCACGGGCACAACCGATGCGACCGGAGCGGCCGCGCGTTTCGACAATCCGGAAGGCATCGCCGTCGACAGCGCTGGCATGGTCTACGTGGTCGACACCGTAAATTGCACGATCCGCAAAGTCACCCCGGCGGGCGTCGTCTCGACGCTGGCCGGCACCCCGGGGGTGGCGGGCAGTTCCGACGGGACCGGCTCGGCCGCCCAGTTCAACTATCCCGCCGGGATCGCCGTCGATAGCGCCGGCAATCTCTACGTCGCGGACACGTTCAATTCCACCATCCGCAAAATCACGCCGGCCGGAGGGGTCACCACCCTGGCCGGATTGGCCCCAACTGCCGCCGTCCCCTCGCCGGAAAATTCTGGCAGCGCAAACGGCACGGGCGCGGCCGCCCGCTTCAATTTTCCCCGCGGCGTCGCGGTCGACGGCGCGGACAACGTCTACGTCGCCGACACCCTAAACTCCACCGTCCGCAAGATCACGCCGGCTGGCGTGGTCACGACCCTGGCGGGCAATCCCGCCCAAACGCCCCAGACCCTGGACGGCACCGGAGCGGCCGCCCTCTTCGACTACCCCTTTGGCATCGCGGTCAACAGCGCCGGGAGTATCTGGGTGGCCGACACGAGCGGGCAGACCATTCGGGCGGTGACGCCGGCCGGCGTGGTTACGACGATCGGCGGCCTAGCCGGCAATGCCGGGAGCGCGGGCGGCGCCGGCGCGGTGGCGCGCTTCAACAGCCCCACCGCGATCGCAGTCGACGGCACGGGCAATCTCTACATCGCCGACACCAACAACAGCCTCGTGCGAGAAATCACCCCCGATGGCACGGTCGTGACCCTGGCGGGCCTGGCCGGTAACACCGGCAGCGTCAACGCGTCCGGCTCGTCCGCGCGGCTCTTCTTCCCCTACGGGATCGCGGTCGACAGCGCCGGCAACCTCTACCTCGCCGATACCTACAATGCCGAAGTCCGCCTGGCCTCGGCCCAGTCGCCGGTGCAATTCGCCCCCACGATCCAAACCCAGCCGTCCAGCCAGACCGTCAATATCGGCGCGACCGCCGTCCTGTCGGTCAGCGCCAGCGGCAATCCCGCTCCGTCCTATCAATGGTCCCTCGCCGGCACCCCCGTGGCTGGCGCAACCAGCGCCATCCTCACCCTCACCAATGTGCAGCCGAGCAGCGCCGGCAGTTACACCGTGACCGTCACCAACACGATCGGCAGCGTCACCTCGAACGCCGCCGTTCTGACCGTGACCTTTCCACCGGTGATCAGCGTGCAGCCCTCCAGCCAGTCCCCGTATGCGGGCGCCACGATCAACGTCGCGGTCACGGCCAGCGGCGCCACCAGCTACCAATGGTCGTTGAACGGCGTCCCTCTGCCCGGTGCGACCTCTACCACCCTCGCCCTCAACAATATCGGCACCAATCAGGCCGGCAGCTACACTGTCGTCCTGACTAACAGCGCCGGCTCCGTCACTTCCGCCCCCGCCGTCGTCACCGTGCCCTACAACGCGCGCCTGACCAACCTCTCCGCCCGGGCCAATGTTGGGACCGGTGCCAATGTCCTAGCCGCCGGCTTTTCGCTCAGCGGCGGCAGCACCAAGCAGGTCCTGCTCCGCGGCGTCGGCCCCACCCTCGGGACCGCGCAGTTCAATGTCCCCAACGCTTTGGCCCATCCGCAACTGACTCTTTTCGACGCCGGTTCCGTGGCGATAGCGACCAATCTGGGCTGGAGCAACCCGTCGACCGCGGGACCGTCGACCGTTTCCGCCCAGATCAGCCCCGCCACGGCGGGGCTGATGGCGAGCTTGGGCGCCTTCCCCCTGACGGCGGGCTCGGCCGACTCCGCGATGGTGGCGACCCTCGGCACGACCCCGCCCGGCAACTACTCGGTCAATGTCAGCGGCGTGAACACCACGACCGGAATCGCCCTGGCGGAAATCTACGATGCGGATGCAAGCAACGCCCCCAGCCGATTGACCAATATATCAGCCCGGGCCAACACCGGCGTTGGGGCGAACGTCCTGACCGCCGGCTTCGTCATTGTCGGCACCACGTCGGAGACGGTCCTCCTGCGCGGGATCGGACCCGGCCTTACCCCCTTTGGGATCACCGGTGTCCTGGCCCGGCCCCAAATCACCGTCCTTTCCGGCAACACCTCGCTCGCAACCAATGCGGGCTGGGGCGGCTCCGCGGCGCTCAGCAGCGTGTTTGCCCAGGTCGGCGCTTTCGCCCTGGCCCCGACTTCCGCCGACGCGGCGTTGGTGGTCACCCTCGCACCCGGGGTCTATTCGGCGCAGGTCAGCGGCGTGAGCAACACCTCCGGCGTCGCCCTGATCGAGGTCTACGAAGTGCCCTAAGGGTCTCGGCCCTCAGTAGCGGTAGTGGTCCGGCTTGTAGGGACCGTCGGCGTCGACCCCGAGGTAGCGGGCCTGCGCCGGGGTCAGCTTGGTCAATTTCACGCCGATCTTTTCCAAATGGAGGCGGGCCACTTCCTCGTCGAGGCGCTTGGGCAGGCGATAGACGCCCGCCTTGTAGGTCTCGCGATTCTTCCACAGGTCGATCTGGGCCAGCGTTTGATTGGTAAAGCTGTTCGACATCACGAACGAGGGGTGGCCGGTGGCGCAGCCCAAGTTGACCAGCCGGCCCTCCGCCAGCAGGTAAATGCTGCGGCCGCTGGGAAAGGTGTACATATCGTACTGCGGCTTGATCGGCGTGTGCGCCACACCCTTGCCCGTCTTCAGCCGCTCCACCTGGATCTCGTTGTCGAAGTGCCCGATGTTACAGACAATGGCCTGGTCCTTCATCTTCTCCAAATGCTCGAAGGTGATGACGTCGCAATTGCCCGTGGCCGAGACGTAGATGTCGGCGATTCCGAGGGTGTCCTCGATCGGGGCGACCTGAAAGCCTTCCATCGCCGCCTGGAGGGCGTTGATCGGATCGATCTCGGTCACGATCACCCGGGCGCCGAAGCCGCGGAGGGAATGGGCCGAGCCCTTGCCCACATCGCCATAGCCGCAGACGCAGGCAACCTTGCCCGCGATCATGACATCGGCAGCGCGCTTCAGCCCGTCGGCCAGGGACTCGCGGCAGCCGTAAAGATTGTCGAACTTGGACTTGGTGACCGAGTCGTTGACGTTGATCGCCGGCACCAAGAGCTTGCCCTTCTCGTGCAGCTGGTAGAGGCGGTGGACGCCGGTCGTGGTCTCTTCCGAGACGCCGCGCCAGTCCTTGGCGATTTCGTGGAAGACATAGGGCTGGGCGGCGTGGATCTTCTTGAGCAGGTCCTTGATCACCTTCTCCTCGTGCGAGCCGGAGGGGGAATGGACCCAGCTGTCACCCTCCTCGAGCTCGTAGCCTTTATGGAGCAGGAGCGTGACATCGCCGCCGTCGTCGACCACGAGCTGCGGGCCGCGACCCTCGGGGTGGATGACCGCTTTCCAGGTGCAGTCCCAGTATTCCTCCAGGGTCTCGCCCTTCCAGGCGAAGACCGGGACGCCGGCCGCCGCGATGGCGGAGGCGGCATGGTCCTGGGTGGAAAAGATATTGCAGGAGGCCCAGCGGACAGAAGCGCCGAGCTCGACCAGGGTCTCGATCAGGACGGCGGTCTGGATCGTCATGTGGAGCGAGCCGGTGATGCGGACGCCTTTCAGGGGCTTCTCCTTGCCGAAGCGCTTGCGCAGGGACATGAGCCCGGGCATCTCGTGCTCGGCGATCGAGGTTTCCTTACGGCCCCATTCGGCCAAGGAAATGTCTTTAACCTGGTAGTCGGCGGTGGCGGGACGGGAATGAGTGGCGGAGGGCATGGCGGAAGTTTATTTTTTGACCGCAGCCAGGAGGGCCGCCGTCTTGTTGGCTTTTTCCCAGGGCAGGCCGGCTTTGCCGAAATGGCCGTAATTGGTCGTCTGCCGATAGATGGGCCGGAGAAGGTTGAGCTGGCCGATGATGTCGGCCGGCTTGAAACTGAAGACCCGGCTGACGGCCCGGGCGATCTGCTCGTCGGAGAAGCGACCGGTGCCGCGCGTGTCCACGCAAATGCTGACCGGCCGGGGATGGCCGATGGCGTAGGCCACCTGGAGTTCAACCGCACTGGCCAACCCGGCAGCGACGATGTTCTTCGCCACCCAGCGGCACATGTAGGCGGCGGAACGATCGACTTTGGAGGGATCCTTGCCCGAGAAAGCGCCGCCGCCGTGGCGGCCCCAGCCGCCGTAGGTGTCGACGATGATCTTGCGCCCGGTCAAGCCGGAGTCGCCCTCGGGCCCGCCGACGACAAAGCGCCCGGTCGGATTGATCAGGTATTCCGTCGCGGAATTGAGGAGGCGGGCGGGGATCACCGGCTTGATCACCTCGCGGATGATGTAATCACGGATGCGCTTGTGGGCGACGTCGGCGGTGTGCTGGGTCGAGACGACCACGTTCACGACCTCGGTCGGCCGGCCATTGACGTAGCGGACGGAAACCTGGGACTTGGCATCGGGCCGCAGCCAGGGCGCCTTGCCGCTCTTGCGCACGGCGGTCAGCCGCCGGCCCAGGCGGTGGGCGAGCATGATCGGGGTCGGCATCAGTTCCGGAGTCTCATTGCAGGCGAACCCGAACATCAGCCCCTGGTCGCCCGCGCCCTGCTCGGCCGTGCGCTTGCCCGCCGCCTTGCGCGCGTCCACGCCCTGGGCGATGTCGGGCGACTGGCGGGTGAGCAGGTTGTGGATGAAAATCTTGTCGGCGTGAAAAACGTCGTCGTCGTTGACGTAGCCGATGTCGCGCACCGCCGCCCGGATGATCTGCTCGTAGTTGAGCCGGGCCGACGTGGTGATTTCCCCGGCCACCACCACCTGGTTCGATTTGACCAGGGTCTCGCAGGCGACGCGGCTATGGCGGTCCTGGGCTAGGCAGGCGTCGAGGACGCTGTCGGAAATGAGGTCGGCCACCTTGTCGGGATGGCCCTCGCCCACGGATTCGGAGGAAAAGACGAAGGTGTTCGGCATGGGATGCGAAAGGTTAAAAACTGGCGCGGATTTAGCCCTGAGCAAGTCGAATATCAACATATCTTGATTTTTTGATGTGTGCAAGGGGGTTTGATCTTCGCCCCCCGCTCGATCAAGCTCGGGGCCATGTCTTTGCCTCCGATCGTCGACGCGGCCGCCATCAATAACCTCCGTGCCTTGGGCGGCGACGACGAGGACTTCCTGGGCGAAATCATCGGTATTTTCCTGGCGGACATGCCGCTGCGGATTGCGGAGTTGGATGCCGGCCTGCAGGCGACCAACACCGAGAAATTCATGCGGGCGGCCCACAGCATCAAGGGCAGCTCCGCCAACTTGGGCGCGATGCGCCTCCAGGATTCGGCCGAAGCGCTGGAGAAGGAGGCGCGGGCCAGCGGGGTGGCCGGTCTCGCCGCCAACGTCGCGGCGGTGATCGCCGAGTTCGAACAGGTCCGCCTCGAATTGGAACGCCTCCGCGCGGCGCCCTAATCCTCTTCAGCGATACAGGGCGGTCGAAGGCGAGCCGGTCAGGACGTTGTATTGGCGCATGGCCAGGCGCCACCACTCCGCCAAGCCGCCCGCCGGGCAGCTCCAGAGTTCGCGATGGAGCCAAATCATGGAATCGGCGTCGAGGAGGAGCGCCATCTTCTCCTTGATCGTGAAGTCGGCCGGCCCTTCGCGGAGCACGCGCTCGCGCAGCTGGCCGAACCATTCCCGCGCGTCGTCGCTCGGGCGCCGCTGGCGCAGGAGCGCCACGTGCATGGCGTTGACGTAGGGATCGAGGACAGCCTGCATCAGGCCGTAATTGGAGCGGAGCGGCTCGAACGGAGGAAAGCGCTGGTAACAGGCGGCCAAGTTTTGGCGCAGCTCCCGCAGCTCGGCCGGCGGGTTCGTCTCCTCGGGGGTGAGGAAGAGGCCGAGCTGGCGAGCGGCCTGGCCCAGGCTGGCCTTGCTGAACATGATAGAGAGCGGAATGGAGAAGACCAGGCCGGCCAGGACCGGGGTCAGCCACCAAAAATACGGCGGGACCAGGACCCAGGCGGAAATGCCCCAGACGATGGCAAAGGCCGTTTGGCCGCCATGGGTGAGAATCGCCTCCCGCCAGTCGTTGCCGTCCGCGTCCGCCCGCCGGTTCTGCGCGATCCAGGAGACACCCTGGCCGAGGAAGGTGAAGAGGACGAATTTGGAGCTGAACATCATGTTGATCGGAGCGAGAAAGGCCGAGGCGACGCATTCCAGAATGGCGCTCGCCACCAGGCGAACCTTGCCGCCGAATTTCTGGGCCAATTCCGTGTCGCCCAGGGTCACAATCACGCTCACCACCCGGGGCACGAAGATCAGAAACATAGTAAGGAAGAAGAGCGTCAGGCCCTCGGGGATCTGCACGACGTACCCGAACAACGAGGTGGTGTCGGGCGGGCGGAACATCCCCATCCGGTCCTCCGCCGCCTGGGTCTGGGCCTCGACGAAGCCGAGGATGAGAAACAGGAGCCAGAGCGGCGAGGAGACATAGCCCATCACGCCCATGAAGAGGTGGAAGCGATTGGCCGGGCGGAAGCCCTTGGCGGTCAGGAGCCAGGCGTGCTGCATATTGCCCTGGCACCAGCGGCGGTCGCGCTTGGCGTTGTCGATCAAAGTCGGCGGCGTCTCCTCGTAGCTGCCGTCGAGGTCATAGGCCAGCCAGACCGACCAGCCGGCCTTGCGCATCAGGGCGGCCTCGACGAAATCATGGGAGAGGATGTTGCCGCCGATCGGCTCGCTCCCGGGCAGAACCGGCAGGGCGCAATGGGCCATGAACGGCTGCACCCGGATGATGGCGTTGTGGCCCCAGTAATTGCCCTCGTGCTGCTGCCAGTAGTTGATGCCCGCGAGATAAAGCGGGCTGTAAAGCCGGTTGGCGAAGGACTGCATCCGGGCATAGAGCGTCTCGCCGTAGACCAGGCGGGGCGCTGTTTGGATGATCCCGGCCTGGGGATTCTTCTCCATCATCGCCACCAGTTTGACCAGGGTGTCGCCGGTCAGAATCGAGTCGGCGTCGAGCACCACCATGTAGCGGTATTTCTTGCCCCAGCGGCGGAGAAAGTCCGTGACGTTGCCGGCCTTCTTGTTGATCGCCTGGCGGCGCTTGCGATAAAAGATCTTCCCCAGCGCGCTCTCCTGCTTGCAGATCTCGGTCCAGGCCACCTCCTCCTCGATCCACTGGTTGGGCTGGTTCGAGTCACTGAGGATGAAGAAGTCGAAATGCTCCAAGTGGCCGGTGGCCTTGACCGAGCGATAGATGACGCGCAGGCCCTCGAAGACCCGGCTGACGTCCTCGTTGAAGATCGGCAGGACGACCGCGGTCGAAGCCATGGGCGTCTCCCCGGGGGCGAGGGTGCGGGTGATGCGGCAGTTGTCTCCGCCGCGATTGACGACGTAGAAACCGACCAGCGCCGAGCAAAAGCCGGCGGCGACGTGGCCGAAGAGGATGACGAAGAGGACGAGAAGCACCGACTCCAGGACGCTGATGCCGTTGCGCCAAAACAGGTCGGCCATGAACCAGGTGGCCGAACTGGTCAGGACGAAGATGGCGGAAAAGAAGAAAAAACGGCGCCGATTCAGGCGCTGCGGGGTCATGTCCCATTGGGTGAAGAGCTGCATCGCGAAGTCAGCGCGTCAGGCGGAAGATGGCGGCCAAAGCGCCGGCGAAAAGCAGCCAAAGGAAAAGGGTCCGGAGCAAGGGCCAGCGCTCGAACCGCTCGAGGGTCTCGCCCGCCACCGAGGTGATGGGGCCGAGGTCGATCGGCCGGGGCACCATGCTGGAGACGATCAGGTCGGGGCCGGCATGGATCGAACTCGTGCGCATGGCCCGGACGAAATCCGGGGGCACCGCCTCAATCTCCTGAAGAAAGGCGTAGGGCCAGCGCTCGATCCCGTCGCAGAGCAGGAGCGCGACGCGCCCGTCGACGGCGATGCGTTCGTGCGGCAAGCCGCGCTCCTCCAGCACCTCGGCGAACCACGCATCCATCATTGCCTCGGTCTCCTCCGCCGCCAGCACCGTCGGGTCGAGCTGGGGGTGGGCGGCGTGCCGCTCGGCCGCCCGCTCCAGGATCTTTTCGATCAGGCGGATCTGATGCAGCCGGTTTTCCAGCCGATGGGCGCGGAGGTAGTCCTCCACCCGGACGAAGGCCAGGTTCCACTCCTCCAGGGTGCCGGTCCGGGGCTGAAACGACGCCGGCAGCCCCATGCCGACCGGAATTGGCTCCTGAAACGGGGCACTCATGCGGCCTAGGGGCTCCAAAGATAGCCCCAACTCTCGGTCAGGACCTGGGCGGCCCGATGCAGGTAACAGCTCAATTCCACCGGATGGCCGGTGCCGTCGGGGCGCAGCGCGAGCATCACCCGCCAGGTGTCATTATAGGGATTTTTCTGGAGATTGAGATGCACCAGAGCGGCGCCCGGCCCGACCGTGACCTTCGGCTCGATCCCACTGTCGGGCTTTTCCTTTTCCAATCCGCCGCCGGTGAAGTCGATCACGAAGAGCTGCAATTCCGGCTCGAAGGTGTGGGAATGCCCCTGGCGGGTGGCGAGCACGAATCCGGCCGGGGGATGGATCTGGTCGAGAACCCAATGCAATTTATAGCTGAGTTCGAGGGGAGTGCCCGGCTCCGGCACTACCTCCGGCACCCAGAAAGCGACGATGTTGTCGCCGGTCTCGTCCGGGGCGTGCAGTTCCACCAGGCGGACGCAGCCGCGGCCCCACTCGCCCACGGGCTCGACCCAGGTGCTGGGCCGGCGGTGGTAGACCGCTTCCAGGTCCTGGTAGGCGTCGAAGCGCCGCTCGCGCTGGACCAGGCCAAAACCGCGCGGATTGTCGTCCAAAAATGACATGACCCGCAAATCCTTCGGGTTGGTCAGCGGGTGCCAGATCCACTGGTCGGCCCCGGTGTGGAGCATGAGTCCGTCGGAGTCGTGCACCTCGGGCCGAACGTCGTCAGTTTCGAGATCGGAGTTCTTGCCATGCCAGAACATGCTGGTCAGCGGCGCGACGCCGAGGACCCGCGGCGTCTGGCGGAGGAAGACGGCGGAGCGGACGGTAATGACCGTGTCATCCCCCGGGGCGATCTCGAAGCGGTAGGCGCCGGCCACCGTCGGGCTGTCGAGGAGCGCATAGACCACGAGCTCGGTCGCATTGGCGGCCGGGCGCTCGATCCAGAACTTCTCAAAATTGGGGAATTCCTCCCCGCCGGGTTCGCCCGTGTTCAGGGCCAGGCCGCGGGCGGACATGCCGTAAACGGCCCCCCGGCACAGGAACCGAAAATAGCTCGCGCCCAAGAAGACCCCGAGCTCGTCACCCGGAACATTGAGCGAGTAATGGATGCGGAAACCGGCGTAGCCCATGTCCGGCGGCATCGGCCCGACCTGGTTGTGACCGTAGTCGAAGAGCCGGGCGGAAAACGGGATCAGTTTTGCTTGGCCGTGCGCCACCTCGTAGATCTGGACCGTCCGGTCGAAAGAGAAGCCCGGATGGAAGAACTGGAGCTTGAACGGCAGAGCGTCCCGGTTCCACCAGGACTTGACCGGGGCGAAGCGGATGTCGCGGTACTGGTCGTAGTTGAGGCGGCGGAGCCATGCCGGGACCGGGCTGGGGCGGACCGCGTACGGTTGAGCCGCCAGCTCCTGGGCTTGGGTGCGCAGGACGGCAAAACTGAAGGGCACGGCGGCCGATTCGGCCCGGGCGCAGCAGACCCCCCAGGCCAACCAGGCCAGCCAGCGGTACGGAAAGGGTCGGAGCGGAGTCATTTTTCCAAAAAGTAGCCTTGCTGCTTCGCCGAAATGGGAAGCACGGCCCGGGCCATAACCTGGAGGAAATCCTCCCAAATCATCCGTTTGGAGCGGTTGGTCGGATTGCGCAGGATATAGCTGGGATGGTAGGTGATCAGGAGCGGCCGGCCGTCGAACTCACGCCACCGGCCCCGGACCTCGCCCAAGGCCTTGAAGCTGCCCGGTCCCAGCAGGGCCGCGGCGGCGGTGCTGCCCAAGGCCACCAGCATCTCCGGGGCCACGATCTCAATCTGGGCCCGCAGATAGGGCAGGCAATAGGCCATCTCTTCGGCGGTGGGGGGCCGGTTGCCGACCTGGGGACCGCCGCCTTCGACCGGAATCTCCGGCCGCCAATTCATGAGGTTGCCAATATAGACGTCGGCCCGCTGCAGGCCCATGGCCGCGATCATGCGGTTGAGCAGTTGGCCCGCCGGCCCGACGAAAGGCTCGCCCTGGATCTCCTCATCCGCGCCGGGGGCTTCGCCGACAAACATGATCCGGGCTTCCAGGTTGCCCACCCCGACCACCAGCTTCTTGCCCGGCCGGACATGGGCGCGGCAGGTGGGATCGGCCTCGATCATCGCCCGCAAGGCAGCCCAGCGTTCCACTTTGCTGCCGACCGGCAGGACGACCGCGGGCGGCGGGGGCAAGGTGGGGGCGGCGGGGGCCGCCGGCTTGGCCACCCGGCCGGGCGGGGCGGACGCGAAGGTCAGCGGCGCCGGGGGCGCCAGCTTAGGCTCCGCCGCCGGGACCGCGGCCGCCGCGCGCTGGCTCAAGGCCCGGCGCAAGGCTGCCAGGCTCTCATCCGATACCGACACCGCGTCGACGCCGGCCGCTTTTAAGCGGCGCAGCTCGTCGGTGAGCACGGTAAGGACGGTTTGCATCGTGGGCGGCGTTGTTTATCAGGCTTTCCACATACTTGCCAAGCATGTCGAATTCCAAATTGACCGCGTCGCGGACCTTGCGTTCGCGCAGACAGGTAAGTTTGAGGGTGGTCGGGATTACCCAAACCGCAAATCTTTCCGCATCGACCTCCGCCACGGTCAGGGAGATGCCGTCGACGGCGATGCTGCCCTTGGGAATAAGGTAGCGGCCCATCCCGGCCGGAACCCGCACTTGCATATAGTAATCCTTGCCACGCGGTTCGAACACCTCGATCACCCCCGTGCCGTCGATATGGCCGGTGACGAAATGCCCCCCGATCCGGCCGCCGACCTGCAAGCTGCGCTCGAGGTTGACTGACCCGCCCGGACCCACGGCGGCGAGATTGGTCAGGCGGCGGGTCTGCTCCAGGACATCGAAGGTCAGGCGGCCCGCCTTGACCTTGACCGCGGTGAGGCAGCAGCCGTTGACGGCGACACTGTCGCCCGGGGCCACCCCACGGGCCGCCGTGCGGGCGGCCACTTCCAGGCGCCAGCCCGTGGCCGAAGGCCGAAAAGCCACGACTTGGCCGGCTTCCTCCACGATCCCGGTGAACATGGCTATTTCAGTTTGATCCGCAGAATTGAAGTATCCGACCCATGGCTGACCAGGAGCACGAATTCGTTCCGGGAGGGATCGGCTTCGATCGACGAGAGCTTCATCACCGCTTCGGGGAAGGCCTTGATCGGCACCCCGTCGATCTCCTTGATCCAGTCCTCCGGACCGACCCCGGCGATGGCGGTGGGCCCGTTGGGCTTGACGAAGCTCACCACCACCCCCGAACCCTCGGAGGTCTTGATCCGCCGGGCGACGGCGTCGCCGTAGACGAATTCCCGGACGGTGAAGCCCAAGCGGTCAAAATACTTCCGCTCCGCCTCCCGGATCAGCTTGGGCTCCTCGCCCAGTCGCGCCTTCAATTCCACCCGCTCCGGGCCCCGCAGCACGGTCAGGGCCATGACCTGACCCGGCCGGCGCCGCTCGATCTCGCGCTCGACATAGTCGGTCACCACTCGGTCGGGCCGAAAACGCGGCAGCGCCTTGCCGTCGATCGCGATGATGATGTCATGGTCCTTCATCCCGGCCTTTTCCGCCGGGCTGTCCTCCAAGACCTCGCTCACCACCGCCCCCGACTGGGAGGAGAGGCGCAGAAAGTTCGCCACGTCCCGGTCCATGGGCTCGAGGCCGTAGGCGCCGAGCCAGGCCAGGGGACGGCCGTAGACGTTTTTCGGGATCCGGTCGAGATAGGGCAGGACCTCGGCCGCCAGCGTGAAGGCGCTGCTCTCCTCCAGGTCGACCAGCATGATCGGCGTGCCGGAACGCTCCATCCGGGAAAATTCCAGGTAGGTTTGCCCGAACGAACTGGCCGCCAGCCCCACGAAGGCGCCGGCCCGGTTGAAGACCGGCAGCCCCGGACCCGCCACCTCCTGCTGCGCAATGGCCGTCCGCTGGGGCAGAGCCTGGACGATCGCGACGTGGCTGACCAAAATGTAGGGCTCAAAATCCTCCTCCTTGTTGCGCAGGCCGATGCCCCAGACTTCGTCCGCCATTGCCGCCGGGGGCGACCCGGCGACGGCCCAGGCCGTCACCGGCACCAGCTGGTCGGCCAGCTTGGCCTCAGCCCGGACATAGTGGAGGCCGGTGAAGACATCCTGGCCCAGGTAGGTGCCGGCGAAGCCAGCCGGATTGCCCGGCAGGTAGACTTTGAACTGTTCCAGCTGCTTGGGGGGCACGCGGGCGTCGACCGCGGAGGGCGGCAGCACGATCGTGCCCTGGCGGTCGATCACCGTGCCATAGGCAATCGTCGGGCGGCGGTCGCTCTCGGTCTCCGTGTAATATTCGATCGCCACGACGCTCTTCACCCGGGCAGACCAGAGTTCGGTCAGGCTGGCCGCATGCACCCGGAGCGAGAGCAGGCCCCCGAGGAAAAACAGGACGGGGCCGGCGCAGCGGCGGAAAGAAGCAAGAGCGGTCGTCACGGTGGTTAGGGCTTCACGATATAAAGCGACACGCGGCGATCGCGCTCGGCCTCAAACAAAGTCGGCTCCGGCTTGGACTCGTAGGCGGCGTGCGCCGCCTTGATGACCGCCAGCGACGTCACTTTCTGCTGGTTGATCCGGGTGACGATATCCCCGGGCAGCAAGCCGGCCACCTCGGCCGGGAACCCCGGGCGGATGCCGACGACCAGGACCCCGATCTCGTCCGCCAACTGATGCTCGCGGGCATAGGCCCGGGAAACCTTGCGGACACTCAAGCCCCAGTGCTCCAGGGCCCACTCCTCACCCATGCTGCTCTCCAGGCGTTCGGTCACGACGGTGAGATGGAGCGTGGCCGACCCGCGCTTGACCGTGAGCTGGAGGGCCGCGCCGACTGCGTGGCTTGCGATCAGATTCTGAATGGGGGGAAGCTGTTCCGGAAACCGGCCGTCCACCGCCTTGCCATCGATCGCGAGCAGGATGTCGCCGCCACGCAAGCCCGCCCGGGCCGCGGGCGAGGACGGATCGACGCTGTCGATCAGCATCCCGGTATTGAGGGCAAGCGCGTAAAAACTCTCCAGGTCCTGGAGCTCCTTCGGGACAATCCCGATATAGCTCCGGGTGACCACCCCGTCCTTGACCAGGCCGGCCACGATCCGCTTGGCGATATTGGCCGGAATGGCGAAGCCGAGGTTGTTGGCGCCGAGATAGCCGCGGGAGGTGATGCCCTCCACTTTGCCGTCTTCGGTGACCAGAGGGCCGCCGGAATTGCCTGGATTGATCGCGGCGTCGGTCTGCAGCCAGGTGTTGAAAGTCCCGGTCTCGTAGCCGTCCACCCCCCGGTCGTCCTCGAAATACCGGCTGGTGTTGGAGATGATCCCCTTGGTGACGGTGCGGGTAAGCCCGTA
>Ga0302320_10009121_pt1 | contig 21387 bp, 17 predicted proteins | sample Bog_T0_3_FD_202130 | JGI IMG/M metagenome (GOLD analysis project Ga0302320, IMG submission 202130) | Peat permafrost microbial communities from Stordalen Mire near Abisko, Sweden - Bog_T0_3 | ecosystem: Environmental > Terrestrial > Soil > Wetlands > Peat | place: Sweden: Abisko, Stordalen Mire...
GTAGGGGCCATATTTAACAGATACTTGAGGAAGTGAACTGCAAATTGTGCAGAGATGGAGTAGAGTCACTTGGTAGTTCTCGATTCTAAGCGAACGCAGCATGATAGCATAGCGGATTTGCGTGATGAGCAAAAGCTTTCCTTGGCTTTACAAGATGTTCTCGATGATCAGACCGCCGCGATTGAGGCATATTTTCTGTGCTTGGAAAACTAGACGACCTTTAAGCTCTCTTAAGAAGACCAGCGTCTAGCCGCACGAATATGTGCATACTTCAAGAAGAAGTTTGTGCCGCTGAAGACGGCATATGGTGCGTGATGTTTTCACATCACACCGTCAGTATCAACGATCCGCCTAAAAAGTATAGGGGGGTAAACTTGCCAGAAGTGGCAAATCCTTGGCTTGCTCCATGACCCTGATTCAAAGCCAAGACTCCTCATTCTGTTCGCCTGCCATGCCCAAGTCTCCGTTTGAAAACCACACGGCTAACGGTCAAGAATGATTGACAAAACGGCAACAAATCCTGTATGGTTGTGCTTGCAGATTGCAACACGCAATCTGTTTTGACCCTAGGTTTATCTGCAAGAAAGCACGCCACTCATCAGAGTGCTTGGAAAAGTTCTGTTTCCGAGCCGACCGCCCTGGCAACAACGCGCTGGCGTTGTGAGGCTTCATTGGGCACTGGCCAGCGACATCGTTACGGGTGGTTGCCTCATCGCGGTCATGCTGGTTCGCAATAAACGATTATGATATCAAACGAACGCCGGTGGCCTTCTCACATCCAGACTCAACGCAAACCGTATTACGAGCGTCCAGAATCGCTGCCAATGCGCCCGCAGGAAGACACCCTTCAGTCTCGTGAACTTCAAGTTGAGCGCAAGCATTTCTTGGTCATGTTGAAGGAGAATCCGCGCGGACGTTTTTTGCGGATATCCGAAGACGTGGCTGGCAAGAGAAACGCAATCATCATTCCCGCGCCCGGGCTCCGGGATTTTCAGAAATTGCTCGCTGAAATGGTGATGGCTGACGGCGAAATGCCGGCGAGGAACCAGCCTCCGCAGCCACCAAGTGAGCCTGCGACAGATCCCGTTGGCCGTTAAACCACCCGGGGTGCGTTGGCAAGGCATCAAGAAGCGGAACCACTCGGAAATGGCGGTTTCCGTTTTCTATTGGCACTTGCTGTAAAGGGCGTATTATCAAACCCACGATGAAAACGATACAACAGAATGCACTTGAAGCCGTCAAGCTTGCTGTCCAGCAAGTGAACCCCGTGCTTGCGCCATCACTCGTCAAGATGATTGGCAAAGGCACTTTCACCACTCCACCCATTGGCAGGGGGAAAACCATTTATTCTACCTTCACGCCATCCGAACCGATGCCACAAGATGAAGCGAAAGCCATTCTTGACGCATTGGAAACCTTTAGCAAAACCCCGACCGGGCGTGATGCTCGTTTTAGTGGAATGACCATTCATGGGGTGCTAAATGAATGGACTAACTTTATTTCGTGAGACCATCTACGCAAAACATGTCCTATGTCCGGAAATGGGCAAAAAAGCATCTGTAAAAAGACCGCTTCACCCATCACGGCAAAACGGTCTTTGTCTATCGGGGGGCAAGTTTTTTGGTTATCAGGTATTCAGCCACTATAGCATTATCGCCTGTACGTGTTATACTTCCCACAAATGGGAAAGGATTTCGATGGATGGAATTCTAAAAAGAAACTCATACACGATCACGCGGTCGCGCCGTTTTATCACAAGCGCGAGGTATGGTGGTGTTCGCTTGGCGTGAACGTTGGTTTTGAGCAAGATGGAACTGGGAAGAATTATGACCGTCCAGTACTGGTCATCCAAGGTTTCAATTCTCACGTATTCTTCGGCGTTGCCCTCACTGGGAAAAAGAGACAAGACCGGTATCATGTGCCAATTGGCAAGATTGAGGGTAAGGAGGCGTCTATCATTCTCTCGCAAGCGCGTTTGATTGATACAAAGCGTCTGATACACAAAGCGGGGACTTTGGATGCCGATATTTTCGACAAGGTGTGCGATGAACTTAAACGAACACTCTTTCCTTCAAGCACCAACTAAAACGATTTTGCCCCACCGGAGGTGGGGCGAGGCCGAAGCCATTTGTACTGCAATCATACACCATGCCATGTTTTAATGCAAGTGGACTTAATCGAATACTTGTGTTGTATTATTATATAAGTCCAGATTTCAAGACCCGAGAGCGGCGGCATTCCTATCCAAGGAAGGCATTGCATAAATGTGCGAGTTACGTTAGTATCCCAAACACCATGGAACGTCCCATTTCTTACCGAGAAGAAGCCAACGCGATCACCGTTTGGGCCTTTCGTAATGGCTACATTGAGCAATTGCACCGTGGCAAATACTCGGAACTTCTGGAAAACCCTGGCCTGCAACGGGTCACGTGAGCGCGGCTCATCATGAGGCCCGTTGTTTTATGAGCTCGATAGTATTCCAGACGTGTTCTTCTGTCCAGAACTATTTTGTTCCCGGTTTACGAACCGGAGTGTGGTGCCTGGACGATAATTCTGACAATGGCTCAGTTCTGTCAACCGAAGATTCGTCGCCGGTTCCACGTGAGACGGGTTCTCCCAGAAGAGAGCTCAAGAGTGCCATGTCGGCCTCATCCGCTACAAGAAGCAATTCTTCTTTGGTTAAATCCGTGCACTTAGCCTCGGTAAATACAATTCCTGCTTCTTTCAATATTTCATAAAGTTCATCACGCGATAGTGATGCCAGTTTTGTATATAATTTTGCGTTTATTGTTTCCATTAATTTGCCGTTACCGCCACCTATAATTGTTGGATGAACATCATTTCACCTTGTTGATTTTTATTGGGCGTGGCCCACTTTCGTTGTGTCCTGTTTTCACAGGTTTTGCACTGGTGGATGTTTTCCTGTACGAATCAGTATGCGGATACGGATGCGCCTTGCTCGTGTGCTCCTTGCTGAAGGACAATTTTGCGCTCAATGACATAATACACCTTTCTTTTTTGGCAATGCAGACATTTCAATGAGAACCGGTTTTGGTGTTCCCAAGGTTCTGCTTTGAAAACATTATATCACACTTCTGGAAAAATAAAACACTTCAACTGAAAAAACACAAAATGCGCGTTGAGCGTTTTTTTGCGGGGGACCGACATCACGGGCTATTTACATGGTAAATAGGGGCAATTTGCCCACACGACTGACTTCCACGGCTTAACCGCCGCACCACTGGCTCCCAACGTGTCGTCGGCTACCGCCCGACTTATTGCTTCCTCCCTGCGGGCTATCCGGCCTAAAGGACATTACCCATGTCCTTTATCCAGAAAGCAATAAGTCGGCCACCAGCCGCCGACACGTTGGGGACTGGTTTTAAGATAAGGGCTATCGCCCAACGACCGGAAAGCGCTATCGCGACCGGTTCGCCTTGAAGGCGGAGGGACGACGGGTTTCCACTACCGGGTGCAAAATCCTGTCAAGTGGGGCCATTTTGGGCACCGCAGGGAGAAAGCGCCGCCTGACTAGGCGGTTTTGGAAAATAGCCGCGCCGACTGGCGCGTCCTTTTTTCGCGCGACTGGTATGATGACAGCCTCGTTCGGATTCCAAAACCAGCCGCCATTATCCCGCCGGCGTGCCACCCAGAGCATTCCTGCCGGCGTCAGAATGTCCACAGCAACCGGGATATTGGGGGTGGCGGCTGATTTTGGTACCATGAACGACCAAACCATCAAAATCGGAGAACGGTATGTATGGGGCGATTCCCAGCCCTTTGGCATTGCCGCCATTGACGAGCGGCAGCACCTTTACATCATCGGCAAGACCGGGTCCGGGAAGACCACCCTGCTGCGGAACCTCGTTTTGCAGCACATCCTGCGGGGAGACGGGGTTGGGGTCATTGACCCGCACGGGGATTTGGCCGAGGAGTTGTTGAACCACATCCCGCCACGGCGTGCGGATCATTTGGTGTATTTCAACCCTGGGGACGTGGAATTCCCCATCGGATTAAACGTGATTGGCGCTGTGGCGCCGGACGACCGCCACCTAGTTGCTTCGGGCATCGTGGCGGCATTCAAGGGAATCTGGCGGGATTCCTGGGGACCGAGGTTGGAATATATTCTCTACAATGCCGTGTCGGCATTGCTCGAATGCCGGAACCAGACCCTTTTGGGCGTTAATCGGTTGCTGACCGATGACGCCTACCGGGCCACGGTGGTCCGGCAAATCAAGGACCCCTTCATCCGGGCGTTTTGGGCCGAAGAGTATGAAAACTATGACGAGCGGTTCAAACGGGAAGCAATTGCGCCGATACAGAACAAAATCGGCCAATTCCTGTTGAATCCAGTAGTTCGGAACATCTTGGGTCAGGTCAAAAAGAAGGTGGACATCCCGTTCGTCATGGACAACGGGCGATTGTTCATCGCCAACTTGTCCAAAGGCCGGCTGGGGCATGACAAGGCGAATTTGCTCGGTTCCCTCTTGGTGACGCAATTCCAGCTTGGGGCGATGGCACGGGCCGACCGTCCGGAGTCAGAACGCCGGGATTTTTACCTTTTCATTGACGAATTCCAGAACTTCTCGACGGACGCTTTCGCCTCGATTCTGGCCGAAGCCCGCAAATACCGGCTGTGCCTGACGCTGTCCCATCAATACATTGACCAGTTGTCGGAACCGATCCGACAGGCCGTATTCGGCAATGTGGGAACCCTGGTTGCCTTCCGCATCGGCTACACCGATGCCGAGGTGATGGCCAAGGAGTTCGGCAAAACGATTCCGGCAACTTCCCTTGCCGACCTTGAGCGGTATGAGGCGGTGGTGAAACTCTTGGTGGAAGGGGCAAACCTGGAGCCATTCCGGGCGAAGATGCTGCCACCACTGGAAAACTGGGTTGGCCGCAAGGACAAGCTCATCACACTGTCACGGGAGCGGTTTGCAATGCCGCGCGCTGCAATTGAGGACAAATTACGTCGGTGGATGGCGGGAGCCAAGTTGCGAGAGGAAGGGTATCAAACATAGCAGAATTGGCAAATAAGCCCCCCTACGTTGTTTCGCCGACATCCGGCAATCTGGCGGAATGGCCGCCAAACGATCATCCCGGTTTAAGCGTGCACCGACAGTTGCCCCGATGCATCTTACGGAACGCGATTGCGAGATTATCAAACTCGTTCACCGGCATCGGTTCCTGCGCTCAGAGCAAATCGTTGCCTTGATTGCCAGCAGTCCGCAACAGGTATTGCGACGGCTAAAACTGCTCTACCATCACGGATACTTGGAACGACCGCGCGCCCAACTCGAATACTTCGAAAAGGGCGGGTCGCAACCGATGGTGTATGGCTTGAGCAGCAAAGGCGGGAAGCTTTTGAGGCAGGAGCATGGCAGCGACATATCGTGGAGCGAGGGCGATGGCGCGGTCGGGGAAATATTCCTTGATCACGCGTTACTGGTTTCCGACGTAATGGTGTGGATTGAACTCGCCTGCCGGAAATCCAGCACTGTGCGATTACTGTACGAAGACGAGCTTGCACTTCCATCGGAACAGAAGCCATTCCAATGGCATGTAAAGGTTCGAGAACACGGAATAACTCTTGGGGCCGTTCCCGACCGCGTGTTTGCGTTGCAATACACCGACCATGCCGGCCAGGTGCAGCGTGTATATTTCTTTCTTGAAGCCGACCGGGGAACCATGCCGGTTGTACGGAGCGGATTAACCCAAACCTCTTTTTACCGGAAACTACTCGCATATGAGGCGACGTGGACGCAGAAGATTCACCAGCGCAAGCTCGGTATCAATCGTTTTCGCTTGCTTACAGTCACAACGAACGCAATGCGCGTAAAATCGCTGCTCGAAGCCTGTTCCCAGCTCAAGCGCGGTCATGGACTGTTTCTCTTTGCGGACCGGTCCGTTTTGGAAAAGGACCCATTCTCCCCTGTCTGGCAGTGCGGCAAATTTGGAAAAATATCGGCACTCCTCGACCTGCCAGAATTGACAAGTTTACCCCCCTAGCGACTTGTTAGGCGAGAGATATGATTCAATTCGGATGCAGCTCATTTCGCGAGCCGCATTAGTTCCAAAATTATCAACCAAAGGACAAATATATGTCAAAAACACAGTTCGTTGACTTCAAAGCCGTCAAATCGGCCATTACCATGGAACAAGTCCTGGAGCACTACGGCATCCTCGACAAGTTCAAGCGCGGGACGGACAGTTTGAATGGTCCGTGTCCCATCCACAAGGGGAGCAATCCGACGCAGTTCCGGATAAGCATCAGCAAGAACATCTGGCACTGTTTCAGCGAGTGCAAGCATGGCGGAAACGTCTTGGACTTCATCGCCAAGATGGAGGACGCGAGCATCCATGCGGCGGCTTTGAAAGCCATCGAATGGTTCAACCTCGATCCTGAAGCCATGTCGGCAGACGGCGACACGGACGAGGGTGGTGATACGGAGGAAAAGGCCCCAGCAGCGGCAGCGCCAAAGCCGGCTCCCAAGAAGTCGGCCGCGCCACCGGTGCCTGCGGAGAAAGGCGCACCCAATGCACCCCTCAAGTTCCGGTTAGACAAGCTGGTGCGGGAGCATCCCTACCTGGTCGAGCAACGCGGATTGACTCTCGAAACCATCATAGACTTTGGCCTTGGGTTTTGTTCCAAAGGCATGATGGCCGATCGCATTGCCATCCCGATCCAGAACGTCAAAGGCGAGGTCGTCGCGTATGCGGGACGCTTCCCCGGTGACTCGGGCGAAGATGTGCCCAAATACAAGTTGCCCCAAGGATTCCGCAAATCGCAGGAGTTGTTCAACATTGACAGGGCGATCAAGGAGCCCGCAGACAAGCCGTTGGTCATCGTCGAGGGCTTCTTTGATGCCATCAAGTTGCACCAAAACGGGTACAAAAAGGTGGTTGCCCTGATGGGCAGCACCCTCTCTGCCGCGCAGGAGGAATTGATCCGGGAGCATATCGACAGCACGGGCAAGGTCATCGTCATGCTGGACGAGAACGAGGCTGGCCAGGCCGGGCGCGACGACATCGCATGCCGATTGGCCAAACACTGTTTCGTCCGGGTGTATGTGTTCGACAAGCCCGACATGGAACCGGAACACCTGACGGCAGAGGACGTGCGGCAACTGCTCGGAGGCGGTGTATGAAAGTATATACTGGACGCCGGCAAGGGGTTGCCGCCATCGTTACGGTGGACGGGCGCCGCTTGAATCCACGGTTCGATCTACGGAATCACAGTCCGACTGGGTTTGAGTGGGGGTATCCCGGCAGCGGTCCGACCCAACTGGCGCTCGCCATCCTGGCCGACCACCTGGGCAATGACGAACAGGCGTTGAACTTCTACCAGCGCTTCAAATGGGCCGTTGTGGCGGGATTGCCGTACTGTGGATGGATACTGACGAGCGCGGAGATCGAACAGACGTTGGAACCGTTTCGCAGACAGGATTCCCTCGTGGAGGGCGTGTCATGAGCGCGAAACTTGTACTGGCCAAGTTCAGGCTTGGCCACATCGTCACTACGCCAAATGCACTCACACAATTGTCCGAGGAGGACATTTTGTGCGGCATCCAGCGGCATCAGGCCGGCGACTGGGGCGACCTCGACAGCGAGGACAAAGCTGCCAATGACCTGGCTCTGGTGAATCGCACGCGGATTTTGTCCGCATACCGGGCCGAGAACGGCACGAAATTCTGAATCATCACCGAGCATGACCGGAGTTCGACATGCATCCTTCTCCCCCAGGATTATTAAGCACAGGAGCGATCTATCCAGGTCGCTCCTTTTTCACACATGCCAGTTTTGGCAAATTCACCCCCCTTTGGTGAATCGGTGCGAAATCATACGCTTCTCACGGGTCTTCAAGGTTCTTTTAACAATCATACACAAGAAAGGAAAACATCATGGACGTTCATTGCACCACCTGTGGCGAACCGTGGGATATATATCATCTCAAGTTCGATGCCATATATGAAACCGACCTCGACACTGCCGAAGCCAAGGCGTGGACCGAGCTGTCGCCGAAGCTCAAATTACAGGACCGCTACCGCGAGAAATTCAAGGCCATCGGCTTTGAATTCGGCGGCTCGGTTCTCAATGTCATGCACTGCTCGGCGTGTCCCAAACACGGAAAACCCGATCCTGACCTTGCCGCCATGAAGGCCGGCATCGTCGAGCTCTTGGGCGACGATGAGGATGGCATCGCCGCTACCATGGAGGACTTCGGGCTATGAAAAAGAAGCCGCCACCTCGCAGAAAGCACAACGGCCACGATCCGAACCAGAGCGAATTCGGCATCATCTGGCAGCTTGGAGCATACCCCTTCCGGCTGCGGGCCGGCGATGTCATCCTCTTTGATGAACGACTCTGCCGTGTCATCCGCGTGAGCGAGTGTGCGGCGGTCGTCATTATGAACCAGCCGGTGCGGGAATTCAAAACGCGGTTCGACAAGCAGGTGAAATTCCAGCCGCTGCCAAAGTTGTTTCGCATCTCTCCTAATGCAGAAGCGGAAATCTTGAACCGAAAAAGCGTGTGATCCACAAGGCGATTCATCGGATCGCCTTTTTTCACACATGGCAATTCTGGCAAATTCACCCCCCTACCTCGATTCGTCGGCACATCATACGATTCACACGGGTTTATAGGGCTCTTTCAACAATCAAATATATGGAGAAAACATGAACACCAAATCGTATGAACGCATCACCGAACGGATCGTCGCCCTGCTTGAGCAAGGCACCGTTCCCTGGCACAAACCGTGGAAGGTCAATACGGGCCTGCCACGGAATCTCATCAGCAAGAAGCCGTATCGCGGAATCAATGTATTCCTACTCTTGGCTATGAGCTATGAATCGCCGCACTGGCTCACCTTCCGACAAGCCATCGAGCTTGGCGGAAACGTCAAGAAAGGCGAACAGTCATGCCCCGTCGTGTTCTGGAAACCGTTCGAGGTGAAGGACAGGACATCGGGCGAGGTGGAGAAGAAGATCCCGCTCTTGCGCCTGTATCACGTCTTCAACGTTGCCCAGTGCGAAGGGCTGAAAAATGTCCCGGCAACGGATGCCACAGCCTTCACCGTCACCAAACCGGCGGAGATCGTGGCAAATATGCCGCAGCCGCCCGTCATCAAACACGGCATGGCCAAAGCATTCTATTCCCCATCCGAAGATTGTGTCGGAATGCCGGAACCGAAACGGTTCAACACCGAGGATCACTACCACGCGACCCTTTTTCACGAGCTGGTCCATTCGACCGGCAGTGAAAAGCGGTTGAATCGTGCCAGCATCACGGCACTGAACTGCTTTGGCTCCGACCCGTATTGCAAGGAGGAATTGATCGCAGAACTGGGCAGCACGTTTCTCTGCGGCCATGCCGGCATTGTGGAGCGGACGATTGACAATTCCGCCGCCTATCTCAAAGGTTGGCTCGACAGGTTGAAAACGGATGGAACGCTCATCGTGTATGCGGCGGCGCAGGCGCAGAAAGCGGCGGATTTCATCCTGGGACGGAGTTTGCCGGAAAGCGAGGCCGCCCATGACTGACTTCAACCCGAAGGAATACAAGGTGACGGCCTTGCGGGATTGTCCCGTGCCGGAGGCCATGCAGATTTGCGAGACGCCGGACCATGCCGTTGCCTACTGGAAGATGCACATCGCCACCCATCCGTATTTCAACCCGGAATGCGAATGCCTCGTGGTGCTGTTCCTGAATGTGCGGAAACGGGTCAAAGGCCACCAGCTTGTCACCATCGGCACCGTAGATACCCTACTTGTGCAAATAGGTATGCTGTTTCGAACCGCGATAGTTATTTCAGCATCTTGTATCGCGGTAATGCACAACCACCCTTCCGGAGAGCCGTCGCCGAGCGAGGCGGACATCAAAGTGACCCGCGATTTAATTCGCGCCGGCCAGTTGCTGAAGATCGAGGTGATCGATCATGTCATCATTGGCAGCGGAACTCCTGGTTTTGCTTCTTTGCGAGCCTTGGGGTACTTCTATAGCTAAAAACACACCCGGCCATATATTTGGCCGGTTTTTCATACTTCCATAGTCTTTGAAAATGGCTCCTGAATTCCATCGACAATTTCAGCTTCCCCATTGCGCCACAACAAGAGAGCAAGGCCGAGTTCAAGATATGGGCGATAGTCGTTGGTTTTCAGCCTTCGCCCAACCGCTTCTGACGTTAGCTTCAAAAAATCGACCTCAACAACTTGGCAGACTCGCGTGCTGTCGGACTTTGCACGTTCAACATTTTGGGCGACAGCTTTTCGAATTTCCTCTTGTGACCAGGGCGACTCGAGAAGACCAAAAAATGTATGGCTGCCCAACTTCAATCCCGCAGCCAAAGCCAACCAACGGACAGAAACGCCATCGGTCTCCACGTTTAATTCTTCCTTGCATCCACGGGAGGCAGCACGGGCCAAATCTGGCTTATCACTACTATTACAATCGGTCTTGGGATTCACGACTGTACTCACAGACGTAGCCCAACTGCCGGCACTCTCAGGGCTGTCCGGCCCTTGCCGAGAAACCACCACGCTGCCATCCTTCGTCAATACCATGAGATTCACCACCAGATGCCGCGAGCCAGGAAGCACCGGTTCCGAGGAATCTCCGGCCTGCCAGGACGCCGCAAGCCACTGCCGCACCGTGCGCTCGTTGCCGGATGACGTGTCGATCGCGTGTTGCAATCCTTGCTGCGTGGCGGTGACGAGAATATCGCGGTAATCTGCTTGCATGATTTCCAATGCAATGGACGACGCTTGCGTTTCAACGATTCTGCGCACATGCCAGGCAGCTTTGGGATTCGGCGGCTCCTTCTTCATTCGTGAATAATTTTCCACAAGTTCATGCCATGCAGCGTTGCGCAGATTTGCGTACCCCGTAAATCCTGTAGGCGGTTGCCACTGGCCGGGGATCACGGTAAACAAGGGTAAAAGTCCCGTTTTTGATGCGCCGTAAAGGCGGGCAGCAATTTTTCGTGGTGGCGTGAATTGAGAACGCCATTCAACATGCGGCCAGAAATTAATCGGCAGAATTCCATCCTCGTTGGTGACCAAATCCATTCCATGTTTTACCGACAATGCCTGTTGTTCGTAATCGGCAAATGAAATGTCGAGCGCCGACGCGGCAGCAATTTTCCAGCGGTGCGGCATGGCGCGCCGTCCGTAAAGCATATCCTTGACATAATCGTCCGTCGCGCGATGTACATTCTCCTTGCCTTTTGACCTTTGTCCTTCAAGCGCAGCCACTTGCATCGCGTCGGCCAATTGATCCATGTTCCACCGCCGGGTCGCCGCTAGATTTCTGTGCAAACGGGCAGTTCGCGAATCCGTATATTTTTGATTCTTTTTCATGATTTTTGTCGGAAAACTTCGGAATTTTTCTGATTGCTTTTCCTTCAGGGAAAGTCCATAAAGGCTATTGTGAACTCGGAAAGCAAAAACAAATCGTCCAAGTCCGATATTTGGGATTTTATCAACCGGTCTCATGATTGGCAACACTGTTCCGCCTTCGTTTTTGTCTGGCTGGTTAGTGTTGTCGCGTGTTTGGCTCAAGGCCAACCAGGAAACTTGACCCCCGGCGGGGGATCGTCCCCCGGTCCGCTCATCGCTGCTGCATCCTACTCCCAAGGCCGAAATGTGACGTTCTCATGGAGCCAAACAACAGGAACAGCAAGCTATCGAATCAATGTGCGGGACGTTACAACCGACCCGATCAACGGTCCACTTTACTACTTTACGAATAATGGTGCCTCATCCACAAGTATAACACTCACACTCCAGAACCGGCAGGCCATCAAATGGAACGTTTATGCTTACAGTGGCGCGAATGCAACGGGATCAAAAACCCTTTCCGCTGATACCTGGTTCCGCTTCCTAAATCCACCTTACTTGGAAAGCCCTGGAAACCCTACCACCACACCACCAGAACCAAAAGTGTTGAGTCTCACTCCTAACGTCCAATGGGATACCAACCCACAGGCGGACGGCTATTGGTTCTATTTGAGCCAATATCCCTATGACTCGGCTAACATCATTTACAATACCGGATTTGGGACATCCATATCCCAATTTCAAATCCCCGCTGGCCTGCTTCAACCTGGTGGATCATACGCATGGAACATGACGAGCCTTTGGGGAACGGACGAATCGCCTACGCTTGGTGCCTTATATTTCACGGTTGACACTCTGCCAAATCCACCATCTTTTACTGAAGCCGAATGGATCAGCGACTATGTCGTTGTGGCGTGGCAGGACAATTCGGTGAACGAAAACGGATTCAGCATTGAACGCAAAAGTGGATCTGGCGGAACCTACGCGGAAATTGCCACAGTGCCCGCGAAAACGACCTGGTTCACGAATAATACATCCCTTTTACAAGGGATCGTTTATTACTATAGAGTTCGGGCGTATAACGGTGTTGGCTATTCTGCTTACGGTAATGAAACCTGGGCGCCTCTCCCGGCTGTTCCCGCTCCTCCTGATAATCTGAATGTATCAAGCGTGCAAAATGGCATCTCGTTGAGCTGGCGCGACAATTCCTCGAACGAGAATGGATTTTATATCCAAAGAAGACAGGGCAGTTCCTACACCTATTTTTCAGCCGGTGCCAATCAAACTAGCTACCTGGACACGAGTGTCTCGCAGTCCATGCAGTATTGTTATACGCTCTCCGCAACCAATAGCGGTGGCAATTCTGCCTCAACTTCCGAAGCGTGTGCTACTTATACAGGTTCAAGCCCACCACCCTATGCCGTTATCGTCGGAAACACCACTCCCGTTACAGGGACGGCACCTTTCTATGGTTTCCTTTCGACAGGAATCGGCCTTCAGTATTCATGGTTGACTGGGAATGGACAATCTTCCACGGCAGTAAATCCACAATTTCAGTTTAATTCCCCAGGACAATCATGGGTTCAATTGATCGTCACTGATTCGTCATTCCGAACAAGCATCGCTTCGGTTGCCGTCAATGTCCAAGCTGCCAATAACGGCCACACAACCCTCACAGTAGCCGGCGCAGACCCGGTCGTGCTTTCGACTGGAAACTATATCCAAAACCGCACCGACTTGCGTTTACCTGGCAAAGGATTCCCTTTCGAGTTCAGCCGTTTCTACAACAGCAAGTTTTCCGATCAAAGCGGCAGGCCGCTTGGCTTCGGCTGGACATTCAGCTACAACCAGCAATTGGTGAATACGGGAAGCAATGTGCTGGTGTCACTTGGGGACGGCAGCACATGGACATTTTTTCAGACCAACGGCGCATACGTTGCCGAGCCTGGATTTTACGACACGTTAGCAACAAATTCAGATGGCACATGGTCGCTTACCAACAAAGTGCAAACAGTTTCGATCTTCAATACCAATGGAAGCCTCGCTTCAATCACTGACAAAAACGGGAATTCACTCACTTGCTTTTATAGCGGTGGCATTTTGAGCGCGATTCAAGATACTGCTGGCCGCTTAGTCAACTTCACAACCAACTCCTACGGTTGCATCGCGAGCATGACCGACCCGATTGGTCGCACCATTCAATTTCAATACGACGCCAACACAAATCTGTCATCGGTCATTGACGCGAACGGAAACACCAACACCTACGCCTATGACAGCAACCATCAAATGACTGATGCCACGAATGCGCTTGGCATTTGTTACATTCACAACGAATATAACAAGACCAACTTCACCGTAATCCGTCAGTGCGATGCCTTTACAAACTGGACGTATATCGCCTATGATTTCACGAACCGCATCACTTACGTCACCAATGCGCTCGGCAAAGTAACGACTCATTTGTTTGACGACAGGTTGCTCGAAACCAATGTCATTGACGAGGTGCTCAATCAGCAGGTTTTCGCCTTCGACGGAAACCGCAATCGTGTTTTCATTCAGGACAAGAACGGCAACCAGACGCAATATGGCTACGATTCGCTCGGCAACGTCACCAACAAAATTGACGCGCTCATTAACATCACGACGATTCAGTATGATGCGTTGAACAATCCGCTCCAGCGTATTGACGCCATGAACAACACAACGACATTCGGCTACGATATGCTTGGGAATCTCACGTCCACGACGAACGCATTGACGCTTGTGAGCCAAGTTCAATACGACGCAAGCGGGCTGCCGGTCATTCTCACAGACGCGCGCGGGTTTGGCACAACAAATCAATACGACAGCCAAGGCAATCTCACCAACGTCATTGATGCCAATGGTTTTGCAACCCAATTCGGGTATGACGCAGTGGGCCGGAAGAAGTGGCAGATTGATTCGTTGAATCGCACCAGCAGCTTTTTCTACGATAACGACAATAATCTCACGGCCACTGTCAGTGCGCTTGGCTATACTAATTCCTACACTTACGATGCTAACAACAACCGAATTTCGTCAACCGACTCGCGTGGAGCCACTGTTACCAGAATTTTCGACCTGAAAGACCGGCCGGTTGCCGTCTTGGCACCGCTTAATCAAACGAACGGCACCATTTACGATGCGCTCGACAGGAAGGTTGCTACCTTCGACGCATTGGGGAATCCAACCGGCTACGCTTACGATGACATTGGCAATTTAGTCGCGGTAACGAACGCGCTTACCCAAGTCACTCAGTTTACCTACGACGCCCAAGGCAACCAGACTAGCGTCATTGACCCGACTGGGCATTATGTCACGAATTTCTTCGACTCACTCAATCGTAAGGTTGCTACGATTGATGTTTCTATCTCTACGAATTCTACAGCCTACGACGCGCTTGGCCGTGTCAGTGCAACGACAAATGCCAACGCTCAGGTCACACAATTCTTCTTTGATGCCATTGGCAGGCTTACCAATGTCGTGGATGCGGCAAACCAATCTATTTTCTTTACCTACGATGCAAACGGAAATCGCATCGGCACCACCGACCCGAACGGGCACACATGGTCAAACGCATTCGATCAAGTTAACCGCCTTGTGGAGCAGAATGACCCGCTTGGGAACAAGACCATTTTTCATTTCGATCCTGTCGGCAACCTTACCAACAAAGTTACGGCAAACAACGACACCATTATTTACGGCTTCGATGCTCTGAATCGGTTAACCAATATCGCATATCCGAGCGGCCCGCCCGTCACGTTCGCCTATGATTCTGTTGGTAATCGGACGAACATGGTTGATGGCGTTGGCACGACAACATGGCAATTCGATTTGCTCAATCGTTTGATGAGCGTCACCGACCCTTATGGAAAGACTGTTGCCAATGGTTTCGATGCTAACGGCAATCGCGTGAGTCTCACCTATCCTGGCAACAATGTCATTAAATATGGCTTTGATGCTCAGAATCGTATGACGGCGCTCACGAATTGGTTGAATGGCGTCGTCACCTACGGTTACGACAGCCGTGGCAATCTTATCAGCGCGAACAACGCGAACGGCACCACAGTCGCTTATTCCTATGACGTTGCAGACCGGCTTGTAGCATTAACTAATTCAGCCCGTGATTCCAGCATCATTGTCGCCTATGCAGTCACCCTTGATGGTCTTGGCAACCACAAACAGGCCACGCATACCCAACCACTGTTCCCCATTCTGCCGAATCAGACCAATAATTACACTTACGATTCTGACAACAGGCTACTGACCATTGACGGCCAAACTGTCTTGCACAATGCGAACGGTGATCTTACGAGCATTGGGACAAACTCGTATGCCTATGATTTTGAGGATCGCCTTGTGCAAGTTTCAATTACAAACACGTTCACTTACGACGGACTTGGCAATCGGTTGGGCCGAACGGTTGACGGGCACGCGGAGCAGTTCGTTCTTGACCTTATGAGCGCGCTGACACAGGTGCTTGTCGAATCAGACACCAACGGTTTTCCGGTCGCATATTATGTGTATGGCCTTGGCTTAGCGCAGCGGATTGCGTCTGACGAATCGGTTGCCACCTACCATTACAACTTTCAAGGCAGCACGATTGCGCTCACAGATTCGATAGGAAACGTCACTGATTCCTACACGTATGACAGTTTCGGCGTTTTGGTTAACGCTGACTCCTATTCACCGCAACCCTTCCGTTATCTGGGCTGTTATGGTATATTGGACGAGGGTTCAGGTCTTTTGTATGCGCGCGCCCGTTATTTCAGCCCACAATTAGGCCGCTTTATGACGAAAGACCCGGTCACTGGCCATGATAGTGATGGTCAGAGTCTTAATCGCTATGTCTATGTTCTAAACGATCCCTTGGTGCGAATTGATCCAAGCGGCATGTTCAGCTTCGACACGTTGGGTATCGGTTTACTCCAGGCCCTTGCCGGTTTTGGTGAGGGGACGGGAGGAGTATTCGTTTCCATTTACATAGGAGCCCAAGAAAGCCTTAAGACGGGGTCTCTTTTGCCATTGGCTAGCGCAACTGTCGGAGTATTTGACACGATTAATGAGTCGTCGAAGGAAGTTGTTGCTTCGTTTGCAAATGTTCAAGGAGCGTTCTTAAATCGTCCTCCAGTTGAAGCGGACTACCAACCCGGTGCGCTCGACAATGTCTTGAACATTCCTACAATCAAGAGAATTGTGGAGGCAAACAGCATCTACTCACTTGCAAGGTCGATTGGTAATATCAACGACATCGTTCAAGACCCGAAGGACGCGCAACGCTTTGTTAATCAATTAAAGAGCATTGCATCCGACAAAGGCACTTTTGCATTTCGCATCGGTGGTGCCAGCTCGCTCGAAGACGCAAAGAGCTTGTTTGAAGCTCTGAACTCATTGATTGAAGGCAATGGAGCAAAAATAGGAGCCAATACCCCAATTATAGTTGAAGTTCTTGAGACAAGCAACGGCCCTCGTATTGGGAAAAAATAGCTATAAGATCACTAGCGTAGAATGTAGAGGAGCATATGAAAGCAATTTATCAGTTTATTAAACAAATCGATGGAAATACTTTGGTCAATCTTGGTTTTTGTGTCCGCACTAGCTTTAACTATCGGTCTCCCGACTTCGGTGGGATTATTAATTGCATCTCATTTTCAGAAGGATGTTGTGGGAAAAAAGCAATTGAAGCGCCTTGCCACACTTTTCTTCGCGTTGCCATCGGCTGTCTATATGATTATTTTATTTGTTCGTGCTGCAACACTTTCGCATTGAATCGCCGGCGCAATTTATTTTCTTTTGTCATTCTCTCACTATCGGCTATCATAAGCTGTTGCGATGTGAGCGCCGCAACAGCATCAACGTCATATTCTTACGACTCCTTGAATCGCCTCACCAACGCCGTATATTCCGACGGGTCCGGTGAATCGTATTCATATGACCCAGCGGGCAATAAAGTTTCGCGCATTACACTTGCTGCAACAAACCTGTTGGACACCACGCCGCCAACCGTCCCTGCGAACCTCGCCACAAACGATTTCACTCCGGGCCAGATTCTCCTTAGCTGGAGTCGTTCTTACGATACCGGCGGTTCGGGCCTGTCGGGGTACCGCGTTTATGTGAACGGCAGCCTGGCGGCGGACACAACCGCCACCAGTTTTCTTTTGACCGGCTTACTCTTCGACACCGAATACTGCCTTACGGTCGCCGCCTATGACCACTACACGAATATCTCCGCAGCGAGTCAACCCTTCTGCGTCTACATTCCTAGCGGCGCTGGAAGCGCAACTGTCAAGATTACACCGGTCCTCTTTGCGGCTCAACCGTCTTCATCATGGACGGAGGGAGCAGATAAATTAATTGCGGATGCATTGGCAAATGCAATCAATACCAATACTGTGGTCGCCATCCCTGGTGATTATGCAGTGTGCAATCAGCGGATCAATTGGTATAACCTTGCGTATTCGGAAAACACCCCGATGTGGGACGGCGTCCTGAATCCACCAGCTCCTTGGAACAACGAATATGGTCATGTTGTTTGGGCACTCATAGACGCGAGAGCGAATTCCGGCGGCGATGATCTGTCTCTCGACTTGTTGCATGTCGTGTACACTTCGAATGACGGTAACCTTCTCGGCGGAACAAACAGCTTTGAGACAAGCGATTACACCCCGCGCGCTCTGGCCGTCAAAGCGGATGGGACAAGAATAACCAACGGAACCGCCTCTCAGAAGGGCCAACGGATTCTCGTACTTGTTGAATCTGCAATTTTTAATGGCGGTGGTACCCAGAGTGGCCTTGATCAAATCAAGAACTGGATATCAGAGTATTCTCCCTATACGTTGACCTACATGGCTGAGGTCATTGGCGACGAAGAAGCGACTCGCTCTTCATCGTCAGTTACCGTTGGCGGCCAAACGCCGGTCGCCCCGAGATTAAGTTTAAGCCGGGATGGTATTCTGTCTGTAGTTTTCGGGGAAACTGATCGTATTTATACTATTCAATCAAAAAGCGGGCTCAACGACCCATGGAACTACCTAGGCATGATCAGTGGCACTAACGCTATCGAGCTCTTCATGACCACCAATGTGAATCAATTTTTCCGAGCATGGGCGCAGTAGCTGGAACTCCGAATGGCGGAAGACGATAATTTTAGCTTTTCCCAAGTTTCGACCATGCCTTTCGGTGCGGCGCAAAATTAACCTAACTTCCCCAGATTTTCATAAAAAGCCAATAAAACCGCAAATGTGTAGCAAGTAAGAATACGCTACATATAAATAAATAGCTTGCAAAGTATGCTGCCAAACTATTATTATGTAGCTCATGTTTGTGCAAGCCACCAAATCCAAGCGCAAGGGCAGAACTTACGTCAGCTATTTGGTCCGCGAGTCCTTCCGCACTCCCGACGGTCCGCGCTCGCGCACGGTCTGCAACATCACCGAATTGCCGCCCGCCCTCCGCGACTTGATCGCCGCCGGGCTCCGGGGGCAATCCTTCCTCCCCGCCGAACAGGCGCAATTGGAGGCCGCGCTGGATTACGGAGGTCTGGCCGTCCTGAAGGACGCCTGGTTCCGTTACCGGCTGGACGAATTGTTTGCAGGGATCGGTTCGGCCCGCCAGCGTGGGCTGCTCCAAGCCATCATTTTCAGCCGGCTGCTCTTTCCCTGCGCCAAGCTGTCCCTGGCCCAACAAGCCCAAGGCACCTGGCTGCCGCAAGCCTGCGGGCTGGCGGCGACGGAAACGTTCGACGAGGATGATCTGTACGCGGCCATGGATCAGCTCAACGGCCATTGGGTGAGCCTGGAAAAACAACTCTACCAACGGGCCTTCCCCCAAAGCGTCCGGGTGGTGCTCTACGATCTGACCAGCGTTTACTTTGAGGGCAAAGGGCCGGCGCATCTGGCCCAGTATGGTCACAGCCGCGACCATCGGGCCGACCGGCCGCAAATCATCCTGGCGGTGGCGACGGACACCGAGGGGCTGCCCCTGCATGTTTCCGTGCTCCGGGGCAACCGCAACGACACCCAAACCTTGCAGGGACTTTTGCACACGCTGCGCCGGCGCTTTGGCATTACCGAGGCCACGTTTGTCTTTGATGGCGGGATGAGCAGCCAGCTCAACCTAGCGGCGCTGACGGAGGCCAAACTGGCCTTTGTGACCCGGCTCTCTACCGCCACCTTGCAATCTTTGGTGGCCGAACTGGGGCTGGAAAAACAGTTGGAACTGGGCGATGAGGCGCGGCTGTTGGAAGTCAGTCACCAAGGCAAACGCTACGTGATTGCCGGCGGATTGTGGCGGCAGCAACGGGATCAGGAGCGTCGCCAATGCCGGCTCGCCAAAGCCGAGGCGGCGTTGCGGCGGCTGGCGGCGGTTCGGCGTAAAAAACCGAATGCGCAAAAGCTCGCCAGCCAGGTGGGGCGCAGCCTGCAGCGGCTCAAGGCCCACAAGTACTTCACCTATGAGGTGGACGCGGCCGGTCAGTTGCAGTGGGCGCGCAAGGAAGCACTCATCACGCAAGAAGCCCAGCAGGACGGGTGGTATTTGCTGCATACCAATGAACCCGCCGAGCGCTGCTCCGGGGAACAGGTGCTGGCGCACTACAAAGGCTTGCTGGACGTGGAGGAAGCGTTCTGTGAACTCAAGAGCTACTTGGAAGTCCGGCCGGTGCATCACCGCCGCCCGGATCGGGTCGTCAACCATGTGCGCTTGTGTTTTCTGGCCTATTGGCTGAGCGCACGCTTGGGCGGGGAATGGCGCGCCCGGGGCGAGACCGAAGAGGTACCGCGCGTTCTACGCCAGTTGCAAACCATCCGGCTGGGCACCTTGCGGCTGGGCCAAGACACGGCCCGGACGCTGATGACCGAGATCCCCAAAAACTTAAATGACCAATTGCACAAATTAAAACTGACGGCGCTGTTTGCCGCCCCGCCCAAAACTTAGGCACGTAGCCCGACAAAATCGGGAAAACCCCGGTTTTGCTGGGGTTTTTCGTTTCAATCTCAGGAAGTTAGGTTAACCGTCCTGCCAAACCGTCTTACGTTGAGGAGCGATAGCATGGCAGGATGGTAGAGGGAAAAACCACCCTCATCAAACATCCGCACGGTCCCGCGACATTGTACCTCCAATGGGATCGTCGGGATTCTCACCGATCTTGGATTGTCGAATCTATTTGATTACTAATAGATAGACATAGTTTGGGTGCCGTTGACGAACAATTATTTCTTCACCCCGTATACTGATGAGATTAGTCCATATTTCTATCGCATCGGATGGAGCACCAACTCATATCAATAAGCTCCTGCTTCGGAACCATGGAGCGATTGACTCGCTATAGCCCTACTCCGACAGCCACATTGATCTTCTTCATCATCATCCGCACCCCAACGCGCATTTGTTCCTCATGTACTGGCGTCATCTGGCGGCTAGGATCGAGCGGCACCCATTCGTTGGCATTGTTGCCACCCAACACCGCTTCCGCCAGGTTGGCGGTCGGTTTTCGCTGGAATTCCAGCATCTTGAACAGAACCATTGCTTGATCGTCCTTTCCCTTGCCAATGACCATCAAGCATTCCCGACGTGAAGGATTCAGAGGATTCTCTGATGACTGGATCATAATCAATTCATAGATTCCGTCTTCGACAAGCCGATTCAACGCCACCTTGAGCGTAGGCGCGACCGTCTCGCAATTTTTGACGAGTGCATCGCGCACGTCTTCCGGCGACTTGGCCCCGGCAAAGACTTCATGTCCTTCAAACAGACCTGCGACGCGATTCTTTTTGCAGACCTGGTCGAAAATATCACGTGTTTGCTTTTGCTTCACATTCGCGATTTGCTCCGCCTCCTGCGTCTTGTAATCTGCCAGCAAGTTTTTCGCTTCTTGATCATCCGGCAGGATTTCCAGTGCCGCCTGCAATTTGCCTCTCCCACTGATGTAATCGCCCCTTTTGGCGAAGCCTTGGGCTTCTTGCACCAGGTACCGGCCTTTGGCTGTCGTTTGCAGGTTCTGCGCCTCCGTGTCTCCCGGCTTCGCTATGAG
>Ga0302320_10009122_pt1 | contig 21387 bp, 22 predicted proteins | sample Bog_T0_3_FD_202130 | JGI IMG/M metagenome (GOLD analysis project Ga0302320, IMG submission 202130) | Peat permafrost microbial communities from Stordalen Mire near Abisko, Sweden - Bog_T0_3 | ecosystem: Environmental > Terrestrial > Soil > Wetlands > Peat | place: Sweden: Abisko, Stordalen Mire...
CAAGGAGGCGCATGCCTGGACGCTGCGGCAGGGAATGAAAGCGCCGCAGGCGGCCGGTGTCATCCACAGCGATTTCGAGCGCGGCTTTATTCGCGCCGAGACCATCTCGGCAGTCGATTTCATCGCCTGTGGTGGCGAGACGGCGGCCAAGGAAAACGGCAAAATGCGCCTCGAGGGCAAAGATTATGTGGTGCAGGACGGCGACATTTTTCACTTCCTGTTCAATGTCTGAGGGACTAAATCGCCCTCAGGCGCCGGGCGATCGAGGTCGGCAGCACGGTGCCGGTCGGCGGCTTACCTGGAGTCCGTCCTCATGACAGCTGCGATGTTTCAGGGTCGCTTGGTCATTGTCGGATTCGGCAGCATCGGCCAGGGCGTGCTGCCGCTGATACTCCGCCATATTATCCTCGACCCCGCCAAGATCACCATCGTCACCGCGGAGCCGCGCGGCCGGGCGGTGGCAGAGGAATATGGCATCCGTTTCCTCGAGTTGCCGCTGACCACCGCCAATTATCGGGAGGTTTTGGCGCCGATGCTGGCAGAGGGTGACTTTATGCTCAATCTGGCGGTCGACGTTTCATCGATCGCCTTGATCGCGCTCTGCCGGGAACAAGGCGCGCTCTATCTCGATACCTGCATCGAACCTTGGGCCGGCGGCTATATCGACGCCAGCCTTTCCCCGTCGTCGCGCTCCAACTATGCCTTCCGCGAGGCGGCGCGCGCCTTCAAGGGCGAAGGCCATCCTACCGCCGTCGTCACGCATGGCGCCAATCCCGGTCTGGTGTCCCACCTGGTCAAACGCGCTTTGCTGATCATCGCTGCCGATACGGGCCGTGCCGTCGTCACGCCGCGGCAAAAGGACGGCTGGGCAGAATTGGCACAGTCCCTGGGAGTCAAGGTCATCCACATCGCCGAACGCGATACCCAGGTGGCGGCGAAGCCGAAGCGGCCGGGCGAATTCATCAATACCTGGTCGGTGGACGGATTCGTCGGTGAATCCTGCCAGCCGGCTGAATTGGGCTGGGGATCGCACGAAAAGATCCTGCCGCCGCGCGGCTATCGCCACGATTTTGGTCCCGACTGCGCCATTTACATCACCCGGCCTGGTGCCAGTGTGCGGGTGCGCAGCTGGACACCGCAGGAAGGCCCCTATCAGGGCTTTCTGGTGACGCACAGCGAGGCGATTTCGCTGGCAGACTACTTCACGGTCGGGTCCGGTGCCAATCCGGCATATCGTCCCACCGTGCATTACGCCTATCACCCCTGCGACGAAGCGGTACTATCCCTGCATGAATTGGCCGGCAAGAACTGGCATTGTGAGCAGAGCAAGATCGTTCTGATGGAGGATATCACCGGCGGCTGCGACGAATTGGGCGTTCTGCTGATGGGCCACGCCAAGGGCGCATTCTGGTTCGGTTCCAAGCTCTCTATCGACGCGGCGCGGCGTCTGGCCCCGCACAACAATGCCACCAGCCTGCAGGTTACCGCCTCGGTACTGGCCGGAATGGTGTGGGCGCTGGAAAATCCGCACCAAGGGCTGATCGAACCCGAGGAAATGGATTTTGAGCGGATTCTGGCGCTGACCGAGCCCTATCTCGGCAATTTGGTGGGGGTCTATTCCGATTGGACGCCGCTCAACCATCGCGGCGAGCTGTTCGATGAAGATGTCGACCGCGACGATCCCTGGCAGTTCAAGAATTTCCTGGTGGATTGATCGCGGACCCGGCGTAAACCCAAGACTATTTACCCCATAAAATTGGACTTCCTTCCGGGTCGTAACCGAGAGCGCGAGATCCTATGAGGCGGCGGACACTTGGAGAATTTGATATCCTCCGGGTGTTCAAAGCCATCGGAGGATTTCGCTATGACGCATCAAGCCCTCGTCGTGCCCGTCGCCCAGAAGAATGGTGCCACAATTTACGTTGCGGTTGAACTGAGCATGAGCGGGCTCTCGCTTCGCCGTCAGGCGAATACTTCCCGCAGCAGAGTCTGTTCTTTCCGCTGTGGATCGCCTTGCGGCGATGCGAGAGGCTCCTCTCGCGCTCTCCGTTACGCCCGCTCGAGACGATTTCGCAAGAGCGAAATCATCCCGAGCGGGCGCCTGAATAAAGTGAACAATATCCACCATTATACCAGCAACGCCGCCAGCAGCATCGGCAAGATCCAGGCGACTTGCGCCAGCGCCACAGGCCGGATCACTTTGGCTCGGAACAGCGGGATCAGATAGAGGATCGCCAGCGCCGTGGCGGCGCCCGCCAAGAGCAGGGCCCGATCGAGCAGCCAGGGTGTGAAGAACAGTCCGAAGGAGGTCGGTACGGTGGCCTGGATCATCATCGAGCCGCTGATGTTGGCCAGTGCTAGGCCGTCTTTGCCCTGCCGCACCCAGATGATGGCGTTCAGGGTTTCGGGCAGTTCGGTGGCGATCGGTACGATCACCAGGGCCGCCAATTGCGGCTCTATGCCGAGCCAGGGCGCCAGGGCGTCGAGTTGCACCACGAACAGGCGCGACGCGGCAAAGGTCAAGATGGCGGCGCCGAGACATTGCGTCAAGATCCAGCCGAGAGCGGGGTCGGTGGCATGGGGACGCAACTTCAAAGGTTCCAGCGCCGGGGTTGCGCCATGATCGGCGGGTTGGCGCAGCTCGCTCAGCAGATAGAGACCATAGGCCGCCAGAAAGCCCAGGCCGCACCAGGGTTTGCCGCTAAACGCCACCACCCCGAGACCGATCTTGACGGCGAATATCGCCAAAAACACGCCTTGGTCGCGCGTCAGACGAGATCGCTCGGCGGCCGCCAGACGCGGCGCCCGGCCGAGCCGCAGCAGACAGACTCCGACGCAGGCATAGGCGAGGGTGGACAGCGCCAAGGGTCCACCGAGCGCGGCGCCGATGCCGATCGCTTGCTGCGAGGGTAGCTTGGAAAAGCCGGTGGCGACCAGCGTCACCACGCCTTCCGGCAAGGCCGTGCCGAGCGCCGCCAGGATGGTGCCGGTGGCGGTATGACCCAGTCGGAGGCGTTGGCCCAGCCATTCGACGCTATTGGTGAAGCTTTCGCAGCACAAATAGATCACCAAGGTGGCGACCAGCAGGAGCAGCAGGCTTATTGCCATCAAACAGGCTGCGCATTGGCGCCGTAGGTGGCGAATTTTTCGATCACCACCGCCATTTCTGCGTCTGTCAGCAGGATCGGCGTGCCGATCTGCAGCGCCCGCCAATAGCCCTCGGCCAGGCTTTCGACTTCGACCGCCAGCGCCAGCGCGTGGGGCAGGCTATCGCCGAGCGCGATCATGCCGTGATTGCCAAGCAGGCAGGCGAGCCGGCCGCGCAAGGCCTCGAGTGCCAGGTCCGACAGCTCCTGGGTGCCGAAGGTGGCGTAGGGTGCGCAGCGTATGTCGACTCCGCCCGCCATCGCCACCATGTAGTGGAAGGCGGGGATGCCCCGCCGCAGCGACGCCAGCGCCACCGAAAAAGGCGGATGAGCATGAACGACGGCGGCAGCGTCGCCTCGGGCGCGATAGATATCGCGATGAAAGCGCCATTCCGACGACGGCAGGCGCCGTCCGCGCGGCTTGCCGTCGAACGACATCGCCACGATGTCGGCCGGCGTCATGTCGGAAGGTGGCATGCCCGAGGGCGTGATCAGGAAGCCGTCGCCGCTGCGCAGACTGACATTGCCGGAACTGCCGCGATTGAGTCCCAGCCGGTCCATCGTGCGGCTGGCGTCCAGGATTTCCTGGCGTTTTGCCTGGTCTGGCATCAGGCCGCCCTTTCCGGATAAAGCGTCAGCAACCCGGTCTTGGACGCCGAACAGACGCCGCGTTCGGTGATGAGTGCGCTGACCAGCCGCGCCGGCGTCACATCGAAGGCTGGGTTCCGTGCCGGGCTGCCGTCCGGAGTCAGCTGAACCGTAATCATATCGCCCTTGCTGTCGCGCCCGGTGATGTGGGTGACTTCGCGGGCACTGCGTTCCTCGATCGGAATCTCGGCGACACCATCGCCGACCTCCCAATCGATGCTGGAGATCGGCAGGACGGCGTAAAATGGCACCCCATTGTCGTGCGCCGCCAAAGCCTTGAGATAGGTGCCGATCTTGTTGCAGACGTCGCCGTTACGGGTGGTGCGGTCGGATCCCACCAGCACGGCGTCGACCATGCCATGTTGCATCAGGTGACCGCCGGCATTGTCGGCGATCACACTGTGCGGGATGCCGGCCCAATTCAGCTCGCGGGCGGTCAAGGCCGCTCCCTGATTGCGCGGCCGTGTTTCGTCGACCCAGACATGGATCGGGATCTCGTCCTCTATCGCCTTATAGACCGGCGCCAGCGCAGTGCCCCAATCGATGGCGGCCAGCCAGCCGGCATTGCAATGGGTAAGGATGTTGAGGCGCGATGCGCCCTCGACGCGTCGCTTTTGCCAAAGGACACCGAGCAGCTGGGCGCCGTGCCGACCCATCGCTTCACACTGCCGCACGTCGCTTTCGGCCAGGCGCGATGCCAGCGCCTGGGCTGCTGCCGGACGCGCGTCCAGGGCCAGCGGCCGGAGTTCCGCCAGTTGCAGATCGATCGCCCAGCGTAGATTGACGGCTGTTGGCCGGGTCGTCAGCAGGCGTTCTGCCGCGATCGCCAAGCCGGCATCGCTGGCGTCCTGGCGCGCCGCCAACGCCATGCCATAGGCAGCGGTGACTCCGATCAGCGGCGCGCCGCGCACCTGCATGTCGCGGATCGCCGTCTCGGCATCGGCCAGATCGACCAGCCGCTTGATCACCAGCCGGTGCGGCAGCTGCGTCTGGTCGATGATATCGACGCCGCCATCTTCTTCGGCCGGCCACAGGGTGCGGTAGGGACGGCCGTCGATGTTCATCGGCGGACGAGCCCGAGCACCCTGCCGGCGACGGCGTCGAGCCGGCCCAGCAGGGCAGGGTCGCGGGCTTCCGGCAGGGTGATGATCGCCTGATCGAGAGCGTGCTGGCAGCCATGCGGGCAAGCCCCGGTCTCCGGCGCCAGGTAAGGAACGACATTGGCAATCAAGCTGCGCGCCTTGTCGGCATTGGCGTGCAGTGTGGCAATGATCCGTTCGACGCTGACATGGTCATGGTCGGGGTGCCAACAATCATAATCGGTTACCATGGCGACGCTGGCGTAGCAGATCTCGGCCTCGCGCGCCAGTTTTGCCTCGGGCATGTTGGTCATCCCGATCACGTCGCAATCCCAGCTGCGGTAGAGTCTGGATTCGGCCAGGGTCGAAAATTGCGGCCCTTCCATCGCCAGGTAGGTGCCGCCTTTTTGCTGCTGATAGCCGAGCCGCGCGGCGGTGGCCGTCAGATGATCGAGCAGGCGACGGCATACCGGGTGGCCCAGGCTCACATGCGCCACCATTCCGGCACCGAAAAAGCTGCTTTCGCGCGCAAAAGTGCGGTCGATGAACTGGTCGACCATGACGAAGCAGCCGGGCGCCAGATGCTCTTTGAGCGAGCCGACGGCGGAAACCGAGATGATCTCGGTGACGCCGATCCGTTTCATCGCATCGATATTGGCGCGGTAATTGATGGCGCCCGGCGGCAATCGATGGCCGCGGCCATGGCGCGGCAGGAAGGCCAGCTTTTTGCCGGCCAATCTGCCGATCAGCAGCTGGTCCGACGGCAGGCCGAAGGGGCTGTCGACGCTACGCCATTCCGTGTCGACCAGCCCGTCGATGGCATAGACGCCGCTGCCGCCAATGATTCCAAGGACCTGCTCCGCCATGTTTTCCCCCATCCTCCTGACCTGGGACCGTGACGCTGTTGGCTCCGACCTTGGAACCCATCGGCAAAAAGATCAAGCCCCGGTGATCCACGCCGGTCACTGCACCGTAACGACAGCATCATGAGCCGCCTCGCCGACTTGCCCTGTGCCCGCGTCCAGATGCTGGATCTTTCTCCATTTTCCGCGGATTATGGGTTTTGCTCGTCGCCCGACCTCCTCGGCGGTCGCCGGCTCGCCATCACGGGGAGAGCAGCGCTGGCTGACGCTGTCACCGATTTCGATCTTGTCCCTCCCGCCAGCCGAGCCGCCGATTGGCTCGAAGCGGTGGGGCTGCGGCGCGACCAGGCCGCCTTCGTGGCGTTATTCCGCTATTATGCGCCGCGCATCAAGACCTATCTGCGCCGGCTGGGCGCCGAAGACCCTATCGCCGAGGAGTTGGCCCAGGAGGTCATGTTGCTGGTGTGGCGCAAATCCGCGCTATTCGACCGCCGTCGGGCGTCGGCCAGCACCTGGATCTTTGCGATTGCCCGCAATGTGCGTGTCGATCGCCTGCGCCGGGAACACCGGCCCGAGCTCGATCCTGCCGAACCGGACGGGATGATCGATCCGACCCCTGCCGCCGACGACACGCTGGATGCCGGTCGCCGCGACCGACAAGTGCGTCTCGTGCTGTCGCAATTGCCGGTTGAGCAGGCCAGCTTGATCACCTTGTCCTTTTTCGAAGACGTATCGCATGGCGAGATTGCACGTCAGCTGGGGCTGCCGCTCGGCACCGTCAAGTCGCGCCTGCGTCTCGCGCTGCGTCGATTGCGCGGCCTGATCGGCGAGTCGCCATGAGCATGAGCTTTCACCCGGAGCTTGAACCGCTGCTGGCCTACGCCGCCGGTTCGCTGGACGAGCCGACATCTCTGCTGATCGCGGCGCATGCCAGCCTATGTGGTGACTGCCGCGCCGAGATCGGCCGGTTGGAAGCGGTCGGCGGCGCCGTGCTGGACTCTCTGCCGCCCGATCCCTTGGCCGACGACGCGCTTGACTCTTTGTTGCGCCGCCTGCCGATGACGGCTGGCCAGCCTGTGGCGCCGGACGATGGCGTGGCCGACATCGGGTCCTTGCCGGCGCCGGTAAATTATTATCTGCCTGGCGGTCCAGGCGCGGCCCGCTGGCATTGGCTGGCCCCCGGCATCCAGCAGACCTTGCTGGTGGGCGGCGCCAAAGCGCGGCTGCGCATGCTGAGGATCTCGGCCCTGACGCCGGTTCCGCGCCATGGCCACGGCGCCCCGGAAATCACTCTGGTCCTGCAAGGGGCCTATCACGACGAAAACGGGCACTACGGCGTCGGTGATTTCACGGTTGCCGACCGCGATATGGTGCATAGGCCGGTCGCTTCGCCGCAGGGCTGCGTCTGCCTGATTCTGGGCAGCGCGCCGATGCATCTGACCAGCCGTCTGGGACGGCTGGTCAACCCCTTCATGCCGTTTTGACAATGCGGGCGGTCGGCCAGGCGCTGGTGCTGTTCGGCTTGTCGTGCGGACTCTGCTCCGCGCGCACCTATGATTTCGACATCCTCTGCAATGGCACGCCGGTCGGCCGGCACACCGTGGTGGTAGAAGACGCGAACGGCGTAACCGAGGTCACGGTGGATATCGCGCTCGACGTCACTTTGGCTGGTCTCGAGCTTTATCGCTACCGTCACTCCAGTCACGAAGTGTGGCGACGAGGCCGCTTGAGCTCGCTGCACTCGGAGACCGACGATGACGGCGACGAACTGAAGCTATCGGTGCAGCCAGCCGAAGACGGCTTCTTGCGGGTGGAGGGGCGCGACGGCAGCCGGCTGGTACCTTCCGGCATCGTCCCCTCCAGCTATTGGAATCCCGAACTGGTCAATCGCGGGGAAATCCTCGACAGCGAATCGGGCCGAACCCTCAAGATCGCGGTGACCCCGCTGCTGCAGGGCCGCTACCAGTTGAAAGGCGATCTTCGCCTGCAGATCGAATATCAGCAGGGACTTTGGACCGGCCTGCGTTTCAGCTATCTCGGCGCCGAGATCGAATATCAGCCGCACCAGGTCGGGCAGCTGTCGGCGACCATGCCGTGACCCCCTGCGTGTGGATCACCGGCGCCAGTTCCGGCATCGGCGCCGCTTTGGCCCAGGCGCTCGCCCGTCAAGGCCGACAGGTGGTGATCAGCGCCCGCCGTGTCGAGGCGTTGTTGGCGGTCGCCGTTGATTTTCCTGGCATTGTCCCGGTTCCGCTTGACGTCACTGACCGCAGTGCCGTGCAGCAGGCGGTGCGCACGATCGAACGGGATATCGCACCGATCGGCCTGGCCGTGCTCAATGCCGGAACCTATTGGCAGACCCCGGCCAAGCTGTTCGACGCCGCCAGCGTCATGTCGCTGCTCGAGGTCAATGTGGGCGGTACCGTTGCCTGCCTGGAAGCGTTGCTGCCGGGCTTTCTGGCGCGCCGGCAGGGGCATCTGGCGGTGGTGGCGTCGGTGGCCGGCTATCGCGGCCTGCCTAATGCAGCCGGCTATTCCGCCAGCAAGGCGGCACTGATCGCGATGACCGAATCGATCCGGCTCGATCTCCCCGGGCCGGCCTTCAAGATCCAGGTGATCAACCCCGGCTTCGTGGCGACGCCGCTCACCGCCAAGAACGACTTTCCCATGCCCGACATCATTTCCACTGAGCGTGCCGCCGCACTGATCATGGCCGGGCTGGCGTCGTCGCGCTTCAGCATCGATTTTCCCTGGCGCTTCGCTTTGGCGATGCGGTTGTTGCGGATAATGCCGGACCGGATCTATTTTCCCCTGATGCGCAAAATTACCCAATCAGGGGTGTGAGAAGAACAGCGTGACCGAGCCGATTTCGACGCCCCATTTGCTGACATGGGCACGGTTGATCATCACATTGCCGGGCTGCAGGAACATCCAATCGTCAAATGCCACCCGCAAGGTGCCGTCACCCACCTTGAGGTCGAGCACATAGCGCCAATTCAGCGCATTGCCGGCCGACTCGCCGACGGCAGTGCCGACCACGTCGGCGGCGGTGCCGCTATAGTTATGCGCGCCGGTCTTGCGAATGGTCCACACCCGCTGGTCGGTTTCGCCGTCATTGTAAAGAAAATGCTCGTCCAGCGTCAGGGTCTCGCCGTTCCAGACGCCAGTGATGTCGACGGTGAATTGGCGCTTGACCCGCCCAAAACGGTCTTCGAACAGGCCCCAGGCTTTGGTATGGCCATTGAAATAATCTTCCAGAACAAGGCGAGGTTCGCCGGTGGTGAAATCGGCAGGCTTCATGGCGGTGCATCCCGACAGCAACAAGATCCAAGCGAGCAGGGCGATTCTTCTCATGGCGTTATCCTCAGAGGCGAGGCGCTGGGCTGAGGCGCTGCCGCCAGAATCCAGACCGCCAGCAGCTTGAGCAGAATCGGCAGACCGGCATAGAGCAGGGTCAGAATCTGCTCGCCGCCGCCCTCGGCGGTCATGCCACCGGCCTGCAACAACGGAAAGGCGATACCGACCGCCAGCGCCAGCGCCAGCTTGCCGCATAACGCCCACAGCGAGACGAACAGACCGGCCGGCGAACGGCCAAGCGCGCGTTGCTGGTCATGGACGGTTTCCGCCAGGATTGCCGCCGGCAGGGCCAGATCGCCGGCCAGCCCCAACCCGGTCAGCAGGCAGATCGCCGCAAAGGCCGGCAGGTCATTGCCGCCCAACATCAGGGTAGGTGCGAAGGCCAGTGCCGTCAGCGTCAGCGAAATACGCCAGGCCCGCCGTTTCGGCAGATGCCGGGCCACCTTCCACCACAGCGGAATGCCGCAGATCGAGGCGCCGAAATAGAGCAACAGCAGCGGACCGACAGCGTCAGGGCGATGCAGCCGATAGGATACGAATGGCAGGAAAAGAGTGGCCGGCAAACCGTTGGCCAGCGCGTTGATCGACTGGGCCAGCAGGAGGCGGCAGAATGGTCGGTTGTGCAGCAGGGGAGCCAAGGAGGCGATCGCTGCCCCCGGCGAGGGCCGCTGCCGGCGTGGTTCCGGCACAATCGCCACCGCGGCGAGCAGCGCGACGCACAGCATCAGGGCGACCGGTGGAAAGAATCCTGCCAGACGCTGGCCGGTATCTCCGCTGCTCAGGCTGTAGGCGACCATCGCCGTCAAGACACCGATCAGTCCCAGACCTTCGCGCCAAGAGGCGATCACCAGGCGCTGCCGATCGTCCCGCGACAATTCGACGCCCCAGGCCTGATAGGGCACCGTCACCAAGGTAACGCCCAGACTGAATAGAATGGACCAGGCCGCCAGAGCAAGGGTCGATACCGGCAGGGTCGGTCGGAACAACTGCCAGCCGGCGGCGATCACCAGCGGCAGACCCAGCATCAGCCACTGGCGGCGCCCGCCCGGCAGGCGGTCGCTCAGCCATCCGACCAGCGGGTCGATGGCGACATCGAACAGCCGGGCGATCAGCAGGGCGGTGGCGGCCCGCGCCAGACCCAGGCCGAAATCCTCGGCATAGGCGGCCGGCAGCAGCACCATGACCGGCAGCCCGAGAGCCGCCAACAGCATGGAAGGCGAGGCATACAGCAGCAGGCGCCAGCGCGGCAGAGCCTCAGCGATGGTCGAGGGCGACATGGCTGACATCGATGGCGCCGGTCCGGAATCCGGCCCGGCAATAGGCCAGATAGAAATCCCAAAGCCGCTTGAACTCGAGATCGAAACCGAGCGGAGCGATAAGGTCCCATCGCTCGTGGAACGCCTCGGCCCAGATGGCCAATGTCCGCTCATAATCGGCGCCGAAACAGCGCAATGTCGTCGCCTTGAGGCCGGACTTATGCGCCATATTCGTCATGACCCCCGGCGACGGCAGCATGCCCCCGGGGAATACATGGCGCTGGATGAAGTCGCACCCGCGGCGGTAGGAGGCGAATCGATCGTCCTCGATCGTGATGGCCTGCAGCAGGGCGCGGCCACCCTCGGCGAGACAGCGTTTCAAGGTGGCGAAATAGGTCGGCCACCAGCGTTCGCCGACCGCTTCGATCATTTCGATCGAGACGATGCGATCATAACGACCCTGGACGTCACGGTAATCCTGCAAGCGGATTTCGACCCGGTCGCTCAGCCCGGCCCGCGCCATGCGGGCATCCGCCCAGGCTTTCTGTTCCAGGGAAAGAGTCAGTCCGACCACCTGTGCGCCATAATCGCGGGCCGCCATTTCCGCGAAGCCGCCCCAGCCGCAGCCAATTTCAAGCAGCCTCTGTCCGGGTTCGACCTGCAGAGCCTGCAGGATGGCACGGTATTTCTCCTGTTGCGCCGATTCGAGGTCGGCTGCGTCGCCGCAGAACAGGCCCGCCGAATAGGTCATTCCAGGGTCGAGCCATTGTGCGTAGAACGCGTTGCCGAGATCGTAATGGCTGGCGACGTTGCGGCGGCTGCCGCGACGCGAATTGTCGTTGCGCCAATGACGATAGCGCTGCAGCATGCGCGCCATCCATTTGCCACGCGTGGTATCGCCGAGCGCCGGCGTGTTGAGATCCCCCAATTCCAGCAGCGCCACCAGATCCGGGCTATCCCAATCGCCGTCCATGTAGGCTTCTGCCAAGCCGATTTCGCCATCCATCAGCAGCCGCCGCAAAGCCCGTGCCGAATGCAGCCTGAGCACTGCCTGCGGTCCCGGTAAAGAGCCGGTGAAGCGCAATATTTCGCCATCGGGCAAGGACAGGGTCAGTTCGCCATTGACCAGCCGGCGACCTACCATCGCCGCCAGAATCGACGCGCGCAGGCTGGATTTTTTCGCAAAGGGAAGAACGCTGACCAGAGTCATGAAGGAACATCTCCCGTGTTTGAAACGATGGATATCAGGGCGGGCGGCGCCGGCTTGCGGTGGAAAGCCACGCGTCGCAGGAACAGTTTCAAGGCTTGCCAGTGAATTCCGCCGATCACGATGAAGGGGAGTGCCAGCAGCGCCGGAATCAGGCCGAGCAGGGCACGATCGGTCAGGGGTCGCCGTCGTGCCACATGGCTGGCGATCAACAGAGTTTCATCGCCGGCAGCAAGGCTGGTTTCCTTGATCACCAGGGAAAACATCGCCTCAGGAGCGCGCACTGCAAAGCGATAGCGACCGTCCAATGCGAGGAACGGCGAAACATGGAACAGCTTGTCGGTGCTGTGGATCAGGGTACGTCCGGCAGGCGCCTCGTCGATCAGGGCAAGATAGCCGTGCCGCTCACCGAAGGTGTTGTGCACTTCGTACTGCACTGCCGCCAAACCGCCGTCGCGGTCGTAGCAGAACCAGGTGGTCAGCGGCGAGAAACCGATTCCCAGCACGCGCGGGAAGCAGTGCACCAGAATGCGTCCGCCGCTCAGATCGACGCCATGGCGGTCGAGCAGGGACAACATCCATTGTTTCGGGGCACCGCCGTCGCCGGCGCCAAGGTCGCGGTCATGGAGCGACAGCAGATTGAAGCCATTGTGCGAAAACAGCCGCAGCCGGCGATGCAAAGCGGGAAACTCGTCGAGATCGACCAGCCAGGACGTGACGCGATAGGAGAAGCGCAGGGAGGTCGGCCGCAGCCGATGGTGCATCACGCAACCACGATAAAGGCAGGAATTGAGGGCGGGCGGCGCTGGCATGGATCATGCCGCCAGAGTTGGCGCAGTGGCGGCCCAGGGCGGCAGACACCCCAACCCTTGCGCCACGCGCAGGCCCGACGAAAGCGCATCTTCGTGAAAACCGTAGCCGCACCAGCCGCCGCAGAACCAGCTGTGGCGTTGTCCTTGGATCTCGGACAAACGCTGCTGGGCGGCGATTGCCGGCGCGTCGAAGATCGGATGATGATAGAGGAATTGGCCGTATACCTGGCTTGCCGCCGGCGCTACTGCCGGGTTCAAGGTGACGAACAGCGGCATTTCGGGGTCCAAACCCTGCAACTCGTTCATCCAATAGGTTACCGACAGGCGACGCCGGCTGTCGGCGTTGCTGTCGCCCAAATAATTCCAGGCCGACCAGGTTGCGCGCCGCTTTGGCATCAGACTGGCGTCGCCATGCAACCAGGCCTGATTCGGCTCGAAGCGGAAGGTGCTCAACAGCTCGGTTTCCAGGGCCGACGGGTCCGTCAACAGCGCCAGACTCTCGTCGGCATGGCATCCCAGCACCACTTCGTCGAACTCCTGCGCGCGGCCATCGGCGAAGGAAAGACGGACTCCGCCGTCCCGGCGTGCTATGGCGGTCACCGCGGACGACAGGTGAATGCGGCCGGCCAGATCGGCAATCAGCCGGTCGACATAGCACTGGCTGCCACCGGTGACGGTGCGCCACTGCGGCCGCCCTGTCAGCGATAACAGGCCGTGATTTTCGAAGAAACGGACAAAACTGACAGCGGGGAAATCCAGCAGACACTCGGCAGGCGCCGACCAGATCGCCGCCGCCATCGGCAGGATGTGATCCTCGACGAAGCCGTCGCCGTAACGGTTGCGGCGCAAATAATCGCCAAGCGACAGAGCCTCGGCGCCCTTCTGACCCGGCAAGGCGGCCGCGGCGCGGTAGAAACGCAGCAGATCGGCAATCATGCCCAGGAAACGCGGCTTCAGCAGGTTGGATTTCTGGGCCAGCAAGCCCTTCAGACTGCCGCCCGAATATTCCAGCCGACCCTGGTCGAGCGATACCGCGAAGCCCATGCTGGCGGCATGGGTGGCAATACCGAGATGCCGGAACAGGCCGACCAGATTGGGGTAATTGACGTCGTTATATACGATAAAGCCGGTGTCGACGGCGATCTGTCGTCCGCCCGGTCCCGGCACCAGAACGGTGTGGGCATGGCCGCCGGCATAGTCGTTCTTCTCGAACAGAGTGACGTCGTGATGCGGCGCCAGGACCCAAGCGGCTCCCAAGGCGGCGGCGCCGCTGCCGACCACGGCAACGCGTCGGCGTTGGCAAGGCGCACCGAAGCCGGCACGGCTCAAAAATGTCATAAGTGGATTCCCCCACCCAACTGTGGCGCATCGACAGAGGTGATACGCGTGCCGCGGCCGCTTGGATCAGAACAAAACGATGCGGGTGCGGCTCAATGATCGACGTTCGACCAGATTCTCCGTTTGAGCGCATAAAACAGGGCGGTCAGTACCACCAGGAAGGCCAGCACCTGCAGGCCCAGCGCGTGGCGGGCGTCGAGTTCCGGTTCGGCCGCCCAATTGAGAAAGGCGACGACGTCCTTGGCTTCCTGCTCCTTGCTGGCCTTGGTGCCATCACTATAGGCAACGGAATCGTCGGTCAGCGGCGGCGGCATGGCGATCTGGTGCCCGGGAAACACGTCATTGTAATACATGCCGTCGCCCATCGTGAACCCTTCCGGCGCCGCGTCATGGTACCCCAGCATCAGCGCATAGACATAATCGGGCCCCCCCTTGCGCGCCTTGATGATCAGCGACTGGTCGGGCGGCAAGGCACCGTTGTTGGCGACTCGCGCCGCCTGGTCGTTGGGGAAGGGGGGAACGAAATGATCCGACGCGCGGGCGGGACGATCGAACATCTCGCCCTGATCGTTGGGTCCGTCATGTACCTGCTTCTCGGCGGCGATCTCTTTGATCTCGTCAGCAGTGAAGTTCAGCGCCGCAAGATTGCGATAGGCCACCAGCCTGAGCGAATGACAATTGGAGCAGACCTCGCGATAGACTTGGAAGCCGCGTCGCAATTGGGGTTGATCATATTTGCCGAACACGCCGATCCAAGGCCAGGACTGGTGTTCGAGAGACGGTCCTTCCGCCGCCAAGGTCGGCAGGGTGGCGGCCAGCGGCAAGGCTGCCAGAGTCGCGAGCAACAATTTACGCATTTCAGGGCTTCTCCATCGGATAACCCGACGATGCGCCCATCAGCACCGGCTGGGAAATGCTCTGCGGCAGCGGGCGTGGCTTTTCCACTTTGCCGATCAGCCACAACAGGGGGAAAAACGCGAAATAGCCGAAGGTTGAGATGCGTCCGATCAGCACCATCGACCCTTCCGGCGGCTGCGAGCCGACATAGCCGAGCACCAGACAATCAACCACGAAGATCCAGAACACCTGCTTGTAGATCGGCCGGAAGGTGGCAGACCTGACCTTCGAGCTGTCGATCCAGGGCAACGCGAAGAAGATCAGGATCGCCCCGAACATGGCGATCACACCGCCCAATTTATCGGGAATCGAGCGCAGGATGGCATAGAACGGAAGATAATACCATTCCGGTACGATATGCGGCGGCGTCACCATCGGATTGGCGGGGATGTAATTGTCGGGCTCACCGAACAGATTGGGGTCGAAAAACACCACGCCGAGATAGACCAGCATGAACACGCCGATGCCGAACAGATCCTTGATGGTGTAATAGGGGTGGAACGGGATGGTGTCTTGCGGCCCTTTGATGTCGATGCCGAGCGGGTTGTTCGATTTGGTGGTGTGCAGCGCCACCAGATGCAGGAACACAACCGCGAAAATCAGGAACGGCAGCAGGAAATGCAGCGCGAAGAAGCGGTTCAGTGTCGGATTGTCGACTGAGAACCCGCCCCACAGCCAGGTGACGATGGCATTGCCGACCAGCGGAACGGCCGAGAACAGGTTGGTGATCACGGTAGCGCCCCAGAACGACATCTGCCCCCAGGGCAGCACATAGCCGAGAAATCCGGTCGCCATCATCAGCAGATAGATCACCAGGCCCAGCCACCACAGCACTTCACGCGGCGATTTATAGGACCCGTAATAAAGGCCCCGGAAGATATGCACATAGACGACGATGAAAAAGAACGAGGCGCCATTGGCGTGCAAATAACGCAACAGCCAGCCGCCATTGACGTCGCGCACGATGCGTTCGACCGAATCGAAAGCCATCGCAGAATTGTCTGTATAGGCCATTGCCAGAAACAGCCCGGTGGCGATCATGATGACCAGCATGAACCCGGCGAGCGAGCCGAAATTCCAAAAATAATTGAGGTTCTTCGGCGTCGGATAATCCACGGCGCTATGTTTCAGCATCGAAAAGATCGGCAGGCGATCGTCAAGCCACTGAATTGCCCTATTGTCGAATTTCACTTGTTCGCTCATGGCGTGGGCTCCTAACCGATGCGGACCGAGGTGTCGGTCAGAAAGCTGTAGGCCGGCACTAGCATATTGAGCGGTGCGGGTCCCTTGCGAATGCGTCCCGAAGTATCGTACTGGGAGCCGTGGCAGGGGCAGAACCAGCCGCCATAGTCGCCCTTGGGGTCGGTCGGTTTTTGTCCCAAGGGAATACAGCCCAAATGCGTACAGACGCCTACCATCAACAGCCATTCCGGTTTCTGCACACGCTGCGCATCGGTTTGCGGATCGCGCAATTCCTTGATGTCGACGGCGCGTGCGGCCTCGATCTCGGAGGGCGTGCGATGGCGGATGAAGATCGGTTTGCCGCGCCACATGACCGTGATCGCCTGTCCTTCTGCGACCGGCGCGATATCGACCTCGGTGGTGGAGAGTGCCAGGGTGTCGGCCGCCGGGTTCATGCTGTTGACGAGTGGCCAAAGCGCCGCCACGGTGCCCACCGCCCCAAGCGCGCTGGTGGCGTAAAGCAGAAAATCCCGCCGTGAGGCGCCATCGAGCGGGTCGTTGGCGGCGGGTGTCGGGGGGTTGGCCATTGTCGTTCCTCTTAGATGACCCAGGACGTGGGGGAGAAAGCACGAGAGGGAGCGGAGGGAAAGGTACCCCCGACATGGTTGTGCTATAAAGCAAATCAAGTGTCTTGAAAAGCGGCGGATGATCAACCACGCTGCCCTCCATGAGAGACAGGACACGCAAGACCGCGCTGGCGGTGGGTGGATTTTTGGTGGCGGCCGCGGTCGTCGCCGTCATCCTTTACGGACGCGGCACGGGTCCCGCACCGCCAACCGCCGAGAGCGACGCCGAGGAATCCGCTCTGTTGGCGGCCAGTCACGGCTTGGTATGGCGCGACGGCGCCGGACTGCATCTGTTGGTTAAAACCGGCGAGGAATTGGTGCTGTCCGATCACCAGCAGTGCGGCGATCTGCCCTGCGCGCCGGTGCTTGCTACCCGCTATCGCTATGCCGGCTGGGATGCCAGGATCGGCGGCTATCTTCTGCAGGTGTCGATGGGCCGCACCCAAGCAATGGTCCTGACCTATGGCGATGACGAGCCGGCTTTGCTGGACGCCCGCCACGCCGCCGATGCCGACGCGCCGCAGCCGATTCCGGAGTCGCGCCCGGTCGCGACCAAGACCGACGATTCCTTGGCGGAGTGGCTGGCCGGACTGGAGTCCGATCGGGAACAGAGCGAAAGTCCGCTGCGCGCCAAATGGCCAGAACAGGCCAGCCGACAGGGTGGCAGTTTGACGCTCAGTCTGGCCGATCGGCGCCATCTGCAATTGGTCGACGATCTGGTGTGCGGCCAGCTGGCCTGCCCACCGCAGATTTCGCGTTCCTTCGATTTTGCCGGCGAAAGTCCGGACGGCCGCTTTCACATCGTGCAGCAGGAATGGAACGAGGCGGAAGAGGGGCTGTTGGTCGACCGCACCGGCGACGTGCTGGAAACCTTGAGTGTTCCCAGCTTTGCACCGGATGGACATGTCGCGGTGGCGGTGATTTCCGATTTGGAGGCGGCGGCGCCGCGTCGGCTGGAGGTCTGGAATCTGGCCGGCGCCAAACCGAGCCTGGCTTTTTCTGTCCCCGCCAAGGACGAGGATGATACCATTTACGAGCTGGTGGCATGGGTCGATGCCACCCATCTGCGCCTCAAGCGCGGCGCCTGGGGAAGCGACCGACGCACCCAGGTGATGCTGGTCCAGGACGAGGCCGGCTGGCACATTGAAGTAGGCGATTTATAGGCTGATAATCCTCGTTTACTGCAATAGCGTTCACGTCGCAAAATTTAATGTATTTCCAGGCGCCCGCTCGCGACGATTTCGCAAGGGCGAAATCATCCCAAGCGGGCACCTATATAAAGGAAATCCACCCGATTGGTCGGCGTATGGTGCCCCGAAGCAAACTGTCTAATCATCGTCGTAAGGATTCTTACGTTTGCGCAGACCGAAGCGGATCGGCACCCCCATCAGACCGAAATCATCGCGCAGGCCGTTGACCAGATAGCGGCTATAGGATAGCGGCAATTCGTCGGCGCGCTGGGTAAACAGCGCAAAGGACGGCGGACGGGTGCGCACCTGGGTCATGTAGCGCAGTTTCAGGCGGCGGCCGCCGGCAACTGCCGGCGGCGGATGCCGTTCGGTCATCGTGGCCAACCAGCGATTGAGCTGCGCGGTCGGTACGCGCCGGTTCCACAGCGCATAGACTTCCGTCACCGCGTCCATCAGCCGGTCAAGGCCGCTGCCGGTCAGCGCCGACAGCGTCACGCGGGGTACGCCACGTACTTGCGCCAGCGAAGTCGCGATGCGGTCCTTGAGACGGGCCTGTGCCTGATCGCGATCGGTGACGCTGTCCCATTTGCTGATCGCCAGCACCAGGGCGCGGCCCTCGTCGGCCACCATGCGGGCGATGGTAAGATCCTGTTTGTCGAGAATGGCCTCGGGGTCCATCAGCAACACCACCACATGCGCCATCCGGATCGCGTCGATAGTGCTGGCAGTCGATAATTTTTCCACCTGATCGGAAATGTGAGCGCGACGCCTGAGCCCGGCAGTGTCGACCAGGCGGATGGAGCGGCCGCGATAGTCCCACTGGATGGAGATGGCGTCACGCGTGAGCCCGGCTTCCGGTCCGGTCAACATGCGCTCGTCGCCCAACAGCGCATTGACCAAGGTGGATTTACCGACATTGGGGCGCCCGACGATCGCCAGCGCCAAAGGCCGTTCGGCTTCCGCCTGTTCGGCTGACGCGCGCACATCGCCGTCCAGGACATCTTCCTCGTCAGCCAAGCCCGACCAGGTCTGGTCGAGGGACTCGTCCATGCCGCCGAAGCGCTGTGCGAAAGGCAGCAAGGCTTCGTAGAGACTGTCCAGTCCCTCGCCATGTTCGGCTGACAGCGGCACCGGCTCGCCCAATCCGAGCTGATAGCACTCATAGAGGCCGGGGGCCCCGGCCTTGCCCTCGCATTTGTTGGCGACCAGGATCACGGGTGTCCTGCTCTTGCGCAAAATGTCGGCGAAATAGGCGTCGAGCGGGGTAACGCCGGCACGCGCATCGATCAGGAACAGCGCCAAATCGGCCTCTCGGATGGCGCGGTCGGTCTGCTTGCGCATGCGGCCCGCCACAGATTTGCCCTGTTCGTCGTCTTCCAGCCCGGCAGTATCGATCGCCGTGAAGCTGATGTCGGCGATGCCTCCTTCGGCTTCGCGACGGTCGCGGGTTACGCCCGGCCGATCATGCACGATCGCCAGGCGGCGGCCGACCAGGCGATTGAACAGCGTCGACTTGCCGACATTGGGGCGTCCGACGATGGCGACCTTGAAGCCCATGCTACCGATAGGCGATCAGATCGCCATTTTCGGTCAGGAGAATCATGGTGTCGCCGCTGATAACCGGCGCGATCGTAACGGCGTCGGGCAATTCCTCCTCACGCAGGACATCGCCGGTGATCGGCGAAATCGACAGCATGCTGCCCAGCGACGAGGTGACGATCAGGCGGTCGCCGGCCAGGATCGGTCCGGTCCAGGTGATGCGGCCGCTCTTGTCGTCCGGCTCCTCCCACACCTGCAAGGGTCGTACCCAGCGCACATGGCCGGAGCGAACTTCGAAGCAGGCCAGTTCCGGCGTGTTGGTGACCAGGAAAACATAGTCGCCAGCCACCCACGGTGTCTGGGTGGCGCCTACGTCCTTGTCCCAAATGCGCCGCCCGGTGCGAAGATCGACGGCGGCGAACACGTCGCTGTTGCCCACCGCGAAAACCCTGCCGCGGTCGACCACCGGCAAGCCGCGGATGTCGCTCAATTCGGCGACCTGGTCGGTGCGTTTGACGCTGGCCAGCACTTCGCTCCACTCGACCGTACCGTTCTCGATGCGCAGTGCGAACAATTCGCCCGAGGTATAGGGTGCCAGCACGGTATTGCCTTCAATCGCCACCGCCGGCGCGCCTACCAATGCGGCCACCTCGCTGATGCCGCTATGGCGCCACAGCTGCCGGCCATCGTCGGTCGACAGCGCCAAGGTCTCGTTGTCGACGGTGACCATCACCAGCCGTCCGCCCTTGACCGTCGGTCCGCCGCGCACTGGCGCCGGCAAAGACTGCCGCCAAAGTTCGGCGCCGCTTTCGGCGTTCAGTGCGACCACCTGGGCAAAGCCGGTGGTGATGTATAATTTGCCGTCTTCATAGGCGGCGCCGCCGCCGAAGCTGCCGCCGCCGGCTTCGTCAGGGGCGAGATCGACCCGCCACAGGCGTTCGCCATCGGCGAGGCTGAAAGCGGATATCGCCGACAGGCTGTCCATCGCGTATATTCTGTCGCCAGCGATGATCGGCTGGGTGACGTAGGCCCGCCGCTTGGTACCGCCTTCACCGAGCGACGTCATCCACACCCGCTTTGCGTCGCTGGCCAGCGCCTTGTTCTGCATCGAGTGCGACGGATAGCCGCCTTCCTGCGGCCATTCGGTGAGGTGCTCGGCGGCCGGCAGAATGATGTCGCCCTGGGTGGCGGGTTCGACATCGAGCGACTTGCTGTGCGGCAGAATGGCGATGCGTTTGCCCGGCAATTTATTGGCCGGCGTTTCGCTGAACCAGTCGCCGATGCCGCATCCGGTCAATGACAGCACCGCTGCCGCCATGACAGTCATCCGGGCTCGAGATCCCATGCTGATGCTTACCCTTTCTGCGGCAGGGACGCCGGCACGCCGGGTCCACCCAGCACGGCCAGCATTTCGGTGGCGCGCGCCCTGATCGTTTGCGGCGCAGCCAAATCGTCGGCCAGTTGCCGGTAATAGGTGATCGCCTGTGCCGTGTCGCCGCGGCGCCCGGCCAGCACCGCCAGCATCTCGATCGCGGTGCTATGCCAGGGATTTTTGGGGTCCGACAAGGGTTGCAGCTTCCGCGCCAGCATATCAGGGTCGTCACTCTCGAGCGACAGCATCGCCGATTTCAGCAAGGCCAGATCGCGCAGGATGGGCGGCGCGTCAGACTGCGACAAAGCGTCATAGCTGGCGATCGCGGCGGCGTTGTCGCCGGCTTCGAGCTGCAATTGTGCCCGCTGGAAGCCGGCCGCCACAGTGAACCCGCCGTTCTTGCCACCGGCGATCTGCGCCAGACTGGCGAGCGCCTCGCTCTGTTTGCCGATTTTGATGAGGTCCTGGACGGCGGCGAACGCGGAAGCGTGGCGCTGGAACTGACCCTCCCGCCAACCGAGCCAAGCCTGGTGACCGGCGACGCCGATGACGATGACAATGGCGCCGACGATGGCGAATTTGCCGTAACGTCGCCAAAATTGTAAATACTGTTCCCGGCGCAGGTCGTCGTCGACCTCCTTGAGGAGAAGTTCTCCCGCCGGGTCTTGATTGCTTGCGTTCAACGCGCCCTCATTGTCCTGTGCCTGCCGCCGGCCGACACCTTAGCTTCTCGAACAAACCTTGGCTAGCAGGTTAGCTTAACGCTGCTGATCTTCGCGGCGGCCGGCCGCGGCTCGGCTGGCCGCGAGGATTTGGCCGCCGGCGCGGCGCTTCAGCCAGCGGTTGAGACCCTGTTTCAGAATCTCCACCAATCG
>Ga0302320_10009126_pt1 | contig 21380 bp, 16 predicted proteins | sample Bog_T0_3_FD_202130 | JGI IMG/M metagenome (GOLD analysis project Ga0302320, IMG submission 202130) | Peat permafrost microbial communities from Stordalen Mire near Abisko, Sweden - Bog_T0_3 | ecosystem: Environmental > Terrestrial > Soil > Wetlands > Peat | place: Sweden: Abisko, Stordalen Mire...
GCAGAAGCCGTTCCACCCGCATGAGATCCGGCAGATGACGATCTCCTTGGCCAGCAAATGGCGGGCCGAGCATCGCATCGTGAAATTGGCGTATTTCGATGCGCTCACCGGACTGCCCAATCGCGAGCAGTCGCGCACCCGCCTTGGCAGCGCGCTCAGCGCCGCCAAGGAGCGCAAGACCATGCTCGCGGTGCTGTATCTGGATCTGGACAATTTCAAGCGGGTGAACGACACGCTCGGCCACGCGGTGGGAGACGAGCTGCTATGCCAGGTGGCCGCGCGCCTGCGCTCGACGCTGCGGCTCGGCGACAGCGTCGCGGCCGAACTGGCTGGCCGGGAGCGTTCGGGGCATATCGCCCGCCTGGGCGGCGACGAATTCATCGTCATTCTGCCGAACATCAACGGCGCCGAGGATGCGGCCGGGGTGGCGGCGCGGTTGATCCGCGAACTGCAGGAGCCAATGCGCCTGGCGCTGCATACCTTGGTGGTCACGCCGAGCGTGGGGATCTCGATGTATCCCGCGGACGGCACCGATGTCGATACGCTGCTGCGCAATGCGGACTTGGCCATGTATTTCGCCAAGCGCCGCAGTCCCGGGTCCTACGCGTACTTCGACGCCGCCATGAATGCCTCCGCGCTTCAGCGCTTCACGCTGGAGGCGAAGCTGCGCACCGCGCTGGAGCGGGGCGAACTGGATCTGCACTATCAACCGCAGTTCGACCTGCGCTCCGGGGCAATGTCGGGAATGGAGGCGCTGCTGCGCTGGAATAGCGCCGACCTAGGGCCCGTCGCGCCCTCCGAGTTCATCCCAGTGGCCGAGGAAACCGGCTTGATCGTCGAAATCGGCGAATGGGTGCTGCGCAAGGCCTGCGCGCAGGCCAAGGCGTGGATCGACGAGGGCTTGCCGGTGCCGAGGATGGCAGTGAATGTATCCGGGCAGCAGTTCATGTTGAAGGAGTTCCCGGCCGTGGTCGCCTCCGTCATCCAGGAATCGGGAATCGAGCCAAGCATGCTCGAGCTGGAAATCACCGAGTCGATCGTGATGAAGGACGAGAGCTGGGCGGAACAAGCGCTGGCCCAGCTCAAGGCATTGGGAGTGTCGTTGGCGATCGACGACTTCGGCACCGGCTATTCGAGTTTCGGCCGGCTGCGGCATTTCGCCGTCGATCGGCTCAAGATAGACCAGTCGTTCATCAGCAGTCTCATCGATTGCAACGATGACCGGGCTATCGCCGCGGCCATCATCGCCATGTCACGCTCGTTGCGCATCAAAGTCACCGCCGAAGGCGTCGAGAGCTTCCCGCAGCTTCTGTTCCTGCAGGAACACGATTGCCACGAAGCGCAGGGATTCCTATTCAGCGAGGCATTGCCGGCGACCGAGGCGCACAAGCTGCTGCGCAGGGCGCTCGAGGCATCCGACGGGACCCGCACGCAACGTTTGCGCTCGTTGATCGGCTGAGGCTCGCGGCCCGGCCGAAACGGCTTACGCCGGCTCCTTGGCAAACAGCAGCAGGCGATTGAACGCCGGCAAATCGTGATCGGCGCGCAGGCTCATGCCGTATTGCGCGGCAAGCGCGCTGACCGCCTCGATGTCGCGCAGGCCTGAGGCGGGATCCCTGGCCTGCAGGCTGCGGTCGAAGTCCCGATTGCTGTCGGAGGTATACCGCCCCGCGTAGCGAAACGCTCCGTACACGCACAGCACGCCGCCCGGCGCCAGCACCTGGCCGACGCCGCGGTACAGGGACTGCACCGCGGGCCAGGACATGATGTGCAGGGTGTTCGCCGTGAAAACCGCATCGACGGCGCGCACCGGCCAGAGGTTTTGACGCACGTCGAGCAGGGTCGGCGCGCGTAAATTGCGAATCTGCGCAAGCTTTACCCGCGCCGTCAGGTCCGGTAGGTAGGCGAGCTGTTCGGTCGGATGCCAGGTCAGATGCGGCAATTGCTCGGCGAAGTATTGCGCGTGCTGGCCGGTGCCGCTGCCGATTTCCAGAACCTGGGCGCGGTCCGCGAAGGCGGCTCTCAACACAGTCAGGATCGGATCCTTGTTGCGCTCGCAGGCGGAGGAGCAGGGCAGCATGGGCGCATTCACGCGGGCAGATGCCCCAAGGGAATACGAATCGAGCGCTTCACCGTGGCCAGCACCACGCTCGATTGAAGATCGCGCACGTTTGGAATGCGAATCAATTTCTTCAGCACGACGTTGCTCAAGGATTCCAGATCCTTACCATACACCTGCAGAATGAAATCATAGCTTCCGGTCATTGCATAACAATGGGTCACTTCATCGAGGACGGCGATTTCCCGCTCGAAGCGGGCCACCGTTTCGTCGGTATGCTCGGTCAGCTTGACCTGGACGATGGCCAGCACTTCGAGCCCCACCTTCGCGGGATTCAACAGGGCCGCGTAACCCTCGATGATCCCTTGGCTTTCGAGCGCCTTGATGCGGCGCGCGCAGGGGGTCGGCGACAGCCGGATCGCCTCCGCCAACTCGACCACCGGCAGCCGCCCATCTTGCTGGAGTGCAGCAAGTATCCGGGCGTCGAATCGGTCGATCTCCATATTTAGCTTCCTTAAGGCCGATATTTAGTGAATATCGCTAATTATAGCCGCCAAACGCCATGCATTTGGCGATTCTAGTCGCGTCGTGAAGACTACGCTTGGCCGGATGGCCGCAACTCCCGACACGATGCAAACGGCGCCCCGGCGCAGCATCGTCGATTGGCGCGCGGTGCTGCGTCAAGCCACCCTGTCCCGCGCACTGGACGACCTGGAAGAGTCCAAACTGGTGCCGGAACGCAAGGTCCTGTACCAATTCTCGGCTCGTGGGCACGAAATCACGCAGGTGCTGCTCGGCCGGCAATTGACCGGCGCGCGCGATGCAGTCGCCGGGTATTACCGCTCGAGACCCTTGCTGCTGAGCCTTGGCCTGAGCGTGGAACAAGCGCTGGCGTCGACCACCATGCATGCCGGCGGCATGAGCGAGGGACGGGACATCGGCGTGGTGTTCAATCTCCCGCGGCGCGACGGCGCCTGCGCGCTGCCGGTGTGCGGCGGAGTGGGAACGCAATATACGCCGGCGGTGGGCTGGGCCCAGGCGCTGCGCTACCGCGAGCGGGTGCTCGGCGATCAGCGCTGTGCCGGCAGCATCGCAGTCGCCCACGGGGGAGATGCCTCGACGGCAACCAATGGATTCTGGGCGGCGCTCAACATCGTCACCACCGAGCGCCTGCCGTTTCTATTCTTCATCGAAGATAACGGCTATGGGATTTCGGTCCCAACCGGTCTGCAGACGCCCGGCGGAAATATCGCGCGAAATCTCGCCGCTTTCGCCGGCCTGCGGGTGATCGACGGGGATGGCTGCGATCCGGCGGTTGCCGCCGGCCTGATCGAAGACGCGGTGGCAGGCGTGCGCGGCGGCGATGGCCCCGCGCTGATACGCTTGACCGTGCCGCGCCTATCCGGCCATTCCGGCCAGGATACGCAGACCTACAAAAGCGCGAAGGAGATTGCAGCCGAACGCGAGCGCGATCCTTATTTGGCGCTGCGCGCGCAGATCGTGCCGCGCATGATGAGCGCCGAGGAATGGGATTCGGAGGTCGCCAAGGGCAGGGCCGAGGTCGCGGACGCGTGGGCACGGGTGGAGCGCAGCGCCGCTCCCGACCCGCGGCGGATAAGGCGCTACGTATTCTCGGAGCATGCGGCGGATGGATCGATCGAGCTGCAGCAACAGGGTGGAATTCGTGCGGAGGGCGCCGCGGCCTTCGCGGGCACGACGCAGGCCAATCCTCAAGGGCCGCGGATCAATCTGGTGACCGCGGTGCGCCGCACGCTCGAGCATGAGCTGCAAATCAACAAGCGCCTGCTGGTGTTCGGCGAGGACGTCGGTCGCAAGGGTGGGGTGCATGCGGCCACTCTGGGATTGCAGGAGAAGTTCGGAGCCGCGCGGGTGTTCGATACCAGCCTGTCCGAGGAAGGCATCATCGGCCGCGCCGTCGGCATGGCGGCAGCCGGACTTATGCCGGTGCCGGAGATTCAATTCCGCAAGTACGCCGATCCGGCCGCCGAGCAGCTCAACGACTGCGGCACGATGCGCTGGCGAACCGCGAATCGCTTCGCAGCTCCCATGGTGGTGCGCATTCCCGGCGGTTTTTTCAAGTGCGGCGATCCCTGGCACAGCCAGTCGAACGAAGTGCAGTGGGTGCACGGCATTGGCTGGCATGTGGTCATGCCCTCGAATGCGCAGGATGCGGTGGGGCTGCTGCGAAGCGCGCTACGCGGCAACGATCCGACGATTTTCTTCGAGCATCGCGCGCTGCTCGACGGCGGCTGGGCACGGCGCGCCTATCCCGGCGATGAGTTCGTCGTGCCCTTCGGCCAAGCCAGCGTGCTGCGCGAGGGCACGGCCGTCAGTGTGGTCACCTGGGGAGCCATGGTCGAGCGCTGCGAGCAGGCGATCGAGCGCAGCGGCGTGTCGGCAGACTTGATCGATCTGCGCACCTTGTCGCCGTGGGACCGCGAGACCACGCTGGCATCGGTGCGCAAGACCCGCCGCTGTCTGATCGTGCACGAGGATACGATCACTGCCGGCTTCGGCGCGGAGATCGCCGCGGTTCTAGCCAAGGAGGCGTTTTTTGAGCTTGACGCGCCCATCGAGCGATTGGCCATGCCCGACGTGCCGAGCCCGCACAACCCGCTGCTGCTGGATGCAGTTCTGCCGAGCGCCGATGGCATCGCGCGCGCCCTGGTAGAGCTTGCCGAGATTTGAATGACCAGCGCCGTCGACGTCATCGTGCCGGCGAACGAGGAGGGCACCCGCGCCACGGTGCTGCGCTGGTACAAGGCAATCGGCGATACGGTCGTCAAGGACGAGCCCTTGGTGGAGCTGGAGACGGACAAGGTCACCGTGGAAGTGCCCGCACCCGCGAGCGGGACACTGGCGGAGATCCTCAAACACCCCAATGACGAAGTGCAGCCGAATGAAGTGCTCGCCCGCCTGACTCCCGCGGGTGCGGGTGCGGGTACCGGCGCGACGTCAGGCGCGGCACGCGCGCCGGTGCCGGCGGCGGCGCCGGCAACCAGCAACGCAGCAGTTGCCGCAGGGACAGCCGCTGCCGCTGCGGACCAGCCGTTGAGCCCCGCGGTGCGCAGGCTCCTCAAGGAGCATGCGCTGAGCTCCACAGAGATCGACGGCAGCGGCCGAGATGGCCGCATCACAGCCCAGGACATCACCCGGCACTTGAGCCGGGATGCGCAAGATTCGCGCGTGCCGCACACCTCCATGCGCCGGCGCATTGCCGAGCACATGGCGCGCAGCGTTGCCGCCGCGCCGCACGTGACCACGCTGTTCGAGGCGGATATGACCCGGGTGCTGGCGCATCGCGACCACTATGGCGCCGAGTTCGAGCGGCAGGGCGCGCGCTTGACGCTCACCGCGTACTTCGTTGCGGCCTGCGCGCGGGCCTTGCGCGCTCATCCGGAGGTGAATGCGAGCTTCGAGGAGGACGCGTTGGTGCTGCACGCGGACTGCAATGTCGGCGTCGGCACGGCCCTGGGCAGCGGCGGACTGATCGTGCCGGTGCTGCACCGCGCGCAGCAGCTGGATCTGCTCGGCGTGGCGCTGAAGCTGGGCCAACTGGTCGCTGCGGCGCGGGCCGGCAAGCTGACACCGGAAGAGGTTCGCGGCGGCACATTCACGATTTCCAATCATGGGGTGGGCGGAAGCCTGCTGGCGGCGCCCATCATCATCAACCAGCCGCAGGTGGCCATCTTGGGCATCGGCAAGCTCGAGCGCCGCGTATGCGTGGTGCAGCAGGACGGCTTGGAGTCGATCGGTGTGCGTTCGATGTGCTACTTGACGCTCACCATCGATCACCGCGCCCTCGATGCGTTCCAGGCCAATGCCTTCCTGTCGCGGATCGTCAGCACGTTGGAGCAGTGGATTTAGACCGGATCCGTGCTCGCCTCGCAGAATGACAATGCCGCTCCCCGGAACCGTCTCAAGAGCCACATTGACTCATTGCCGGAAGCCAACGAATACCCGCGGCTGCTCTGCGCCGCCCGCCGTCAGGTTGGCCGCCACGATGATATTGCCATCCGCGCTGACCCCACCGGTGTGTACATTGCCACTCGAGTCGGTAAGCGTCAGTTCGCCCGTGGAGGTCACGGAATAGGTGCCGGATGTCGTGTAGCCGGTCGTGATGGTACCGCTGTTGTTCTCGATATAGGTACCGCTGTAGCTGCCGGCGCCATCCAAGAACAGCGTAAATACCTCGGCATCTCCGGTGGAGGCCGTAGCGAAAGCCAGGCTGCCCAGGGTGTACACGCCATTCAGCGTCGCCAGCGTGACGCCGGTGCCCTGCTTCACGGCAACCGTGAGGCCCGGAGCAGAGCCACTTCGAATGTAGGTTTCAACGAGGGACTCGCCATCTGCGCTGACATAGCCGAGGGTGCCGCCGCCACTGCTGAACCTGCCGCCGCTCGTGAGGGTGAGAGTGCCCGCCGGCTCCGAATACGGGAAGCTACTCACCACACCGTTCACGTCCAGACTGGTGCTGGTGCCAGTCACGCTGCCGTCGGCGACGAACGTCAGCACACCCTCAAAATCCTGGGGATCGGACCCCTGATCCAGTCCGACGGCGATCCAATTGCCGGCGAGCGAGCCGATGGTCGCATTGCGAAGCGGGTTCACGCCCATCGCGAGCGCGGGGAATCCACCGCCCTCGGCGGTAGTCGCATCCGCGATCCAGAAGAATTCATCGGTGTCTTCGCCGGCAATGGCACCGATATTGTTGCCTCCTGTGGTCAGCACCGGGATCGCGTTGGTGGTCACTACGGAATAGGGGCCGGCGGAGCTGTTTGAATTGGTGGTGGTGGTGATGGTACCCCCGGTGTTCGTGATTAGCGTCGCGGTGTTACCCTCGTTCCCGGACCCGTCGAAGGGCACTCCGCTGCTGAGCAGATCCGTATCGATATTGATGTTGTACCCCGCGCCATAGTAGCTACCGTTCAGCGTCGCGACTGATTGGTTGTAAGTGCAGTACACCAGCACGTTTGTGATGTTCGACCTCGCGACCGTGCCCGAGCCGTTCTGCACGGCACAGGACTGCCCAGTCGGCGCCGTAACGACCGTTACATCGTATGCTGCTCCAGTTCTGACAGCCCTTGGCAGTGTGAATACGCCATTGCTGCTGACGGATTCATTTTCATCGCTACTCTTGTCTCGAATGCGCACGGTCCCTGGGTTCTTTAAACCGATGACCGTGCCGCCGATTGTGTATGTGCGAGCAGCGAGCGAAACGTCCGGAGTGGCCACCGTTGCGGGCGAATTGGGCAATTCAGCACAGATCGCTGTGCCAATCGTTAGGAATGAAATCGAGAACCAGCGGATGACGACGCCAAAAACGAATGCGGCCCTTCTCATTGTCCTCGCTCCCATTATTATTTAACGCATCGAGACGAGGCGTTGAGTATACGGACGGACATTGCAGGCATCCACACCAAATTGGATAGTCTTCAGTAGCGATTATGTAATGTATTTTCATGGGACGAACTGCTGCCTATTCCGCCGAAGCGGCGCATGACCGACTGCTCGGGAGGCGGCAGCGCACCGTCGAGTTGTACCGCGGCGCTGGAGAGATATTCCTCCGATGCCGCAAACACCCGCGCGTAGATCTCGCGGCACAAATCCGCGGCGCGCGCCCCGGGCCAGTCATCCGGCAGCAGCCGGGATGGCAACAAGGGATCGCGCAGATGCAGGCGCCGGTAATCATGGATGAGCAAAGTGCGCGCGATGAAGCTGGCCAGCGGATCCAGTCTGCCGCAGCTGCGCAGCGCGGCGCGCACGCGCTCGAATCGCAGCACGAAGTCCTGATAGCGGCGGCCGAGCGCCTGCAGGTCCCAGCCCAGGCTCACCAATCGCGCTGCCTGCGTTTGTTCTGCTAAAATAACGTTAAATATTATGGTATTAGAGAATAAACTTTCTGTCTTAGATTGCGATTCGAATTCTCGCGCCTGCGCTTCGGGATGCGCAAACACTCCTGCTGCGACTTCTCCAAACCCATTCCAGGTCAATTCCTCGCGCAGCCGCCGTCGATCGGCGGCACGCATTGGCGGCAGCACCACCAAGCTCCAGCGCCCGGACCACTCGGCCTGCACGTCGTAAATCCGCCGGGTCGCCTCGGCGAAGCGCACGCGGCCGCCGGCGGATAAGCGATATTCGCTGCGATTGCCGGCGCGCCTGCTGTCGAGCCAGCCCTCATTCGCCAGGCGCGCCGTCGCGGTCCGCACCAAGCGCTCATTGAGCCCGAAGGGCGACGCAATGTGGATCAGGCTGCCCAGGGCAATGGCCCCGCCGCGCGGCATGATGGAATCGCCGAAAATCGTCACGATCAGCGAACCGCCGCGCAGCGGACGCTGGCGGCGGAAGCGCGCGACCAGCGCGGCGGCGGCGGCAATCAAGGTTGTCTGCGGCATGTTTCGCTGCATTCTAGTACGACTCCGCACTCAATGACACAAGAATGGTTGAATATAAACAGATTTTGTGTCACGATTTCGGGCACGGTTCAAGCTGGAGGCTGCCATGTACACGCAGGGACTCGATGTTCAAGGTTCGAGTGCCGCGCAACCGGCCGATGCAGCAGCTTGCGCGTCCGAGCAGCGCTTCCAGCGGCGTGTGGATGCGGAGGAAAAAATCGAGCCCAAGGACTGGATGCCGGCGCGCTATCGCAGCACGCTGATACGCCAGATATCGCAGCACGCGCATTCCGAAATCGTCGGCATGCTGCCGGAGGGGAATTGGATCACGCGCGCGCCCACACTGCTGCGCAAATCGATCCTGATCGCCAAGGTCCAGGATGAGGCGGGGCATGGCGCCTACCTATACAGCGCGGCGGAAACCCTCGGGGTCAGCCGCGATCAACTGATCGAGCAATTGCTGAGCGGCAAGGCCAAGTACTCGAGCATATTCAATTATCCCACTCCCACCTGGGCCGATGTCGGCGCCATCGGCTGGCTGGTGGACGGCGCTGCGATCATGAATCAGATTCCGCTGTGCCGCTGCTCATATGGTCCGTATGCGCGCGCCATGGTGCGGGTGTGCCGGGAGGAGAGTTTCCACCAGCGCCAGGGCTACGACATCATGCTGCAACTCTCGCGCGGCACGGCCGAGCAGAAGCGCATGGCTCAGGAGGCGCTCAACCGCTGGTGGTGGCCCGCGCTCATGATGTTCGGACCGCCGGACGCGGCCTCCACGCACGGCAGCGAATCGCAGCGCTGGAAAATCAAGCGCTTCTCGAACGATGAACTGCGGCAGAAGTTCGTCGACTTCACCGTGCCGCAGGCGCAATTTCTGGGCTTGACGCTGCCGGATCCGGCGCTGCGCTGGAACGAGGCGCAACAGCGCCACGAGTTCGGCGCCATCGACTGGGACGAGTTCGACCGGGTGCTCAGGGGGCACGGGCCGTGTAATGCCGAGCGGCTGACGGCGCGGCGCAATGCGCATTCGGACGGAGCCTGGGTGCGCGAGGCGGCGCTTGCGTATGCGGATAAGCAGCGGGTGCGCCGCGAATCGGAGCAGCGCTATGCATGACATCCGCCACTGGCCGTTATATGAAGTCTTCGTGCGCGCTCGCGGCGGACTGGATCACAAGCATGTCGGCAGCCTGCACGCCGCCGACGCGCGCATGGCGATCGACCACGCGCGCGATCTGTATACGCGGCGCGAGGAAGGCGTGAGCCTCTGGGTGGTGCGCTCGACGGACATCACCGCGTCGGATCCCGCCGAGGCCGATTCGCTGTTCGAACCGGCGCGGGACAAGATCTACCGCCATCCAACTTTCTACGACATCCCCGACGAGGTAAAGACGCTATGATCGCGACGCCGGGCTACGTGCTGCGCCTCGCGGATCTGAGCCTGGTGCTGGGCCAGCGGCTCGGCGAGTGGATCGGGCATGCGCCGGCCATCGAGGAGGATCTGGGGCTGGCGAATACCGCCTTGGATTTGATCGGCCAGGCGCGCCTGCTGCTCGCCTACGCCGGCGAGATCGAAGGCCGCGGCCGCAGCGAGGACGATCTGGCGTTTTTGCGCGAGCAGGGCGAATTCTTGAATCCAGTGCTTGCGGAACAGCCAAATGGGGATTTTGGCCAGACCATCGTGCGCCAGGTGTTGATCGATGCGTTCCAGTTGCAGCTCTACGAGCGGCTGGCGGCCTCGTCCGATGCTCGCTTGGCGGCGATCGCGGCGAAATCGGTCAAGGAAACCCGCTATCACTATCGCTATAGCTCCGGCTGGCTGGTGCGGCTCGGAGACGGCACCCCCGAGAGCCGCGCGCGGGTGCAATCGGCGCTCGAGAAATTCTGGCCGTTGACCGTCGAGCTGTTCGCTGAAGACGACCTGGACCGGGCGATGGCGCAGGCCGGCGTGGCGCCGCGGCTCGACGAGGTGCGCGCCGCGTGGGACCTGTGCATCGACGGGCTGCTGGCGGAGGCGACGCTCACGCGTCCCGCGGACCGCAGCTACTCGTGGTTCGGCAAGCGCGGCCAGCACAGCGAACACTTGGGCTACATGCTCGCCGAAATGCAGCATCTGCAGCGCGTTCATCCGGGGGCGCGGTGGTGACGGCGGCCATGGCTCCGGCGATGGTTGCGACGCGAATCGAAGCAGCGTGGGAGGCGCTTGCCTCGGTAGAAGATCCGGAAATTCCCGCGCTCAGCATCGTCGATCTGGGCATTGTGCGATCCGTGGCGGTGCAATCCGACGGCGCCCTGGATATCGGGCTCACGCCCACGTACTCGGGCTGCCCTGCGACCGAGGTGATTCGCGCATCAGTCGACACTGCCCTGGCCGCGGCTGGGCTGGCTCCGTTTCGCCTGCACACCGTGCTGGCGCCGGCCTGGAGCAGCGAGTGGATCAGCGCCGAGGGCCGGCGCAAGCTCGCGGCGTACGGCATCGTGCCGCCGCAGCGCAATTCCGAGCGGCCGCCGGCCTGTCCGCGCTGTGCCTCGATCGAAACCGACTGCATCAGCGAATTCGGTTCGACCCCGTGCAAGGCGCTGCACCGCTGCCGCGACTGCCTCGAACCCTTCGAGCGCTTCAAGTGCATCTAGCGGGCGCGACCTCGTGAATTTTCATCCATTGCCGGTCACGGCCATCGAGCCCGTGGCGGAGGATGCCGTGTCGGTGACGCTGGCGGTGCCGGCCGAATTGCGCGAGGAGTTTTCTTTTCATTCCGGGCAGTACGTCACCGTGCGCCGCATGATCGAGGGCAGCGAGCAACGCCGCACCTACTCCATTGTGACCACTCCAGGGATGGGGACGCTGCGCCTCGGCGTTCGCATCCAGCTCGGCGGACGGATGTCGCGCGAACTCGCGCATTCGCTGCGCGCCGGGCAGCTGCTCGAGGTTGCATCTCCGGGCGGGCGCTTCCGCACCCAGATCGACCCGGCGCGCGCGCATCGCTATGTGGCATTCGCCGCCGGCAGCGGCATCACCCCCATCCTGTCGCTGGCGGCGGACATTCTGGCGCGCGAGCCCGGCAGCCGCATGATGCTCTTTTACGGCAATCGGAGCATCGCGCGCACCATGTTTCTCGAGGACACCCTCGCGCTCAAGGATCGCTACCTGGATCGATTCGCCGTGCATTTCTTGATGAGCCGGGAGCCGCAGCACACGGCACTGCTGAATGGGCGAATCGACGGAGCGAAGGTTGCCGAACTGGCGCGGCAGTTCGCGGGGATATCGACCGCGGATGAATATTTTATCTGCGGTCCCGGCGAGATGGCGGCCGAGGTTCGCGAGGCGGTCAAATTGTTGAACGGCAGCGCGCTCATTCGTATTGAGCGCTTTGCGAACGCAGCGCCGCCCGCCGCCCCGGCGGCAACCAAACGCGGCGACAGTGAATCCGCTGCGGCGGCTCAGGAAGTGCTGGCAACCATCGCGGTTACCATGGATGGCCGCAGGCGCAGCTTCACCATGGCGCCGACGGATGCATCGGTGCTGGATGCGGCCGAGCGCGCGGGGCTGGAACTGCCGTTCTCCTGCCGCGCCGGGATTTGCGCAACCTGCCGGGCCAAGATCGTGCGGGGAGGAGCGGTGATGATGCACAACATTGCTCTGCAGCCCTGGGAGACCGAGGCAGGCTTCATCCTGTGCTGCCAGGCGCGGCCCACGGGCGCAGCGCTCGAACTCAGCTACGACGAAAAATAAGCCACGATTGGCAACACGTATGAGCGGCCGCCATGTCATATGAAACGATTCTGTTCAGCATCGATGAGAACATCGCTCGGTTGACCCTGAACCGACCCGACAAACTCAACAGCTTCACCACCGTCATGCATGCGGAAGTGCAGGAGGCCCTGGGACGGGTGCGCAGCGGCGGCGCGCGAGTGCTGCTATTGACCGGCGCGGGCCGTGGATTTTGCGCCGGGCAGGATCTCGGCGATCGAGCCGTGGCGCCGGGCGCGCAGCCGGTGGACCTGGGCGATTCGATCGAGAAGTACTACAAGCCGCTGGTGTTGAGCCTGCAGGCTCTGCCCATGCCGGTGATTGCCGCCGTGAACGGAGTGGCGGCCGGCGCCGGCGCCAATATTGCGCTGGCCTGCGATCTGGTGGTCGCGGCACGTTCGGCGAGTTTCGTGCAGTCCTTCGCCAAGCTCGGACTGATTCCCGATTCCGGCGGGACCTGGATACTGCCGCGGCTGGTGGGGAATGCGCGCGCGCTCGGCATGACACTGCTGGGGGAGAGGATCAGCGCCGAGCAGGCAGCCGCGTGGGGACTGATCTGGCAGTGCGTGGCTGACGCCGAGCTCGGCGCGACCGTGGAGGCGCTCGCGCGGCAGTTTGCGAGCGCGCCGACGCGCGGATTGGCCACGACCAAGGCCGCCATCTACGGCAGCTGGCGGCGCAGCTTCAGCGAACAGCTGGACGTGGAGCGCGATGCGCAGCGCGATCTCGGCCGCTCCAGCGACTACGCCGAGGGCGTCGCTGCGTTCGCCGCCAAGCGCACGCCGATTTTTACCGGTCGGTAGCCGTGCCGAGTCCTAGGACACCAAAGGAAGACACATGACGCGAGAGGCATTCATTTGCGATGCGATACGGACGCCGATCGGCCGCTATGGCGGTGCGCTCTCCAGCGTGCGCCCGGACGATCTCGCCGCCATCGTGTTGCGCGAGTTGCTGCGCCGAAACTCCGCTCTCGATCCTGCGGCCATTGGCGATGTGATCCTGGGTTGCGCCAACCAGGCGGGTGAGGACAATCGCAATGTGGCGCGCATGGCGGCGCTTCTCGCCGGCCTGCCCACCGAGGTGCCCGGGGTCACGCTTAACCGCCTGTGCGGGTCCGGGCTGGATGCGGTGGCGAGCGCGGCGCGCATGATCGGTGCCGCTGAGGCGGATGTAGTCCTCGCGGGCGGTGTCGAGAGCATGAGCCGGGCTCCCTACGTCATCTCCAAGAGCGCGACGGCATTTGCCCGGGACGCGCACATGTTCGACACCACCATGGGCTGGCGCTTCGTGAACCCCCTGCTCGAGCGCAAGTATGGGGTCGAGTCCATGCCCGAGACCGCGGAAAATGTCGCCGCGGACCATGCCATCGGGCGCGAGGACCAGGATAAATTCGCCTTGCGCAGCCAACAGCGGGCGCTTGCCGCACAGGCCGAGGGGCTGTTCGCGCCCGAGCTCGTGGCCGTCACTCTGCCGGCCAAACGCGGGACCACGGTGGTGGTTAACAGCGACGAGCATCCACGCACGACCAGTCTTGAGGCGCTGGCAAAGCTGCCCACGCCGTTTCGCGCCGGCGGCACGGTGACCGCCGGAAATGCCTCCGGCATCAACGACGGCGCGTGCGCCCTGCTGCTGGCGAGCGAAGCCGGAGTCAAGCGCCACGGGCTGAAGCCCAGAGCGCGCGTGATCGGCAGCGCGGTGGCCGGAGTGGCGCCGCGAGTCATGGGCTTAGGTCCGATACCCGCGACGCGAAAACTGCTCGCGCGGATCGGACTGACACTTGCGCAGATCGATCTGATCGAACTCAACGAGGCATTCGCGGCGCAGGCGCTCGCCGTGCTCAGGGAGCTTGGAATTGCGGACGATGCGCCGCATGTCAATCCTCTCGGCGGCGCCATCGCGCTGGGCCACCCGCTCGGCATGAGCGGCGCACGCCTGCTGACCACGGCGCTGAACCAGCTCGAGCGCTCGGGCGCGCGCAAGGCGCTGTGCACCATGTGCATCGGCGTCGGCCAGGGCATCGCCATGCTCATCGAGCGTGAATCATGAGCGCAAGTCCGGCGACTCAGCCGCGCAACGTGAGGCAGGTTGGCGTGCTCGGCGCCGGCACCATGGGCGCAGGCATAGCGACCAACTTAGGGCTGGCCGGTTTCGATGTCACGCTGGTCGATACCAACCCAGCCGCCTTGAAAACGGGCGCGGAGCGGGTTCGAACTTTCATCGCCGCCGCCGTCGACAAGGGGCGGCTTGCGCCGCAGGACGCCGAACTTAGCCTGGCGCGCGTGCGGCAGAACGAGAGTATCCATGCGTTGCGCGAGATGGACCTGGTGATCGAAGCCGTATTCGAGAGCTTGTCGGTCAAGCAGGAGGTATTCGCGTCGTTGGGCAAGATCTGCCGGCAGGGAGCGGTGCTCGCGTCGAATACCTCGACTCTCGATATCGATGCGATCGCAGCCGCGTCCGGCCGCGCCCAAGATGTGGTGGGCATGCATTTCTTCAGCCCGGCGCACATCATGAAGCTGGTCGAGATCGTGCGCGCCAGCGCAACCGCCGCCGACGTGATCGCCACCGTCCTGGGGGTAAGCCGCCGCATGGGCAAGCTGGGGGTTGTGGTCGGCAACTGCTTCGGATTCGTCGGCAACCGCATGCTCTATGCCTATGGCCGCGAGAATCAATTGCTCATGCTCGAGGGAGCGAGCCCGGCGCAGATCGATGCGGCGCTGGAATCATTCGGCATGGCCATGGGCCCGAACGCGGTCGGCGATCTGGCGGGGCTCGACGTCGGCTACCGCGTTCGCCGCGAGCGCAAAGATCGGCCGGACGATCCGCGCTATTACCGCGTCGCCGATCTGCTGGTCGAGGCGGGCCGGCTCGGCCAGAAGAGCGGGCGGGGCGCGTTCAGCTATGCGCAAGGCTCGCGCAAGCCGATTCCTGATGCTGAGGTCGACGCCATGATCGCCGCGGAGTCATCGCGGCTCGGCATAGCGCGGCGCGCAATCGATGCCGAGGAGATCCGCGAGCGCTGCCTGTATGCGCTGATCAACGAGGGCGCGCGGATACTGGAGGAGGGCATCGCCGATTCGCCCGCGGACATCGATGCAATTTGGTGCAATGGATACGGATTTCCGCGGACCCGCGGCGGCCCGATGAGCTACGCAGACGCGATCGGTCCGGCCGTGGTGCTCGACGGCATTCATCGATTCGCGCGGGCGAATGGCGCGAAATATTGGGCACCGGCGCCGCTTTTGTCGGAGATCTGCGCGCGCGCCGAGACATTCGCCGCCTGGGCCGCCCGCCGGACATCGACACGGGAGTGATCGCTATGCGGCTGCAAAGTTACGTGTACGGAGCATGGCGCGACGGGCTGGGCGAGGGAGTGGCGTTGCGCGATGCGACCACCGGCGACCTGGTCGCGCAGGCCTCCTCGAACGGCGTGGATTTTGCAGCCGTTCTCGCACACGCGCGCAACGTCGGCGGCCCGGCACTGCGCGCCCTGACGTTTCACGAACGGGCCGCGGCGCTGAAATCGCTGGCGAAGCATCTGACGGAGATAAAACAGGAGTTCTACGAACTGTCCTATCGCACCGGGGCGACGAAGAACGACTCGTGGATCGATATCGATGGCGGCATCGGCACGCTGTTCGTGTTTTCCAGCAAGGCTGCGCGCGATTTGCCGAATAGCTGCGTGTACCTGGACGGTCCGGTCGAGAGCCTGTCGAAAGGCGGCAGCTTCGTCGGTCAGCATATGTATGTCTCGCGCGAAGGCGCAGCCGTGCACATCAACGCCTTCAATTTCCCGGTATGGGGCATGCTCGAAAAGCTGGCGCCGGCGTTGCTGGCCGGCATGCCGGCAATCGTCAAGCCGGCCACCGCGACGGCCTATCTGACCGAGCTCGTGGTGCGCCGGATCATCGCCTGCGGAATCCTGCCGGAGGGCGCATTGCAACTAGTGTGCGGCGGCCTCGGCGATCTATTGGAGCGCCTGGACTGCCAGGATAGCGTCTCGTTCACGGGCTCCGCGGCGACCGCATTCCGCCTGCGCTCGCACCCCAACATCATCCGCCATTCCGTCCCGTTCATCGCCGAGACCGACTCATTGAATTCCAGCATCCTTGCGCCGGATGCGCGACCCGGCAGCGTGGAATTCGATTTGTTCGTCAAGGAGGTGGTGCGCGAGATGACCGTCAAGGCGGGCCAGAAATGCACCGCCATTCGCAAGGCGCTGGTTCCGGCGGCATTCGCAGGCTCGGTGGTCGAGGCCCTGCAGGCGTCGCTGCGCAAGGTCGTGGTCGGCGATCCGCGCGCCGAGGGTGTGCGCATGGGCCCCTTGGTCAGCCTGGATCAACGCTCCGACGTGCTGGCGCACGTCGCGGACCTGCAGCGCGAGGCACAGATCGTTTTCGGGTCCGGCCGCTTCGATTTAAAGGACGCCGATGCGGAACGCGGCGCCTTCGTGCCGCCGCTGCTGCTGCTGTGCCGCGAGCCGCAGGCAGCGCGCGCCATCCACGAAGTCGAGGCATTCGGACCGGTGGCGACCGTGGTTGCGTATCGGGATGCGCCCGAAGCGATCGCGCTGGCGCGGCGCGGCGCCGGCAGCTTGGTGGCTTCGGTATTCTGTGCCGACGATGAGCTTGCGGGAAAAATAGTCCGCGGCCTGGCGCCCTATCATGGACGCGTGCTGGTGGTGAACGGGGCCTGCGCCAAGGAATCGACGGGGCACGGCTCGCCGCTTGCGCAACTGACCCACGGCGGGCCCGGCCGCGCCGGCGGCGGTGAGGAGATGGGAGGAATTCGCGGCGTGCTGCATTACATGCAACGCACTGCGGTGCAGGGCACGCCCGACACCATCACCGCGGCCGGCGAGCGCTGGGTGCGCGGTAGCAGGCTGCGCAATCCCGGAGTACACCCCTTCCGCATTCCCTTCAATGATCTGGAACTCGGCGACACTCTCGAATCCGGCGAGCGCGAAGTCTCCATCGAGGACATTGAACGATTCGCGGCGCTGTCGGGCGATACTTTCTACGCGCACATGAGCGAGAGCGAGGCGGCGCGCAATCCGCTGTTCGGAGGCCGCGTGGCGCATGGCTACTTTCTGATCTCGGCCGCAGCCGGGCTGTTCGTGGATCCTGATTACGGACCGGTACTCGGCAACTACGGTCTGGACCACCTCAGATTCGTCAAGCCGGTGAAGCCCGGAGACCGGATCAAGGTGCGGCTCACCTGCGCCGAGAAGAGCCTGCGGGCCGAGAAGGGTTGGGGTGAGGTGGCGTGGGACACCCAGATCACCAATCAAAACCAGGAGACAGTGGCCTCCTATACGGTGCTGACCATGGTGAGCGTTCACGCGGTGCCCGATCTGCTACAGTGATAGACCAACCTGCCGGCGCATTCCTTAGGAGATATTCGATGGCGATTTCACTATACGATTTTTCCGTTCCGCTGCTGATCCGCGGATTGACCAATTTATCCGCGATTCTCGACAAGGCCGCGAGCCACGCGGAGGCGAAGAAATTCGACGCCACGGCGCTGGCGCAAGCGCGCCTGTTTCCGGACATGTTTCCATTGGTTCGCCAGGTCCAGATCGCTTGCGACACGGCGAAGGGTGCGGCGGCGCGCTTGGCCGGCATCGACGTGCCGAAGCACGAAGACACCGAAGCGAGCCTGGCGGAGCTCAAGCAGCGCATCGCGAAGACGGTCGATTTCTTGAGAACCGTGAAAGCCGACATGTTCAAGGACGCCGAGGGCCGCAGCATCGAACTCAAGTTCCCGAACGGCACGCAGAAGTTCACCGCGCTCACCTACCTGACCGACTTCGTGCTGCCGAATTTCTACTTCCACATCAGCATGGTGTACGCGCTATTGCGCAAGAGCGGGGTCGAAATCGGCAAGCCCGACTATCTAGGTCCCAGACCGTAGCCAAGGTCAGGAGAGCAGTTCCAGCAGCAGCTCGATGCGGGTGAAGAGGTTCTCCTCGGTACGAGCCTCGTGCGAGAACTTAAGCTTGAGCGGCCCGTCCAGCCGATAGTCCTTGGGGCGGCCCTGGATCAGCTTTAGCACGCGCTTGGCGTCGATCTTGTTCTGTTCCTCGAACACGATGTAGCCGCTGGTGGGGCCGGCGTCGATCTTGCGGATTCCGAGCTGCGCGGCGCGCAGCTTGATCTGGGTCGAACGGAACAGCGATTGCGCGAAGCCAGGCATGGGCCCGAAGCGATCGATCATCTCGACCTTCAATTCATCCAGTTCCTCGCGTGATTCGGTACCCGCGATGCGCTTGTACAGCACCAGGCGCAGGTGCACGTCGGGCACGTAGTCCTCGGGGATCAGCGCCGGCAGATGCAGGTCCACCGCCGGCCCGGCGTCGAGCGGTCGTTCCAGATCCGCGGTCTTGCCCGCCTTGAGCGCCGACACCGCGCGCTCCAGCAATTCCATATAGAGGTTGTAGCCGATCTCCTGGATCTGGCCGCTTTGCTCATCGCCGAGCAACTCGCCGGCGCCGCGAATCTCCAGATCGTGCGTGGCCAGCGTGAAGCCCGCGCCGAGCTCCTCGAGCGATTCCAGGGCTTCCAAGCGCTTGACCGCATCCGCGGTCATGGCCTTGCGGGGCGGCGTGATCAAGTAGGCATAGGCCCGATGGTGCGAGCGGCCGACGCGGCCGCGCAATTGATGGATTTGCGCGAGGCCGAATCGGTCGGCACGGTCGATGATGATGGTATTCGCCGTGGGCACGTCGATGCCGCTCTCGATGATGGTGGTGCACACCAGCACATTGAATCGCCGGTGATAGAAGTCGAGCATCAACTGCTCGAGCTCGCGTTCGCGCATCTGGCCATGCCCGACCGCGACGCTGGCTTGCGGCACCAGCTCGCGGATGGCCTGCGCGGTCTTCTCGATGGTCTCAATCGTGTTGTGCACGACATAGATCTGGCCGCCGCGGCGGATTTCGCGCAGCGCCGCCTCGCGGATGACTGTGTCGTTCCATTCCAGCACGAAGGTCTTGACCGCCAGGCGCTCCGCGGGCGGGGTGGTGATCAGCGAAAGATCGCGCAGGCCACCCATCGCCATGTTCAAGGTGCGCGGGATGGGAGTCGCGGTCAGGGTCAGCACGTCGACCTCCGCTCGCAGCGCCTTGAGCTTCTCCTTGTCGCGCACGCCGAACCGGTGCTCCTCGTCGATGACCACGAGGCCGAGATCCTTGAAGCGCGTATTGCCCTGCAACAAGCGCTGAGTGCCGATGACGATGTCGATCGACCCTGCCGCAAGCCCCGCGAGGACGGCATCCGCCTCCTTGCGGGTGCGGAAGCGGGACATACTCTCGATGCGCACCGGCCAATCGGCGAATCGATCGCTGAACGTGGTGTAGTGCTGCTGCGCAAGCAAGGTGGTCGGCACCAGCACGGCCACCTGCTTGCCGGATTGAACCGCGACGAATGCCGCGCGCTGCGCGACCTCGGTTTTGCCGAAGCCGACGTCGCCGCAAATAACCCGGTCCATGGGTTTGTCGGACTTCATATCGGTCACGACCTGGTCGATGGCGGTTGCTTGATCGGCGGTTTCCTCGAACGGGAAGCCCGCCTGGAAGGCTCGGTACTCGGCCTCCTGGGCCGCCATGCGGGTACCTTGGCGCGCTGCGCGGCGCGAGTACAGGTCCAGCAGCTCGGCCGCGACGTCGCGAATGCGCTGCGCCGCCTTGCGCCGCGCCTTCTGCCATTGCTCGCCGCCGAGCTTGTGCAGCGGCGCCGTCTCGGCGGGCGCGCCGGTGTAGCGCGACACCAGGTGCAGCGCCTGAACCGGGACATACAACTTGTCGCCGTCCGCGTATTCCAGCACCAGAAACTCGCCCGTATATCCGGCGACGTCCATGGTCTGCAGTCCGACGTAGCGCCCGACGCCGTAGGACTCATGCACCACCGGTGCGCCGATGCGCAGATCGGATAATTCCTTGAGTATCTTTGCCGGGTCGCGCTCGGCGCGCCGCCGCCGCCGCTCCTGCTGCGCGCGGTCGCCGAACAGCTGCGATTCGGTGAGTATTTCGAGCGGCGGCGTCTCCAGCCTCAACCCCGACACGGCCCCGGACACGGTGATGCCGAGCTGCAGGCCGCCGGCAATGAAACCGGCGAAATTCTCGAACACCTTGGCCTGGATGCCGCGCGCGCGCAGCAGGTCCAGCAGCAGCTCGCGGCGCCCCGCGGATTCGGCGGCCAGCAACACGCGCGCGGAGCTCGCTGCGATATGCGCCGCAAGTTCGGCCGCCGGTTGTTCCGACCGAGGGTCGATGCGCACGCTTGCCGGCGCGGCGCTGGCAAAATTCTGCACACGACCCGGCGTTTCCGGCGGCCACTCGAAGCTGCGCAGCTGCACCGTCGGCCAGGCCGCGCAGCTGCCCGTAAATTCCGCGGGCGGCATGTACAGCTCGGCGGGATCGAGAATCGGCCGTTGCCGATCGTGACGCAGTTGTTCGTGGCGATTGACGATGCCGTTCCAGAGACCGTCGGCCAGGGAAATCGCCTCGTTCACATCGATCAACACGCTGTCCGGAGGCAGGTACTCGAACAGATTCGAGGTGCGTTCGAAGAACAGCGGCAGAAAGAATTCGAGTCCGCCCGGCGCCAACCCCGCGCTGACGTCGCGGTAGACGGCTTGCTCGGACAAATCGCCGGTAAAGCGCAGCCGGTAACGGCGCCGGAACTCGCGCACCGCCTCCGGGTTCAACGGCGTCTCGCGCGCGGGCAATAGTTGTATGCGATCCAGCTTCTCGCCGGAACGCTGGGTGTCCGGATCGAATTGGCGGATGCTGTCGACGTCGCGATCCAGCAGGTCGATCCGGTACGGGGATTGGGAACCCATGGGAAACACATCGATCAGCGAGCCGCGCACCGCGAATTCGCCGTGCGCCACCACCTGGGTGACGGCGGCATAGCCTGCCGCTGCCAGTCGGGCCCGCAGCGCCTCCAGATCCAGGGTCTCTCCCACATGAATCTTGAGCGAGTAGGCCTCCACGTAGCTGCGCGGCGGCAGCCGCTGCAGCAGCGTATCGACGGCGACCAGCCAGACGCCCGCCCGGGCGCGCGGCAGTTCTGCGAGCGTCGCCAGCCGCGCGGAGGTGATGTCCGGATGGGCCGAGAAGCCGTCGTACGGCAGGGTTTCCAGGTCCGGAAACACC
>Ga0302320_10009128_pt1 | contig 21378 bp, 12 predicted proteins | sample Bog_T0_3_FD_202130 | JGI IMG/M metagenome (GOLD analysis project Ga0302320, IMG submission 202130) | Peat permafrost microbial communities from Stordalen Mire near Abisko, Sweden - Bog_T0_3 | ecosystem: Environmental > Terrestrial > Soil > Wetlands > Peat | place: Sweden: Abisko, Stordalen Mire...
GTTGCAGAAGTGTCGGAAAACACTTGTTTTACGTCACCACTAAAGAAGAATTTCCGCCAGGACGGACGTTCATCCCCAAATGGCGGCTGATGACACGACTGCTTGTTCTACCCCTATTGCGCGACGATTGTAGTATGTATTTGTTGTATGAGTCATACTACTATTGCAATAGGCAGAAAGGAATCCAGCATGGCTTTAACAAGGGAGACGATCTGGCAGGCCGCGGACGCACTTGACGCCGAAGGTATCCGGCCTACACTCGCCGCTGTCCGCAAGCGGCTCGGCAGCGGTAGCTTCACCACCATTCAAGAGGCGATGACAGAATGGAAATCACGCCAGCAGCAGGCTGCCGCCGCTATCCACGAACCACCCCCAGAAGAGCTTACCGAGCGCGCCGCCGCCTTGGCCGGTGAGATTTGGAAGATGGCCCGCGCTGCGGCCGACTTGGCGCTTGTGGGCGATCGTCAACAGATCGAAGCGGAGCAGGTCGAGCTGCGGCGCCAGGTTGCTGAGGCAGTCGAGTTGGCCGATGCGCTGACCGAGGAAAGCGAAGAGCTCAAACGGGAGATAGCCGACTTGCGACCGCTGCGCGCATTGGTTGAGAAGACAGTCACGGAGTTGGCCGAGGTGCGGCGCAAGAGTGACGAGGAGGTGCAGCGGGCAATGGAGACCTCCAGCCGCAAAGACCGCGAGGCGGTCGAAGCGCAGAAGGCTGAGAAAGCGGCGCTTGAACGCGCGGCCAGGGCCGAAGGGAAGGTGGAAGCGCTGAAAGAGCAGCTTACCCAGATGACAGTGAAATTCAAAGCGGAGAGTTCTACGAATCGCTCGTGAAGGGGGTACTTCAGGAAACGGGAAGAGTCGAGATAGAGCGCGGTGGTTTTTTGATCCGGCCCTTAAACAGTGTCATCGGCCTCCCACCTTTTCCGAAGAAAGCGCGGAAAAGATGGGGCACGGAGCGTCTGCCTTTACAGGCAGAATCAATAGCGGGGAAATATTGGTGCTGGTCGAGCGAAGTACACGGCCGGGAGGTTCGGCGCAGGCGATCATCCGCGCTATCATGCAGGGTAAGGCCCATGGACAGGACAGGATTTGCGACGGATGAACCTCGACTATCTAACTCTTGAGCGCATGAGGCAGAGCCATCCGGCCTGGCGGCTGCTGTGCTCGGACCATGCGGCGCTGGTCGCCAGTTTTCTGCATCGTGTGTTTGTGACGCCGAATGTTCGTGTCATTGCGCAAGCCGATCTTGCGGAAGCGTTGGAAGATGAGCTTTTTTCTCTGCGCCAGCGGATGGGAGAAGGTAGCTTACCCAAACCGGCTCTCAACTATCTGAACGATTGGGCTTCGGCGGAGAAGGGATGGCTGCGCAAGTTTTACCGTCAGGGAGAGGATGAGCCCTATTTCGATCTGACCCCGGCCACGGAGAAAGCGCTGGGGTGGCTGGCCTCGCTGGGGGAGCGTTCCTTTGTCGGCACAGAGTCGCGCCTGCTGACCTTGTTTGACTTACTGCGGCAAATCAAGCAAGGCGCCGAGACCAATCCGCAGGCGCGTCTGGCGGAGTTGCGGAGGCGCCGGGACGAGATCTCGGCGGAGATGGTGCGGGTTGCGGCGGGCGACTTTCCGATTCTGGAGGACGCCGCGCTTCGGGATCGTTTTCAGCAGTTCGTGCAGGTGGCGCGGGAGTTGCTGGCGGATTTTCGCGAAGTCGAGCAGAATTTCCGCGGCCTCGACCGGCGGGTGCGCGAGCGGATTGCCTTATGGGACGGCGGCAAAGGCGCGCTGCTTGAGGAGATCATCGGCCAGCGCGATGCCATCGCCGGATCGGATCAGGGCAAGAGCTTCCGCGCCTTCTGGGACTTTTTGATGTCGACCGATCGCCAGCAGGAGCTGACGGCGCTGCTGGACCGGGTGCTGCAATTGCCAGCTGTAGCCGAGTCCAGGCCGGACAGCCGCCTGCGCCGGGTGCACTACGATTGGCTGGAGGCCGGCGAACATACGCAACGGACGGTTGCGGAGCTGAGCAAGCAATTGCGGCGCTTCCTGGACGACCAGACCTGGCTGGAGAACCGGCGCATCATGGACATCCTGCGCGGCATCGAAGCCAAGGCGCTTTTGCTGCGCGACGCACCGCCCGCGGCGCTGGGCATGACCATTGACGGAACCGCCGCGGAGATTGAACTGCTCATGGAGCGTCCTTTGTACACTGTCGCCACGAAGCCCAGCTTTGCCGGGGAAGAACTGCTGCACGGCGATGCGGACATGGATTCGGCTGTGTTGTTTTCCCAGACCGTCATTCCAAAAGAAGAGCTGGCGAGTCATGTGCGGCAGACGCTGCAGAACAAAGCGCAGGTCACGTTGCGCGAGCTTTGCCAACTGCGGCCCCTGGAATTCGGATTGGCCGAGTTGCTGGCCTATTTGCAACTGAGCGACGATTCCTTCCAATGCAAGATCGACGAAGACACCCTTGACCTGATTCAATGGCAAAGCCTGGGGGCGGATGGCAAGATGCTCACCAAACGCAGCCGCATGCCCCGCGTGATTTATTCTCATTTCTCATGATCGAAGCAGAGAAGACAGCATCGACGGAAACCTGCCAGCTTTCGCATCTTGCGATTCCGCTGCTGAAGGGCGTTCTTTATCGCGCGGACGATCCGCGGCTCTGGAGCGGGCTCCTGAACCTGCAGGCCGCGGTGCGGGATCACTTCGCCGTTTTGGGGCTCACGCTGCAACTGGACGAGGCGGAAGGCTATGCCTTCCTGCGCTCACGCGAAGATGCGGAGGATGAAGAGCAGAAGTTGCCACGGCTGATTGCCCGTCGTCCGCTCTCTTTCCCAGTGAGCCTGCTGCTGGCGTTGCTGCGCAGAAAGCTCGCGGAATTCGATGCGGGCGGCGGCGACACGCGGCTGGTTCTGAGCCGGGACGAAATCGTCGCGCTGGTGCGCGTTTTTTTGCCGGAATCGACCAACGACTCCAAACTCGTCGATCAGATCGAGAGGCACATCGACAAGGTTGTGGAACTTGGTTTCGTGCGACGTTTGAAACCCAGCGCTGCTTCTACGGGAGCACAATCGGAATACGAGGTGATGCGGATTCTGAAGGCTTTTGTGGATGCGCAGTGGCTAACGGAATTCGACCAGCGGCTGGCGGCCTATCAGGCGCAACTGCAAGGCAGCGCGGGAGGCGGCGGGGATGAGTGACTTGGGAAACGGCGCAATCCACTCCGCCGCGGAGCCATTGCCGAGCGGATTTCGCCTGCACCGCCTGGAGGTTCTCAACTGGGGCACCTTTGACGGGCGCATCTGGACGCTCCGTCTGGATGGCCAAAACGCACTGCTGACCGGCGACATCGGATCGGGTAAGTCGACGTTGGTGGACGCCATGACCACCTTGCTGTTGCCCGCGCACCGGGTGGCCTACAACCGCGCGGCAGGCGCGGAGACCAGGGAGCGCACCCTGCGCTCCTATGTGATGGGCCACTATAAGTCGGAACGGAGCGATGCGGGGGCCAGCGCCAAACCCGTGGCGCTGCGCGGCAATACAAGCTTCTCTGTGATTCTGGCGGTCTTCCGCGATCGTGAGCATGGATTCACGGTCACACTTGCCCAGGTCTTCTGGCTGACGGACTCCCAGCTTCGGCCGCAGAGGCTTTTTGCCTGCGCGGAACGCGAGATGTCGATTGAGAAGGATTTCGCCGGCTTCAGCGCGGAGATCCCCCGCTTCAAAAAACGCTTGCGCGACTCCGGCGCTGAAGTCTTTGAAAGCTTTCCGCCCTATGGCGCCTGGTTCCGGCGTCGTCTGGGCATTGAAAACGAGCAGGCAATGGAGCTCTTCCATCAAGCCGTCTCGATGAAGTCGGTGGACAACCTGACCAGCTTCGTACGCGCGCATATGCTCGAGCCATTCGATGTGGAGGCGCGCATCAAGGCGTTGATCGAGCATTTCGATGATCTGCACAGGGCGCACGACTCGGTGCTGAAGGCCAAGCGGCAGATCGAACTGCTGACCCCGCTGGTGGCAGACTGCGAGCGCCATCGCGTGCTGGACAGCGAAATCGTGGAATTGCGTTCCTGCCGCGAGTCGCTGCAGGCGTACTTCGCGGGTGTGAAAGCTGAGCTGCTGAAGACGCGCATTGCCGCTCTGACAGCGGAGCTGGACCGCCAGAATGCGCATTCCAAACGGATCGAGGAGCGCTGCGCTACTCTGCGCGGTGAAGAGAGCGAGTTGAGAAGGTCCATTGCAGAAAACGGCGGCGATCGCATCGAGCGGCTGGCCCATGAACTCGGGCAGAATCTTGCCGAGCAAGTCAGGCGCAAGGAAAGGGCTGCGCGGTACGGCGAACTGGCGCGGTTGATCGAGATGATTCCCGGCTCCGACGAGCAAAGCTTCCAGCGCCAGCAACAGGAACTCAGCACCTGGACCGAGGCTGCGCGAAACCGGCAGGCAGATCTGCAAAACATTGTCACCGCCGGAGAAGTGGACCTTCATCAGCGCAGGCAGGAACATGATGCCCTGAGCGCGGAGATAGCCAGTCTCAAGGCCCGCAACAGCAATATCGATCCCTCGCAGGTTCGGTTGCGCGCCGAACTCTGTGCTGCGCTCGGTGTGCCCGAGCAGGACATGCCTTTCGCCGGCGAACTGCTGCAGGTGCGCCCTGCCGATCGAATTTGGGAGGGCGCGGCCGAGCGCGTTTTGCGCAGCTTTGGACTCTCTCTGCTGGTGCATGAGGAACATTACGCGCGGGTCTCCGATTGGGTGGAGAAGGCCCAGTTAAAAGGGCGGCTCGTCTACTACCGTGTGCGCCCCAACCTCGCACCGGAACGGCTGAACCTGCAAGCCAACTCGCTGGTGCGCAAGTTGGAAATCAAGCGGGACTCTCCTTTCTACAACTGGATGGAGCGGGAGATGGCGCAGCGTTTCGATTATGCTTGCGCGGCGGACATGGAACAGTTTCGCAGGGAGTCGCGCGCCATCACGCGCTTGGGACAAATCAAAGGCCGCGGCGAACGCCACGAGAAAGACGATCGTTATCGCCTGGACGACCGCACGCGTTTTGTGCTGGGCTGGACCAACGACGCCAAGATCGCTGCCCTGAACCAGAAGCGCCGACAGATGGAAACCTACATAGCCGAGCGGGGCGGCGCGCTGGCCAAGCTATTGTCTGAACAAAAGCAGCTCGGCGAGCGATTGAATGCGCTCTCAAAACTCGGCGAGTACCGGGATTTCCGCGATCTCGACTGGGGCTCGCTGGTGATCGAAGCGCAACGTTTGTGCGAGGAGAAGGAAAAGCTCGAAGCCGCTTCCGACAAGCTCTCGCTGCTCGCCGGACAGTTGAAGGAGATTATCTCGCGCCTAGAAAGAGCCGTCGCAGAACGGGATGATTTGCAAAAGAGAGTTGGCGGAACCGCGCAGAAAATCGACTCTGCCAACAGCCTTCTCGCCCTTGCTCTTCCGTTTGCGTCGGCGGATAAATTCTCGGCGCACTTTGCGGAAAGAATTGTCCGCCTGCGCGCGGAGGTCCAGCCCGGCCACCAGACCACCGTCGAGAGCTGCGAGAATGACGAGCGCGCGGTGCGCAGGCATCTGCAGGACAAGATCGAGGCCGAAGACAAGCAGATTGCGCGCCTGCGCGACAAGATCATCAAAGCCATGAGCGCCTATAAGGAAGAGTTCAAGCTGGAGACCAGCGAAGTCGACGTCCATATCGAAGCAGGCGACGAATACCGCCGCATGCTGGCCGGGTTGCAAGCGGACGATCTACCCCGCTTCGAGGCCAAGTTCAAGGAATTGCTCAACGAGAACACCATCCGCGAGATCGCCAATTTTCAGTCGCAACTGCATCGCGAACGAGAGACGATCAAAGATCGGATCGCGCGCATCAACCAGTCTCTGACGCACATCGACTACAACCAGAACCGGTATATCGCGCTGGAAGCACAGACCACGGGTGATGTGGAGGTTCGCGATTTCCGGGCCGAATTGCGCGACTGCACTGAGGGCTCACTCACCGGATCGGACGAGATGCAGTATTCCGAGGCCAAGTTTCTTCAAGTGAAGAAAATTGTAGAAAGGTTCCGCGGCCGCCAGGGCGTAGCGGATCTGGATCGCCAGTGGACCGCGCGAGTTACGGATGTGCGCAACTGGTTTGTCTTTGCCGCCAGCGAACGCTGGCGCGAAGGCGACATCGAGTTTGAGCATTACTCCGATTCAGGAGGCAAGTCGGGAGGGCAGAAAGAAAAGCTGGCCTATACCATTCTGGCGGCAAGCCTGACCTACCAATTCGGTCTCGAACGAGGTTCGGCGCGTACGCGATCTTTCCGCTTTGTCATGCTCGATGAAGCCTTCGTGCGCGGTTCCGAGGTCTCGGCGCAATACGCGCTCCGTCTCTTCTCCGAGTTGAGATTGCAACTGCTTGTGGCTACGCCGCTGCAGAAGATTCACGTGATCGAACCATTTGTGCGCAGCGTGGGATTTGTACAGAACGAGGATGGCCGCTGCTCCAAACTGCGCAACCTTTCCATCGAGGAATACCGCGCCGAGAAAGCCCGTCATGGGCTCCATGTAGCCATGATCCGCCAAGCCGAAGAGCGCGCGGAAACAGTATTGAGCGAGGACTGAGACCATGCGCGGAACTTCCCGCTGGACGATGCCGAACGATCTTGCAGCGCAGGTTTACAGACTCTGGGAGCGGGGCGAAATCCTCTCTTCGCTCGTTTCCGGAGCGCCGTTGTTCCCTCGTCGTCTGGTGCTGAAATCTCCCTCCGCGTCCGATGTGCGCGACAGCTTCGGCGAGGTGCGCGCATGGATGCAGGAGCATCGTAAAACGCCCTGCTGCCGGATCGTGATGCGCGAGTTCAAGCACAGGGTTCACGGGACCAATTCACTTCCCGACGAGGTCTGGATCGATAGCGTCGAAGATGCGCTGAAGCTGATTGATCGGCAGAAAGACGCCAAACGCTTTAGTTCGATTCTCGATGCCACGCGCCAGTGCCAGCCGATGCTGCTCGACTGGCTGGCGCGGAATCCACTGCGGGCCCTGGAGCACGCCGCGCAGTGGGAACGCCTTCTGGAAATCACCTCGTGGATGCGCGCGAATCCAATGCCGGCGCGGCATTTGCGTCAGATTGACATCCCCGGCGTTCATTCCAAATTCATCGAAACGCATCGCGGCATTCTGGCGGAGATATTCGATGTTGTGCTGCCAGCCGACGCCATCGACTTCACAGCGAAGGGCGCGAGTCAATTTGAGAAGCGGTATGGTTTCCTCGACAAGCGACTGCGCATTCGCTTTCGCCTTCTCGATCCACGCCTGACGATTTTACCCGGCGCTACCCATCCGGATCTTTCCCTGGACGCCAGGAGCTTTGCGGAAATCAATCCCGGAGTTTCGCGCGTCTTCATTACCGAGAATGAGATCAACTATCTGGCGTTTCCCGATGCGGAAGACAGCATGGTGCTTTTTGGCGCGGGATATGGCTTCGAGATACTGCGCGGTGTCGAGTGGCTTTCAAAGACTTCCGTTCATTATTGGGGAGACATCGATACGCACGGATTCGCCATTCTGGATCAATTGCGAGGTCAACTGAGCGGGGTACAGTCGTTGCTGATGGACGACGAAACCTTGTTTGCGTTTCAGGCGCAGTGGGGGAGGGAAGAAAAGCAGGCCACTCACGATTTGTCGCGCCTGACGCCGCGGGAGCGCGAACTCTATGACGCGCTTCGAGAGAATCGTATCCAGATGAATCTGCGCCTCGAGCAGGAGAGGATCGGTTATAGCTGGGTCGAGGAGGCCATTCGCACCCTGTTGTAGTTGCAGTTTTAGTTTGGTTTTTCTAGGCTTGTTTCCTGAGATGTGTTTATGATGAGGTGCGGCTCAAGGAGTAGAATTCCATCGATCACAGCAGGGCGATATGAGGGCGTGTGAAACGGAAGAGCCTTTGCAGGGCTCGATGAAGAATGTGCGCATCCCGGTCCTCATCTTTGCTTTCAGCGCTCTCATGTTTCACGTGACTGCCTGCTCCAGCCATAATTCCGAATTGCAGCCACCACCTCTCTTCCTCTTCAACGAACGACCTTTCCAGATGAACTGTGCCGACCGCCCGGCCCCGCTCCCGCCCGGCACTCACGCATTTTTAACGGTTTCTCCGCAGGCTCGCTATGCGCGCTCCCGGCTCGAAACGCTCGACCTTATGCGCCAAGAAGTTGCAGCGCTAACGCTAGCTGCAGAGCCAGTCAACTGGATCCAGATCCAAGGCGCCAATCAGAATCGCTGGACTCTTAACTTCTGCGCCACGGGCGAAGGCAACACCGTCGAAGAAGCGAACGGCTATATGCACCAGATCTCGATGGAGCGCACGGGTAGCTTGTTCACTTTGAACAACACCGATGCCCGCGGCTTGAACGGAGGAGAAGGCACTCTCCTTCTCGATGCGCCCGCTGAAGCGCCGGTCACCGTGCATAGCGATGCCGCAGTGGAAGTCCACGACATGGCCGGGCCAGTCCGCATCTCGGCGCTGGGCCGAGCCACGATTCTCAACACATCCGGTCTGGTGGAGGCATCGGCGATGATTGTCGATTTCGCAGGCTCCCAGGGCGCGGTCGCCCTCAATGCCTCCTGGGATATCGACATCAAGCTCACCGCTAAACAATTCCGGGGTAATCTCAACGCCAACGCACAACGACGCGTGCAGGGGCTATTTCCGCCTGGCTTTCAAACCCCTGTAAACGTCCTCGTGAACCGCCCAAAGGATTTTGTTTGCCGAGCCGATTTTTGCTCGAAGATCAAGAAGGACCGCGAAAACTCTCTGTACAGGTTCAGTTACGGCGACATTGCAAACGGATCCGATCATATCGGCTTGCGATCTGAGAACGCGCAGGTCACCCTCGATACGACGCAATGAGATCAGGCCACTGCCATCGAAAAAGCACTGAGCGTGGCCAAGAATCACAATACATCCGTCCATCGCATACCTTAAGCGATCTTTGGTTCAACACCCCGGGAGCGCCAACATACTCTCTGAGTTTGCTCAGCAGGAAGTCCGACTGCTTCTCCATGCGGAAGACGGCGCCCTGGCCCACCTTGAGCCTCTCTGCGATCGCTAACTATGTTTGCTGGCGCGCCTGGCGCAGCTTTTGGAAGCCGACGCGATCCAGTTCGGCATGCGCGTCGCGCTGCAGGTTGGCGCGAACCTCCGGGGAGGACTTGTGCTTCAGATCATTCCACTTGGTGGCCATAGCGTTGTAGCGGTTTTGCGGCACGACTAAAGCCGTGCCCTTTCAAAACTCCTAAAGCACCCCCCTTCAGGATCTTCATGCGATTGCCCCGCGCATCTTCGTCGCTTCACAACGCTCGCACGCGGGGTATGATATCCTGCGCGGGTCTCAGATCGTAAGTTATTTGGGTGCTTTGCGATACTTCAAAGCACTCCGGAACTGTCTTAAGTATCTACAAAGAAATAGCTATCCCGGCGACTCAGCCCGCCTTCTGCAAGGAGCACGTCCGCAATGCCCTCCATATCTCAGTCAGTCAATGCCTCTTCGCTTTCTACGCTCTTTCACTGCTTTCCAAATAGCACCATGAAGCAGTTTCGTTTGGCCACAGTCTACGGGGCCATGGCGTTGATGATGTGCGGAGGCCTGAGCTCTGCCTGGGCGCAGGCAAAGGCCGCCACCACGACGACGCTGGCGGTGACGTCGGGGGGCGGGGCGGTCACATCGGTCGCCACCTACACCATGGTGACGCTGACCGCAACGGTGAATGCAGGATCCGCGGCTGTGACCACCGGGCAGGTAAATTTTTGCGACGCTTCGGCGACGTATTGTTCGGACATCCACCTGCTCGGCTCAGCGCAACTAACGAGCGCGGGAACGGCGGCGGTGAAGTTCCGGCCGGGAGTCGGAAGCCACAGCTACAAGGCCATCTTCATCGGCACCGGCACAAATGCTTCAAGCGCTTCAGCCGTGGCAACGCTGACCGTTACCAACGGAGGCGGGCAGCATTCAGCGGCTACGTTGCTTTCGAGCACGGGATCATGGGGGAATTATTCGCTGACTGGCACAGTGGAAGAGTTCGGGGGAACGGCGCCTCTCACCGGCGATATCTCATTCTTAGACACCAGCAACGGAAACGCCGTGCTTGCCACCGCGCCCCTCGGCGCGAGCACACCGGGATTGACCTGGGCCATTCAGGCGCCGTGCATGAATAACCTGAGCCCGTATTCGACCGTGGCCGCCGACTTCAATGGAGACGGATACCTCGATATCGCTGCAGTAGAATCACCCTGGAACTTGGTTGCGATTTTTGTCTACCAGCCTACCCAAGGCTGCTATAAGCAGATGGCGTCTTACACCACGGGCCCTTCGCCTTCCAGAGCCATCGCTGCCGACTTCAACTCCGACGGGCACTTGGACTTGGTAATTCCCAACGAGGGATCCAATACGCTGACTCTGCTGCTGGGAAATGGTGATGGGACCTTTACGCAATCGACGGTCTCCGTGGGTGCGGTGCCGAATAGCGTGGTCGCGGCTGATTTTAACGGGGATGGAATTCCCGATCTCGCGGTTGGCACTTGGAACAACAGCGTCGCGATTCTTCTCGGCAAAGGGGATGGGACCTTTACCGCAGGAACCAATCTCGTCATTGGATCTCAGGCCCAGCCCGAACCTGTATTGGTCACTGCAGGGGACTTCAATGGAGACGGAAAGATAGATCTGGCTGTCCCCGTGAGTGCGGGCGTAGCCGTGTACCAGGGAAACGGCGACGGCACATTTGGCGCTGCGTCGACCGTGGCAGTCCCGGTACCGGCGAACAACTGGATCTGGAGTCTGACTGCCGCCGACTTGAATGGAGACGGGAAGCTGGATCTGGTCATATCAACGGGCATCAACGTGTTACCGAACGGCGGCAAGGTCATGGTTTTGCTCGGGAACGGCGATGGGACTTTCTCCCTCGCTGCGTCGGCTGCAACCCCGGAGGTGCCCACGCAGCTTACAGTCGCCGATTTCAATCTCGACGGAATTCCCGATATCGCGGCGCTCGATCTCGGAGGTACGATCACGGTGTTCGTTGGCAAGGGGGATGGAACCTTCCTGCCTACGTCCTATACCGCTACCACCACAGAGTCGACCTTCTTCCAGGCCTTCGCCGTTGGCGATATGGACGGGGACGGACGCCCCGACATACTCTTTCCAGGAGAATTACCGCCCAATTCCCTCGTCATGTACTTCGGCCTTACCGAGCCGACACAGACGGCTTCAACAGCACCCACTCCAATTGACCCCTCTGCGGTTGGCCAGCATCTGGTCGTGGCCAGCTATCCCGGCGATGCGGATGCCACCTCGGGCACCTCCAATCCCGCATCCTTGTGGGGAGCACTACCCACCACCGCAACGACGTTGGCTGTGACCGCCAACGGAGCGCCTGCCTCGACAGTACCGGCAGGGACAGCGGTGACCCTGACTGCAACGGTTGCGGCGGGAAGCAGCCCGCTGACCACAGGCATGGTGAATTTCTGCGATGCCACCGCGAATGGCTGCACAGATATTCACCTGCTCGGAAGCGCCTCGCTCACAGGCAGCGGAACCGCGTCCTTGAAGTTCATTCCAGGGCCGGGACAACACAGCTACAAGGCAGTCTTGCTCGAAAATGGCTATGCTGCCACCAGTTCCTCCCCGGCGTTGCCGCTAACTGTGACCGCACCTCCGAAAGTCCCAGGGCCCACCACGACGACAATTACGGAGACGGGAAGTATCGGCAACTTTACGCTCACCGCTACCGTGACTGGCAACGGCCCAGCGACCGCACTTTCCGGCAGCGTCTCGTTTCTCGACACCAGTTACTCGAATACTGCTGTGGCCACGGCCGCGCTGGGCGCCAGTTCACTGGGTCTGGCATGGAATTCGCTGTCTTCTACTCCGTTTACCAATGTGGGCTTTCTGAAGCCTGCGGTAGATGACTTCAATGGCGATGGCATTCCCGATCTCGCCGTGGTGAACACGAACAGCATGACGGTTACGATTCTATTGGGCAACGGCGATGGCACATTTAAGACAGTCGCCGGTCTAACACTCACCACGTATCCGGTGGCGATCATTGCGGGCGACTTCGATATGGACGGCAAGTTTGACCTTGCGGTGTCGTCTGCCGGGCCCAGCTATAACTCACCGGGAACCTTGACGATTTTTCACGGCAACGGAGACGGAACTTTCACCGCAGGTTATAAGGCAACAGGCCTGGGCAGCGTATTTGCCGCAGCGGATTTCAATAGCGACGGCAAGCTCGATTTGCTGGTCAACCAGGGATCAGCAAGCAGCGTGATCCTGCTTGGCAACGGAGACGGAACCTTCGCGCAGCCCTTGGCTACCGGACTTTCCTCCGCTCTCGCAGTGGCCGACTTGAACGCGGACGGCATCCTCGATCTTGTGACAAGTTCCGGCAACGGGATGACGATGAGCGTAGATCTTGGCAATGGCGACGGAACCTTCCGGGCAGCAGGAAGCGCAATGAGCGCGTCGGGAAACGAGGGAATTGGCTTGGTCTCCGTTGGGGATTTCAATGGCGATGGCATTCCTGACCTGGCCGCAACCGGAAACTACTATTCGTCACCGGTCATCTTTCTCGGGAACGGCGACGGAACATTTTCGCAGGTGACCGGTGCCACAAATGAAGGAACTAACGAGAGCTTCTCCATGGTGGTTACGGATGTGAATCACGATGGAAAGCTCGATATCGTCGTCACGAACGGAAACAGTGCCAGTTACTCCGGTTACGTCAACTCCTATAATCCCGATTTCGCCGTGTTGCTTGGCAATGGCGACGGAACATTTACATCCGTGGGCGCAAACACAATGCTCGGCAGCACTGGAAATGCGATCGTTGCCGATTTTAACGGCGATGGTATCCCTGAGCTGGCGATGCAAGCGGGAAACAATGTTGTCGTTTTGCAACCCCTGCTCACGGAGACGGCAACTGCCACGGCTACTGGAGTTGCCCCGACCGGCCCCGCACCCCATCAGGTGGACGCCAGTTACCCCGGTGACAGCAATTACAACTCGAGCGTCTCTGCTACCACTCCCCTCGATGTGCAGGTGGCAGCGCCCGTCTTTACGCCACCCACCGGGACTTACGCTTCGGCGCAGGCCGTAACGATCACCGATGCTACTCCGGGCGCGAAGCTCTACTACTCCACAACTTCGAGTTGGCCGATCAACTGGATCGCCTACACCGGGCCCATCCAGTTGAGCACGGAAGGGAGCTTCTTCATTCAGGCGTACGCAAGCGAAACGGGATATGAACCGAGCTCTCAGGTTCTATCGACTTACACGCTCAACCTGCCTCCCGCTCCCACGCCGGTGATCACTCCTGGCTCCGGCTCTCACGCTGGCGCGCAGAGCGTAACCATCAGCGACTCGGCCACTGGCGCGCCGATCTATTACACAACCGACGGCACAACGCCGACCACCAAATCGACCTTGTACAGTGGGCCGATCACGGTCTCCATATCCGAAATCATAGCCGCCATCGCCTCCGGCGGGGGTTACAACGACAGCGCTCCCGCCAGCGCGCAGATTTACATCGATTCGGCGGCAAGCTCCTTCATCTACACCATCGCTGGAAGCGAGAGCGCTGGATATGCGGGCGATGGCGGGCCAGCCACCCTCGCCATGCTCAATCAGCCAAGGATGACATTGCTTGACAACAGTGGAAATATCTACATTGCCGATGGCGGCAACAATGTGGTTCGCAAGGTCGACGCGAAGGCGGGAACCATCACCACAATTGCGGGCACCGGGATGCCTGGATACAGCGGCGACAACGGCCCAGCGACCAGCGCTCAACTCGGTTGGCCGACCGGCCTCGCTCTCGATGGCTCGGGAAATCTGTACATCTCGGATGCGGCATCCAGCGTGGTCCGCAAAATAACTGCGGCAACCGGCGTCATTACAACTGTCGCAGGCAGCACGACAGCGACGACTCTTGGGGACAACGGCCCCGCAACGAGCGCACAACTGAGCTACCCGGCCGGGCTTGCCTTCGACAATGCAGGAAATCTGTATATTGCCTCCTCTGAGCGAATCCGCATGGTGAATGCCAACAGCGGAATCATCACCACCTTTGCCGGAACCGGTTCTTTTGGCTCCAACGGCGACGGCGGTCCCGCAACCAGCGCGACGCTGGAAATGCCCTATGGCATGGCCTTCGATAACAACGGTAATCTCTACTTCAGCGATAGCAATGCCGGAGTGGTTCGGATGATCACTGCCAAGACCGGAGTGATCAGCACGATCGCGGGCAAAGCCGACACGTACGGTTCACGATCACCCAACGGCGACGGCGGACCAGCCACAAGCGCAACATTGAGTTACCCCAATGGTATCGCCGTGGATGGTGCCGGGAACGTGTACATCGCCGACTACGACAATAACGAGATCCGCGAGGTGACCGCCAGTGACGGAGTCATCCACCAGGTAATCGGCAATCCAGCCGCCGGATGCAATGCCCTCAGCGGCGATGGAGGCACGGCGGGAAGTTCTGCGACATGTTGGCCACTCGGGGTCACTCTCGACTCTGCCGGCGACCTCCTGGTTGCTGAAGCGGGTTCGAATCGCGTGCGCATCCTTACTGCGCCTGCCTTGCCGCCAACGAACACGACGGCAGCACCTGTGTTTACCGTGACGGCCGGCACCTATGTATCGCCACAAACCGTATCGATCGCGAGCCCAACCAAGGGCGCAGCAATTTACATCACGCTCGATGGCCAGGACCCGACAGCATTGAGCGCGATGTATCATGGACCAATCAGCGTGAGCGGGTCGGTAACCATCAAGGCATTGGCGGTCGCTCAAGGTTATCTCCCGAGCTCACTCGTGACGGCTGCCTACACCATCACGACACCGCCAACGGGAGTCATCCATACCGTGGCCGGCACCGGCGTATCCGGGAGCGGGACGCCGGGCTTACCCGCAAACAGCGAGCAATTCGGCTGGCTCAACGGAATCGCGGTGGACGGTGCGGGGAACCTCTATATTCCGGACCAATACAACTCGGTGGTCTGGCAGGTCTCCGCGACCACTGGCAATGCAACCATCGTTGCCGGCACCTTGGGCGGCTCTTATCAGGAGGGTGGAGACGGCGGCCCGGCAACTTCCGCATCCTTGAGTGGCCCGACGCAAGTCGCAGTGGATCATGATGGGAACCTTTTTATCGCGGACACCTCGGCCGGTACCATTCGTAAAGTGACGGCAGCGACCGGCATGATCAGCACCTATGCCGGAGGAAGCCGGAATCCAGGGTATCTCGGGGATAATGGCCCTGCGACTGCTGCCTATCTTGCTTATCCGCAAGGTCTCGCAGTGGACACCTCCGGCAACCTGTATATTGCCGACCAAACCAACAGCCGCATCCGGATGGTGAATCCGGCCGGCATTATTTCCACCGTGGCTGGCGGTGGCACGGCAGGCCTGGGCGATGGAGGACCGGCCACTTCGGCTCAACTCAACTTTCCGCAAGATGTAGCTTTGGATAGGGCCGGGAATCTGTACATTGCAGATTTATACAACGGTCGCGTGCGCAAGGTGATCGCACAGACTGGCATCATCTCGACCATCGCGGGAAATGGCGACTTGGGGGAAAGCGGCGATGGAGCTCTGGCCACCAACGCGGAACTCTACCCGGCCGCTATCACCGTCGATCCCAGCGGAAATGTGTTCATTGCAAGCTGGCCGAATACGGTGCGCATGGTCAGCTATGCGACCAACCTCATCAGCACTGTAGCCAGCTCGGGGTATGCCGGATTCAGCGGCGATGGTGGCGCGGCGACAGTTGCGGATTTCTGTGAGACCTCGGGGCTGGCGGCAGGCAAGTCGGGAAGTATGTATATCGCCGACAGTTGCAACTACCGCGTCCGCGAACTGACCTACGTGGCGCAAGGGCCGACTCCGGTCATCACATGGCCGACTCCTGCGGCCATCAACTATGGAACGGCGCTGAGCGCAACCCAACTGGACGCGACCACAACACTAACCGGAACGTTCCTCTATACTCCGGCGGCCGGCACAGTTTTGCCTGCGGGTACACAGACCCTTTCGGTGACCTTTACGCCAACGGACACCACAGACTACACCACGGCTTCAGCCTCGGTGACGCTGGTGGTCAATCCAGTGAATCCAGTGCCAGCGATCGCCAGCCTCACCCCAGCCTTGACCAGTGCGGGCAGCGCGGCCTTCTCATTGACCGTCAATGGCAACGGCTTGATCAGTGGGTCCACTGTTTACTGGGGGACCACCGCATTGGCCACTCAGTATGTCAATGCCACGCAACTGACTGCGTCTGTGACAGCAGCGCTAGTCGCCTCAGCAGGAACCGGAACCATCACCGTACAGACGCCAGCTCCGGGCGGGGGAACATCCAACAGCATGCAGTTCGAAATCGACACTGCGGGTGCGGGCAGCAGCGTAGCGCCCGTCTTCGCTTCCACCACAGCCTCTGTCGCGGTGGGCTCGACAGCAAGTTATTCCGTCACGCTGCCCTCTGGCGCCACCAATGTTTCGGTGAACTGCCTGAATGCGCCTACGGGCGTCACCTGTAGCTACGCCGCCAACACGGTTTCAATTGCGACTTCATCCACTACGCCGAAGGGAACTTACCAGATCATCGTGGTTTTTTCGGAGACATTGCCAGGAGCGGCGACCTCGCTGATCTTGCTGCCGTTTCTACTACTGCCACTCTTTTTCCTGCGCAGGAAGATGGCGGGTCGAGGCATCTGGATCACTTCTTGCCTGGGTCTGATTCTATTGGTTGGAGCAATGACGGTGGTTGCATGCGGAGGTGGCGGTGGGGGTGGATCCACTCCGGTGGCCCCGGCGAATCCCACGCATCAAGTCACCAGTTCAAGGGCGGTTACGCTAACCATCCAGTGAACTTCCTGGACGGGTCTGCCCGGAATGCGAGATGCACTCCGGGCGAGACAATGAAGCTGCGAAAGGGCGATGGCGACTTTCGCCTGGTTCAACTCCGCACCATCCCATCAGAAGCGCCGGTCGCGCTAAGTCAGACTGTCGTTCAAAAGGGGCGGTCTGTTCGCTTGCAATCGTAAGCTTTAGCCTGCATTTCTCACAGCAGGTAGCTATTTATGCATAGGAAATAGTGCAAAAAAGGCTTGGAAAGGCCGTCGATTCATGGCATAACTGCGTTGTGAAGACGTAAGTAAATGCCTTGGAAAGGCGGCCTTTCTGATGACAGAGTGTACCCAAGAATCGTTCTCTTTTACAGCCCATTTTTCGCGTCGCGTGGAAGCCGGGTTTACCGCCGGTCGGGTGTCGAGCGACGGCGGCTCGTTGCTGCTGCGCGAAGTGGACCGCAAGATCAACTTGCTGGGTCGGGTGGCAAGTTGCTTCACCGACCGCCGGTCACCGTCGCTGGTCAAGCACCAGCTTCCGGAGATGTTGGCGCAACGCATCTTCGGACTGGCGCTGGGGTACGAAGACCTCAACGATCATGAGCAGTTACGCAACGATCCGTTGCTGGCGGTGTTGGCCGGCAAGCGGGAACTGGACGATCCGCTGGCCGGCAAGAGCACGCTGAATAGGCTGGAGCTGGTGGGCCGCAGCGAGCGTTATCACAAGATCGGTTACTCGGCCGAGTCTCTGGACCGGCTGCTCGGGGATCTGTTTCTGGAATCGCACGCCACGCCTCCGGCCGAGATCGTGCTGGACCTGGATGCGACTGACATCCCGCTCTACGGCCACCAGCCGGAGCGCTTCTTTCACGGCTACTACGACAGCTACTGCTATCTTCCGCTCTATATCTTCGCGGGCGATCAGTTACTGTGCGCGCGGCTGCGGGCAGCCAACAAGGATGCAGCCGCCGGAGCAGTGGATGAGGTCAGCCGTATCATCGCCCAGATGCGTCAGCGCTGACCCAACACGAGCATCGTGCTGCGTGCCGACTCGGGCTTTTGCCGCGAAGAACTGATGGCCTGGTGCGAGGCCAACAACGTGCATTACCTGTTCGGCCTGGCGCGCAACCAGCGACTGGCCAAGATCATCGACGCCCAGATGCAGCAAGCCCGCGGGCTGCACCAGAGCACAGGCAAGGCGGCACGCGTGTTCACTGAGTTCAGCTATCAGACCCTCGACAGTTGGTCGCGTTCGCGTCGCGTGGTGGCCAAGGCCGAGTATCTGGACAAGGGCGAGAACCCGCGCTTCGTGGTAACTTCTCTAACTCCCAAGCAATGGGCCGCGCAGGACCTATACGAGAAGTTTTACTGTGCCCGCGGGGAAATGGAGAACCGCATCAAGGAACAAATGTGCCTGTTCGCCGACCGGCTCTCGACCGATGAAATGAAGGGCAATCAGCTGCGCCTTTACTTCTCCGCGCTGGCGTATACGCTGATGGAAGCGCTGCGCCGCCTGGGCTTGAAAGGCACCGCGTGGGCTGAAGCGCAGGTGGACACGGTCCGCTTGAAGCTGCTCAAAATCGGCGCCATAGTGCAGGTCAGCGTGCGCCGCATCGTGCTTCAGTTCAGTTCGGCTTATCCCTGGAAAGACATCTTCGCGCAGGCCTTCCAGGCGCTGCGTTGCTGAAGGTCGCACAACCCCGCCAACTCGATTCCCACCTTGGCCGCTCCCCATGCGTTGGCGGAGCTATGCGCAAAGAACCTGCCGGACACACCAACCCCACCCGATAGACGCCAGAACTGAACAGAAATCAGCCTCGACGGCCCAACTCATCCCTTGAAAACTTCGAAACAGCCTCACCGGCGACTGCAAAACACCTCTGGCGCGGCAGGTGTGAGAAATTCAGGCTAGCGCCTCTGGAGATTTATTGAAGTGGCGGGCGAACAGCGATACCTGCTGCAGGTAAGAAATCTGGGTGTTCAGGGCGAGATTCCGCACCTGCATATCTTCGGTCATCCGCTGACGAAGGGAAGTCATGACAATCTCCTTGTGCGAAATGGAATGTGCTGCAAGCAGCACCTCCATGGTTTCGCAAAGGAGCACGTGTAAGGAATCAGACCGGGAAAACAGGGGCTACCGAACCACCACGCACTGGCTCGGACGATGAAAAGGTCGCGCTACGACAATACCGCGAAGCGGTTTAGTCCAATACCCAATCGTTGCCATACCCCTTGTTTGGCTCAACGACATCCTTGTTTCGCTGTCTCGCTATGGGACATTTTTACGGTACGCTTGCGCTGAGGGCCCATAACTTACTTTTCCCGGCCCTCAGAAACAGGGACTTAAGTAACCTGCCTCCTGACCATCGGCCGGACTTACAAACCCGGCCTTTCACCCCATCCTGCTCCGTGTGCCGAACACAGAGCTCTCTGCAACACCAGTCTTTTCCAATCCAAAGATGAGCCTGAAGGAAGCGAAGGATCGGCGAAGTGGGTTTTGTCCTTTCGGGTTTTGAATTCCACTCATGCTAGCAGCCGGGGCGGAGGGAATGTGGGAATCGCTCCGCTTGCGATGGATCGCCCATCGCGCTCCTGGAGCGATTTCCAAGGGTTGTGGGAAGGGCGGAAAACAGCACCACCGTTTTCCGCCCTTTCCACAAACCGTCATTTCCTCGGCCCAGCCCTTGGTTCTACGCAGTGAGGCGCAATCGATCAAAGAGCTTCGCCTTGGCCTGTTGCATGCGGTGCGCGGCGTCGGTATCGCTGATGGCCGCAGCGACTCTCTTCAGCGCCTTCATGCTCCGTCCGGCGCGCAGGTACTGTGCCGGTTTGTCCAACAACGACAGGGTCTCCAGCGGGGTCTGATAGCGCTTGTAGCTTACCCGCTTGCGGCCTTTCTCGTCGATCTTCACCTCCGCCTGGGCGCAAGGGCGATGGTAGTTCAGATACGGATTCAAGTATTGGCAGTAGAAATCGTTGAGGTCGTCGGCGTGCTTGGCGTCGATGTAGCCGTAGCCGATGTGTTTGCGCACGATGGCGCCATTCTTGGTCTCCACCAACCCGTTGTCGCCACTTTGCCGGGGGCGGCTTTTGGTTTGCTCGATCAGCATTTTGTCCAGCATTCCGGCCACCGTTTTATTGATGAATTCGCTGCCGTTGTCGGAGTGAAAGCCCTTGATCTGAAAGGGAAACTGGAGCAGCATTGCGGCCAGAAGCGGCTTCAAATATGCCTCCGAGATGCGCGGCGTGGAGCCCACCACCTGCCACTGCGTGACTTCATCCACGGCGTTGATGTGATAGACGCCCTTGGCATCCGGCTGATCGCCCTGGTGCACCGTGTCCACGCGCAGAAAGCCCGGCTGGCCCTGCGGCTGGGGCTTGCGCCGTTCGCCGATCGAGACCGCCGTGGGCCGCGTTTTGGTGTAGTTGAGAAGCCGTTCGCGATAGCGCGAATGCTTGCGCAGGTTGTAGAAATGAGCCACCGAGATGGTGGCCAGCCGCGCGTACTCCGGCTGCTTGTAGACCTAGTGCGCACGCTCCAGGATGCGCCGTGTAGCCGGGCCGCTCAGCGTCTCGTGCGCCTCGTCGACCGAGGCCAGCAACTCGATGTCGGCCCGTGTGTAGCGTTGCGTGAAACGCCGCCGCCGATAGACCGTCACCTGGACTCGTCCGCTGGCCGTGTAGCACGCAATCAGCCGGGTGACCTGTGCCCGGCTCAGCCCGGTCATCTTCTCCATGTAGCGCCGCACCAAGCCCCGCGCCGGCTTGCCCAACTGGCCGTACTGCCGGCCCACGAGCACCTGCTCCACCCAGTTGTAGAGCTGCCGACGGTCGGCGGCCTCAAACCGGACCTGCTCGCTGGCCGCGACAAACTGGCTCATTGCCTCCAAACTCAACTCTTCTGCTCGAACCATGCGGATGTTCACTACCCAGCATGACCGGCCCTTCAGGCTCATCTTGTGTTGGAATCGGAGCCCTCCTTCAGGCTCATCTTGTATTGGAAGAGAGTACACTTTTACACACATCATATTGTGTGCTGTAATACACAAGTAGAGGTGTGGTAATGGCTACTAATCTTGCGATCGATGACAATCTGATTGACGAGGCACGGCGGGTCGGAAAACATTCGACCAAAAGAGAAGCTGTGACGGTTGCGCTCCAGGAGTACGTCGCGCGACACAAGCAACTCGCGATTCTTGATCTGTTCGGAACGGTTGATTTTGATCCAGCCTACACCCCTCGACAAAGCCGGAATCTGGACAGAATCGAGGCCGAGTAGTGAAAGTTCTCGTAGATACTTGCGCGTGGTCCCAGGCTCTGTGCCGTAAGAACGGCGCAGCCGGCATGGAAGCAGACGAGCTCCGGCTTGTGGCTGTTCTCTCGGAAGCAATCAAAGACACCCGTGCAATGATCATCGGCCCGGTGCGCCAAGAGGTTCTTTCTGGCATCAAGCATGTTGAGCAGTTTGAGAAGCTGCGCGAACGCC
>Ga0302320_10009130_pt1 | contig 21373 bp, 22 predicted proteins | sample Bog_T0_3_FD_202130 | JGI IMG/M metagenome (GOLD analysis project Ga0302320, IMG submission 202130) | Peat permafrost microbial communities from Stordalen Mire near Abisko, Sweden - Bog_T0_3 | ecosystem: Environmental > Terrestrial > Soil > Wetlands > Peat | place: Sweden: Abisko, Stordalen Mire...
CGGCCACCAGGCCGAGCAGGAGGACCGGCAGGGCGATGCGGCCGACGCTGATGCCGCACGAGCGCATGGCGGTGATCTCGCTGTCCGCCGAGAGGCGGCTCAAGGTCAGCAGGATGCCCGTCAGCATTCCCAGCGGCAGGGCGTAGGAGACGACAAAGGGAACCATCAGCAGCACCAGCTGCACGAAGGTCGGGGTCGTGATCTGGCCGGCCATGACCGGGCCGATCAGGTCGCGGATGACGTTGACCGCCGCCACCACGAAGGCGAAGACCGCGATCGCCGCCAGACAGGCGAAAAACGCGCTGCGAAAGATATAGCGGTCGAGAAGGGTCACGGGCGCCCGACAGGTGTCGCAGCTGGGGGGGGCCCTGACAACAAAAAGGCGCCAGGCGCTCCCATGGCACAATGCCGCCCCGCCCGGGTCGCACTTTCTCCGGCCGGCCTCCGCGGCCCGGGCGGGCCGCCGCCGGTTTTGCTCTCGCTGGCGGCGTTTTCCGTGTAGGATTCCAGGGAGCGGAAGATTCAAGCATGATTGCCCTTATTCACCTCACCCGGCGCGGGCGCGCCGCTGGCCTCCTTTGCGCGGCCCTCCTCGCCCTTGCGCCGGTCTCCCTCCGAGCCGACGCCGAATCGATGCCGGAGCGGACGCTGCGCCAGATCGGCGAGCGCCAGAAGGCGCTCCTCGCCGATCTCGCCCAGGAGGGCGACAACCTCGACGAGGAGAGCATGCGCAGCCAGCTGCAGGAGCTCTGCCACGAGTACGAGCTGCTGCTGGGGCAAAGCCCCAATTTCGCGGCCGCGTACGCTTCCTACGGCTACCTCCTGGGGAAGATCGACATGCGCCGCGAATCCATGGCGATGCTGCTCAAGGCCAACCAACTCGATCCGGATATCCCCCTGGTCAAGAACCAGCTGGGCAATTACCTGGCGGAGGAGGGCAAGCCGCTCGAGGCGGTCAACTACTACCTTTCGGCCATCAAGCTCGAGCCGAAGGAGCCGCTCTACCACTACCAGCTGGGGACCCTTCTCTACGAGGCCCGGGACGATTTTCTGAAGCAGGGGGTCTACAGCCAGGCGACCCTCGAGGCCGCGATGCACGAGGCGTTCAAGCAGGCGGCGGAGTTGGCGCCGGACCGGATCGAGTTCGCCTACCGCTACGCCGAATCGTTTTACGACCAGAGCCATCCGGATTGGGACCAGGCGCTCGCCGCCTGGTCGGGACTGGAGGCAAAAACCAAGTCGCCGCTCGAGCAGCAGACCTACCGCCTCCACCGGGCCAATATCCGGATCAAGCAGGGCCGGTTCGACGACGCGCGGGCCCTGCTCGGCACGGTGACGGCGTCCGAACTCGACAAACAGAAACAAAAGCTGGTTGCGCAGCTGCCGGAAAACGCGAAGAAGTGACCGCGTTTCGACGCGGCATGCCTTTCCTCGACAAACTAGAACGCAACTTCGGGCGCTTCGCGATCCCGGGGCTCTCGCTCGGCCTGGTCGTGGGCCAGGCCCTGGTCTGGCTCGCGCTGATGCGGGGGCTGCTTTCGCCCGACCTCTTCATCTTCACCGGCCGGGCGGCGTTGGCGGGCCAGTGGTGGCGCCTGATCACCTTCCTGCTCATGCCCCCGCAGATCGGGCTGCTGTTCATCGCCTTCGCCTGGTGGATGTTCTACCTGATGGGGAGCGCCCTGGAGGCCTTCTGGGGGGCCTTCCGCTACAACCTTTTCCTCTTCGTGGGCCTGCTCCTGACCGTCGGCGTCGGCTTCGTCTATCCGGACCGGCCGGTGTCGAACCTGTTCATCGCCGGATCGGTGTTTCTGGCCTTCGCCTACCTGAATCCGGGCTTTGAAATCCTGCTTTTCTTCATCCTGCCCGTGCGGATCAAGTGGCTGGCGCTCATCGCTTGGATTGGCTACGCCATTTCATTCGTGATGGGCGATGGGCCAGCCCGGCTGCAGATTCTCGCCACCGTCGGCAACTTTGTCCTGTTCTTCGGACCCGACGCCTGGCGGCGGGCGCACCGGCACACCCGCCAGATCACGCTCGCGACGAGCCGGGCGGCCGCCGCCCGGCCGGCGAGCGTCGCTCGCCACCAGTGCCGCATCTGCGGCAAGACGGACCGGACCGATCCCCAGCTTGATTTTCGCTACTGCTCGAAGTGCGCCGGGGAAGCGTGCTACTGCCCGGAGCACATCTTCAACCACGTGCATGTGACCGAGGAAGATGAAGCGAAAAACGGCGGCAAGGCCTGACCCTTTTTCGCCCTCGGCCGCGCCGGCGACCCTCGGCGGCTGGCTCGGGCTCGCCGAGCGGCTCTATGCCCGGGAGGGCCTCGCCCTCGGCCAGGTGGCGACCGACAGCCACGACGAGGCGCTCTACCTGCTGCTGCGGACCCTCGGCCTGCCGCTGGACAGCGACCGCTCGGTCCTCGCCCGCAAGGTCGGCGCCGGCGAGCGCGCGGCCCTCCGAACCGTCCTGCGGCGGCGGATCTTCGAGCGGGTGCCGGCGGCCTACCTGACGGGCGAAGCCTGGCTGGGCGAGGAGCGCTTTCACGTCGACCCGCGGGTGATCATTCCGCGGAGCTATTTTCTGGAGATCATCCCCGGACAGCTGGACGACTGGCTCCCGCCCGGCGCCGCCGTCCGGCGGGTCGCCGACGTCTGCACGGGCTCGGGCTGCCTGGCGATCCTCCTGGCCAAGCATTTCCCGGCGGCGCGGGTCGACGCGCTCGACCTGTCGGCGGACGCGCTCGCCGTGGCGCGGATCAATGTGCGGGCGCACGGGCTCGCGCGCCGCATCCGGCTGCGGCGCAGCGACGTCTTCGACGGCGTGCCGCCGGCCCGGTACGACGTCATCCTCAGCAACCCGCCGTACGAGCCCAGCGCGCACGTCGCCGCCCTGCCCCCCGAATACCGCTGGGAGCCCCGGCTGGCCCTGGACGGCGGCGCCGACGGCCTGGACATCATCCGCAAGCTGCTGCGCCAGGCGCGGCGGCGCCTGCGGCCGGGCGGGATCGTCGTCCTGGAGGTCGGCGGCCTGCGCGAGGCGATCGACCGGGAGTTCGCCGCCCTCGAGCCCCATTGGCTGCACACCGCGGACGGGGCGGATTGCGTCTGCCTGTTTCAGGCCGCGCGGCTGCGCCGCGCCGCGGCCGCTCAGCGGGCCAGATCGTAAAGCGCGTAGCCGGCGAGGAGATTGGGCAGCGCGCGGCAGGGCTTCCTCCAGTCGCCCAGCAGGTGCGCGCGCCGGGCGATCCGGATGCCCTTCACCCGGCAGAAGTCCTCGAAGTCGGCGATCGTCACCGGGTTGGCCGGGCGGCTTTCGAACCATTCGGTCGGGTAGATGACATTGCGCACCTTCCGGCCCCGGGTGAGGGTGTTGAAGCGGTTCTTCCAGTAGCCGTGGTTGACGAATCCCACGGTGACCGCGCGGGCGACCCGGAGGGCCTCGAGGATCACCTCCGCCGGGTCGTTCAGCTCATGGACGGTGCGCGAGCAGATGACCCGGTCGAAATGCCGCTCCGGGAAGGCGCGCATGAAGCCGGTCATGTCGCCCTGGTACGCCACCAGCCCGCGCCGCACGCAGGCCGTGATCTTGGCCAGGTCGAGGTCGACGCCGATCGCCGAGACCTGCTTGGTCTGCACCAGGTAGTCGAGCAATTGGCCCCGGCCGCAGCCCAGGTCGAGCACGCAGGCGCGGGGCTCCACCCAGTCCCCGATGATTTGCATGTCCACCGTGCGCTTTTCGATGACCTTGGGCATGGCGGGTTAGCCTAGATGGCGAAGTCGAAGACGACTTGCTCGCGCTCCAGGAACGCGCGCACGAGCGTGTACAATTCCTCGCTCTCGAGGAGAAAGGAGTCGTGGCCCAGGTCGGTCGCCAGCTCGGCGTAGCTCGCCCGCTTGCCCGCCCGCAGCAGCGCGAGCACGATCGCCCGGTTCTGCTCCGGGGGGAAAAGCCAGTCGCTGGCGAAGCCGACGACCAGCGTCTCGGCGAGCACCGGCGCCAGGGCCGCCTCCAGCGAGGCCTTGCCAAGGGCGAGGTCGAACTGGTCCAGGGCGCGGGTGATGTAGAGATAGGTGTTTGCGTCGAAGCGGTTGATGAAGCTCTGGCCCTGATACCGCAGGTAGCTCTCCACCTCGAACTGGATGTCGGCGGCCGCGGGCGCTCCGGCGCCAGGGTCGGCCGCCGGGGCGCCCGTCTGCGTGCGCCGGCGGCCGAACTTGCGGTCCATCGAGGCGTCGCTGAGGTAGGTGATGTGGGCCATCATCCGGGCGATGGCGAGGCCGACGCGCGGGCCGCCCTCGCGGGGATAGGCGCCGCGGTTCCACGCGGGGTCCTGCATGATCGCCTGCCGCCCGACCTCGTTGAAGGCGATCGCCTGCGCGCTTTCCCGCGCGGTCGTCGCCATCGCGAGGACCCGCCGGACCAGGCCGGGAAATTCGATCGCGAACTGGGTCGCGGTCATGCCGCCCATCGAGCCGCCGATCACGGCGTGCAGCTCGGCGATGCCCAGGTGCTCGAGGAGCAGCTTTTGCGAGCGCACCATGTCGCTGATCGTGACGAACGGGAAGTCCAGTCCGTAGGGCCGGCCGGTCGCCGGATTCACCGACGAGGGGCCGGTCGAGCCCTGGCAGCCGCCCAGGACGTTGGCGCAGATGACGAAGAAGCGCCCGGTGTCCACCGCCTTGCCCGGGCCGATCAGATTGTTCCACCAGCCCGGTTTGCGGTCTTCGCCGGCGTGCCAGCCCGCGCAGTGGTGGTCGCCGCTGAGCGCGTGGCAAATGAGCACGGCGTTGTCCCGCGTGGTGTTGAGCCGGCCGTAGGTTTCGTAGCGGAGCGTGAAGCCCGGGATCGTCAGCCCGTTGCCGAAAGTGAAGGGGTGCGCGTGGACAAAATCGCTCGGCTTCACCAGGCCGACGTCGCCGGGCGCGCCGGGTCGCGGCGCGGCTGTTCCCGGGAGGGGCTTCTCCGGTTCGGCATCGATCATGGGATGGGTGACCTAACCTGAATATTTCATGAAGCCCGGGCAATTATCTCCCGCATTGCCGGGCAGGAAGTTGCTCAGGCTCCCTCGATGGCCAAACTGGCCACCTTCGGTCGCCTTCGGCACTTCCTGCTCCAGCACATCGAGAGATCCTGGCCTCGGTTTCATGAAGTGTTCAGGTAAGCAATCCCGGCCGGGGGAGGCAAGGGCCGGCTGGCGTTATGACGGAACTGGCCGCGCGGCGGCTACTCGTGGGCGGCCGCGCTCAGCGCCTCGTCCATTTCCTCGTTGGAGAACACCTGTTCCACCTCGTCCAGCTCCTCGAGCGCCCCCTGCAGCTTGGCCAGGGTCCGCGCCGCGCCGAGGTCGGTCACCGGCACGGTGCTGGCGGGGATATAGGCGATCTCGGAACTTTCGGGGCGGATGCCCTTCAGTTCGAGCGCATGCGCCACTTTGTCGAACAGATGCGGGTTGCAGCGCAGCTCGTAGCCCTCGGAGGTCGTGATCACGTCGTCGGCCCCGACCTCGAGGGCCAGCTCCATCAGGGCGTCCTCGCCGGCCCCGTCCCGGGCGATCAGGAACTGGCCGGCATGCACGAACTGGAAGGACACCGCGTTGGCGCCGGCCAGGTGGCCGCCGAACCGGGTGAAGACGCTGCGCACGTCGGCGGCGGCGCGGTTCTTGTTGTCGGTCGTCACCTTCACGATCATGGCGACCCCGCCCGGACCGTAGCCCTCGTAGATGATTTCCTCGAACACGACGCCGGGGAGCTCGCCCGTGCCCTTCTTGATCGCGCGGTCGATGTTGTCGGCCGGCATGTTGGCGGCGCGGGCCTTGAGCAGGAGGGTGCGCAGGCGGGGGTTCATCCCCGGATCGCCGCCGCCCGACTTGGCGGAAATGGTGATCTCGCGCGACAGGCGGCTGAAGATCTTGCCGCGGCGCACGTCGAGCACCGCCTTGATCCGCTTAACCTTCGCCCATTTGCTGTGACCGGCCATGGTGGGGGAGGCTGCGGGAGCGGGCCGGGGTCACCGGCGCCTCCCGGGGGTGACATTCTTGGTCGGCTTGCCCCCCGGCTTGCCGGGCGGAGCCTCGGCGGCCGTGTCCTTCAGCCGATTGACGATCATCTGCTGGCCGATCGAGAACAGGGCGTTGGTCGAGGAATAGAGCGCCAGGGCGCAGGGGTAGGTGTAGCAAAACACCATGAAGATCAGGGGGGTGAACTTCATCATCGTCGCCTGGGAATTGTCGACGCTCGCCTGCGGGGTGAAATGCATCTGCAGGTACATGGTCAGGCCGAGGAGCAGCGCCAGGATGTTGATCGGAAAACCGAAGACATAGCCGACCGTGTCCGGGGCGGACAGGTCATGCGCCCAGAGGAAGGGCGAGAAGCGCAGTTCGGCGACGCTGGAAAGCATGCGGAAAAACGCCCAGAAGAACGGCAGGGTCACCAGCATCGGCAGGCAGCTGCCGACCGGGTTGACCTTGTGCTGCTTGAAGAGCGCCATCGTCGCAGCCTGCTGTTTCTCGGGGCTGTCCTTGAACTTCTCCCGGATCACCTTCATCTCCGGCTGGATCTTCTGCATCCGTTTGGCCGAGCGCGACGCCGACAGGGTCAGGGGCAGGAAGGCGACCTTGAGCAGGAGGGTCGTCAGGATGATCGCGACGCCCCAGTTGCTGGCCCAGCTGTGCATCCAGGTCATCAGCGTCAGCAGCAGCGCACTGAAGAAGCGCATGAAGGCGCCCATCTGCAGGACGACGCGGTTCTGGTTGGCCTTGAAGACGTCGAGGTTGGACAGGCGCGCGTATTCCTTTGGGCCCACGTAAAGGTCTCCGGCCAGGAGGGCGGTCCCGCCGGCGGGAATGGCGGGCAGAACAAACTGGGCGTCGGCAGTGATGCCATACGCATTGTTGTCGGTATCGGGCCGCGTATCGTACAGTTTGACCCGCCGGGTCACCAAGCCGGCGATCGTCAGCGTGCTAAATTTTTGCTGGTAGTCGCTGGCGGCCACGCTGGCCGCCGCGTCCGGCCTCTGCCCCTGCGCCACAAGTTCGGCCGTGCGCTTCTCCAGCCATTTCTGCTGCGCCAGCGGATCGGGCTTATCGGGAGTGAGCACGCTGGCGAAGAACTGGTTGTTCACGGTTGCCCATTCCATCGGCCCGGGAGCGGTGATCTCGGCCGTCGCCCCATGGGCTCCCAGGCCAAAAAGGCCGCCGCTTTGCTCGAGCTTCGCTCGAGCGATAAAGGTTTGGCTGTCGTCATTGTAGTAACCGGACATCAGCTGCAGACCTTTGTCGGTTGTATCGTTCACCGGCGGTGCGGTGCCAACGGCGAGAGAAATGCTCAGTGGGTCGATGGTTTTTCCCGTCAAATTCCGGAACGTTGTCTCAAGGCGAAGTTGGTACGGGTCGGTGGTCCCGACAGCGTCGGGTGAAAGCACATAGCGACGGGTCACTTCCAGCCGGCCGTCGAGCACCGTCTGGTAGACGATCGCATTGGCGGTCTTCGACACCAGCCGGTAGCGGTTGGTGCGGTCCAACCCTGGATAGTTCACAAACGCGAGGATCGGATCCTTGTGGAACCGATTGAAGACTGTCGGGGGGCTGCTTCGGTCTAAAGTGGTTCGATAGTGTTCTTGAAGGAACGAAACATTGCTTAGCGCGCCGCCAAAATCCGTGAAACTAACCCGGATGAAGCTGTTTTGGAGGACGGTGTCATGGGCACCAGCCTGGTCGAGCGCTGCGGTGGCGAATTCTGCGGCGGGTTCGGGGGCGGAGAAGGCGGGAAGGTTGGGCTCGGCCGCAGTCGTGGTCGCGGTCACCGGGGCGGCGGGCGCAGCGGCGGCCTGAATCTGCGCGGGATTCGGCCGCGGCGGGCTGTACTTGGCGCTGTAGTAGAACGCGACGAACGCCGCGATGATGAAGAGGGTGCCGAAAATTTTATGGTGCTTTTCCACAGGAAAGAAAGAGGTGAGGGCCGGGCTCAGGCGGACGCGCGGGCGCACTGCGGGCCGCGACGGGCCGGGCGGCGGGGCACCGGATCGAAGCCTCCCCGGTGGAAAGGCGTGCACCGGGCGAGCCGGCGCACGGCGAGCCAGCCGCCGGCGACCAGGCCATGGCGCTGCAGCGCCTCGGCGGCGTACTGCGAGCAGCTGGGCGCATAGCCGCAGCGGCACTGCGGGCCGAGCAGGGCCGGCAGGACCGGCGCGAACGCGCGCTGGTAGAGCCGGATGACCACCACGAGCAGGGCGACCGGCAGCCGGAGGGCGGCTGCCAGCAGAGAATTCCGGCGCTTAGCCATCTTTTCTCCGGGACGCGATCCGGGCGCAGGCGCCGGCGAACTTCGCCTCGAGCTCCGCGAAGCGCCAGCCGACGACGGCGCGGCGGGCCACGAGCAGGAGGTCGCAATCGCCGGGGAGCAGGTGCTGCTGCTGCCGAAAGATCTCGCGCAGGCGGCGCTTGGCGCGGTTGCGCAGGACGGCGCCGCCGACCGCGGCGGTGCTGGCCACGACGCCGACCCGCGGGCGGGCCACACCGGGAAGGGCGCCCTCGGGCGCGGCCGGCCTGGGCCGCGACCAGATCGTAAAGGCCCCGCAGTCGGTGCGGGCGCCCTGCTCGCGGGCCGCACGGATGTCGCTCTGGCGGCGAAGGTGCTGCTCAGGGCGAAAGCGCATGGAAGGATGGGGTTCGGCGGCCGGAGCGGGTGCCGGCAGGGCGCGAGCCCTGCGCTCGGCTGGAATCAAACGACGGTCAGGCGCTTGCGACCCTTAAGGCGGCGGGCGCGAATGACTTTACGGCCGCCCTTGGTGGCCATACGGGCCCGGTAGCCGATCTTGCGGGCACGTTTCTTGCGGTGCGGGCGGAAGGTGGGTTGCATGAAGATTAAGCGATTAAGAGTCGACCGAAGTGCCGGATTGGCGCTGGGGTGTCAAGGGTGGGGTTTCGCCAGGGAGGACGGCGGCGGCCGGGGCGTGTTCTTCGGGAGGGCTCGGGCCTGCGGCTTGGTTGGAGTCCGCGAGGGCGTTCGCGGGACAATACCCTGGCTCCTGCGTTCGACCCGCGGATGGCAGCGTTCGGTCCACCTTTCCGGACGGCCTGGCGCAACTTTGCGGTACGGCGTCCTTTATCTGCTGTCGCGTGCGGGCGATCGCCCCGCAAACCGCCCGTCGGGCCGCCGCAGTGCGTGCTGCCTGGCCGCAGCGCTCCGGCCCACCCGCGCCCCTCAGCAAGTTCCGGTTTTCCCGAGAAGCTGCGGAAACCTGGCGACGGATCCCATCTGAGCCATTTCGCGCCGGCAAACGAGGCGCTGGAGAAAATTGGCCAGGTCATGGGCATAGGTGCGGGCCAACTCGAGCTTGTCGTCGCCGCCGCTTCCTAGGCCGCCTTGGACCTGGTCCAGTCGCTCGCACAGGCGCCAGAACTCCCGGCGTTCGTCCCGGGTCGCCGCCGCGATGGCGGCCCGATACCGGGAGCCGCAGATGTGGGCCGTGGCCCGGATGCTCGCCAGCTCCTCGTCTTGGGTATCTGTATCCATGGTGCTTAGTAGGTCTTCGCCCGGTGCCCCCCGAGCGGTGAGCTCGAGAGAGTGAAACCGGGGGATACCCCTTCATCGGCCGGGTCGCGCGGGCGGAGCACGGCGGATCTTGTCCACCTATGGGTGATTCTTGTCCCCCGGCGGGCGGCTACCATTTGACTCGGCGAACCGCTTCTGCTCGCTAGTTGGAATGCCCTTCAGCGCCGTGCCCTCCGGATGCCTGGCGGTCTTGGCCTCGGCGCTGGTCGCGCAAGCCGCGCCGCCGCCGCCACCTGCGGCGGATCCGGAGATCCAGCAAATCGTGGGCGAGCTTTCGGCCGAGCGCATCCAGCGGTCGATCGTCGTGCTATCGAGTTTCAAGACCCGGCATACGCTTTCCGACCCCCAGCCCAGCGGCGATGGCATCGGCGGAGCCTGCGCCTGGATCCGGGCCGAGTTCGAGCGGGTGGCCGCGGCCTCCGGCGGCCGGCTCCTAGTCCGCACCGACGAGTTCACCCAGGCCCCGCGGGCCCCGCAGATTCCCCGTCCGGTGCCGATCGTGAATGTGGTGGCGACCCTGCCCGGCACGCGGCCGGATTCGAGCGGCCGCCTCTACGTGGTCGGAGCCCACTACGACTCGGTCGCCCGGAACCTGCTCGACGCCCAGAGCGCCGCCCCGGGGGCCGATGACGACGCCTCCGGAGTCGCCGCCGTCCTGGAGCTGGCGCGGGTCCTGTCGAAGCGCGAGTTTCCCGCGACGATCGTGTTCCTGGCGGTGGCCGGGGAGGAGCAGGGCATGGTCGGTTCGGCCCATTGGGCCGAGCAGGCCCGGCGCGACCACCTGAACATCGCCGCCATGCTGGACGACGACATCATCGGCAACACCCATGCGGCCGACGGCAGGGTCGATCGCCGCAGCGTCCGGCTGTTTGCGCAGGGGATCCCCCCGGCGGCCCGCCCCGACGACGGACTGCTGGAGCTGATCCGGATGGGCGGCGAGGACGACACGCCGCCGCGGCAGCTGGCCCGCGCGATCCGGGACCTGGCGGCGGTCTACGTGCCGGGCTTCGCGGTGCGGATCGTCCGCCGGGCCGACCGATTCCTCCGCGGCGGCGACCAGCTGCCGTTTCTGGAGCGCGGCTACGCCGCGGTCCGCTTCACCGAGCCGGCGGAGGATTTTCGCCACCAGCACGCGGATGTGCGGGTGGAGAACGGGGTCCGCTACGGAGACCTCCCGGATCTGGTGGACTACGTCTATGTCGCCGATGTCGCCCGGGTGAACGCCGCCGCCCTCGCGGGCCTGGCCCTGGCGCCGGCCGCACCGGCGGACGTGCAGATCGAGGCCGTCCGCCTGGAGAACGACACCACGCTGCGCTGGAAGGCCAGCCTCGAGGGGGACCTGGCCGGCTATCGCGTGGTCTGGCGGGAGACGACCGCCCCGGATTGGGAGCACTATCTCGACGTGCCGAAGACGCAGACGCGGGCCACCGTCCCGGTTTCCAAGGATGACGTCGTCTTCGGCGTGGAGGCCTTCGACTCCTCCGGCCATGTGAGCCCGGCCGCCTTTCCGCGGCCGCGCCTGACTCTCTGATCCCCGCCGTGGCCGCGACCAAGAGGACCTGGCGCGTCGCGGTGATCGCGGACACCCATGACCGCCACCCGGCGGACCTGCCCGAGCGGCTGAGCGCCGCCGACGAGATCTGGCACTTGGGCGACGTCTGCGATCCGGGCACGCTGCGGGCGTTCATCGGCCTGGGGCCGCTGGTGCGGGTGGTGCACGGAAACTGCGACTGCTGCCTGGGCTGGCCCGCCAGCCTCGAAGTGGAGCGGGAGGGGCTGCGGTTTCACCTGGTGCACATCCCCCCGGCGCGGGCCCCTCGCGGGGTCCAGGCCGTGCTGCACGGCCACACCCACGTGCCGCGCGACGAGTTGATCGGCGGCGTCCGCTGGCTCAACCCCGGATGCGTGTCGCGCCCCAATCGCGGCGCTGGGCCGAGTTTTGCCTGGCTCACGGTCAAGGCGGGCCGGATCGCCGGCTGGGAATTAATCGCCCTTTGAGCCGCTTTTTATTGCCGCCGCGCCCCGGGGCCGTTTGTTGATCGGCAGCAGTGACGATCGACCAGCAGCAGGAATTGCTCGGCCTGTTCACGGCGGCCCCCGGATTCACCCCGTCCGCGCCGGCCGGGGAGGACATTGTGTTTGCCCGCAGCTCCCGCGCCCGCAACTACCGGCTGACCCTGCGCCGGGACGGCGTGGCGGTGGCGACCATTCCGGTGCGCGGCTCCGAACGCGAGGCGCGCCGCTTTGTCCAGCAGCACCGGGAGTGGCTGGAGCGCGCGCGCGAGCGCCAGCGGCGCCGCCCGCGCGGCGCGCACCACTGGACCGTGGGCACGCGGGTGCTCTGGCGGGGCGCGCTGAGCGAGCTGCGGGTGGCGCAGGCGGGCGACCGGCCGGCGGTCTGCCTGGCCGCCGACGTCTTCCGGGTGGCGCGGCTCGAGGGCGACCTGCGGCCCGCGCTCGAATCCCAGTTCGCGCGCCGGGCCCGGATCGAGCTGCCGGCCCGGGCCTGGGAGCTGGCGGCGCTCTGCCGGGTCGACTTGAAGCACCTCACCGTGCGCAACCAGCGTTCGCGCTGGGGCTCCTGCTCGGCGAACGGGACGATCTCGCTGAATTGGCGGCTCCTGCAGACCCCGGAGTTTGTCCGGGACTACATCATCTACCACGAACTGATGCACCTGCGGGAGATGAACCATTCGGCCCGCTTCTGGGCGCGGGTGGAGGAGGTCTGCCCGGACTGGCGCGAGGCGGAAGGCTGGGTGAAGCGCAACGGCAGCCTGGTCGGCCTTTAGGCGGCGGCGCCCGCGGCCGGAAGAGCCGCCTCAGGGATGGAAATCCAGCAGTTCGACCTCGAAGATGACCGTCGCCTCCGGCGGGATGGCCGGCGGGCGCCCCTTGAGCCCGTAGGCGAGCCAGTACGGGGAGATCAGCGTCCGCTTCTCGCCTTTGCGCATGTCGAGAAACGCCTCGTTCCAGGCCGGAAGAATGTCGGCCGCGCCCACGCGGAACTGCACCGGGACGCCCGTCTGGTACGAGCTGTCGATCGGGGTGCCGTCGAGCAGGCGGCCCGCGAAGTGTACCGTCACCAGGTCTCCCGCCTCGGGCTTGGGGCCAGCGCCGGGGGCGCGGACGACGAACCGCAGGCCCGACTTGGTCACCGCCGCGGTCGGGTAGATCTGCTCCACGAGCAGGGACTCGTCCGTGGTCAATTCGGGCTGGTCCTTGGCCATCGCCTGGCGCATCGCCGAATTGATCGGTTCGCCGGGATTTTTCCGCGCCCACATGCCCGACCGGACGACCAGCGCCAGGGTGAGCAGCAGGACGCCGAGCAGCAGCAGTACGAAGAAGCTCCGGACCGGAGGTCTGTCCATGATGCCCAGGAGGCAGAATTTCCTGCAAAACGCAAACTCGCCCACTCCCCGCTTGCTCCGGGCCGGGGGCGCGACTGTGCTCCCGCTTGTGCTCCCTGCCGCCCCCAATCCGTCCCTGCCGCCGGCCGTGAGCGTGCGGGGTCTGGTGAAGCGTTACGGGGCGGTGGAGGCGCTGCGGAACATCGACCTGACGGTGCATACCGGCGAGATGTTCGCCCTGCTCGGACCGAACGGCGCCGGCAAGACGACGCTATTTTCGATCCTGGCGACCCTGCGGACCCCCTCCGAGGGCGCGGCCGCCGTGCTGGGGCGCGATGTCGTGTCCGAGCGCGACGCGGTCCGCCGGTCGATGGGCATCGTCTTCCAGGAGCCGGCGATCGAGCAGCGCCTGTCGGGGCGGGACAACCTGCTCCTGATGGGGCTGTTCTACGGCCTGAGCGGCGCGGCCGCGCGCCGTCGGGCGTCGGAGCTCCTGGAGCGCCTCGGCCTCACGGAGATGGCCGACCGGCCGGCGAAGAGCCTTTCCGGCGGCCAGCGGCGCAAGCTTGAGCTGGCGCGCGCCTTGGTGACCGATCCGGGGATCCTGTTCCTCGACGAGGCGACGCTCGGCCTCGACGTGGAGTCGCGCCGGATGTTCTGGGCGCAGGTGCGCGGCTTCACCTCCACCGGACGCACGGTGTTCTTCACCACCCACTACATGGAGGAGGCCGAGGTGGCGGACCGGATCGCCCTGATCGACTCCGGCCGGATCGTGGCGCTGGACACCCCGCGGGCCCTGAAGGCGCGAGTGGGCGGCGGGGTGATCCGCCTGGAGACCGATGACAACGACCGGGCGCGCCTCTGGCTGGAGGAGCGAGGCTTCGCCCTGGAGGCGGCCGGCCCCGGGCTCATGCTGGTCCACGGGGATCCGGCGGCGGTCCTGCCGGAAATCCTGCGCCACCTGCCGGTGAAGGTGCACCGGGTGGAGGTGCATGAACCGAGCCTGGAGGACGTGTTCCTGAAACTGACGGGCCGCGGCCTTGAGGCCGAACTGGCGGCGGGCGGAGGCCGCGGCCGGCCATGATCCGCGGGATCTACGCCGTGGTGGTGCTGGACCTGAAACGGGCCTGGCTGGACCGGGTGCGGCTCGCCGTCGGGCTGGCCCAGCCGCTTCTCTACCTATTCGTGCTGGGGTCGGGACTGGGCGCCAGCTCGAAGATGGCGGGCAGCTACCGGCCGTACATTTTCCCGGGAGTCCTCGGCTTGTCGCTGCTGTTTTCGGCGACCTTTGCCGCCATCTCGATCGTGTTCGACCGGCAGGTCGGTTTCTTCAAGGCGGTGCTGGTGGCGCCCCTTTCCCGCACGGCGATCGCCCTGGGGAAGATCGCCTCCGGCGCGATCCAGGCGTTCATCCAAGGGTTCATCGTCCTGCCGTTCGCCCCCCTGGCCGGCGTCCCCCTCGACCTCCATTCATTCGCGGCCCTGCTCGGCGCGATGCTCTTGGCGGCCTTCACGTTTTCCGCGATGGGCGTGGCCGTCGCCGCCCGCTTCACTTCGACCACCGTCTTTCCGGTCGTGAGCAATGCCGTGCTGCTGCCGATGTTCTTTCTCTCGGGCGCCCTTTACCCGCTGCAGGGCACGCCCCGCTGGATGCAGGGGGCGGCGCACTTCGACCCGGTCGCCTACGCGGTCGACCTCATGCGGGGCGCGGTGCTCAGCACGCCCGGATCGCTGGCCGCCTCCGGCCGCGCCGAGCTGTTCTTCTTCCCGGTCTGGCTTTCGCTGGCCGTGCTCGCGGCCGTCGTCTCGGCCCTGGTCTGGTCGGCTGTCCGGACTTTCAACCGGGGGGAGGACGATTCCAGTTTGGGCGCCACGCGCATCAATTGGCGCCGCTAGCCGCTCGCCGGGGGGGCGGGGCGGTCACCCGTTCAGGAACGAGCAGACATATTCGCAGAGCCCGGTCGGCACCTCGATCGTGAAGCCGCTTTTGCCCGGGACGTCGAAAAAGGTCCCCGGGCCGTAGTCGGCCGCGGCCGGGCTGCCGTCAATCGTGACCCGGCAGCTGCCGGCGACGATCTCCATCCGCTCCGGCGCCCCGGTGCCGAAGTGATAGGAGCCCGGCCGGATGATCCCGAGGGTCTTCTTGACGTCGCCGGGCAGCAGGACGGTATGGCTGACGACGTTGCCGTCGAAGTACACGTTGGCCTTGGTCACCACCGTGACGCCGGCGAACTGGGTGGGCAGGTTCGGCATGATCCAGCCTAGATGGCCCCTGGGATCACGCTTGGCAAGCGTGCGCCGGACGGGTCAGGCTTGAGCCCGATGCAACCGGAGCGAATCCCATGCCCAGCCTCCTGATTCTCGCGGCCGGCCTGGGGTCGCGGTACGGCGGCCTGAAGCAGATGGATCCGGTCGGACCCGGAGGCGAGACGATCCTCGATTACGCGGTGTTCGACGCGATCCGCGCGGGCTTCGGCCGGGTGGTCTTCGTCATCCGCCGGGATTTCGAGGCGGCCTTCCGCGCCCAGGTCGGCTCCCGGTACGAGGGCCGGATCGAGGTGGCGTACGCCCATCAGGCGCTGGACGACCTGCCGCCGGGCTTCCGCCCGCCGCCCGGCCGGGAAAAGCCCTGGGGCACCGGCCACGCCGTCTGGTGCGCGCGCGCGGCGCTCCCAGACCGCTTCGCGGTCATCAACGCCGACGATTTCTATGGCGCGGATTCCTTCGCCCAGCTGGCGCGGTTTCTGGCGCGGCCCCAGGCCCCCGGGCCGGCGCAATTCGCGATGGTGGGGTATCGCCTCGGCCAGACGCTCTCGGAGCACGGCAGCGTGGCCCGCGGGGTCGCCGCCGTCAGCGGCGGCCGCCTCCAGACGCTGGTCGAGCGCACGGGCATCGCGGCCGCCGACGTGGGGCCGGGCCGCCCGTATTCGGGCGAGGAGATCGTCTCGATGAACTGCTGGGGATTCACCCCCGCGCTCTTCGCGTCGCTCGACCGGCAATTCCAGGGGTTCCTGGCGGCGAACGCGGGCGAGGCGCGGGCGGAGTTCTATCTGCCGGCCGCGGTGGCGGCCATGACCGCGGCCGGCGAGGCCCTGGTGGACGTCCTGCCGACCTCCGCCGCCTGGTTTGGCATCACCTACCGGGAGGATCAGCCGCGGGTGCGTGCGGCCGTGGCCGAGCTGGTGCGCCGCGGCCTGTATCCGCCCCGGCTGGCCTGAGGGCCCCCATTTCGCCGATGCAATTTTCCCGCCCCAACGCCGATGTTTTCGTGCCGGACGGCGCGGCTCCCGAGCTGGCGCTGGCGCGCACGACCCACCTGTGCGTGGGAGCCCATCAGGACGACATCGAGATCATGGCGCAGGCCGGCATCGCCGAATGCTTCGAGACCGCGGATAAGTACTTCACCGGCGTCGTCGCCACCGACGGGGCGGGCTCGCCGCGCGCCGGTCCGTTCGCCGGCTGCTCCGACACCCAGATGCAGGTGGTCCGGCGGACCGAGCAGCGGCGCGCCGCCGCGCTCGGCAAGTACAACCTGCAGATCCAGCTGGCGCACCCGAGCGGCGCCGTGAAGATCCCGGGCGAGCCGGACGTCATGGCCGACCTTGGGGCGATCTTCGGCGGGATGCGGCCGGAGGTGGTCTACCTGCACAATCCGGCCGACAAGCACGACACCCATGTCGCGCTGCTGCTGCGCTGCCTGGCGGCGCTGCGGGCGCTGCCGCCGGAGCGCCGGCCCCGGCGGGTGTTGGGCTGCGAGGTCTGGCGCGACCTGGATTGGCTGCTCGACGCCGACAAGGTGGCGCTCGACGCGGGGCGGCGGCCGGAGTTGGCGGCCCCTTTGCTGACGGTGTTCGCCTCCCAGGTCGCCGGCGGCAAGCGCTACGACCTGGCGACCCTCGGCCGGCGCGCGGCCAACGCCACCTTTCACACCGCGCACCAGACCGACGCGCTGACGGCGGTTACCTGGGCGCTGGATCTCACCCCGCTCATCGCCGACCCGGCGCGCTCGATCCGGGCTTACACGCTGGACTATATAGAACGGCTGCGGAACGACGTGGCTGGCCGTCTGGACCGGTTTGGCGCTTAACCGGCGCCGGTCGGACCGATTCATGAATCGATCTGCTTGAATTAATTTAATTCATTGACGCGGCGATTTGCGCTGCAAAGCACGCCGAGTTCACGGCTGGCTCCCGCACTCGCTCCCAGAGGGGCGCACTAAGGTGTTAAGATTTTATTAAGCGCGAGCTACAAACCCTGCGACTCTGCGCCGAAACAACGAAAAGCGCAGAAAATCCGGCGAGTTAGCCATTAATTTGGGACAATCGCCAAGCTTGGCAAAGATGCTGCTAGCAGCGGAGCGATGATTGCAGGCGGCCTTAACGTCTGCAGCCAACCGCAACCTAACAACAAAGCTATGAAATTCCGCTCACAACTGGCTAGCATCGCCGCCCTCGTGGCCATCACACCGGCCTTCGCGCAGGTGAAAGTAAACGACCAGGTAACGGTCACCGGATGGGCCACCGGCTCGTACGACTATACCGACACCTCGCCCGGCGGTTCGACGCAGACGGTCAACCTGGACAACGCGCTCCTGCAGGCGACGGTCACGCCGACGGCCTCCCCGAAGGTGACGGGGGTCTTCAGCGTCTTTTACCATCCCTCGAGCGAGGGCGGGGTCAGCCCGGGCGGCAGCGAGGCGACGCTGCTCGATGCCTATGTGAGCTATAATGCGGGCAACGGGGTGACCCTGACGGTCGGAAAATTCCTCAGCTATCTCGGCTACGAGTCCTTCTACTCGATTTCCGACAACATGATCACGCTGGCCAACCAGCAGCTCCTGGCCCCGATCCCTGGCTACCACGAGGGCTTCAAGCTCGACTACTCGCCGGACAAGACCGACACGATGGGCTTTTCGGTGACCGATTCCGAGTACCAGAAGCCGGGTTACGACGCCACCGAGGGCGACGGCGAGATCCAGCATAACGGCGGCTTCGAGGCCTATTACCAGAACACCGCGATCAACAATCTGACCGTCTGGGCGGGCGTCGGCTACGAGACGAAGACCCAGCCCGGCGTCGACACCGACGGGGTGGTCACGGCCGGCGGCGCGGACGTCTTCGTCGGAGACATCTGGGCCTCCTACACCCTCGACAAGGCCGGCGACCAAGTCGTGGCCGAGGAAATCTACAAGTCCGGCGGCACGGGCAACAAGGGTTCGAACTGGCTGTTCTACTACCAGTACAACGTTCCGAACACCAAGATCTCGAGCTGGTTCTGCGTGAGCGGCGAAGAAGTGGAAGGCGGCGGGCCGAAGTACACGAAGTACAGCATCAGCCCCACTTACACCTATAACGCGAACCTCCAGGCTCGGCTGCAGTATTCTTACACCAGCTACAGCGCCTTCGCGGTCAAGAACGCGAATTACTTCGGCATGGAAGTGCTGTTCAAGTTCTAAAGCCTGCGGGCCCCCGCGGGGCGGGGCTGCGCCCTTCCCGCCCCGGTTCTTTCCCTTCTTGTCCCGGCGGCGACCCAAAATGTGGTCGCCGCCGGGCTGGCATCCGTCTGTCCCAACTCAACTGTTCCCATGACAAAAACCAACCGTATCCTGTCCTTCGCCGGCGCCTTCGGCGCCGCGCTCTGCTGCTTCACTTTTACCGCCCGGGCCCAAGACAAAGTCGTCAAGGTCGGGATCCTGCACTCTCTTTCCGGCACGATGGCGATCAGCGAGACCTCGCTGCGCGACGTGCTCCTGTTCGCCTTCGACCAAATCAATGCCCAGGGCGGCGTGATGGGCTACAAGATCCAGCCCGACATCGTCGACGGCGCCTCCAACTGGCCGCTCTTCGCGGAGAAGGCCAAGCAGCTGCTCGAGGAGGACAAGGTCGCGGTGACCTTCGGCTGCTGGACCTCCGTGAGCCGCAAGTCCGTGCTGCCGGTCTTTGAGAAGGACAACGGCCTGCTCTTCTATCCGGTGCAGTACGAGGGCGAGGAGCTCTCGAAGAACATCTTCTACACCGCCGAGGCGGTGAACCAGCAGGCGACGCCGGCGGTCGACTACCTGCTCCAGCAGGGCAAAAAGAAATTCTACCTGATCGGCACCGACTACGTCTACCCGCAGACGACCAACCTGATCCTCTTCAAGTACCTCCTGCTGAAGGGCGTCCCGATCGAGAACATCGGCGGCGGCGTCATCAAGGACGACTCGGGCAAGGTCATCCACGCCGGCAAGTACGTGCCCTTCAGCTACACCGACTTCCAGCAGATCGTGGCCGACATCAAGCAATTCGCCGCCAGCGGCGACGCCTGCGTGATCAACACGATCAACGGTGACTCGAACGTGCCGTTCTTCAAAGAGATCGTGGCGGCGGGGCTCACGCCCTCGGACTGCCCGGTCGTTTCGTTCAGCTTGGCCGAGGACGAGCTGCGCTCGATGCCGACGAAGGATCTGGTCGGCGAACTGGGCTGCTGGACTTACTTCCAGTCGCTGCCGACGCCGGCCAACAGCACGTTCCTGGACAGCTGGAACGCGTGGCTGGGCACCGAAAACTACCCGGGCGTCGTGAAGGAAAAGCGCGCGGTCGACAGCCCGATGGTGCTCTCCTACGACGGGGTCTATCTCTGGAAGGCCGCGGTTGAAAAGGCCGGCTCCTTCGATGTCGACAAGGTGCGCGCGGTGCTCGAGGCCGGCGACATCTCCTTCGACGGCCCGGGCGGCAAGATCACGATGCAGGCCAACCACCATGCCACGAAGAACGTCTACATCGGCGAGACCAAGGCCAACGGCCAGTTCAAGATCATCGAAACCTTCCCGCAGGTCGCGGGCGAACCCTTCCTGCTGAAGGGGCTGGACGCGCAGCTCGCCGCCTCCGGCAAATAGGCGGCCGGCCCAAGGTCTCCCGTCGATCGCACGAGCAGGGGCGGGAGCCGACAGGCCCGCCCCTTTCGTTTTTCATGCCCGCCAAGTCCCTCCTTGCCTACGGCCTGCTGATCGGCGCGCTCGCCCTGCGGCCCGCCGGGGCGGCCGCCCCGACCGACACCGACGTCCGCCGGGAGCTGGTCGCCGCCCTCGGGGCCGGCGGGGCCGAGCAGCAGCGCCTGCTCGGCGACCTGGGCAATTCCGGCTCCCGGTTCGCGCACGACGTGCTCGTGGCCTGGAGCCGCGGCGAGGTTTACCTCTATGCGCCGCCGCAGGGCGCGCCCGTGCCGGTGCTGCTGGAGGAGCAGCAGGATGCCACGGGCAAGTCCCGCGCGCTGCGGGTCGACACCGGGGCTTGGGTCGCGGACGCGGCTGGCCATGAACTGCACCTCGATCCGGCCCGCCTGAACTCGGTCGACACCGACATGCGCCTGCGCTCCGCGATCCAGCAGGCCCTCGATTCGCTCACGCTGGCCGATCCGGACCCGGACGCCCGGCACGCGGCGGTGGTGAAGCTGGGCAATTCGCAGAAGGCCGTCTACATTCCCGTTCTGCGGGCCCGGCTCGCGCTGGAGCCCGACCGCGACGTGCGCAAGGCGCTGGAGGAAGCGATCGCGATGATCCAGCTCAACGCTTCCGACCCGGCGGTGCAGGCAGCGGCGGCCGCCAAGCTCGCCGACTTGAGCTCCATGGGCAGCGTGGATGCGCTGAAAGCACTGGCGGGCAAGGCGTCGGCCGCGCCGGAGGTCCGGGTGGCGGCGGACAAGGCCGCCACCGCGCTCGACCGGCATATCGCGACCGTCAATTTCTTCGGCACGATCTTCCGCGGGATGAGCCTGGGCTCCATCCTGCTGGTCGTCGCCCTCGGCCTGGCGATCACCTTCGGGCTGATGGGCATCATCAACATGGCCCACGGCGAGATGATCGCGGTGGGCGCCTACACCTCGTACGTGGTCCAGAATCTCTTCGGCGCGGGCTTCGGCTTCGCGATCGTCCTGCCGTTCAGCTTCGCCGGCAAGCAGCTCGGCTTCGGGCTCAAGCTCCCCGGGCTCAACGCCACCGGCTGGGTGTACCAAAGTTATTTCCTGGTCGCCATTCCCCTTAGCTTCCTGGCGGCGGCGCTCACCGGGATGCTGGTGGAGCGCACGGTGATCCGCTATCTCTACCGCCGGCCGCTCGAGTCGCTGCTCGCGACCTGGGGCGTCTCCCTGATCCTCCAGCAGTGCTTCCGGATGATCTTTGGGGCGAACAACGTCCAGGTCGATTCCCCCACCTGGCTGCTGGGGCACTTCACGATCCATGACGTCAGCTTCGGCTACAACCGGGTGTTCGTGATCGCCCTGGCGATCGCGATCGTCGTCGGCACCTGGCTCCTGCTGACCAAGACACCCCTGGGCCTGCTCATCCGCGCGGTGATGCAGAACCGCGACATGGCGGCGTGCATGGGGGTCCGCACGGAGCGCGTCAACCTCCTGACCTTCGCCTTCGGCTCGGGGCTGGCCGGTTTGGCCGGCGCCTTCCTTTCGCAGATCGGCAACGTGGGCCCGAGCCTGGGG
>Ga0302320_10009131_pt1 | contig 21371 bp, 17 predicted proteins | sample Bog_T0_3_FD_202130 | JGI IMG/M metagenome (GOLD analysis project Ga0302320, IMG submission 202130) | Peat permafrost microbial communities from Stordalen Mire near Abisko, Sweden - Bog_T0_3 | ecosystem: Environmental > Terrestrial > Soil > Wetlands > Peat | place: Sweden: Abisko, Stordalen Mire...
AAACCGAATCATTACGCCGGCCAGTGCGGCGAAATTCTGGATTCACCGAGCGGCTGCGCGGTGGAATACGTGTACGCGAGCCCGTTCTCCCGTTGGGCTCCCGAGTACTACATCGTCTGGTTCTCATCGGAGGATCGGGTGATTGGAGCTACCTTTACAACGCTGCCGTAGATCGCGGGATTTCCGCACACAAAGAAAACGCCCCAGCGTAGGCCGGGGCGGAAGACTGTTGCCCGCAGCTACTGCACGCGTTCGAACTGATAGCCGGAGGCGGCCAGCGCGGTGAGCAGGCTTTCGACATGCTCGTTGCCGCGGGTTTCCATGGTGAGATCGATGGCGGAGTAGCCGAGATCGACGCCGAATTTGCGGTCGTAGGCGGTCTCGACGATGTTGGCGCGATGGTCGGCGAGAACTCCGGTGAGGGTGTGCAGAGCGCCGGGGTAGTCGGGCAGATGGATGCGCAGACGGATGAGGCGTCCGTCCTTGGCAAGGCCGCGCTCGATGATGCGCGAGAGAATGCCGACGTCGATGTTACCGCCGCTGATGATGGCGGCGATGCGCTTGCCGGTGCAGTCGATCTTGTGATGGAGGATGGCGGCGACGGCAGCCGCGCCGGCGCCTTCGGCGACGGTTTTTTCGCGCTCGAGCAGGAGCAGGATGGCGCTGGCGATCTCTTCCTCTTCGACGGTGACGATCTCATCCACGTACTTGCGCACCATGGGAAAGGTGCGTTCACCGGCGGTGCGCACGGCGATGCCATCGGCCAGAGTGGAAGCGACCGGCAGGGTGACCAGGTGCCCGGCGGCGATGGCCGCCTTCATGGAAGGCAGGCGCGCGCTTTGCACGCCGATGACCTGGATGCGGGGATTGATCTCCTTGAGGGCGCAAGCCATGCCGCTGATGAGGCCTCCGCCGCCAATGGCGGTGACGACGATATCGACGTCGGGAGTCTGGCTGAGCAACTCGAGGCCGAGCGTGCCCTGTCCGGCGATGACGGCGTCGTCGTCGAAGGCATGAATAAAGGTAAGGCCGAACTCGACGGCGCGGCGCTTGGCTTCGTCGCAGGCTTCGTCGTAGTTGGCGCCGTGCAGCACGACCTCGCCGCCGAAGCGCCGGGTGGCCATGACCTTATTAAGCGGGGTGGCCATGGGCATGACGATCTGGGCGGGGATGCCGCGCTTGGTGGCGTGGTAGGAAACGGCTTGCGCGTGGTTGCCGGCCGAGGCGGCGATCAATCCGCGATCGCGCTCCTCGGGGGTCAGCTCCAGAATCTTGTTGAGCGCGCCGCGCTCCTTGTAAGCGCCGGTCATCTGCAGGTTTTCGAGCTTGAGAAACACCTGGTTGCCGGAGAGTTCGGAAAAAGTCTCCGAATGCGAACACGGCGAGAGGAAGAGCGACTCGCGAATTCTCGCGTAGGCCCTTCGCACATCGTCGACTGTCACCATGGCTGCTGCCGCACTTGCGGACATATGAGTTCTTTCCTGAATGCGATGCGCTTAGTCCAGAAGGCTTAAGAATCTCGCGGTAGAATGCATCCAGTATAAGCGATTCCGCCGGGCGCGCCCGCGCCGAGAGCGAGATACCGAGTCCACACGCGATAAAGTCCACGGCGGTTCCCGCCGATACTCTTCAAGAGAATTCAGATGGATTCCCGCACGAGGAGAGAAATGGCACTGATTAGCTGGGACACACAATATTCGGTTGCAGTGGATTCGATCGACAAGCAGCATCAGAAGCTCTTTGGAATGCTGAACGAACTGCACGAGGCGATGAAGGCCGGCCAGGGCAAGCAGACGGTGCCGCTGATTCTGGGAAGGGTTGTGCAGTACGCTGCCGAGCACTTTGCCAACGAGGAGAGCTTGATGCGTAAGGCTGGCTATCCGGCTTATGCCGGGCACAAGGCCGAGCACGACAAACTGACCGCAGAGGTACTGCAGATGGTGCGGGATTTTGAGGCGGGAAAGGTTGTGCTGACCATGGACCTGGCGGATTTTCTGCGCAAATGGCTGCAGACACACATCATTGCGTGCGACAAAAGGTACACGGCTCATATGCAAGCCGCGGGGGTTCGCTGAGTCGCCGCGAACTTTGGCGCACGGCGCATGGGAGCGCTTCGGGTAGGCGGCCACAGAAAACAAGAAAGGGAAAGCCTTGGACATAGCCGCTGTATTTTCACGCGCGATGGTCTCCTGGCAGTTGGCGATTGTGCACCTCGGCAAGATGGTTCACTTCCTGATGCGCGCACTGCTGTTGACCGTGGCGCTGGTGGGCTGCACGGTGGCGTGGCTGTGCTGCTGGCTGGACCGCTTCCGGTCGAGCCGGGACGCCGGCGCGTGGATCATTCCGGTGAGGCTCGAGGGAGTGCCGCTTCGCGAGCTGGATCGCGCGGAGCGCTCGGCGGGGCGAGAGCAGCCGCAGGCGCGCACCATTGACAGCTTGATCCAAGCCAAGGGCGCGCGGGTGTAAGTATGCGGCCGGAAGCCATTTCCGGCCATGGATCAAGAGGCGCGCGGCGGTTGTGGACGCGCCGGTAAGGGATGGGGCCGCGATGGCCCAGCGAAGTACGGGACTGGCTAAATAGCCCCGGAGGCAGCGGTTGCGCTTTGATCTGGGATCAAGGGCACGCTGCCTTTTTCTCGTTACGATGGTTGCTGTCCGCGCTCCGCCAGAGCGTGGTCCACTTGCGGCTCCTCCGCTACGCTCCGCGATGCGAGCCACGGCAAGCCGCGCCGCCCGGAACTGTGCACCGGTCCCTGTGCAATCTCGTAGCCGATTCCGTCCCCGGATCGGATGCCCTGCCTCGAATCAGGCCGATGACCCCGTGAAGCGCCCCGCGGGCTTCGAAAAACGGCCTGCCGCACCCCAGCATGACCTCTTAGTTACATGGTCTTAGCAGAGTCCTGCAAATAATATCCGAAATGGTAATTTCCCTCTTGACAGGAAATGGAATGGGAATAGACTGGACCGAAGTGGAGCAAATAGGCTTTTAGTGGACCAACTTTCTATCGCCGGCTCCTAAATTGATCTCTTAAATGCATCCTGGTTCGACCAGTTTGCAAGTTAGGCCCCCGAAAGGGCGATTACATGTTCCGAGGCAACTGCCCAACCCGACTGGACGAAAAGGGCCGCCTCAAGATGCCAGCCGATTTCAAGCACGAAATCGACCGGAGTTATGATGGGAAATTCTACATCACAAGCTTTGACGGAGCTGTTATTCAACTGTATCCCCTCAAGGAATGGGAGCTGTTTGAAGGACAGATTAAGAGCCAGTCGGCCTCACACCACTCGAAACTGCAAAAGTTTCTGGATGTGACGAGCTACTACGGGCAGGTTGTAGAGATGGACACGCAGGGCCGTTTGACGATTGCCGAATGGCTGCGGAACAAGTTTGGGCTGAAGGGCGAAGTTGCGGTAATTGGGAAGTTGGAGCACATCGAGATCCGGGTGATGGCAGAGTTCAGCGCGTCGGTGGAGGCAAATCCGCTGACGCCGGAAGACCTGGACGAGCTGTTGCGGCCGAGGAGTTAGCGGTTGGACGGCAGCGCGGAGTCGGACAGCAGGGAAAGCGCTCTGATGGGCGCGCATGGCGGAAGAGGATTCAGTCATGCACCAGTTCTTTTACACGAGGTAATCGACTTCCTGGCCGTTAAGCGCGGCGGAATCTATATCGATGCCACGGTCGGGCTGGGCGGACATAGCCTGGCGATTGCGACCTTGCTTGGCCGCGAGGGCAGGCTGATAGGCTTCGATAAGGACACCAACGCGCTGGAGATGGCACGCCAACGACTGAAGGCGCCCGAGGGGCGCGAGCAGGACTGGCCCGAGATCACGCTGCACCACGCGTCGTACGCCGAGATGGCCGAGCGCGTACCCCCCGGCAGCGCGGACGGCGTACTGGCCGATCTGGGCGTCAGTTCGATGCAGTTTGACGATGCCGGCCGAGGATTCAGTTTTCAGGCGGATGGTCCGCTCGATATGCGCATGAACCCGCATGACGAGTTATCCGCCGATCAAGTGGTAAACCAGTTTGACGAGAGCAATCTCGCTGACCTGATTTACGAATTCGGTGAGGAAAGGAGGTCACGGAGAATTGCCAGAGCCATTGTACGGGCACGGCCGATAAAATCGACCGCTCATCTAGCACAAGTTGTATCGGCCGCCGCCCGGCCAATGAATCAGCCGAGAGGCAAAGGCATTCATCCCGCGACCCTGACTTTCCAGGCGATCCGAATTTACGTAAATCGCGAACTGGAGGAGTTACGGACGCTGCTGAAAAGCGCGCCGCAGGTGGTAAAGACGGGTGGAAGGCTGGTGGTAATCAGCTTCCACTCGCTGGAAGACCGCATGGTGAAGGACGCCGTGCGGGACGGAGCCCGCGATGGCGTGTGGGAGCCGTTGACCAAGAAGCCGGTGATTGCCTCGTTCGAAGAGACGGCGGAAAATTCGCGGGCACGTTCGGCGAAGATGCGCGCGGCGGTACGGATGGAAGTGCGGCCGCGCGGAAAAAGATAGATTTTTTCGAAGTGTTCGTTCGCATCATGTGGAAAAACCTGTGCATGCTGTGGAGAACTCTGAAAAAGCAGGGAGCAGGATATGGCGATCTGGGCAGCGGCACTGCCGCAAAGGATGAGCGCAACACAGCAGAACACGGCTCCGGCCGCCCCGCGCCGGTACATGCCCGGGGCCCCCGAGATTTATTTTCACAAGGCGATCGACAACTCGCGCCTGGTGCGCACGCCCGATCCGGCGCGGAAGCGCGAAATGAGTATATTCGCGGCGACCGTGGTGATCTGTTTTCTGATGTCGCTGGTGTATCTGTGCCAGCACTGCAGCTCGATTGAGTACGGCTACAAGATCGAGGACCTGCGCGCGCGGCGGGACCAGATGGCGGACGTCAATCGCACGCTGAAGTTGGAAGAAGCCACGCTGAAGGATCCGGAACGGATCACTGCGCTGGCACGCGAAATGGGAATGGCCCTACCCGCGGTGGGGCAGGTGCAGCGGATGGACGAGGCGGACGCACTGGAGAGCGGCGGCCAGGTGATGGCTCGCGCCAATAACATTTCGGTCGTCTCCGTCCCCTACTGAGTTACGTACGGACTCGAAGCGGGGTTGCGGCGAAGGGCGGCGCGGGTGCTGGTTTTGCACAACTCGCGCCTGTACTCGCGGTCGCCGCTGTATTACCTTGGAAAGGTGCAGTCGTCTGTCCTTCCTCCAGTATTGTGGCGCGTCCAGCGCTGTTTTCCGGTTATCTGGATATCTCCTCGTGGCTATGATTCGAGAGGTGTTTCCAGATCTTGCGCCAGGGTGCGTCCAGGCTCCCCGGCGGTGCGGGTATAAGCGATGGCGGCAGGCGGCAAGGCTCCAATCAACCTCAAGTCCCGCCTCCTGAAGTTTGGCGTATTCCTCTTTGTCTGGGCAATCATCATTGTCGCGCGGCTGATCATTCTGCAGGTGATGCACTATGGAGAATGGGTGCAGCGGGCGCAGCGCCAGCAACAGCGCACGGTGGAGATTTCGCCGCAACGCGGCATCATCTACGACCGCAACGGCCAGGAACTGGCGATGACCGTGCAGGTCGATTCGGTGTTTGCCGTGCCCAGTGAAATCCACGACCAGAAGAACACTGCGGAATTGCTGGGAAAGCTGATCGGCGAGGACCCGGACAGCGTGCTGGAGCGCATGGAGTCGCAGAAGAACTTTGCCTGGGTCGCGCGCAAGGTGGATGGCGAGACGGCGGCGCGCATCCGCTCGCTGGGTCTGCGCGGAATTTATTTTCAAAAGGAACTGAAGCGCTTCTATCCCAAGCGGGCGCTGGCCGCGCAGGTGCTGGGCTACGTGGGCACGGATGACACGGGACTGGCCGGCATCGAGCATCTTTACCAGACCCAGTTGAATGGAGTGAAGGGCCGCGTGGTGATCACCATGGATGCGCGGCGCAAGTGGTTCGGGCACCTGGAGCATCCGCCGGAGCCGGGCTCGAACGTGGTGCTGACGATCGACGAGAAAATCCAGTTCATTGCCGAGCAGGAACTGGAGCGCGCGATGGAGGAGACGCATGCGGTCAGCGGCACGGTGGTGGTGCAGAACCCGCGCACCGGAGAGATTCTGGCGCTGGCCAACGCGCCGTCGTTCAATCCGAATCTGACGCACGAGATTACGCCGGACAAGCTGAAAAACCATGCGCTGAGCGACGTCTATGAGCCGGGCTCGGTGTTCAAAACGGTCACGTATTCCTCGGCCTTCGAGGAGAAGGTGGCGAGCCCGGAAGAGGTCATCAACTGCGATCCCGGGTACATTATCGTAGGCGGGATTCGCATCCGCGACTCGCACCACATCGGCACGGTCACGCTGGAGAGGGCGTACGCGGAATCGAGCGACGTGGGCGCGGTGAAGATGGCCTTGCGTCTCGGTCCCGAGCGCTTCTACAAGCACATACAGTTGTACGGCTTCGGACAACTGACGAACGTGGAGCTGCCGGGCGAGACGCGCGGACTGGTGCGCAACCCAGCGAAATGGGCGGCCTCGTCGATCGGCTCGATGGCCATTGGGCAGGAGATCGGGGTGACGCCGCTGCAGGTGGTGTCCATGATGTCGTCGATTGCCAACGACGGGCTTTACTCTCTGCCGCGCATCGTGGCGGGGGTCACTCCGCCGAACCAGGGATACCAGCGGATCGAGTTTCATCCGCAGTCGCAGCGGCGTGTGCTGTCGTCCTACACATCGGCGATCATGCGGCGGCTGACGGAAGAAGTGGTGCTGGAGGGTACGGCGCGGCGGGCCATTCTGGATGGCTACACTTCGGCGGGAAAGACGGGCACGGCGCAGAAGATCGATCCACGGACCCACGCCTACTCGAAGACGGATTACGTGGCCAGCTTTGTGGGCTTTGCCCCGGTCAACAATCCGGCGCTGACGATTGCGGTGATTCTGGATTCGCCGCGCGGGCTGCACCAGGGCGGGCAGGTCTCAGCGCCGGTGTTCAAGCGGGTTGCCGAACAGGTGCTGGCCTACTATGGCGTGCCGCACGACGTGGAGCCGAAGAACAATTCAGCGCGGCGCACGCTGGTGGCGCGCGCCGCCGAGGGCGATACCGAAGACGCGCAGCCGCACACACCGGGGCAGACACTGGAGTTGGAAAACCTGAGCGCAACGGATACGGCTGCGGGGGCGGCGAAGCCCGCGCCTGCGCCGTCCGCGCCGGCAGCCGGCGAGCAGACCTTGCGCGCACCCGCGGCGCCGCAGATTGATGCCCGCGGCGGCACCGTGGTAGTCGATGTGGGATCGGGTTCCACGGTACCATCACTGGTGGGCCTCTCCATGCGGGCAGCCATCGAGTCGGCGCGCAAAGCTGGATTTGAGTTGCAGATTGTGGGCAGCGGGACGGCGCGCGAGCAGCAACCGCCAGCGGGCGCCTATCTGCCGCCGGGCTCGAAGATCGCAGTGCGGTTCGCGCGGTAGAAATCGCCTGTTGGCTTGGCCGCCGTGTATGCGGAAACATATGCCAGTTAAGGCATCGGACAGAATACGGTTATGAACTTTCTGGAAATTCTCGATGGCGCAGAGGTGCTCTCGCAGACGGGCGATTGCGCGGTGAAGGGGCTCGACTACGACTCGCGCCGGGTGCAGCCCTCGTGGGTCTTTGTTGCCATGCGCGGCGAAAGCACGGACGGCAGCCGGTATATCGACGCCTCGATTGCGGCGGGAGCCTCGGCGGTGGTTACGGATTCGGCGGACGAAACGCCGCGCGATGACGTGGCCTGGGCAGTGGTGCCGCACGGACGGCGGGCGCTGGCCCGATTGAGCGCGAATTTCTACAAGCGCCCGGCCGAGCGGCTGCGCGTGACCGGCATTACGGGAACCAACGGCAAGACCACGACCACGTTCATTCTGGAGTCGATACTGGTGGCTGCAGGGCGCAAGAACGCACTGGTTGGCACCGTGGAATATCACCTGCCGGGAGAGACGCTGGCCGCGCCGCATACCACGCCGGAGTCGCTGGAACTCAACCAGATGTTCGCCCGCGCGCTGGCCCACGGAGCCACCGAGGCGGTGATGGAGGTTTCCTCGCACGCGCTGCAGCAGGGGCGGGTTTTCTGCATTCCGTTTGACGTTGCCGTGTTCAGCAACCTGACCCAGGACCACCTCGACTATCACGGTACGATGGCGGAATACTTTGCCGCCAAGCGGATTCTGTTTGCGGGCTGCGGCACGGAGCCGCCTCGGGCGGCCGTGGTGAATGTAGACGATGAGTACGGGCGCAAGCTGGCGGAGTTTTCGCGCCGCCGCTCGGAGCTGTTCACCTATGGCATCGAGGCAGGAGACTTCCATGCGGAGCGCCTGGAGATGACGCCGCAAGGAAACAGCTTTGCGCTGGCCACGCCGGACGGTCCCATCGAGTTGCGCTCGCCGCTGATTGGGCGAGTGAATGTGTACAACGTGCTGGCGGCCAGCGCCGCGGCCTATGCGCGCGGCTGCACGCCGGAACAAATCGCAGCGGGCATTGCGGCGATCAGCCGGGTTCCCGGACGCTTTGAGCGGGTGGACGAAGCGCAGCCGTTTGCGGTTGTGGTGGACTACGCGCACACCGACGATGCGCTGGAGAACCTGATCCGGCTGGCGCGCGACTTTGCGCGGCGCGGCAAGGGGCGCGTGATTACGGTCTTCGGATGCGGCGGGGATCGCGACCGCGGCAAGCGGCCAAAGATGGGACGAGCGGCCGGGGAGGGAAGTGACTTCGTGGTGGTTACGTCGGATAATCCGCGCAGCGAAGATCCGCTGGCGATCATCGAGGAGTCGCTGGTGGGGCTGCGCAAAACCAGCGCGCGCTTTGTGGTAGAGCCCGACCGCCGCGCGGCGATTGCACTCGCGCTGGGCGAAGCAAAAGCGGGAGACATTGTGCTGCTGGCGGGCAAGGGACACGAGCGGACACAGACTACGCGCGAGGGCGTACACCCGTTTGACGATCACCAGGTGGCAAGCGAGGAACTGAACCGCATCGGATACAGGCGAGGAGGCGCGGGCGCATGAAGCTATCGCTGGGCAGGGTTGCGGAATTCACCGAGGCGGGCGGCATTTTCGATCACACGGCGATTGCCGAGGGCTACTCCATCGACACGCGGACCTTGCAGCCCGGCGAGCTGTTTCTTGCCGTCAAGGGCGAGCGCCTGGATGGCCATGATTACGTGGAAGCCGCACTGCGGGCGGGTGCGGTGGCTGCCGTGATTTCGCGCGAGCAACTCGGGCGATTCGCCGATGCGTCAAAGTTAATGGTGGTCGGCGAGACCACGCTGGCGCTGCAACACCTGGGCGCGGCGGTACGGCGGCTGTGGGGCAGGAAGCTGATCGGGGTAACCGGCTCGGCGGGCAAGACCACCACTAAGGATTGCATCGCGCATGTGCTGGGCGCGCGCTTCCACGTTCTGAAATCGCTGGGGAATCTCAACAATCATTTTGGACTGCCGATGCAACTGCTGCGCCTGGAGGTACAGCACGAGTTTGCGGTGATCGAAATGGGCATGTCGCACGCGGGCGAGATTACGCGGCTGGCTGAGATTGCGGCGCCCGATGAAGGCGTGGTGACCAACATCGGCCTGGCGCACCTGGAGAACTTCGGCACGCAGGATGGTATTGCGCGCGCCAAGTACGAGTTGATCGAGGCGCTGCCCGCCGGAGGACACGCGTTTCTCAACGCCGACGATCCCTATGTCTCGCAGTTTGGCCGCGATTTTCACGGCAAGGTCACGCTCTACGGGATCGAGCATCCGTGCGATTATCGCGCCCAGAGCATTGCGCTGCGCGGCGTCCTGGGCTCGGAGTTTGACGTGGTTGGACCCGGCTTCCGGGAGCCCGCGACGATGCCGCTGATGGGACGCCACAACGTGCTGAATGCGCTGGCGGCGGTTGCAGTGGCCACCGAGCATGGGGTCAGCCCGTGCGACGCGGTGGCGCGCCTGGGGTCGCTGAGCGCCGGCGACAAGCGCGGTGAGGTGCGCGAAGTGCGCGGCGCAATTCTGATCAACGATTGTTACAATTCCAATCCAAAGGCACTGGACAGTATGGTTGCGGTTCTGGCGCAGACGCCGGCGCGGCGGCGCATCGTCATTGCCGGTGAGATGCTGGAACTGGGGCCGGGCGCGCCGGAGTTGCATCGCGCATGCGGACGCCAGATGGCGCTGCTCAAGGCCGATTACGTGGTGGGCGTGCGCGGCAATGGCAAGTTCATTGCCGAAGGCGCGGCCTCGTCGGGGGTGGCTGCCGAGTTTGTGGAGACTCCCGAGCAGGCGGGTGAGTGGCTGGCGCGCAACTTGCGCGAAGGCGATGCGGTGCTGCTGAAAGCTTCGCGTGGCGTGGGCCTGGAGCGCGCGCTGACGGTGTTCGAGGCAGAGGGAAAAGTTTAGTTCAACCGCGGGCCGGACCCGCCGAACGATCGAGGACCCATTGCTCTATTGGCTTTTATACGAGTACATTTTTCGCCACTTCAATGTGGGGCCGTTCCGGATCTTCCGCTACCTGACGTTCCGCACGGCGTTTGCGAGCCTGACCGCGCTGTTCATGGCGCTGATCATCGGACCTTCCGTGATCCGCCGCCTGCACGAATTCCAGATCGGCCAGTATATTCGCGAAGATGGGCCGCGTTCGCACCAGAAGAAAGCGGGCACGCCGACCATGGGAGGGCTGCTGATCGTGGTCTCGATCATTGTGCCCACGCTGCTCTGGTCGGATCTGTCCAACAAGTTTGTGTGGCTGGTGGTGTTCTCGACGCTGGCGTTCGGCGCGATCGGATTTGCGGACGACTATCTGAAGGTCGTACACAAACAGAACCTGGGGTTGAACGGACGCAGCAAGTTGCTGCTGCAGACGCTGGTGGCGTTCGTGATCGCCGTGGCGCTGATTCTGCTGCAGGCGCGCGGGCAGTATTCCACCCATCTGATGGTGCCGTTTTTCAAACGCGTCCGCCCGGACCTGGTGGTGACGTCGCTGGCGGTGAACCCGCACCTGTGGCCCATCGCTTTTCTGCCGTTCATCATCTTCGTGATTTTCGTGCTGGTCGGCTCGACCAACGCAGTCAATCTCACCGACGGTCTCGATGGACTCGCCATCGGATGCACGCTGATCGCCGCCGCCGCGTTGACGGTGCTCACCTATGTCAGCGGCCATGCGATTTTTTCCGACTATCTTGAGTTGCAGAAAATGCCGCAGGTTGGCGAGCTGACGATCTTCTGCGGAGCCATGGTGGGCGCCTCGATCGGCTTCCTGTGGTACAACACGCATCCGGCGGAGGTCTTCATGGGCGACGTGGGCTCGCTGGCCCTGGGCGGCGCCATCGGCACGGTTGCGGTCATCATCAAGCAGGAGCTGCTGCTGCCCTTTATCGGCGGGATCTTTGTGCTGGAGGCGCTCTCGGTGATTCTGCAGGTGGGCTCGTTCAAGCTGCGGGGCAAGCGCATTTTTCTGATGGCGCCGCTGCATCATCACTTTGAGCAGTTAGGGTGGTCGGAGTCGAAGGTGATCGTGAGATTCTGGATCGGTTCGCTGATCTTCGCTTTGTTCGCGCTCACCACGCTTAAATTGAGGTAAGTTGAAAGGCAGAGTGCTCGAAGGCGGGAAAGAACCCATGGAAGTCAAAGGCAAACGAGTTCTGGTGGTTGGACTGGGCAAGTCAGGCGTGGCCTCGGCGCTGTTCCTGGCATCGCGCGGCGCGCGGGTCACGGTCAGCGACGCCAAGAGCGAGGATCAACTGCGCGATGAGATTCCGGCGCTGCTGGATCGCGGCATCACGGTGGAGACGGGCAAGCACGGCGAGCGCACCTTCCGCGACCAGGATCTGATTGTGGTCAGCCCCGGCGTGCCCAGCGACGTGGGCCCGCTGCAGCATGCGCGGCGCCTGGGCATTCCGGTGATCGGCGAGATCGAGTTGACGGCGCGCTTCCTGCAGGGAAAGATCGTGGCCATCACCGGCTCCAACGGCAAGACGACCACGACCACGCTGACCGGCGAAATCATCGCTTCCGGCGGGCGCAAGACGCTGGTCGGGGGGAACATCGGCACGCCCGCGATCACTTTCGTGGAGCACTCCTCGCCGGATACGTGGGTGGTGCTGGAGATTTCCAGCTTCCAGTTGGAGTCGATCGAGACCTTTCGGCCGCACATTTCGGCGGTGCTCAACGTCACTCCCGACCACCTCGACCGGCATGGCTCGATGGAAAACTACATTGCGGCGAAGGCGCGCATTTTCGAGAACCAGACGGAGGAGGACTTCGCGGTGCTGAACGCCGATAACGAGATCAGCCGAGGTCTGGGCGAGGGATTGAAGCCGCAGGTGCTGTGGTTCAGCCGGCATCACGAGGTGGAGCGCGGCGCGTTTGTGCAAGGCGGTTGGGTCGTCTATCGCGATGGCGGAGAAACGAAAATCCTGCCGCTTACGGAAATTGCGCTGAAGGGCGAGCACAACGTGGAGAATGTGCTGGCCGGCGTTGCCATCGGGATGGCCGCCGGGGTGGAGCCCGCGGCGATACGCCGCGCGGTCAAGGATTTTCGCGCCGTCGAGCATCGACTGGAGTACGTGGCCACGCTGCGCGGCGTGGAGTACTACAACGATTCCAAGGCCACCAACGTGGACGCGACGATCAAAGCGCTGGAATCTTTTCCGGCCAACATTCACCTGATTCTGGGCGGCAAGGACAAGGGCAGCGACTACGGCGAGCTGAGGCCGCTGATTGCCCGGCGGGTGAAGCGCGTGTACACGATCGGCGCGGCCGCGGCCAAGATCGAATCGCAGATCGGCGATGCGGCTCCGGTGACCAGCGCGCAAACGTTAGAGTCGGCGGTACGCAAGGCGGCCGACGTGGCGGTCGAGGGAGATATCGTGCTGCTGGCCCCGGCCTGCGCCAGCTTCGACCAGTTCCCCAGCTACGAGCACCGCGGAAGGATATTCAAGGAGTTGGTGCAATCGCTGGCAGCGCTGCAGTCCAGCTCGCCCGACGCCAGCTCGCCCGACGGAGGACGCTAGTGGGCAAGCGGGTCAGCGTCGATGGATGGCTGTTTGCCCTGACCGTGCTGATGGTCTTCGCCGGACTGGTCATGGTCTTCAGCGCGTCGGCCATTGTCGCCAAGGAGAAGTTCGGCACCGAGACGGAGTTTCTGCGCAAGCAGGTGGTTTATGCGCTGCTCGGGCTGGGCGCGATGTACGGCTTCATGAGGCTGGACTATCGCAAGCTGAATCGGCCGGCACTGGTCTTCACCACGCTGGGCGTCACCTGCCTGTTTCTGGTGGCGGTGTTTTTCCTGGACCGCTCGCACAATACCCACCGCTGGATCAAACTCGGCATTCTTTCCTTTCAGCCATCCGAACTCGCGAAGCCCGCCATCATTCTATTCATGGCCCATTTTCTGGAGAGCCGCCTGCGCACGATCACCGACCTGCGGCATACGATACTGCCGGCGGTGGCGCCCACGGCCGTGCTCTGCGTGTTGATCGTCGCCCAGCCGGATCTGGGCACGGCCATGACCTGCGCGTTCATCACCGCCGCCATCCTGTACATCTGCGGCATGGAATGGAAATATTTCGGGTACGCACTGGCACTCGTAGCGGTGCCGCTCTATATTCTGCTCTTCCGCACGCCGTGGCGCGCCGCCCGGATGGGCGCCTTCATCCATCCTTTCCGGGACCCACAGGGCGCGGGCTTCCACATCATCCAGTCGCTGATTGCCGTGGGCACCGGCGGACTGAGCGGACTGGGACTGATGGAGGGCAAGCAGAAGCTGTTCTATCTGCCCGAGCCGCAGACCGACTTCATCTTTGCGGTGATTTCCGAAGAGCTGGGATTGATTGGAGCGGTCTGTTTCGTGGCGGCGTTCGTTCTTTTCTGCTTCAGGGGATTGCGCGCGGCATGGAGTACGCGAGACAATTTCGCCAGGTTGCTGGCGCTTGGCATCACGGCCATGATCGGCATCCAGGCTTTCTTCAATATCAGTGTAGTGCTCGGATTACTCCCGACCAAGGGAATCCCACTGCCGTTCATCTCGTACGGCGGATCGTCGCTCATTGTCACACTTGCCAGCGTGGGAGTGCTGCTCAACATTACGCAGCAGACGGACTGACATGAAACTTGTTTTTGCAGGGGGCGGTACCGGGGGCCACGTGATTCCGGCTCTTGCGGTTGCGGAAGAACTGCGGGATCGTGGCCACGAAGTCGCATTTGTCGGCACCGAGCGGGGCATGGAGACGCGCCTGGTCCCCGCGGCCGGCTTCCCGCTCTACCTGGTCAAGACGGGAGCGTTCAACCGGGTGGGCCTGGCGACGCGCCTGCGCACCCTTGCGGGTTTGCCATGGTCGGTGTTCTCGGCGATGAGGATTCTGCGCCGTTTTGAGGCGCAGGTGGTCATCGGAGTGGGCGGCTATGCGGCGGTTCCGGCGACCACGGCGGCGGTGCTGTTGCGCATTCCGGTGGTGCTGTTTGAGCCCAACGTGGTCCCCGGCTACGCTAATCGCTTGGTCGCGCGATTTGCCGCGAAGGCCGCGGTTCACTTTGAACAGACGGGACGATGGTTCCGCCGTTTTGAAGTGACCGGAGTTCCGGTGCGTCCGGCGTTTTTTGCGCTGCCCGGGAGGCGGAGCCGGATTCCCACGGTGCTGATCTTTGGCGGCAGCCAGGGGGCACGAGCGCTGAACCGCATCGTACGCGACTCGGCGGCCGAGTTGCTGGCGCGCTTCCCGGAGCTGAGCCTTGTGCACCAGACGGGCAACCGCGAGTACTACGACATCTACGACTTCTACAAGAAAAGACAGATCAAAGTGGAGGCGCGCTCCTTCATCGACGATATGCCGCAGATCTTTGCGGACGCCGATCTGATCGTCTGCCGAGCGGGCGCCTCGACAGTTGCCGAGATCGCGGCGGCGGGCAAGTGCGCCCTGTTCGTGCCATTTCCCAGCGCGGCCGACGACCATCAATTGCGCAATGCGGAACTGCTCGAAAAGGCCGGCGCCGCGCTGCTGATTCCCGAGAGCGAATTGACTACGGAGCGATTTGTGACCGAAGTGGCGGCGCTGCTCGACGCTGGCCCGCGAATGGCCGCGATGGGCGCCAAGGCACGCGCCCTGGCGCATCCCGATGCCGCCGTCCACATTGCGGAGATGGCGCTGAGCCTCGCGGGGAAGCCGCTATAACGCCAGGTATTCGCGGATGTATTCGTCGCGGGAGTTGGCGATCTCAGCGGCGTTGCCCTCGAACAGAATCTTGCCGTCCTTGAGCACTAGGAAGCTGGTTTTCGAGTCCCAGTCCCAGCCGCGGGGCACCGCGATCATCTTGTTTTTCTCTTTGTTGAAGTAGTGCGTCGCCATGGTAAAGGCGTCCTGCAGGCGGTGGGTTACCAGCAGTGCGCTGGTTTTGTAGACGTCGCGCTGCTTCACCAGCAACTCCACGATGGTGGTCGAGGTTACCGGGTCCAGTCCGGCGGTAGGCGAGTCATAGAGCAGCACCTCGGGGTTGGTCACGATGGCGCGCGCGATCGCCACCCGCCGTTTCATGCCGCCGGAGAGTTCGGCGGGAAACAGCTTCTGGGTGTGCTCCATCTCCACGAAGCGCAGGGCTTCCAGAACGCGCTGCTGGATGTCCGCCTGCGGGACCTTCTCCTCGTTCAGGCGAAACGCGACGTTGTCCTCGACAGATAGCGAATCAAACAGCGCCGACTCCTGGAAGACCATTCCGATGCGGCGGCGCAGTTCGAACAGTTGAGTCTCGGGCATCGCCGTCACCTCCTCGCCCAGCACGGTGATGCGTCCGCTATCGGGACGCTGCAGTCCGAGTGCAAGTTTGAGGATGGTTGTTTTGCCGGTACCGGCGACTCCCAGCAACACCTTGGTGGCGCCGTGCTCGAGCTCGAACGAGAGGCCGTCGAGGACAACCTGCGCGTCGAAACGTAGGCTCACATCTTCAAAGACTACCGCCTTCGCAGTCCCGTTGTCGCTGGTCTCGCTCATGGTTTAGATAGGCCCCAGCAGCACCATCAGCAGGCGGGTTACAACCAGGTCGACGGCGAGGATGAAGACGCTGGTGGCGACGACGGCCTGGGTGGTGGCGCGGCCCACGCCCTGGGTGCCCCCCCTGGCGCTCATTCCGTAATAGCAGCCGACGGTGGCGATGATGAAGCCGAACAGCACCGGCTTGATCAGTCCCATGAAGACGTCGGCGTAGCGCAGCGTCTGCCAGGCCGAAGTCCAGTACTCGTTGAGATCGAGGCGCAGCAGCAGACGGGCGATCACGGAGCCGCCTAACAGTCCCACCAGGTCGGAGAGGATGGTCAGAAAGAACAACATGAACATGGTGGCCGCGACGCGCGGCGTGACGAGTTTGCGGATGGGATCGGTGCCCAGGGCGCGCATCGCGTCAATCTGTTCGGTCACCTGCATGGAGCCCAGTTCGCTGGCCATGCCGCTGGCGTTGCGTCCGGCCACCATCAGGCTGGTGAGCACCGGCCCCAGCTCGCGGACCATGGACAGGGAGATGACTTGCCCGGTGAAGGAAAGCGCGCCGAAACGGGCCAGGGAGTTTTCGCTCTGCAGGGCCAGCACGGCGCCAGTAAAGAATCCGGTGAGAATGACGATGGGCAGCGAGCCCACGCCGATGACGTCCATCTGCTGCAGGATGTCTCCGAGGTAGCGCGGCTTGCTGAAGAGATTGGCGAGCGCGCGCCAGGAGAGGGCGGAGTATTCCTGCACCGCCAGAACATTGTCCTTCGCGTATTCGGTGAGAGAGAATGCCATTCGGTCCGGGACGCAGTTTCTCAGGTTCTTCGCATGCGCGTGACGCTGCAGCGACTATATCAAACCGCGAGAGAAACACCTATCGCAGCGCCGCCGGCTAGTCTCTCTGGCCGCGCCGCCTGATCTCGATATTGAGCCGCTTGATTTTCTGGTTCAGGGTGGACAGCGGCACATGGAAGCGCTCGGCGGCCTCGGTCTGATTCCATCCGCAGCGCTCCAGCATGGCGGCAATCACGCGGCGCTCGCAGTCCTCCACGATTTCAGACAGCGACGCATCGGGCTTGGTGGCGATGAGGGGCAAGGTGTCCGGGCGGCTCACGATGTCTTCGGGGAACAGGTCGGCGGTGATCACCGGATGGGCCGAGAGCACGACGGCGCGCTCGATGGCGTTCTCCAGTTCGCGCACGTTGCCGGGCCAGGCGTAGTCCATCAGGGCGCGCAGCGCATCCGGCCCCAGCCGGCGCGCGGGCTTCTCGTTCTCCGCGCAGTACTTGTCGAGGAAGTGGTCGGCCAGCAGGGGAATGTCTTCCTTGCGATGGCGCAGCGGCGGCAAATCGATGGTGATGACGTTGAGGCGGTAGTAGAGGTCCTCGCGGAACTTGCCGTCCTTGACCGCCTGGCGCAGTTCGCTGTTGGTGGCGGCGATGACGCGCACGTCCACCTGTATCTCCTGCACTCCGCCGAGGTGCATGAAGCGCTTATCCTGCAGCACGCGCAGCAGCTTGGCCTGGGTTTCCTGCGACATGTTGCCGATTTCGTCGAGGAAGATGGTGCCGCGGTCGGCGATTTCAAACAGGCCTTTCTTGCCGCTGACGGCGCTGGTGAAAGCGCCCTTGACGTGGCCGAACAGGGTCGAATCGAGCAGGTCGCTCGGCATGGAGCCGGTGTTGACCGGGACAAAGGGGCGATCCTTGCGGGGCGAGTTGGCGTGAATCGCCTTTGCGATGAGTTCCTTGCCGGTACCGCTTTCGCCCTGCAGCAGGATGGTGGAGCGCGAAGGCGCCACCTGCGCCACCAGGTCAAAGGTGCGCAGCATCAGTTCGCTCTTGCCGATGATGTTTTCAAAGTTGTAGCGCTGCTTGAGCTGGCGCTTGAGCTGGATGTTCTCCTCTTGCACGCGCTTGCGCCCAATGGCGGCGCGCACGTCGGCCTGCAGCTTTTCATTGGTCCACGGCTTGGCGATGAAGTTGACGGCGCCGCCCTGGATTGCCGCCTTGGCATTTTCGATGGTGGCGTAGGCGGTGAGCATGATGACCGCCATCTCCGGATCGCGCTCGCGAATCTCGGTGAGAACTTCCAGGCCGTTGCGGCCGGGTAGCTGAAAGTCGAGGAGAATGAGATCGAATGCCTGAGTATCGAGAAGGCCCAGGCCCTCTTCGCCGTCGCCGGCGTTGACCACCTCGTAGCCATCCTCTTCCAGCAGAATCTGCAGGGATTCGCGGATCGCGGCTTCATCGTCGATGATCAACACCCGGCCCGCGCCGGACACCTCGAGCGGCGCGGAACTGCGCTTCATGGCTGCTAAATCAGACATGGACTTCCTTTCTCGACATCGGGAACTCCATAAAGAAACTCGTACCCTCGCCGGGCCGGCTCTCCACGCGAATCTTGCCGGCGTGTTCCTGGATGATGCCGTAGGTTACGGCCAGCCCCAGTCCCGTGCCCCCGCTGCCGCCCTGCTTGGGCCGTCCCTTGGTGGTGAAGAATGGATCGTAAATGCGATGAATATACTCGGGAGCGATGCCGGTCCCGGTGTCGATCACATGCACTCGCACGCCATGCTCGTGCATGGTGCGAACCGTCAAAGTGCCGCCCTGCGGCATGGCGTCCTTGGCGTTCAAGAACAGGTTGAGGAACACCTGCTGCAACTTTCCCTGGTTGCCGTGGATCTGCGGCAGCGCGGGCTGCAACTCGCCAACCACGCGGATGCGCGCCGTCTTGAACTGGTGCTCCAGAAGAGCGAGCGTGTCATGCACGATGCGATTCAGATCGACGCTGCCGAATTCGGTGCCGCTGGTGCGCGAGAAGTTCAACAGGTTGTTGACGATCTCGGAGGCGCGGAAGGTCTGCTTGGTGATCTTGTCGAGCAGTTCCGAGCGCTTCTCGTCGCCCTGCAACTGCTTGGCGAGCAGTTGCGCGTAGGAGCTGATGACGGCCAGCGGAGTGTTGACCTCGTGGGCCACGCCGGCGGCCAGCAATCCGATGGAAGACATCTTGTCGGCCTGCGCCAGTTGCGCCTCCAGGTCGATGCGCTCGGTGATGTCGTCAACGATGACCAGCCGTCCGACGATGCTGTAGTCCTTGCTCACCAGTGGCGCGATGGCCGCATTGACCACGCGCGTGTCTCCGGCGGTAGTGCCGAGGCGGAACTTGTAGAGGTTGTGAATGCCGGGATTGTCGCGCACCCGGAAAAACTCCTCGCAGAAAGCGGGAGGCAGAACGTCAAGAATCGACTTGCCGATGGCGCTGGCGCGCGGCAGCGCGTACATCACTTCCATCTGCGAGTTCCAGGATTCGATCTTGTCCTGCAGGTCGGCGGCGAAGACGCCCACGTTGATCGATTCCACGATGCTCTCGTTGAACTCCTTGAGGCGCTCGTACTCCTGCGCCTTGTCTTCCAGCGAGGCGTAGAGGCGCGCGTTCTGCAAGGCGATGCCGATGTAGCCCGCCAGGGTTTCCAGCAGTTCCACGTCTTCGCTGGAGAGAAAGTCGCCCTCGCTCGTCTTGCCCAATCCAAGCATGGCGATGGTGCGGTTCATGACGGTGCAGGGGATGTAGTAGTTCAGGTCGAGAGCGGCAATGGTCTCCTGTGCCCGCGGCTCCTCGCGCACGGCCTGATGGGTGTTGTCGAAGAACAGGTGGCCTTCGGCGAACTCCGGGCGCTTGCTGCTGAGGAAGCTCAGATCCAGTCCGCTGGCCGGCGCAATGCCGCTGGAGCGCGCCAGCACGAATCCCAGGTTGTCCGCGTCGGCCAGAAAGACTGCCATGCGGTCCACCAGCAGGGTGCGCTGAATGCGCTCGATGATTGCTTCGAGCATCTTGCCCAGGTCGCGCTCGGAGTTCAACTCGCGGCCGAACTCGATGAGCGTCTTGCGGTAGTCGTAGCGCTTGCGGTAGAAGAATTTGTCGATGCGCTCCTGGGTCCAGTTCTTGATGGGATCGAAGAGAACGCTGGTGACCACGATGGCCGCAATCAGGCCGCCCGGCCCGGTGCTGGGGAAGTTCTTGTGGAAGAGCTCGGCGGTGGCTCCGACGGCGGCAAAGTACACCGCGGCAATGGTGCCGGCGGCGATGGTGTAGGCCATGCCGCGCTTGAAGATCAGGTCCACGTCCATCAACCGGTAGCGCACGATGGCGTAGCCGAAGGTGAGCGGGAGAAAGACCAGGGAGAGCACGCTGATCTTCATCGCCGCCGACGGTCCCTGCCCGGAGACGAAGGGAACCACGTAGAAGATGGTGAAGGGCACGACCGCCAGGAAAGTGCCGCGCGTGACCCACTTCATCTGCTGACGCAGGATGGGCGTGCGGGCATGCGTATAGGTGTGCCAGAGGACGAAGGTCGCGGTCAGGAAGAGCGCGGCTACGTATCCCATCTGCAAACGGTCGAGGTTCCAGAGCAGCAACCCGCTGGGCTCGGCCGCCGTGACCAGCAGCACCCACACGCTCAGCAGCAGCATGCCCGGCAAATACACCAGCGGCAGAATCCAGCTGCGCTTCTCCACGAACGACTTGCGCTCCGGAAAGCTCAGCGAAAAGTGCAGAAACATTGCCGGCTGCAACATTCCGGCGACCACGTTGCACCAGTAGATGGTCCAGTCAAACTGGTTGAGCTTGCCGGTGAACTTGAAGGAGTAAAAGACGAACGAAACCAGGCAGAACAGATAAAAATGGCCGGCCTTGGGCGCGGTCCAGCGGCGGAACAGCACATAGATTCCGATGCCCAGGTACACCAGCGCAATCAGCCGCAAACCCTGGTTCAGACTCTTGTCCACCGGTTGCAAAATGACCGGCACATCCAGGCTGACGTCGCCCCGCTCCAAGGTATAGGACAGCTTGGTCCAGACTCCCGAGCGATACATCTGGCGGGCTACGTCAACGTTGTTCTGCACGCCGTTGCCACCGACGGAGACGAGCGTGTCACCAGCCTTGATGCCGCCACGGTCGCCCGGTCCCAGCGGGTCCACCCGCTGCGCCATCAACTTGCCGTGCGATTCCATCCACCAGACGCCGTCCGTGGGGGTGGAAAACTCGTGCTCCTTCTGGAAATTGATCCACGCAAAGATCACCGCCGTCACGGTCAGCAGGGTGAACACCACTGCGGCAAAGCGGACTTGAGTTTCCTTGGTCATCGGCGAGCGCACGGCTCCCCGCGCGGCGTTTGATCGCAGCGCGGGGCCAAGCCACTGCTTGCTCTGCAACTCGGATGCCACCTTCCCATTCATCATAGGTCGCCTAAATGGCCAAATTATAAGGCTATTTGCCGATTGTACAGTTCGAGACAACATCGAGACTTCCGAATTGCGAACATGCCTATGATAAATGGGATGGTGTGCGGGCGAAAAATCGGGTCCGGCGGGGCCTCTCCCAAAATAAATATCGGAGTTTA
>Ga0302320_10009133_pt1 | contig 21367 bp, 10 predicted proteins | sample Bog_T0_3_FD_202130 | JGI IMG/M metagenome (GOLD analysis project Ga0302320, IMG submission 202130) | Peat permafrost microbial communities from Stordalen Mire near Abisko, Sweden - Bog_T0_3 | ecosystem: Environmental > Terrestrial > Soil > Wetlands > Peat | place: Sweden: Abisko, Stordalen Mire...
GGAAGTTATAGCGTGACCAAGGCCAGCACCACTGCTGCGGTAGGCGTATCCACCAATGTGGTTGCAGCCGACGGAAGCGGAAACTACATCACTCTGTCTGCCGCGCTGGCTACATTGCCGTCTACCGGCGGAACGCTCTATCTGAAGCCGGGAACCTACTCAGGCCAGAACGCAATCAGCTATCCCAATGTCTATCTGCGCGGCTTGGGCGGTGACCCGACCAAAGTCATTCTAACTGGCTCGAATGGCAACTTTGCTCTGGGCGCTTATCCGCAGAGTTCGGGGACTGCCTTCGGACCGGGCCCCGCTGGCAAAGCCGGCGATGAGGGATCGGCGGTTCTGGATGTAAGCAAGAACGGCTTCATGGGCACTACGGCAGCCAGCGGTTCGTTCTCGCCTGCCGGCTTCTATGCCGAGTATTTGACCATACAGAACACCTACGACACCGATCCGGTTACCACCTCAACGACCACGGCGAGCGGCAATGGCGGAACCTGCATCTTCACCGGAACGACGCCGTATACCCTGCAATACCTTTACAACAACAATCTGCAATGCGGCTCGCAGGCACAGGCTTTGTTTATGAACGCCGATCAGGCGATTCTGAACAACGTCAACCTGATCAGCCAGCAGGACACGCTTTACGCCGGCTATCAGGGAACCGCCGGCAGCACCTACGTTCCTTCCCGTCAGTACATCTGGAAGGGTCTTATCGTCGGCGACGTCGATTACATATACGGCGACGCGGCGCTAGTCATGGATCGCACCAACATCTTCACCACCTGGCACGGCGCCACGGCCACCGGAACTGAGACCATTGAGGCGCAGAACAAGCGCGCCCAGACCGGCGGTTCGGGTGATTACCTGAGTGGTTATGTCTGCAACGTTTGCACGCTGATGTCGCAGACTTCAACCGCGAATGGCGGCGCCATGACCAATCTCTACTATGGCCGTCCGTACGGAGTCTATTCGACCTTTGTTCTGCTCAACTCCTTCGTGGATCAGGTGAATCCGAAAGGCTGGGTTGGATGGGATGGCGCGTCGGAATACCTCAATACCTCGACCTATGCCGAGTACAACACGCAGACTTACACCGACCCGGCGGTGGGAACTGCGCCGTATCCTTCGATCTTGTTCTATCCCACAGTTGGAGCCGGCGGCGTGATCCCCTCCGGCGGTAACATCGGCTACGGCGTTACATCCGGCAGCACACCGGCCGCAGCGCGCGAATCGAGTGCGCTGCAACTGACGGCGGCCCAAGCCGCGCAATACTTCCCTGTGAACTTCCTTTCCACGCCCGTTTTGACGACCGGTGGATACTCCGGCATGCCGGTCACCTGGAATCCAGTCACGGCGCTGGCCTCGGCGGTGAACTCATTTGCCTCCACTGGCACATCGACGACCGTCGCGCTTGGCGTCAGCGTCACCATCCTTGGCCGGCCGCAGACACCGGGCGCGGGCCTTATTCCCAGCGGTACATATCAATTCCTCGACGGTGGCACGCCGCTGGCATCTGGATCGCTCGACGCCAGTGGCGAAGCCTATTTGACCACATCGACACTCACGGCAGGGACGCACCTGATCACCATGGCTTACAGCGGAGACAGCAACTTTGCCGCCTCTACCTCGGCCATGCCGTACATCGTGGATGTCACCAGCGGCGCGACGACGCTACCGACAGTGAAGATCGCGCCTGCTCCTAACGCAACCTATGGTTCCTCCACGACTGTGACCGTTACAGTCGCGCCCAGCAGCGGAAGCACCATCCCCACTGGCACCCTCTTGTTCAGCGTGGACAATGGATCCCCGCAGAGCGTTACGCTTTCCGGCGGCGCGTTTGCCTTCCCACTGTCTTCTCTGGCTGTGGGCAATCATTCCTTCACAGCCCTATATGAAGGTGACAGTAACTTCCTCGGTGTTGGCGCGACCGCATACACAAGCGTCTCCCGCGCAGTTCTGCAGGTTACAGCCAGCAACGCATCGATGCTCGTCGGCGGAACACTGCCGAGCCTGACCTACAGCATCACCGGCTTTGTGAGTGGCGATACTCAGGCCAGTGCGGTCACGGGCGCTCCCTCGTTGACCACACTCGCGACGGGTGCTTCCATCGGCGAATATCCGATCGCTATTACGACAGGAACCCTCGCATCCACCAACTATACCTTTACCTTCACCAGCGGCTATCTCTACGTCACTGGAGCTTCGCAAGCCCCAGCAGTAGCCACAGGCGATGCCCGCACCGTAACCGAGCCCGTATTCCCGGCGGTTTGCACCGCGCTCACCGCGGCGCTGACTTCCGTGAACGACGACCTGCCCTCCTCGGTAGACGCCACCGTTAGCAATCCTGACGGCGCGCGCATCCAGGCCGCGCTCAATAGCTGCTCCACCGGCAATCCAGGCCAGGCCGTTGAACTCTCGGTAGACGGCGCTGGCCACAATGCATATCTCACCGGCCCGCTCAGCATGCCGTCGAACGTCACGCTGCTGGTTGATCCTGGCGTCTACGTCTACTTCTCGCGCAACGCGCAGGATTACGACAAGGTCGCCGGCACGCACACCTGCGGCACCGTCAACTCCGCCAGTGCGACCAAGTCCTGCCTGCCGCTGATCGAGGTCCCAGGTACTTCGGCAAATGTCGGAATCATGGGCTACGGCAAGCTGGATGGACGCGGCGGCGATGCGCTGATCAACGCCATTGCGCCCTATTCGGGTCAAAGCTGGTGGGGCCTGTCCTCCATCGCCAACAGCGGCGGAAGCCAGCAGAACCCGCGCTTCATCCAGATGGACACCGGCTCAAGCAATATCACGCTCTACAAGATCACGGTGCGCAATTCGCCGCTCTTCCACGTCTCCACAACGGGCGCTGTCTCCGGGTTTACTGCCTGGGATGTCAAGATCGTTACGCCCACCAGTTCGCGCAATACAGACGGCATCGATCCCGGCAACGTGACCAATGTCACGATTACGCGTTCGTGGATATCAGATGGCGACGATAACGTGGCTGTCGGCGGTGCCGGCACAACCGCTCCTGCCTCGAATGTCTCCGTCACCAACAACCACTTCTTCGCCGGGCATGGCGAATCCATTGGCAGCAATACCAGCGCGGGAGTAAGCAACATCCTGTTCGATGGAAATATGTCTTCCGGCAACGGGGTCGCCGGCAGCGGCAGTTCCATTAACAATACGGCCGACAGCAACTCGACCGGCCTTCGCATCAAGTCAGGCTACGACCGCGGCGGCTTGGTCACCAACATTCAGTACTCGAATTCGTGCTACCAGGACCACAAGGCCGAGATCGTTTTCAGCCCCAACTACGAGGCCACAACTGGAACTTCGTCGCCCAACTTCAATAACCTTCTGATGCAGAACCTGACCTTCCTCACCGCGGGAACGGCGCAGTTCACTGGCACAAGCAACAATGGCGCCGTGTACCCGCTCCAACTAACACTGGACAACGTCAGTTTCCCGAGCACGTATGCGGCCTCCGAATTCAGCCCCGCACCGACCAATGCCGCGCTGACATACGGTCCCGGACAAGTGTCCGCGGATTTTATCGCAGACTATGCAACCTTCGCCAGTGCGAACGGCAACACCGTGACGAACAACATTACGGCAAGCAGCCTGCTTCCCCCCGCCTGCACCTTTACTTATATCGCGCCGGAACTAACTGGTCCCTCGGGCCTGCCGCAATCCCTCACCTACGGTCAGAACGCAGCGGCAGTCGTCATTCTCACACCCGCCGTCGGCGGTGCCGCCTATCCAACCGGCACCGTTACGCTGACCGACGCACTCACCAGCGGCTCGACGACGGTCACGCTGCCGGGCACCACGGACACCATCTCGATCCCGCTGGGCGTACTCTCCGTGGGCACGCACACCTTCACCGCGACTTATTCGGGGGACGCCAATTACCCGTTGGCTTCCGGCCAGACTGTCTACTCGACGGCAGGACCGTACGTCATCACCATCAACGCGGGCAGCCTGGGCAGCACCACGACGACGCTGTCGGGCGTGCCGGCATCCACCCCATACGGCTCGGCTTTCACCGCAACAGCTACTGTCTCGGGCAGCAATCCCACAGGCTCGGTGGAGTTCATCGTCAGCGGCGGCGGCGCAGTGGGCGGTTATGTCTATGCCACTGCTGCCGTGGCCTCGGGCACGGCTACGGCCAGCATCAACCTGCCATTTACCTCCAGCGCCTACTCCATCACCGCCGTCTATAGCGGCGATGCGGCAAACGCCGGTTCTGCGTCATCTGCTGTCGCGGTGACCGTCACCCAGGGCCTCACCACTACCGCGTTGATGGCGAATACCACGGCCACCGCGCTAGGCCACCCTGTTTTGCTGACTGCTTCGGTCACATCGCTCGCCGGAGTCCCATCGGGAACGGTCAACTTCACCTATTCCATAACCAGCGGAGGCACTCAGATATCGCTTGGCTCCGCCACTTTGATTTCTGGTTCGGCCACGGCTTCGGCCGACCTGCCGCTGGGAGCCGACTATGTGACAGCCACCTTTGTTGCAAGCGGGAGCTTCGCCGGATCCGCTTCGGCACCCATGACAATCACAATCAACGCGCCAACCATCGTTGGGTTGCCCGGCAATCCGATCGCGCTTCCCTATACCATGACCAACATCGCGGGCGGCTCGGGTCTCGCAATTCCCAGCAGCGGCAACATGGCCTGCGCTGGCGCTACCGACAAATACGGCGACGGCTGCCAGGCCACCGCAATCGGCTTCACCGCGAGCGACGATATGCGCGCAGTGGTGGCCGATCCGTTCGGTAATGTCTACCTCTCCGACATCAGCGCGCTGCTGGTGCGCCGCATTGCGCCCAATGGAGTTATCACTAACTTTGCCGGCCGGGTTACCGGCACGGCCTGCGTTCCAACCGCAACCGTTGGCTGCACGCCCACACTGGTCAGCATCAGCAAACCGCGCGGCGTTGGATCCGATGCCGCAGGCAACATCTACATCGCCGACTACAGCCTCAACAAGGTATTCGAGGTCAATGTCTCCACCGGCCTCATGTATCTTGTCGCTGGAACCGGAACCGCCGGCACGCTCGGGGATGGCGGCCCTGCCACATCCGCCCAGGTCGATGCACCCCGCGGCGCATGGGGCGATACGGTGGGCAACATCTACATTGCCGACACCAGCGCCAACAAGATTCGCGTCGTCGATACTGCGGGCAATATCCATACCTTTGCCGGCAATGGCACCGCCGGATCTATCGGCGACGGCGGTCCTGCTACTTCTGCTGAAATCAGCAATCCGCAGGGAGTCATCGTGGATGCGAACCTGAACGTTTACATCGCCGATTCCAGCAGCGGCAAGATCCGCGTCGTCTGCGTTACCTGCGGAACCGGTTCGCCGCTCGATGCGCTCCTGGGCAAGCTGGGCATCAGCTCGCCGGTCAACGGCGATATCTACACCGTCGCGGGCAGCGGCTCGACATCGGCGTTCAGTTACACTGCGCCGGTTCTTTCTACAGGTGTTTCCATCTCTCCGCAGAAGCTGGTCTTTGACAACGCTGGCAACCTGTACATCTCCGATGGCAACGGCTTTATCTGGTTCCTTGATTTCCATACCGGCTACCTGCGCGCGGTTGCCAGCAACGCAGCCACAGTCTGCTCCGGCGCAACCGATTCCTATGGAGACGGCTGCCCCGCCACGCAGGCCAAATTCGGCGATGGCGGCAACGGCATCGGCGTCGGCGCTGACACCCAGGGCAACATCTACATCTCCGACACCACCAACGGGCTCATCCGCAAAGTGGTCACCGGGCTTGCCTCCAAACCAACCGCAACAGCCACAACAACCGCGCAGCCCGTGCAGCTTCACTTCACGGCGGGCGACACGGTGGCGAGTCCCGGCGGACTCGCATTCGCTTCCACCGAATGGTCGTTGGGCACGCCAAGCTGCTTCACCAACACCGACACCACAACCGACTGCCTGCTCACATCGAGCTTTACCCCGTCTGTCCCAGGCGCGCGCACCACGCCTCTCGCTGTCAACAGCTCGCTGGGCAACGCGGCCAATCTGGCCCTCACCGGAACCGGCCTGGGCGCAGGCTCGACACTCGATCCCGCCAGCCAGATCGCCTTCGGCGCAAGCCTCCAGGTCGCCGGCCTGGCCACGGACAACGCGGGCAATGTCTACGTCAGCGATGCCAACAGCAAGAAACTCCTCCGCTTTGCTCCGTCGGCTCAGTCGCAGGGCGCAAGCGCTGCTTCCACAACGCTGGCAACGCTCACCGCGCCAGGCCCGGTCGCCGTCGATCAACGCGGCTTCATCTATGTCGGCGACGTGTCCACAGGCCTGATCGCCCAGATCTCGCCCGCTGGCGCAACATCGACATTGGCGCTTACGCTCACCACGCCCGCCGGTCTTGCCGTCGATGCGCTGAACAACCTTTATCTTTCGGATTCATCCGCGAAGGCTGTCTATCAACTCAACCCCATCACCGGGGCCGTGCGCACGCTCGCAGTGGGAACGCTGGTTGCTCCCGCAGGCCTCGCCATCGATCCCTCCGGCAACCTGCTCATTGCCGATCCCGGCGCGCCCGCCATCTATCGCTACAGCTTGCAGAGCGGCGTGACCACCACGGTATCGTCCACCGCCGTCAAACCCTCGGCCATCGCAACCGATGCTGCCGGCAACCTGCTCATCGCCGATACAGCAGCGATCCGCGCCGTGCCGGCCAGCGCCAACAGCGCATCGTTCACGGTCGCCAGTCTCGCCCCCTCTGCGCTGGCAATCGATTCCGCGGGCAATCTCTATACCGGCTCTGGCGGCTCGGTCCGTAAACTCATCCGTACGCAGAGTTACATACAGTTCGCGGGAGCTTTGGCTGCGCCGCAAACGGTCTCTCTGCTTGAATCGGGTAACCAGGCCTTGCAGCTTAGCTCCGTCAGCCAGACCGACGCGGCAGACTACAGCCTGGCCGCCACTGCTTCCACAGACTGCACTCTCAGCGGCACACTGCCTTCAACAGTGGCCGTAGGCGGCGTCTGCGCGCTAACCGCCGCCTATACGCCCACAACGTTCCTTACCACCACCGACACAGCAACCTTCAACGGCAATCTGGCCAACGCCGCCCTATCCACGCCCTCGTCGGTACAGCTTGTCCTCACTGCACCGGCCACCGCGCCCACAGCCACCATCGCCCTCAACCCCTTCTCGCCGGCAGCCCCCGCATACGGTCAGGCCGTTACAGCCAGCGCCACCGTATCCGGCCCATCCATCACCCCGGCAGGCACGGTGGTCTTCACCGTAGATAGCTCTACCATCAGCGCCACCGTCGTCAACGGCGTCGCAACCGTCTCGCTGACCGGTCTGAGCGTTGGAACGCACACCGTCTCCGCCGCTTACACCAGCAGCAACGGGTTCACATCGGCGACGTCCTCCGCTGCAACCCTGGTGGTTGGCCAGGCCACGGCGACTGTCCTCCTCGGCAACCTCGCGCAAACATATACCGGTTCGCCACTCGCTGCAACGGCCACTACAACACCAACCGGCCTCGCGGTAAGCCTGACCTATAACGGCTCGGCGACTGCTCCAACGGCGGCTGGAAGTTATCCGGTTGTCGCCACAGTCAATAGTTCCAATTACGTTGGCACAGCATCCGGAATACTGGTAATTGCCAAGGCCACAGCCACTGTCACACTGAGCAATCTCGCGCAGACCTACAATGGCTCGCCCCGCGCGGCAACGGCCACCACCACGCCAACAGGCCTTTCTGTGAGCCTCACCTACAACGGATCGGCAACCGCGCCCTCAGCGGCCGGAAGCTATGCCGTAATCGCGACCGTTAACGATGCGAACTACACCGGCACTGCGACGGGAACTCTGGTGATTGGCAAGGCTGCCGCCGCGGCGAGTGTAACCAGCAACTTGAACCCGGCGTTTGTGCAGAACCCGATCACGCTGACGGCCACAGTTACGTCAACTGCCGGCACGCCCACCGGAACCGTGACCTTCCTTGACGGCACGACCCCGATTGGCACCGGCACGCTGACCGCCGGCGTGGCTACTCTCACCACGTCGAGTCTGGCCGCCGGTTCGCACAGCATCACTGCCGCGTATGGCGGCGACACGAACTTCGGCACTGTTACCAGCAGCGCGCTCACGCAGGTGGTCGAGGACTTCGCCTTCAACTTTACCAACGGGAGCCTTACAGCGCTGCCTGGAAGCCCTGCGGTATTCAACTTCACAGTCACTCCCGCGAATGGAAGCAACTTCCCAGCGGCAATCACGTTCACGGCCACCGGGTTGCCCGCGGGAGCCACGTACAGCTTCTCGCCGGCCACGTTGACGGTAGGAGAAGGCACAACTCCGGTGGCTCTTACAGTGAATATTCCACAAACAGTGGCCAGCGCAGCACCGGCCAGTCAGTATCCTGGCGAACATATTGCCAGCGGCTTGGCGGGCAGGCTGGCGCCGTTCTCGCTGGCTCTGCTGCTCGTGCCATTTGCCAGCAGGTTGCGCCGCGCCGGCAAGCGGCTGGGCCGCACCATGTCGATGCTGCTGTTCCTGGCGGCGGGTCTGGCAGCGGTAGCCGGGATGAGCGCCTGCGGATCTGTGACCGGCTTCTTTGCCCAGCAACAGCGGACTTACACAGTGATCGTTACCGGAACCTCGGGTGCCTTGTCGCACTCCTCCACAGTCACCCTAACGGTTGAATAACAAGGAGACGGAAGAAGATGCGTAACTCAATTTGCGGCAGTTTGGTTCTTACTGGCGCTTACTTGCTGGTCAGTGCAGGCGCTTGGGCGCAACAGGTTCCCAGCGCCCAAAAACAGTCGCCGGCTTCCGTCGATCTTGCCGCGACCTTCAGCGCGGAGGGGGCGAAGCTAGCGACTGCAAGCGGTGGCACTTTCTGGCTCAAAGGTGGCGGGGTGGACGCTGCCGTGACGCTGTGGAAGGGTTTCGGCGTGGCCGCCGGACTGAACGGCGAACATGCCGCAAACGCCGGGACAGGCGTCGATGTGAATGAGGTCGAAGTTGCAGCCGGACCGCGCTACACGTATTCGGCGTGGAGCGCGCGTTCCGGCGCTTCGGATAGCCGCCGCCTGCAACTCTTCGGCCAGGGGCTGGTTGGCATGGTTCACGGCTTCAATGGCATCTATCCAAACGCTTTCGGAGCTGCTTCCAGCGCGAATTCCTTGGCGCTCGATGCTGGCGGAGGAGTGAATATTCTCTTCTCGGAGAGATTCGGCGTGCGCCTTCTTGAAGCCGACTACGTAAGAACCGCACTGCCCAACAATGGCTCCAATGTCCAAAACGATCTGCGCGTGTCCTTCGGTGTCACTTACCGCTTAGGCAGACGCTGAAGTAGATTGCCGAAGGGTTAGAGCGCTGGCTCCTCAAGAGTTCTCGCCCGCGTAGAAGAAGCCTCTTTGGTTTGCGCTTCGCCAATCGGCATGAGCGGCCAATCGCATCAAGTCCCCCGCGCCGCCGGCAGGGGATTGGCGCAAGTCTGCGCCGCTCTCCAACAATCTCTCCAACAATCTCTCCTAACCGGCCCCAGAAAACTGGTGTCTAATGCATTGCATGGGCAAGAACGACCACGAGGCGATCCGGGCGGTTCTCGCGGGGGAAAAGGATGCCTATGGGGCATTGGTTGTGCGCCATAGCCAGAGCCTTTTCCGGGTCGCTTTTCGTATTACCGGCAACGAATCCGACGCGGAAGACGTCGTGCAAGAGGCGTTCCTGCGCGGGTATCGCAAGTTGGATAGCTTTGAGTCCCGCTCGAACTTCGGGACGTGGATCTACCGGATTGCCGTGCGATGCGCTTTGGACAGGATCGGCGGTCGCCGATTGGACGATTTCAGCCGCGTGGCTGACGAGACCGATCCGGAGCAGGAACAGGTGCAGGTGGCGGATGAGGCCGCCGGTCCCGACCGCTTGTTGCTGAGTGGCGAGATCGGCGCCATGCAGGAAGCTGCACTGCGCAGCCTGACTCCCACCGAGCGAACAGCCTTCATGCTGCGGCATATGGAGGATTGCACCGGCGAAGAGATCGGCGAAGTGCTGGGAATCCCGCCGAACGCGGCAAAACAAGCGGTCTTTCGCGCGGTCAAGAAGCTACGGAGCCGGTTGGCTCCACTGAGGGTGATGCGATGACGCACTTGAGTGAAGAAGAACTGATTGAGCAGTATTACAGCAAGGGGGCCGATGGCTTAGGGGAACACCTGAAGGATTGTGCCGAGTGCGCCGAGGCCTATGCCGGCCTTCAGAGCGACTTGGACGAAATTGAGTTTGCGCCGCTGCCCGAGCGCGAAGGCGATTACGGTGAGAAGATTTGGCAATCGATAGCTTCCTCGCTGCCTACGTACGAGGCCAGAAGGCGAAGCTGGCTGGGTGCTGGTCTCTGGAGAACTCTGAGTTATGCCGCCGCCTGCGCCGTGCTGGTTATAGGTGTCTTCAACGCGGGCCGGCTTTGGGAACACAAGCAACAGGGAAGCACGACTGCGAGCATTCCGCCAAAGACACAGGCGCCCGTGGCTGCGCCGCCTCCCCAGCGGATTGTGGTTGTCGTTCTGAGCGACCATCTGGACCGCTCGGAACGGTTCCTTGTCGAGTTGAAGCACGCCGATGCCGATAGCGAGGAGATGGTTTCTCCCCTGCGGGACGAGGCGCGGAGTCTTCAGGCGGCGAATCGCATCTGCCGCGAGGATGCGAAGAAGAACGACGACCCTGCGCTGACCAAAGCGCTTGATCGCCTTGATGGTGTGCTAGCCGAACTGGCCAATCAGCCGGGCGGGCTCAACGCCGCGGCTCTTGCCCGGCTCCAGGACGAAATGAAGTCGGACAGTTTGCTCTTTGAAGTGCGAGTCTTGCGCTCCAGAATTCCAGATCGACAACGGACCGCGAGCAATCGGTCGGAGGGAGATGCCATATGAAAAACCAAACCGCGATTCTTTCAGTTTTCGTAGGCGTATTACTGTGCTTGCCCATCGGCGGCCAGGCCCAGTTTACCGCGGAGCGGAGTTCCGGCAGCGGCTTCTTGACAGATGGGATTGGGGTCGACCCATCCGGCGGCAGCCCGCCGGATAGCGGTCAAACCGAGCTCTCGCTGCTCTACGCGAAGGGAACGCGCGCCGTCAACGAAGGCCGCTGGGCAGACGCTGAAGCGATCTTCGCAAAGGTTGCCAGTCAATCCGGCGCGCGCGCCGATGGAGCCCTATATTGGAAGGCATATGCCGAGAACAAGATGGGGCAGGCAAAGCCCGCGCTCGACACCTGCTTCGTGCTGGACCGTAACTTTCCCAGAAGCAGTTGGGTCCATGAGTGCGGCGCTCTGGAAATCGAGATTCATGCCAGAAATGGGAATCTGGCTGAACCCAAAGCAGGGGATGACGACGACCTGAAGCTGTTGGCGCTCAATTCGCTGCTGCGCCTGGATGAACCGCGCGCAATGGCGGAGATACAAGAGATTCTGAACGGCAATTCAAGCGAAAGGCTCAAGAAGGAGGCATTTTTTATCCTCGGGCAGCACTATTCGGACGCGACCTATGCGCAGATTGTCAGAATCAGCTATGTCGAGGGAGATGTGCGCATTGCACGGGGCAAGCAAAACGAGCGGATGACGGGCGCAAACTGGGAAAAGGCAGTTGCCGATCTCCCCCTGGAAACAGGCTTCAGCCTAGCGACAGGCGCCGGCCGAGCGGAGATTGAGTTTGAAGACGCCTCGACTCTCTACCTCGGGGAGAATTCGGTACTCACGTTCAACGACCTGCACACCACAGGCGGCGTTCCTTACACCGAGCTGGCGCTTCTTGCCGGCACCGTTTCGGCCCATATCATTCCGTATCCGCAAGGCCAATCGTTTCTTTTGAGAACTCAAACCGATGACCGCTACTTGACCGCAAATCCCGGCAGTGCCTGCCTCCGGGTGAGCAGCTTTTACGACGCGACTGCGGTCACGCCGATTGACGGCTGGAGCCTCCGCGCGTCCGGAGAGACAATTGCCAATGGCCAAACCGTGTTCCTCCGCGAGGGCCGGCGCATCGATCCAGGGGCTGCCAAGGGGCCAGGTGGATTTGCCGAATGGGACAAGTGGGTCGCAGGACGAGTTGCCGAGCGATCGGTGGCGATCAAAGGAATGATGGCGGCATCCGGACTGACTGAGCCGATTCCCGGTCTTGCCGAGATGAAGGGACGCGGGACGTTCTTCGACTGCGCGCCGTATGGAACCTGCTGGGAGCCTTCATCCGATGCCGAAGGGCCGCAAGCGGGCGGCACGGTTGACGAATCCAAGCCCTCTGCAGTTGGAGCTGCCGCGCCACTCGCCAAGACAAGGCAAGCTGGCTCTGGCGCACGCACTCCAGACACTGAAGCAGACATGGAACCCTTCTTCCCATGCCTTCCCGCATCCGTTCGTTACCCGTTAGAGACGGATCCAATTAGCGGCAAGAAGAGGCCGGTTGATTTCAGGCTCGACTCGTACGGGGCTCCATATGCTTGGGCGGTGTGTCACTCCGGTAGCTGGATTCACCCGAGGAACCATTATGTCTGGGTTGTAGGTCACAAGAGGCACCACATCGAGCCGGTCCGCTGGGTCAAGAGCGGGCATACCGTGGCCTTTGTCCCCATCCATCCCTACGACGTAAAAGGACGGCCGCCCATCAACAGGAAAGATGTGGCGTTTGCGGTAAGCAACAAGTACGGCATGTCGATCGAGCCGGTCAAGCTCGATGCCAGCCGCCCGATCGTTTTTCTGGAAATGCCCCCCAAGGAGTTTCGCAATGCAAATTTGCCCCCGCTTTCACGCGCGGAAGATCCTCATGTTGAGGTCCACCAGATCAAGGATGCATCCGGGAGCAATGGTGCTGCTGCCAAGGCGGCAGGCCTCCCGCTTCGCTTCGATCACAGGTCTCAAAGCTTCTTGATGGCCAGACAGGCAACACAGGGAAGCGCAGGCAAGACTGTCTATGCGCCGGTCGCCAACCGAAGTGGAAATCTTCAGTCCAGGACCAGCACCTATAGCGGAGGCGGCGGCTACAACGGGGGCGGTTCGCGCGGTGGTGGAGGTGGCAGCTACAGTGGCGGCGGTTCACGCGGTGGCGGCGGCGGAGGAGGGAATTCTGCCGGGGGCGGTTCGCACAGCGGCGGGGGTGGCGGAGGAGGGAATTCTGCCGGGGGCGGTTCGCACAGCGGCGGGGGTGGCGGCGGTGGGGGGAGTTCCAGTTCTGGCACTTCCAGTGCGGGCGCCTCCTCTACAGCCAGCTCCAGCGCCGGCAGCAGTGGTTCCCATCGCTGAGACTTGTCTGACCCAAATCAAAAGGGCCACTCCGCGATTGCGAAGTGGCCCTTTTCTCGATGATTGAATCCACTGCTACCCGGATGGCTTGCCTGCGATGCTACTTGGCGGCGACCAGTGGCTGAGTCGTCAGAGTGCCGTCGGCATAGCCCTTGGCGATCTCGGTGATCGCGATGGGGCTGTAGTCGCCGGCGTGGCCAGCCTGGCCAAACTGCGTCATGCGCTGAGAAACTACCTTCTGCATGGCCTCGCGGGCGGGCTTCATGTAGTCGCGCGGATCGAACTTCTCCGGCTGGGTCCACAGCACCTTGCGAATGGCGCCGGTAATGGCCAGGCGGTTGTCGGTGTCCACATTGATCTTGCGCACGCCGTTGCGAATGCCGAGTTGAATTTCTTCGACCGGCACGCCCCATGTCTCTTTGAGCTGACCGCCGTACTGGTTCACAACGTCCTGCAAGTCCTTTGGAACCGAAGAGCTGCCGTGCATCACCAGATGCGTATTGGGCAGGCGCTTGTGGATCGCAATCAGCACGTCCATCTTGAGCACAGAGCCGTCTGGCTTCTTGGTGAACTTATAAGCGCCGTGGCTGGTGCCGATGGCAATGGCCAGCGCATCGACGCCGGTCAGCTCGGCAAATTCGACCGCCTGGTCGGGATCGGTGATGTGATCCAGCCCGCTTCCGCCGGCGCCGTGGCCGTCTTCAACTCCGCCCAGCACGCCGATCTCGCCCTCGACCGTGACGCCGCGTTCGTGCGCGTAATCGACCACCTTGCGCGTCACTTCGACATTCTCTTCGAAGCTCGCCGGAGTCTTGCCGTCGGCCTTGAGCGAGCCGTCCATCATCACCGAGGTGTAACCCAGCTCAATGGCGCTTTTACAGGTCTCAAAGCTGTTGCCGTGATCCTGGTGCATGGCGATGGGAATCTCGGGATAGAGTTCGCTGGCAGCCAGGATCAGGTGGAAGAGATACTTGTCCTGCGCAAACTGGCGCGCGCCGCGGCTAGCCTGGATGATCACCGGCGAATTGGTTTCCTTCGCCGCGCCCATGATGGCTTGAATCTGTTCCATATCGTTGACGTTGAATGCGCCGACGCCGTAACCGCCCTTGGCGGCCTCGTCGAGGAGTTGCCGCATGGAGACTAGAGGCATAGAGGTTCTCCTTTTGGGGTTTGGTCCGGCCGCCTTTGCGCTCGGGCCCTTGCGGACGGGAAATCGGTCTGTCCGGCGGCAGGAACTTCAATCGTCCTTATGGTAGCAGAGATGCGCAAGCGAAATGTGTGCGTCCGAGCACACACTTGGGTCGCAGGGGCCGCGGCGCAACCGGGTTATTGCGGCCATTTGGCCGGCAACTGTGGAACAAAGGACGCGCCCTTGCCGATTCCATCGCTCTGCAACCAAGCCGGAATTGCCTTCCCCTTCGCGTTGGAAGCTGTTCTGTTGGAGGCGCGGCCCGAAAACTCAGGCGCGTGTTCGAAGGTGTTCATTTAATCTGAGGGGACCATGAAAGATTCGGCTGTACTGCTCATCGATTGCCCGGACCGAAAAGGTCTGGTGGCTCGTGTATCCACGCTGCTCTACGAGCGGGGGGCAAACATTCTGCACGCCGACCAGCACCAGGATCACGATCTGGGCCTCTTCTTCATGCGCGTCGAGTGGGGTCTTGCAGACAGCAGCCCTACTGCGCCGGCATTCGACCTGGAAGGGTTCAAGGCCGCCTTTGCCCCGCTGGCCGCGGAGCTGGGGATGCGCTGGAAGCTGAGCTCCAGCGAGCGGCTGCCCAGGGTGGCGCTCTTCTGCTCTCAATACCTCCACTGCATGGCCGACCTGCTGCATCGCTGGCGCACCGGCGAACTGCTTTGCGAGATCCCCTTGATCGTTTCCAATCACCGGGATGTCGAGCGGCTGGCGGCGTTCTACGATATTCCCTTCGAGTTTGTGCCGGTTACGGCGGTCGTCCGCCCCGAAGCCGAGGCGCGACAACTCGAACTGCTCGAATCGAACGAGATCGAACTGGTGGTGTTGGCGCGCTATATGCAGGTTCTTTCGCCCGGCTTTGTCAGCCGCTACCCGGCTGCAATTATCAACGTTCACCACTCGTTCCTGCCCGCTTTCACTGGGGCCAAGCCCTATCATGCGGCGCACGCGCGCGGGGTCAAGCTCATTGGAGCCACCAGCCACTATGTGACGGATTTATTGGACGATGGGCCAATCATCGAGCAAGATGTGGCGCGCATTTCGCACCGTGACCAGGTGGAGGATCTGGTCGCGCGGGGACGCGATCTGGAACGTGTCGTTCTCTCCCGCGCAGTGCGCTGGCATCTTGACCGGCGGATTCTCTGTTACGGGAACAAGACTGTCGTATTCGATTGATGGCGACTCCAGAGTCCTCCACCGGCGATGCCGACTCACGGGCCAAGAATTTGGGTGGCCCAGTAGCGGCAACCCTCTCGCAGCCTCTCGCTAAAAATGGCGCTTGAGCTTGAGGATTTGCGATTCAAATCCATACCAGAGCGCGGTAGCCGCCACGGTGGAGACGCCCAGGCGATAGGCGACCACGCCCAGGTTGCCGACGATTCCGTAGCGGTCCATGCGCAGGTCAAGCGAACCCAAGTAAATAAACACCGAAATATGGATCATGTATAGCCCATAGCTGATGCGGCCATAGAAGGGAAGCGGCCCGCGCCGAAGTGCTGCGCTGAGCGGGTTGCGCGCGCCGGTCGAAGCGATCGAAGCCAGCAGCGCGCCGGTGAAGCCGACCGCCAGCGCCGAATCCAGAAACCTGGTGCCTCCAGCCACGGTTGCCGCCGCTGCAATGCCCACCGTAAAGCTGCTAAAGCCAAGCCAGAGCCAAACCCGGCGGCTCAGCGAAAGCGTATAGAGTCCCAGCGCCAGCAGGCTGCCCAGGGCAATGCCGTCCAGGTGAATCAGCGTGTGCGTGGGTGTGAGCCATGGGTGGTGGTCAAACAGCGGAGAGCCCACAAATGCCGCAACCAGGACGGCGGCCAGCATCCAGGGGTGACGCAGAAAGCGCACCAGCGGAGCCCACAGGAAGTAGTACTGTTCCTCGATGGCCAGCGACCAGGTCTGCCCGATAGCCGGAGGCATTGTTATATGAAAGAGGTTCTGCACAAAAAAGATGTAGGCCAGCCAAGGCGCTTCTTTGACCGCTTGCAGCACCGGAGGGCCGACGAACCAATCGGAATTCAGGTAGACCACCACCAGCAACAGCACATAGACCGGCCATATGCGCAGCGCCCTGCGCCCATAGAAGTTGCGGAAATAATGAGGCTTGTCGCGAGCTTCAAGCAGAATGGATGTAATCAGGAAGCCGGAGAGAGCAAAAAAGAGATTGACTCCCACCCAGCCCCACAGCGCCGCGTAATGAAGCCAGGTGCCTTCAAAGCGCGGATGGCAGTGGTACGCTACCACCGCCAGAACCGCAAGACCGCGCAGCCCCTGGAGTTCGGGGATATAAGACGGCAACCAGGTTGGGCGTTGAAGCATCGTTTTAGGGCACCGAGATGTCGCGCGGGCCGTTTTCCATGGCGTCTTGAGCGAAGCGTTCCAAATACCATCCGGCAAGCCAGAGGATCACGCCGGGAATGAGCATTGGAATCATCATGATGAATATTGCGAAGCCGGAAACAGGCCTGTCATGACGGAAAATCGAGGAGATCGCGTCCACACATACTGAAATCACGGCTAAGCCCAAGGGGTCGAGAATGGTCCATCGGCCCTCGCGTTTCAACCTTTTGGCCCAACCTGTGGCGCGCATCGTCCCTCCGTCTGAGCAAGTGCCATCGATTCGCCGCGCGCCCAGCCCCCGATTTTGGGACCCGGGATCGAACAATGATTCTCACCCCGCCGCCAGTTGTTTGGCCCTCTCCGTCGCCCGCATCACCGCCTTGATCAAAGTGACGCGCAGGCCGCCCTCCTCCAGCTCCAGAATGCCGTCGATGGTGCAGCCTGCTGGCGTTGTTACAGCATCCTTGAGCATTGCCGGATGATATCCGGTCTCGAGCACCATCTTGGCGGCGCCGAAGGCGGTTTGTGCGGCCAACTGCGTGGCGATGTCGCGGGGCAGGCCCACCTTGACGCCGGCCTCGGCCAGGGCCTCGATGATGATGTAGATGTACGCCGGCCCGGAGCCGGAAAGGCCAGTGACCGCGTTCATGTGCTTCTCGTCCACCGTTACGGTGCGGCCGACGGTCTCAAAGATGCGCTCGGCCAGCTCCATTTGAGCCGCAGAGACAAAGCGTCCTCTGCACAATGCGGCAGCGCCCGCTCCCAGCGCAGAGGGCGTGTTGGGCATGGCGCGGATAACCGCAATCTCCAACCCCGCCGCATCCTCGATTGCGCGGGTAGTCACCGAGGCGGCCACCGAGATCAGCGTCTTCTCCTTGGTCAGCGCGGGGCGTATCTCCTCAATCAAAGCCGGCACCTGGAACGGTTTCACGCCCAGCAGAATCAGGTCAGCCTGGCTTGCCGCGGCCAGATTGTTGGTGCTCACGTCAACGCCCCACTGGGTGCTGAGCGCCAGCGCCCGCTCGGCGTGTGCCACAGTCGCGTGAATCTGGTCGGGATCGAAAAGGTTCTGCTTCAGAAAAGCTTGCAGCAAAATGCCGCCCATTTTGCCCGAGCCCAGAACGGCTACGCGGACATGGGGCAACTGCGCGGGTACTTCGGTGGCCTCAACGGCTATCTCCGCCATGGTTTTCCTTGTCTCAAAAGAGTGTGGTTTACAACCTCATAGAATACGCGCTCCAGCGCACAAATGCCGCCAGTAGCCGCATTCGTGCGCGGAACCGGCGCTCTGGCGCACTTTCAAGGCATCCAGGGGCCACCGGCAAAGCGTGTGGCCCCCGGTCGCTTACTACATGGCAAGCCCTTCGCCCGCAAGAGAAGTCTTCAGCGCGTCGTCCAGCAGTTTTGTGCGATCCGCGTCCGGCCAGGTGGTGTTCCATAGGATGTTGCCGCCGTTGATCGTCAGGGTCTTTTGGCGCGTGGCTACTGCGCTGAAAGACGTAGTGGCCCAGGCGCGATACTCCATCTCGAAAAGCCCGTCGTTTTCACCGCCCGGCAGCGGGTTGCGCAGTGAGGCGATGAGCGTCCCGCTATGAACGATGGCCCTGGCCAGCGCATCCCCGGTCAATCGATCCATATTAAACGCGCAATTGAACAATACTCCGTCCGGCGAGTCGTGCGCGCCTTTCGAACCTTCCAGCTTGGGCACTTCGTTCGCCGTCTTGAATCCGATGACTACGCCGTTGCTATCGCCTGGCTTGCCGAACGCGGCGGCGGCTCTTTCGATCTGATCTCCGGCCGGGTTGCCGGCCCCAAAGGCGCTGGCTGCGGTATGCGAGGCAGTGAGAGCATCCATGGCGTTCGGGGTAGCGTCCGAGGCGGTGTCTCCCTTGGTCGCCGCGACGGCCTTTGAGTAATCGATCGGTTGGGCGGTCACATCCGAGACCGATTGCAGCACCAGCCTCGCGCTGTATGCGCTCAGATTTCCAAACCCGCTCCAGCCAGCGATCTTGGCGGTGCTGTCGCGATGCACGCCAGCCTTTGCCACGCCGTCGAGGCGGCCAACAAGGGTTGCGCTGACCTTGTTTTTGAAGCACCCCAAGCACATCGCATCGTCCTTGGCGGGCGCCGCCAGCAGCGAATCGAACTGCTTGAAGTCTTTGCTCTTGTCCAGTTGCACTGGCGCGCGTTCGGCACTGTCGACGGTTCCGGCAAAGTTTCGCGCCGGTTGCAGTTCCACCAGCGCAACCGGGCCCGCCTTGCCTTTGGTGCCTTCCGGATAAGCGAGCCAGATTCCATTCACATGCTGGCCGCAAGCAGGGCCCTCGATCGCGAAGCGGTCAAAACTGGCTGCGACCGTGCCCTTGATGCGAACGATCTTTCCATTGAACGATTCGGGGTTTTGCAGAATATCGCATACAGTCGCATCCACCGCCTGCGCATGCAGGCAGCAGGAAAATGTCAAGACAAAAACGAAGGCAAGAAGTTTCTTCATCACAGCCACTCTCTCGTCGATTGAATCGCCCGCGCAGCCATCCGAATTCAGCTGGTATGCCGCTAGGCTTTCAAGGCAACTGTAAAGGTTATCATGTCGGGCGAGCCGCAAAAAAGCGAGGGCGCAGAGACCTCCGCGCCCTCATGTCGTTCAAGCGGTTCATCCCTAGAAACGCACTGACAAGGTGCCGGCGATGGTGCGTGGCGATCCCACCTGGAGCGTGTTGTTGTTGACCGACAGCGGATCGCTGCCACTGAAGCCGTTGGTGCCGATGGAAGCGTAGTACTGGTTATTCATCAGGTTATAGACGTTGAACTGAGCCTTCAGTTCCTTGAAGGCGCCCAGTTCTTCGCGTTTGAAACCGGCGCCGAATTCGGCCAGAAAACGACCATCGACGCTGCCATCGTTGGTGTAGGTGAAATAGCGCGTGGAAAGGTAATCGGCGCCGAGATTGGCGAAGACTCCGGACTTGTGCCAGTCCAGCGACGTTTTGTAAAGGCCCTCAGGCGTGTCCACCATGATCTTTCCCTTGATGGACATGCAGTTTCCGGCGGCATCGGTGTAAAGGCAGGTTCCATCGGCCTTTACCACGTTATCGTCAAAAGTGGATTTGTTCCAGGTAGCGCCGTTATAAAGCGTCACCTGGGTTCCAAGCCGTAGCGTGACAGCGCCGTCGATGCCATTCGTAGTTACCCCGCCCACATTGTTGAGGAGCGAAGGATTGCCCTGAATGCCCTTGCCATTCGCAAATGCCAAAAGGCGATTGCTGAAGTTCACATGGAAGTAGCTGGCCTGCGCCGATGCCACTTTCAAGGAAGACCTGAAGCCAACCTCTTCGGTCCACGATGTTTCCGGATTGAGCGTCGAATTCAAAGTGTTGAATGCCACCTGTGTGGTGCCCCAGGGCGAGTTGCCAAATCCGTAGCCCCCAGGCTGGTAAGAGCGGACGTTGTAAGCCGCATCCCCAAAGATTTCGTTGTTCTTGTCGAGTTTCACATTGACGCCGAACTGGGGCAGGAAGGGCTTGCCCGACGTGAGTTTTCCCTGGGCATACTGGCCCGGAACAAAGACGGGGCTGGACTGGAAGGTCTTGGAAAGTTCGCCATCGGTCGTGGTTTCCTCGGTCTTGAAGCCGGCGGAGAGCGCAACCTTCTCGTTCAATTTGAATACGTCCTGCAGATGAATGTCGTAGACCATCGAGTTGAAGACATACTCCCACTGCGTGTAGAAGGGATTGGACGGGAAGTCGTAGAGCGAGTGAAGCGGGCTAGTTGCGCTGGTGGCGTAGAAACGCCGCGCGAGATTCCATTTCTCGCCTTCAAACCACAATCCGCCCTCAATCTTGTTGCGGCCGTCCTCATAGGCCAGCGAGGTCAGAAAGCCGGCGCGGTTGATGCCGTACTCCGAGGTACGCAGCGAAATGGGCGAAATGATGGTCGCCGTACTGGGGGCGTAGACATTCTGGTAGGTGGGCAGGTAGGGGGTAAACCACAGGCCGCGCCCGTCGTTGTGATGTCCGTAGCCGGTCAGCTTGAATGTCAGGTGCGAGGTCAGCGCCTGCTTGTAGCTGACGCCGCCGATGGTGTCCTTGCGCAGGCCGGAACCGCCATAGTAGCCGGCGTCGCAGGGGTCGTCGGTGGCCAGATTCAGAGTGTTGACGGGCGCTGGATAGGTTCCCACTCCGTCGCAAGCCCAGGCAGCCTGTATCGACTGCGCCCAGTTTCCAAAGTTGTCCCAGTTATAGCCCAGCTTCTGGACCCAGACCTTGTTGTCATCCTGGTAATCCACCTCGCGACGGTCCGAGACGTCGGCAAACGCAGAGAGCACGCCGCCGCTGCCGATATAGCGGACGACCTTGCCGTTGAGCTGCCAGTAGTTCTGGCCGATGTCCCCGTGGCCTCTCCACTTATCGGTCAGCTGGTAAGCGCCAGTGAGATAGAACTTGGTGTGGTTGGGCAGCAGCCCGCTCTCGAAGCGGGCAAAGGTGCGATAGGCATTGAAGCTGCCGAAGGTCTGGTTCACAACCACGGCGCGCGTATCCGACGGGTCGGCGGAATAGAACTGGAGGGTTCCGCCCAGG
>Ga0302320_10009135_pt1 | contig 21367 bp, 17 predicted proteins | sample Bog_T0_3_FD_202130 | JGI IMG/M metagenome (GOLD analysis project Ga0302320, IMG submission 202130) | Peat permafrost microbial communities from Stordalen Mire near Abisko, Sweden - Bog_T0_3 | ecosystem: Environmental > Terrestrial > Soil > Wetlands > Peat | place: Sweden: Abisko, Stordalen Mire...
GAAATCCGCGAGGGTCTCAATGAGAAACGCCGTCTGGAAAATCTCCACGATGCCCAGCAGATCCGCGACCAGGCCCAGTCGATGTTCGACCTCGGACTCCTGGAACTCCGTTCCAAGGCCAAGATCGACATCCTCTACTGGCAGATCGCTGCGGAAATCGTGAAGCTCCACAAGGGAGAAAAACAGATTCCTGAAGAAGTGAGGGAACTGGAGATTTCCCTGGCCGATCAACTCCTCTGCAACTTCTCCGTCTTTCAATCATTGCTAGATCATTGGGCGCTTGGCCAGCTCTTCCCTGTGATGCCGATTCATCGGCTCGACGAACCCCCCGACCGAAGTGGCACGCTCGTGGATATCACCTGCGATTCGGACGGCAAGATGGCCAAGTTCATTGATTTCCAGGATGTGAAGGAGACGCTGCCCGTTCATCGCGTGAAACCGGGCGAGCCCTATTATCTGGGGATTTTCCTTTCCGGTGCCTATCAGGACATCATGGGGGATCTTCACAATCTTTTTGGTCGGGTTAACGAAATGCATGTCTTCCTCGATGAGGATGAAGAGGCAGGCTATTACATTGAGGAAATTCTGCCGGGTAATACCGTCGATCAGGTGCTGAGCCTGACCCAATGGGATACCAAGGAGTTGGCCCGCCGGATTAAGATGCAGGCGGACGCCGCACTCAAAAGCGACAAGCTAAAGCCTAATGAGGCGATGCGTCTCGTGGATGAGTACGAAAAAATGTTCCAATCCTACACCTATTTGAATTTTACAAACCGTCGCCCCAATGGAAAGGCTGAAGGCTGAGCCAAATGATGCCCTTGATCGCCCAACCCTCCGAATTACACTTACAAAACCTCAAAAACCTTCTCCAACTACACCAAACTTGACTCTATGAAACTCACCAAGCTCCTCAGCTTCACGCTCCTGAGTGCTTCGGCCTCCCTTCTGCCCCTTGGATCAGCTTCGGCGCAGAATCTCTTCGTCGGAAACGCGGGGAATAACACGGTGGGATCATACGCCGCCGCCACGGGTGCCACGGTCAATTCCTATCTGGTCTCAGGATTGAACTACCCCATAGGCCTCGCCCTCTCGGGAAACAATCTCTTCATCTCAGACAACAACAACGGTGTCGTTGGCGAATACAACGCCACCACGGGAGCTGCGATCAATAGCTCGCTTGTTACGGCGGTATCTCCCTATGGGCTCGCTCTCTCGGGAAACAATCTCTTTGTCGCAAACAATGCTGGAGGGCCTGGCAGTGGCATGGTTGGCGAATACGATGCGACCACGGGAGCAGCGATCAACAGCTCTCTTGTCTCAGGGTTGAATTTCCCCATTGCGCTCGCCCTCTCGGGAAACAACCTCTTCGTCACAGATCCCAACATCGGCGTCATAGGCGAATACGATGCCACCACAGGTGCCGCGATCAATAGCTCGCTCATTACAGGGTTGGGTAGCCCCATAGGCCTCGCCCTCTCGGGAAATGTTCTCTTCGTTGCAGACAATGGTTACAACACGGTTAGCGAATACGATGCGACCACGGGTGCCGCGATCAGTACGAATTTTATCACAGGGTTTCCTAATGTTTCAGGTCTCGCTCTCTCAGGAAATGATCTCTTTGTCTCAGACGCTAACGGCACCATTGGGCAGTACGATGCGACTACGGGAGCCGCGATCAATAGCAATCTTGTCACGGGCTTGAATGCCCCCGTGAGCATTGCCGTCAGTTCCGTCCCCGAGCCCTCCACCTACGCCCTGCTCGGCCTCGGCACACTGGCTCTTCTGATCGCCGCCCGCCGCCGGATGGCTTAATTTAGAAGAAATCTCTCAATCTCTCACCAGAAGCCCCGACCTTCCTCCTTCATGCAAGGGGATGGCGGGGCTTTTATATTGGGAGAGGCAGGGGAATTGCTCACGCGGGGCTTGCAGAGGACGCGGAGAGGAGATGAAGGGAGGTAGATGGAGAAGAAACTTGAACCAAGCCGTTGGGAAGCGGCGCGGAAGACTGCAACGAAGTTGCAGCCCGTCAGGGCGGCACCGCTTGCCGGGAATACATGGCCATGGGAATGGCCTGGATAGACTACCGAAGGTAGCCCCGACAAGGGGCGAGCCGACAAGGAGCGAGCGAGTCAATCAAGTGCCGTCAAAGCTCAGACCTGAAACTTGAGTCAGAGGAAAGAGTGAGAAATTCTTCGGGTTCGGTTTTTCAGTCTTCATTCTTCTGGTTTTAGCTTTTTCGCTCAGAGGTCGGCTGGAACTCTTCGCCTTTTCATCCTTCATAATTCATCCTTTAGGTTCTCTCCGTCATGCCTGCGAAAAAATTAAAAAACTCCACGCCGCCGCTAGTCGGAGTCGTCATGGGGAGGGACTGTTGGACTGTTGGGAAAGAGAGTATGGTGGAAAAGCTAAATATCTGAACTCAGAAGGAAAAAAGGAACTTACGAACTCGGGAGTTTCTCGTTTAGGTGGTGGCTTTTTCGAACCGATCCGCCAACGCATTGACGACCTTGCGAACCCTCTTGGAGGGTTTTGTGCGGAGCGACTTTTTTTGGGCCGTCTTGACTGATTCGATTTTCTTGAGCTCGGATTGAATTTTCCGGCGCTCTTCCAGGGCGGCTTCCGCGCCTTCGACAAGCGCACGGCGGATACTGTGCGCTTCCGGGAGGAGTTCGGTGAGAAAGACGGCGCTAAAAACGACGCCGTAGGACAACCCGTAAAAGGAATTGTAGAGACCATTGCCGATGGACCTCATGGCGGTTTTTGCGGTTCGGCGTGCGGACTCGGGCGCGTTGGAAGTGGCTTTATCAAAACTCTCGGCAGCGGCTTCCATTGAATCGGCGAGCATTGAGAGCGGCTTGGAATTGATCGTGTTAGCTTTGCTGGTCATCGGATGTTGGTTTTGAGTGTAAAAATCTGCTTGGAATTGATCTAATCCTCTTTGCGGAGTATTCCGTAAGTCTGCATGTCGAAGGCACGATCCAGCGACCAGAGCCGGACGATTTCCTGGAGGTTGATCTGGCCTGGCACTTGCTCAAAGGGCGGCAACTCTCGATCCCAGCGTGACGGCATAAAATGACCATTAACCCGCTCAAATTCAGCTTCCAGGCGGGAGGCAATCTCAGAGATCAGAGCAGGAGATGTCAGATTTTCCAGTAAGGGCAGCACCTTCAGATGTTCGTCGAAATCGGAAGGCTTCGCCGCCCCGATGCTGAGCGTATGCAATTCGGGGTGGAGTAGGCAGAAGAGGTCGTTGAAGAGCATCGGCGAAAGCGGCGCGGTGAGTCCTGCGAGTTTCTCCGAGGGTTGATGCAGGCAGCCTCCATTCTCAGTCGGACTGATGATGAAGACCCCCATGTCCTGCCTGGCAGCCGCCTCGACCGCACTCCAGTTGGTCTGATTCATGTAGTACCAGTTGAGGTTCACATAATCGAAGACATCGCTCTCAATAATCTCCTCAATCAGATCGCAGGAGGCATGGGTCGAGAATCCCAGGAAGGTCGCCCGCCCCTCATGCACGATCTGTCGCGCGGCTTCCAGAGCCCCGCCAGGACGGATGGTCTCCTCCCAAAGCTCGCGATTATTGATCCCGTGGATCGAGAGGAGATCAACGGAGTCGAGTTGCAGATTCCTCATCGAAAGATCAAACGACGCTCGAAACTCTTCCGAGGAGGCGGGCGCCACCTTGGTCTGCACGATCATCTCGCTCCGGGGAAGCCTCGGTAGGATGCGCCCTAGTTGAACCTCCGAGGTGCCGTAGCCTCGCGCCGTTTCGATGTGGTTGATGCCGACTTCCAGCGCACGCCGGATGCAGGCTTCCAGATTCGCCTGCCCCTCATCCGTGATTCCGTCGGCCTCCTTGTCCACCCAGCTGTGCTGGTAGCGCATCCCACCGCAGGAGAAGACAGGCATGTCGAGTCCTGTTCTGCCAAAGCGACGGGTGATCATGTTCAAGAAGGGGTTGTTCTTGGGGACTATTGAAGAAGTTCAAAGACCGAGACCGATTCAATCTCCGCTGTTTGCGGAAACATATCAAGCGGGGTCACCTTCACGAGACGGTAGGAGCCGGCGAGGCGCTTCGCATCGCGGGAAAGAGTCCCCGGATCGCAGGAGACATAGACGATCCGTGCTGGAGGATTCTCCAGAATTGCCTCGGTCACGATCTCAGCCAGACCCTCGGCGGGAGGATCGAGGAGCAACACGACTCCCTCAGGGGCAGCAGCAGCCAGGGCGGAAGGAAGAAGGTCCTCCACATTCCCCGCATGATATTCTTCGTTTACGGCAGATTGCCTGGAGGCCATCGCAATCGAGGCAATAGAACGCTCAATGCCGATCACCTTGATGAAGAGATTGTGCAGCTCATGGCCAAAAAATCCCGCACCGCAGTAAGCATCAATCAACAAGAGGCCAGGAACCTCGGCAGGCTGCACGGCAGCGCGCACGGTCTCCTTCAGTATCTCCGCCACGGCATTATTCACCTGACGAAAACCACCATAGCGTTTCTTTTCACCGATCAAGGAATCGCCGTTTTGGGGGCGCGATTTGATGAGTTCCTTGAGACCGGTATTCACCTCCTCGGAGGCGATCAGGCAGCGATCCACGGGAACGATACGATTGGAACCCTCCGCATAGAATCCGATCACGCCATCCTTGTAATGAACCGAGATCCGATTGCGATAATGATACGGATGGGGAGATGGGAGCATCGTCTCAACGGGAGGAGACTCCAGACCACCCAGTCTGCGGAGAGCCTCACGGAGTTGTTTTTCCTTAAAGGCAATCTGGTGAGTGTAATCGATGTGCTGGTAATTGCATCCACCGCATTTCAGAAAAACTGGACAGGGTGCCTCGACACGATAAGGCGACGGCTCGAGCACTTCGAGTAGCACTGCCTCCATGAAGCGGGCCTTCACCTTGATCAGACGGACCCTCACCGTTTCGCCATCAATCACTCCGGCCACAAAGCAGGCGATGCCATTGACTCGACCGACTCCCTTCCCGCCAAAAGCGAGATCATTAATGGTAAGAGTAACTTCCTGACCCGGACGAAGTGCGGGCGTATTTTCTGAGATGGCCATTTACACAGACTCGACGGTTAGGGCAAAGCTGGGCAAAACAAAAAGGATGAAATCGCACGGAATCTACAAGTTGGGAGTTGGGAGTTGGAAGCTGGAAGCTGGGGAAACCAAGGAAGCCGATGAAGCATACATGCGTCTGGCCATCGAAGAAGCCCGGCTTGGGGTGGGCTTAACTGCACCAAACCCCGCCGTCGGTGCCGTGCTGGTCAAGAACGGACGCCTTCTTGCCAAAGGATATCACCATGCCGCCGGACTCCCTCATGCCGAGATCGAGGCGCTTGCCCAAGTCAGCGTCACCCAAGCTCGCGGTGCGACGCTTTATATCACGCTGGAGCCTTGCTCCTCCCATGGTCGCACTCCCCCCTGCACCGACGCGATCCTTGCCGCAGGGATCAAGCGCGTCGTTTACGGGGCCACTGATCCCGATGCTCGTCATCGTGGAAGGGCTGCGCAACAGCTGCGCCAGGCCGGCATCGAAGTCATCTCTGAGTTTCTTGCCGAGGAATGTGCCGCGCTCAATACCCACTGGAATCACCGCAACGCAACCGGACTCCCCTGGGTGATTGCCAAGGCCGGAATGTCGCTGGATGGCCGTCTCGATTCCCCTCCGCATCGTCGCTGGATCACCTCGGCGGCGAGTCGCAAGGAGGCCATGCGCTTGAGAGCCTCGGTTGAGGCGATTCTGATCGGAGGAGCCACGCTTCGCACCGATGATCCCTCGCTCACGATTCGGGGCATTAAGCTCCCCAAAGGCCATCTGGGCCATCCCCAACCGTGGCGCGTCATCTGGTCACGCTCCGGCGATCTACCGCAAGATGCGCAGCTTTTTACCGACAAGCATCGCGAGAAAACTCTCCTCTTCACGGGCAAGAGTCTCCGTGCCGTTCTTAAGGAACTCGGTAAGAGCGGCATCTCCAGCGTACTGATCGAGGGGGGCGGCACGACCCTCGGCGAGGCCTTTGACAAAAAACTTGTGGATGAAATCCGCTTCTTCATCGCTCCGATTATCCAGGGTGGCCAAGTCCCCGCCGTGGGTGGCCGCGCCCGATCCCTTGGCCAAGGAATCGCGCTCACTGATGTCTCCTATAGCGCTAATGGCTCCGATGTGATGATCTCGGCGAAGATCAAGAATTCTAAATGTCCGCGTCGGCTTTCTCCGCAGCCTCGCGCAAGCGGGTTTCGATCTTGAGTCGTTCCGCTTCCAGATCAGTCGCCTCGGGAGCAATCGTCTCATAAGGATCAATCGTGATGTCGATGCGCGAGAAGGGGAGGGGGATGGTGAAGCTATCCCAGGTTTTGAGCCGAATGGCCCGGTGGTAGCGGGCGTGCAGCATCATGATCGGAATGCCCGATTTCTGAGCAAGGAAGACCGCGCCGGGGCCGAGTCTGTATTTCGGCCCTCTCGGCCCGTCGGGTGTGATGGCGAGATCAACTCCCGAATCCAGGAGGGCGGTCAGTTCGCGCAGGGCTGTGGAGCCCCGTCGGGAACTCGATCCTCGCACCGATCCCATGCCCAGATTGGCCATCACTCCTGCGAGAATATCGCCATCTTTGCTTGGGCTGGTGAGGACGGTCACCCCCTTGCGTGAGGGATTTCGGGCTGGATAGTGACGCAGGAATCCAATGGCGATGGCGGGGATGCGATTGTGCCAGAAAACCAGGATGCGCGGCCCGTCGGGCGGATTGGTCAAAAATCCCGAATTGTCGGTGATGCGCAGGCGGATCGTGCAAAAGATCATCCGGGCCAATCCTGCGGCCAGGGTGGCGAGGAGTTGCTGTTTATTGGGTAAGGGCATACTTACTCGACGGAAGTTTCCTCACGCCAGCGGCAGGCATTGGGAGCCTCAATGCCAAGCTGGTCGAGCACGCGCCAGACAACGGTGTCGGCGAGTTCTTCGAAACTTTTCGGATGGGAATAGAAGGAAGGGGAGGCTGGCATGATGATGGCTCCGGCCTCGGTGAGGGTGACGATATTGCGTGCGTGGATGAGATTCCACGGAGTCTCGCGAGGGGCGAGGATGAGCTTGCGCCGTTCCTTGAGGAAGACATCGGCGGCACGGAGGATCAGATTTTCACTTGTTCCGGCGGCGATGCGCCCGATGGTGCCCATTGAGCAGGGCAGAATCACCATGCCGTCAAAGAGCGCACTGCCGCTGGCAAACGGGGCATTCATCGATTTCTCGCTATGCTCGATCACTCCGCAGGGAAGCTGCAGAGAGCCGATTTCCTCATGAATCACCTGCTTCGCATAGGGGGAGAGGAGAAGATGAAGCTCATGACCTCCCGTCCCCAGATGATCCAGAAGCCTCTGGAGGTAGATCGCTCCACTGGCTCCGGTGCTGGCAAGGACGAGACGCATGAAAGGAAAGGTAAAAGGAAGAAGGGAAAATGCAAAAACTCAGAGGAGATCTGCTGCGGTCAGCGCCGCCCGAAGCCTGTTGGCCCGTTCCAGCAAAAGCTTGTAGATGGCGTGATTTGGTGCATCGGGGGTGCAGCGGGTTGACTCATTCACTGAAGCTAGACGATCGCTGAGCAGATGGAGCGCTTCGGCGGAATGATCGTCGCCCAGGCACCAGGCGGCCTGGATCGCGCCACCGAGAGCCGCGCCTTCGCTGGAGGTCAGGCAGAGAGTGGGCACGCCAAAGACATCCGCGCAGAGCTGCCGCCAGAAGGGACTCAGGCTTCCTCCGCCGGTGAGTCGGATTTCAGTCGCCTCAACTCCAAGCTCCTGAAAGCGCGACAACCCGTAGGCAAGTCCGAGGGTGACTCCCTCCATGGCGGCGCGGGCCAGATGGGGAGCGGTGAGATTTTTGGTTGTGATGCCGTGCAGGACGCCGCTGCCATGCGGGAGATTGGGGGTTCGCTCTCCGGCGAGGTAGGGGAGCAGGAGCAGCCCGTCACTTCCTGCGGGAATGGTGGCCGCTGCGCTGTCGTAGTCCCCGTGGCTCCAGCCTGCGAAAAGCTTGCGGGTCAGCTCCGTCACGAGCGTCACATTCATCGTGCAGGCGAGGGGAAGCCAATGATCGGTGCTGTCGCAGAAGGACGCGATCTCGCCACGCGGATCGACGACGGGAGTGGCGCTGAAGGCATAGAGGGTGCCTGAAGTGCCGAGGCTCGCCGTCATCACGCCCGGTCGGACATTCCCGGTACCGATGGCCCCCATCATGTTGTCACCGCCGCCCGAGCTGATGGTGACTGATGGCGAGAGTTTCCAGGCTGTGGCGAGTTCACTGCGGAGAGATCCAGCCGCTTCCGAAGAGGAACGCAGTGAGGGGAGCTTGGCGGCAAGCCCCGGAGCCACCGCATCGAGCACTGGAAGTGACCATGTGCGGGTGCGGACATCCAGGAGGGCTGTACCGGAGGCGTCGCCATATTCCATGCTCTTCACTCCGGTGAGCCACCAGTTAATGTAATCATGTGGCAGAAGAACGGAGGCGGTTTTCTCCCAATGCTGCGGCTCGTGTTGACGCACCCAGAGGATCTTGGGCGCGGTGTAGCCGGTGAGCATGGCATTGCCGATCAGGGCCACGACGGCGGACTCGCCACCAAGGGCGGCGGTCAGCTCGGCGCACTGCGCGGTAGTCGAGGTGTCGCACCAGAGTTTGGCGGGACGCACCACCTGATCTTGAGCATCAAGCAGGACAAGTCCATGCTGCTGTCCGCTGACGCCGATACCGGCCACTTCAGCGCGACGATCCCCCAGCTTTTCAAGCACCTGCGAAATGGTGGCTTCCACGGCGGCGATCCATGCGGCGGGGTCTTGCTCCATGGCTCCCTCGCCCTGAGCAGCGACAAATCCGTACGCCTGCTGGACGGTTGCGAGAATCTCTCCTGTGAGGAGATCAAGGGCTATGGTCTTGGTACTTTGTGTGCCGCTATCGATGCCGAGGGTAATCATAAGTGTTTTAGAATGACCCCAGATGACCAAAATGCCAAGGCGTGAGAGAGGAGAAATAAGGTGATGTATCCCTGTTTTACTTCTTGCCAAGTGCCGAGGAGTGGGGCAATCTATCCGACCACTTTAGCGCAATTTCCGGCCATTTTCTGACATGAGCATCATCAACACTATTGAAAAAGAACAGTTCAAAACCGACCTCGTAGCCTTTGAGGTTGGAGATACCATCTGCGTTCACACACGCGTTATCGAGGGTGACAAAGAGCGTATTCAGAAATATGCAGGTATCGTCATCGGTAAAAAGGGTGCAGGCATCAATGCCGGCTTCACCGTCCGCCGCGTCAGCTTTGGTGAGGGTGTCGAGCGTGTGTTCCCCGTTCATTCTCCCCGTATCGCCAAGATCGAAATTGAGAAGCGCGGATCGGTGCGTCGTTCCAAGCTGAACTACCTTCGCGACCGCAAGGGCAAGGCTGCCACCACGGTGAAGGAAAAGGCCGTTGAAGTAGCCGCGTAGGCTTTTCCTAGGTTACGAAGGCTTTGCTAAAGCCAAGAAGCCAGCGACTAAGCACGCAGTTCTAAATTTTGTTCGTCTCTTTTAGAGGCGATCCTACGAAAAAGCCCGATGACGAAAAACCGTCTCGGGCTTTTTGCTTCTACCAACAGCCCGACGCTTCTCCATGAGGAGGCGCTCTGGGCGCGAGGGATTCATCCTGTTGCGGGTGTGGATGAAGCCGGAAGAGGCCCCCTGGCTGGTCCAGTGACTGCCGCGGCAGTCATCTTACCTGAAGGATTTGCTCTCCCGGGACTCAATGATTCCAAGAAACTAAGTCACCGGCAACGCGAGAAACTTTATGTCCGGTTAACAGAAGACAAGCGTGTTTTCTATGCAATAGCTCACGCGAGCTCTGAAGAAATCGGACATCTAAATATTCTCAGAGCAACTGCCCTAGCTATGAAGCGTTCTTTGGAAGGACTTCTGGAAAATGGACATCAAATCCATCATGCCCTGATCGATGGTTTGCCTGTCAAGGGATTGCCGGTAGAGCAGACGGCATTGGTCGGAGGGGATGGGCTCAGCCTGAGTATCGCTGCTGCCAGTATTCTGGCCAAAGTGACACGAGATCGAATCATGGAGGATTTGGATCGTGAATTTCCCCACTATGGATTTGCCCGACATCGGGGCTATGCCACAGCCGAACATTTGGATAGATTGAGAACCTATGGCCCTTGCCCGCATCATCGCCGCGGTTTTGCCCCTGTCGACCAAACCACCTTCAATTTCTGAGGGGCATTTGGCTTTGGGGCGTTGGGGTGAACGGGAAGCAGCCCTGCATCTCAAACGCCGTGCCTGGAAAATCCTGCGGAGAAATTTCCGCGCTCCCGACGGCGGAGAAGTTGATCTGGTCTGCCGAGATGGTGGGACGCTGGTCTTTGCCGAGGTCAAAACCCGTCGCAGTGAAGAACTCGGTCGCCCTCTTGATGCCGTGGATCGAAAGAAACAGAGTTTGATTCGCCGAGGGGCGTTTTATTGGCTGCGCCTGTTGGAGATGCCCGATTTGACCTTTCGCTTCGATGTGATCGAAGTGCTGGCAACCGATCCGGTGGAGATCAGGGTGATTGAGAATGCGTTTACACTCCCGGACCCCCTCCGCTATTGATCGAGGGGGGCTTTTTGAGTTTCGACAGGATGCGAGCGACCATCTGGGTGAGTGCTGGTTTACTTTGAGTACGCTGGGGGGATCCTCGAATGTGGAATAGCGGATTCTGGAGTTGGCAATGACTCCATGCTGCTTGCAGGCTTGGTCAGTAGTTTGCGCGCGGCGTCAACCCAGCTCTTGACATCGGGATTCATGGGATATTTCTGGATCAGAATCATGATCTCTGAAACGCCGCGATTAGGCTGCCCGATGGCGGCGGTGTCCTGTGCCTTTTTGAACAGGAGCTCGGGAAGGCGTTTTTGATTAAAATTTTCGATCTGCTGTTTGCTATTGCTGATGGTTGCCTGCGCAGATTCCACCGCAATCTGTGTATCCCAGGTGGAGGGGAGTCTGGGGTCGTTTTTTTCCCGCAGCGGAGTACGGACATTTTTTTCCATGATGCCCTGATAGTCACCGGGAGAGCTGGCGAAGTTGTTATCGGTGGGGAGGAGGTCGTTGATCTGAATCCACTCGACGACGGAACTGCTCGATAGCGGCTGATTGATCAGATTCTCAGCATCGGGGTAGGTTTTGTCATTGGGAGAGTGAGTGTCGTGCGCGGCAAGCTCGCTGAGATAGGAGAGGATTTCGGGTGCTTGAGCCAGGGCGTCATGTTCCTTGGATCGCTGGAGGGCGATCAACAGGTAATGGAGCTGAAGCTGCGCTGCGCTCTGAAAGGCGCTGCTGTGCATGAGCTCCTCGTTCCTCCGACGCCAATCGACCAGGTTCTGATGATTGTCGCGGTATTTCGTATTGTCCAGGGAGCGCAGATAGAACTCAACCGAGGAACTGCCCGATGAAAGGGCTGACTGAATCTGCGAAATGGCTGCCGAGCGACGAGTTTGTTTGGAAGCACTCATTTCCGAGGCCACCTGGTCGAGCTGCTTGAGGATGACTGCTGTGTTGGATGGCGGAAGATCCTGAGCCCCGGCAGGTGGAATGAATGCAATCAGGACGCTCAGAAACAGAGGGGAGGTGTTTTTCATGGGGGTCTTCAATTTACGGAGAAAATAGAAAAAGAGGCGAGTGGTATTCTAGGCTCCTTTAAAAAAGAGCAGCCCGGTCGGAGTTTTCCGAGTTTTCCCCCCCGAGAATCTCGAAATTTTTTACGACCGGGCTGCAACCACAAACCAACTCTGTATAAGCATACCTCGTGCCAACTTTTTAAAAAGCTCCCGCTACACTGATGGTGAAGGATGTTTTCAGGGAATAGCGCTTATTTTGATGCTCAAAGATCGCCAGTGACTAGGTGAGCGCGTTAAAAACACCACAGCACATTTCTGATGACCCCGACCCATGACTGACGACGATCTCTTTAGCAGGCTTCCGCCCCCTATTTCTGAAGAGGCAGCGCGGGTTGATTTTCTGCGCAGGGAGATTGCCCATCATGACCGTCTCTATTATGAGCAGGCGAAACCGGAGATCAGTGACCGGGAATATGATGCTCTCTACCGGGAGCTCGTGGAGCTGGAACGGGCTCATCCCGAATGGGCGAGTTCCGATTCTCCGACACAAAAAGTGGGGGGACGGCCACAGGGAGCCTTTGAACAGGTGCGCCATCTTGTGCCGATGCAGAGTTTGGATAACACCTACTCGGACGAGGAGATTGCTGAATTTGTCGGTCGCCTGCATCGGCTGCTGCCTGATGAGGAGATTCCTCTGACTATTGAACCGAAGGTGGACGGGGTGGCGATTGCCCTGCTCTATGAAAAAGGCCGCCTGGTGCGAGCGGCCACGCGAGGTGATGGAACAACCGGCGATGAAGTGACTCGGAATATCCGCACGATCAAGGAAATTCCGGCCCTGCTTTCAGGTGCCGTTCCTGAAGTGCTGGAAGTGCGGGGTGAGGTCTATCTGCCCAAGGAGGCATTTGCCAGGATCAATGCCGAGCGTGATGAACAGGGGCTTCCCGTCTTTGCCAATCCGCGCAATACGGCTGCCGGTTCGCTCAAGCAGCTCGACCCCAACAGCGTTGCGCAGCGAGGACTCTCGGCGGTTTTCTACGGCTTTGGAGCCTATGAATCCGAGAGGAAGCCGGCGACGCAGCAGGAGTTTTTTCAATCCCTGAAGCGCTGGGGACTGCCGACCAATGCGCAAATCTGGACGGCCAAGACCGCCGCTGAAGTGATCGCGGCGATCCGGGAACTTGGAGCGACTCGGCATGACTTTCCGTTTGAAACCGACGGTGCTGTGATCAAGGTGGATGACATTGCCCAACATGCTCGTCTTGGTTCCACAAGCAAGGCCCCGCGCTGGGCTATTGCCTACAAATACGAACCGGAGCAGGCTCGCACACGATTGCTCGACATCATGATTCAGGTGGGACGCAGCGGTGTGCTGACTCCCGTGGCCGAGCTTGAACCGGTCTTTGTGGCCGGGAGCACTGTGGCACGAGCGACGCTGCATAATGAGGAGGAGATCGTGCGCAAGGATCTCCGAATCGGAGATTGGGTGCTGGTGGAAAAAGCGGGCGATGTGATACCGGCTGTGGTAAAGTCCCTGACCGACGAGCGCAACGGCTCAGAGCGCTCCTTTGCCATGCCATCGCACTGCCCTGTCTGCGGAGCCGCCGTGACCCGTACTGAAGGAGAGGTTGCCGTGCGCTGTGGGAATCCCGCCTGTGCGGCTCAGGTGCGGCGGCGGATTGAATATTTTTCCAGCCGCAATGCGATGGATATTGCCGGGCTAGGAGAGGCTGTGGTCACGCAGCTTGCCGAGGCCGGACTTCTTCATGATGTCTCCGATCTCTATGCTCTGACTGCCGGGCAGCTTCTGCCTCTGGATCGCATGGGAGAGAAGAGTGTCGAAAATCTGCTCTCCGCAATTGCTTCCAGCAAGGAGCAGCCTCTCTGGCGACTTCTGGCCGCACTTGGAATTCCCCATGTCGGTGTGACGGCGGCCCGGACGCTGTCGGCTTCCTTTGGAACCCTGGATCGTCTCTCAGCCGCCTGCTTGGAGGAACTCCAGGCCGTCGAGGAGATTGGCTCAATTATGGCCAATGCCATTTACGCGTGGTTCCGCAGAAGCGAAGTGATGGCTCTGCTAGAAAAGCTCCGCACAGCAGGACTGAATTTTGGAGAACGCGATCCGCAAGGAAGTGTTCCCGCAGCGGGTGGCAAATTGAGCGGTACCATCTGGGTGCTGACAGGAACGCTCTCGATACCGCGTGAAGAGGCAGCCGAGATGATCCGGGTTCAGGGAGGGAAGGTTTCGAGCTCCGTCAGCGCGAAAACGACCTGTCTGCTTGCCGGAGAGGAAGCGGGCAGCAAGCTGGCGAGGGCCCAGAAGCTCGGTGTAAAAATCCTCTCGGAGGCCGAATTTAGGAATCTTCTTGAAGGGACATTCTCCGAATGACTCGACGAAGGCGTGCCCCATCCTTTTTATCCCATTCATCCCTGTGAAAATTCCTTTGCGTCTCTGCGTCCCTGCGCGAGATCATGATCCTTTGATTCCATGAGCACACTTTCGACCACCGAACTTTTTCACGATTTCGTCATGCCGACCTATGGGCGGTTTGATCTCGCCCTGGCACGCGGCGAGGGGAGTCGTGTCTGGGATGAGTCGGGTAAGGCCTATCTCGATTTCGGTGCAGGAATTGCGGTCTGCTCGCTCGGTCACAGTCATCCGGCCGTGACAAAAGCGATTTCCGAACAGGCGGCCAAGCTGATCCATATTTCCAATCTCTACCTGAATCGCCCTCAGGGTGAACTGGCTGCAAAAATTGTCGGATTGGTGGGGCTCGGCGGAAAGGTCTTCTTCTGCAATAGCGGCGCGGAGGCCAATGAGGGGCTCTACAAACTCGCTCGTAAATTTGGAGCGCCGACAGGGCGTTACGGGATCATCACCTTTTCCAATTCCTTTCATGGCCGGACGCTCGGCGGTATCAGCGCCACGGGCCAGGAGAAGGTGAAACTCGGATTTGCGCCGCTCGTGGAGGGATTCACCCATGTTCCCTTCAATGACCTGGCAGCAGTGGAAGCGGCAATCACGCCAACCACAGCGGCGATCCTGCTGGAGCCGATCCAAGGCGAGGGGGGAATCAATCCTGCCACGGCGGAATTTCTCAAAGGTCTCCGGGCTCTCTGCGACCGGCATCATCTCCTGCTCCTTTTCGACGAAATCCAATGTGGTCTGGGGCGCACGGGTAACTGGTGCGCCTGGCGGACGATTGTGCCAGAGGGGGTCGAACCTGATGGAGTGAGCTGGGCCAAGGGAATTGCCAATGGCTATCCGCTGGGTGCTTTCTGGGTGGGCGAGAAGCTTGCTGGGGCCGATGGCGAAGGTAAGGAACGAGGGCCGCTTTGCAATCTCCTTGGGCCAGGCACGCATGGAACGACCTATGGCGGCTCACCCCTCTGCGCAACGGTAGGACTGACCGTGCTCTCAACGATCGAGAACGAGGGGCTTCTGGAGAATGCCTGCGCGATGGGAGACTATCTCAAGTCCTCACTGGAGGCCCTGAATCTACCAGCCATTCGGCAGGTGAAGGGAGTGGGTCTCATGATTGGGATTGAACTGGGTGACCTTCCTCCGGTGGAGGGAAATGCTGATTTGCCGGCGCTCAGAATGACCAAGGAGCTGATGGCTTCTGGAATGCTCGTGATTCCTTCAGGAGAGCGGACGATCCGCTTACTCCCCCCGCTCAATATCTCCAAGGCCGAGGCCGATGAAGCCCTGGCGATTTTGGGAAAAGTGCTGGCAATAAAAGGCTGAGAGACAGTCCCTAACTGACTCGCGCAAAGACGCAAAGGGGGGGGGCTGCCGTGCCGCCCTCGGGCTGACTTCGTCAGTCTTATGCGCACCTTCCCAAGGTGCTTGTTTCATCTTTCAAATTTCAGCCTTCAAGTTTCTCTCGTTCGGCTTTCCATCGGGGGCACTTTTGTTGCACACTTGACCCCCATGACGATTTTCAAGAAACCGACCCTCAAGTTTTCCGATAAGAAAAAAGAGATGCCTGAGGGACTCTGGACGAAGTGTCCCGGTTGCGGAGAGATGGTCCATCATCTTGCCGTGGAGGAAAATCTCCGCGTCTGTCCGAAGTGCGGCCATCATTTTAGCATGGGAGCGCGTGAACGCATTACCACGCTTGTGGACGAAGGCACTTTTGTGGAAGTCGATGCCGGGATGACCGCTGTCGATCCCCTGGGATTCAAGGGGGTCGCGACATATGAGGATCGACTCAAGACTTACCGTGAGAAAACAGGCCTCGTGGATGCCGTCATTACCGGTTCCGCTCTCATGGGAGCGCGATCTGTCGGATTGGCTGTGATGGATTTTGCCTTCCTGGCTGCGACCATGGGATCGGTCGTCGGTGAGAAAATAACCCGTATCATCGAAACCTCCACCAAGGAGAAGAAGCCGGTCATCATTGTCTGCGCCTCCGGTGGTGCCCGCATGTATGAGGGGATGCTTTCACTCATGCAGATGGCCAAGACCAGCGGAGCTTTGGCCCGTCATAGCGAGGCCGGATTACCCTATATCGCCGTCCTGACGAATCCGACGACGGCCGGTGTGATGGCGAGTTTTGCCACTCTTGGAGACATCACACTTGCCGAGCCCAAGAGCATGATCGGATTTGCCGGGCCGCGTGTGATCCGTGAAACGACACATCAGGAACTTCCTGCCGGATTCCAGACGGCGGAGTTTCTTCTCGAACATGGCTTAATCGATGAGATTGTTCCCCGGGCCAAGCTCCGCGAGACGATCATCACGATCCTCGGCAATTTGATGCCTTAAACCCGAACTCCTGTATAGCGGAGAGCTTCGTTCCATGGATGATTCCTCCGATCTCTGGGAGTGGTTGAATGCAGCCCAGTTTCGCGGTGTGCAACCGGGACTCGCCCGTATGGAGCGGCTTCTGGGTGACCTTGGCAATCCTGAAAGGAATCTGCGCTGCCTTCATGTGGCCGGCACCAATGGCAAGGGCTCGGTCTGTGCCTTTGCCGAATCGATCCTGAGGGCTGCCGGTCATCGAACAGGATTTTATTCCTCCCCTCATCTCATCAATTTTTCGGAGCGGATCAGAATCAATGGAATTCCTGTTTCAGAAGGTGAAAGTTTGGAGGGCATTGCGCGGCTGAAGGCTGCCTGTGAAGGATGGAGAGAAGAGGAATTGCCGACCTATTTTGAACTGGTGACCGCCCTTGCTTTCCTGATTTTTTCTCAGGCAGGCTGTGAGATTATTCTCCTGGAGACGGGATTGGGCGGTCGGCTGGATGCCACCAATACCGCACCGAAACTCGCTTGCGCCATCACCCCCATCGCTCTCGATCATACCGAATGGCTGGGAGCGACGCTTGCCGAGATTGCGCGTGAGAAGGCCGGAATCTTCCGCCCGAATCTTCCGGCAGTGATCGCACCTCAGCCTGAGGAGGCGATGCGGGAGATCGAAATCATCGCGCAAAAGCTGCCGGTCCCGCTGATTTGTGTGAAGGAGGCGCTGGATTCAAGTTTGAGACTGGGCCTTGCCGGGGCGCATCAGCGATTCAATGCCGCTGTGGCCCTGGAATTGGTGAAGGCTGCGGGATTTGCCCCATCGCGCGAGGAGGTGGCCCGAGGACTGGGGGAAGTTTCCTGGCCTGGACGCTTTCAGCGCCTCAAGAACAAACACCTGATTCTGGATGGTGCTCATAATCTCCATGCCGTCCGTCAACTCGTGCAGACCTGGCGGGAGGAATTTGGAGAGCGGAAGTGCCTGCTCATTTTTGGAGCCCTGGCCGATAAGGATCCGCAGGCCATGCTGTTGAATCTCGCCACGATTGCCGAAGAGATTTTTTTGGTGCCGGTCGCCTCTCCCAGATCGCTTGCTCCCGAAGCGTATCGCGTGAGTCTTCAGGTTCCTCATCACCAGTGCGCATCGCTCAGGGAGGCGCTTGAATTAGCGCTCTGTGCCACCACCATCGAGCAAGAGAAGGTGAGGGGGGAGGGTGAGCGTGGCCGCGATACTCCTGTTTTACTTGCCGGATCGCTCTTCCTGGTCGGCGAGGCCCTTGCCTTGGAATCGGGCGGGACATTCGTGCCGCGCAGTCAGTAAAAAAGGCTCCCCGAAGCCTCCGTGAGAGGTGCAATCTTTTTCCCTATTTTTTATTTCCGTTTGGCTGCCACTTCAGCTTGTGAGGTGGGGGGTACTCCCTAAAAATAGGGGGCCAAAAAAACTGAATTTGGCGTGCCTGCGCTTCATTCGTAAAAATAGAAAAAGATGACAAATCTCGTTGACCCAGTCTGCCTGCGTGATCTACACATTGTGGAAGCGGCTTGTTCGAGACACAATATGTAGTGCTTATGGAACTTTTCCCAAAAAAACCAACACCTCTCCCTAAATCCATGGAACCACTCTCAGGACAGCTCTCTCTCAATGGAGTTGATCCCCTACAGGGGCGCGAATTCACCGTCCTCAAAAGAGATGGACGGAGCGAATCCTTCAATGAAGTACGCATTCGCCTTGCCGTGGAATCTGCATTCAAAGCAGATCGCGACATTCCAAGTGATTATCCCTTGGCTCCCGAAGATCAGTCCGCAGTGATTTCGGTGACTGCTGCCGTCGTGCAGCGGCTCTTTAGCCGTGCCATTCGTGGTGAGGAACTCGAAATCGAGCGAATCCAGGATGCCGTGGAAGAGGCTCTGATGAGCCAGGGGCATGTTCAAGTCGCCCGCCGCTACATCATTTATCGTGAGGATCGTCGCAAGGCCCGTGCTCTGCGCGGGGATCGCGATGTCGCCGGCAATATCCAGGCCGAGCTTTCCATTACGCTCAAGGATGGAACCAAAGAGATTCTGGAGCCTCAGCGGATCCGCCGTACGCTCATCCGTGCCTGCCGTGGATTTGAAGATCGCACCGATGCCCGCGACATGGCCGATGAGACCATGCGAAACATCTACGATGGAGTGCGTATTGATGAGATCGAAAAGGCGATGGTCTTTGCTGCCAAATCGCGTATCGAGCTCGAACCCTCCTACGGCTATGTCACAGCCCGACTGCTCCTGGATGTGATCTACCGCGAGACGCTTCCCGGCTACGAGCACTATCATGATCTTTCCGTGGCGCATGCCACCAGATTCAAGAGCTATCTGGAAGAAGGTGTCGCCGCCGATCGGATCACTCCGAAGCTTCTCGAATTCGATCTGGAAAAAATCGCCGCAGCGCTTAAGCCTGAACGCGATCTTCAGTTCAACTACATGGGACTTCAGACCATCTATGATCGCTATCTGATCCATATCGGTGGTCGCCGGATCGAGTCGCCGCAGTTTTTCTGGATGCGTGTCTCCATGGGACTCTCCATCAATGAAGGGGAGAAAAAGAACGAGCGGGCGATTGAGTTCTACGAGCTTCTCTCCAGTTTCCTCTTTACCTCCTCCACTCCGACCCTCTTCAACAGTGGCACACTCCATCCTCAGTTGAGCTCCTGCTACCTGACGACCGTGATGGATGATCTCGATCACATCTTCAAGTGCATCAGCGACGATGCCCGTCTCTCCAAATGGGCTGGCGGTCTCGGCAACGACTGGACCAATGTGCGTGGCACCGGCTCCCTCATTAAGGGAACCAATGGCGAGAGTCAGGGAGTCATTCCTTTCCTCAAGGTGGCCAACGACACCGCCGTCGCTGTCAATCAGGGAGGCAAGCGCAAGGGAGCCATGTGCGCCTACCTTGAAACCTGGCATCTGGACATCGAAGATTTCCTGGAGCTGCGCAAAAATGTGGGTGACGAGCGCCGTCGGACTCCGGACATGAATACCGCCAACTGGATTCCTGATCTCTTCATGAAGCGAGTTCGGGAGAATGGCTCCTGGACACTCTTTAGCCCAAGTGATGCGCCTGATCTCCATGATCTCTACGGTCGCGCCTTTGAAGAACGCTACGCCGAGTATGAGGCGATGGCTGATCGTGGCGAGATAGCCCTCTTCAAGCGGGTCGAAGCCACAACGATCTGGCGCAAAATCCTCTCGATGGTCTTTGAGACCGGTCATCCCTGGATCACCTTCAAAGACCCTTCCAATCTCCGTTCCCCGCAGGATCACACAGGAGTCGTCCACAGCTCCAATCTCTGCACCGAGATTCTGCTCAATACCTCGGCTGATGAAACGGCCGTTTGCAATCTCGGTTCCATCGGTCTGCCCCTCCACATCAAGGATGGGGAGCTGGATCTGGAGCTTTTGGAGAAGACGATTCTCACCGCCATGCGGATGCTCGATAATGTGATCGACATCAATTACTATCCGACGCCCGAAGCCCGGAATGCCAACATGCGCCACCGTCCCGTAGGTCTTGGGCTCATGGGCTTCCAAGATGCTCTCTACAAGATGAAGATCAGCTATGCGAGCGAGGCAGCCGTCAAATTTGCCGACCAGAGCATGGAAGCGATCTCCTACTTTGCGATCCTGGCCTCCTCGGAGCTGGCCGCAGAACGCGGGGCGTACGAGAGCTTCAAGGGATCGAAGTGGGATCGGGGACTCCTTCCGATCGACACGATTGATCTTCTGGAGCAAGAGCGCGGCCTTCCTGTCACAATGGATCGTTCCAGCACGCTGGATTGGAATGTTGTGCGTGCCTCCATCCGCAAGCATGGAATGCGCAATAGTAACACCATGGCGATTGCTCCGACGGCGACGATTTCCAACATTACCGGTGTCTCTCAATCCATCGAACCGACCTTCAAGAATCTCTTTGCTAAGGGGAATCTCAGCGGCGACTTCACCGTCATCAATAGCTACCTTGTCGAGGAACTCAAGGCCCTCGGTCTCTGGGATCGCAAGATGATGGAAGAAATCAAGTACATGGATGGCTCCATCCAGAGCATCGACCGCATTCCCGAGTATCTTCGTGAGACCTACCGCACAGCCTTTGAGGTTGACCCTGCCTGGTACATCGAATGTGCCACCCGTCGTCAGAAGTGGATCGACATGGGCCAGTCGCTCAATCTCTACATTGCCGCCCCGAATGGCAGGAAGCTCAACGATATGTATTTCCATGCCTGGGAGTCCGGCCTCAAGACAACCTATTATCTCCGCTCCGTGGCCGCCAATACCATCGAGAAATCCTCCAGCCAGGCCCGTCCTAACTGGGTCAATCAGGGAAAGAAAGAAAAGAAAGAATTCTCTCCCGAGCAGGCCCAGGCTTGCAGCATCGAAGCGATGCGCAACGGCGGTGAGTGCGAGGCCTGCCAGTAGGGGAGGGGAAAAGCTAAAAGTGAAAAGCTGAAAGCTAAAAAACTGACTTCTGATCTCTGATTCTCTCTTCCGCCACCCCTTTTCCCCATCCACTTCTTCCTCTGACCTAATAGTCTAATAGCCTTCAGCCTAATCCCCTAATTCCATGTCCTGCTGTAATACATCCACCGAGAAAGCCACCTTCCATGATCTGACTAAGAGGATCAATCCTGAGGAGAAACGCCTTGTCAACTGCAAGCAGGTCGATGTCAACCAGCTCATGCCCCTGAAGTATCATTGGGCATGGGATTACTACACCAAGGGTTGTGCCAACCACTGGATGCCGAACGAGATCCCGATGCAGGGCGACATTGAACTCTGGAAATCGAACCGTCTCTCGGATGAGGAGCGTCAGGTTATTCTGCGAAATTTGGGCTTCTTCAGCACTGCCGAGAGCCTTGTGGGGAACAATATCGTGCTTGCGATTTTCAAGCACATCACCAATCCGGAGGCCCGCCAGTACCTGCTGCGACAGGCCTTTGAAGAGGCGATCC
>Ga0302320_10009136_pt1 | contig 21367 bp, 15 predicted proteins | sample Bog_T0_3_FD_202130 | JGI IMG/M metagenome (GOLD analysis project Ga0302320, IMG submission 202130) | Peat permafrost microbial communities from Stordalen Mire near Abisko, Sweden - Bog_T0_3 | ecosystem: Environmental > Terrestrial > Soil > Wetlands > Peat | place: Sweden: Abisko, Stordalen Mire...
ATCACGTCGGGGATGCCGAGATTGGCGCGGACGAATTCCAGGCGCTGCGGATTGATGTCGAGAACGATCGTCCGCGCGCCGCTCAGCTGCGCGAAGGTGATGACGCTCAGCCCAATCGGACCCGCCCCGACCACCAAGGCCGTTTCACTTGGGCGCAGGGCACCCCGACTGACGGCGTGGGCTCCGATGCACAGGGTCTCAACCAAGGCGCATTGTTCCGCGGACAGGGCATTCGCCGGATGAAGCTTGGCGACGGGCAGCACGATTTCCCCGGTCAGGCCGCCATCCATCATAACGCCGAGAACCTTCAGGTTTTCGCAACAATTGCCCCGGCCCTTGCGGCAGGCGTGGCAGCGTCCGCAATTCATATAAGGCTCCACTGAACAACGGTCGCCCACCCGAATCCGGCCGGCCTCCGACCCGACGGCAAGGACCTCGACGCACAGCTCGTGCCCCGGAATTCGGGGGTAGGTGTAAAAAGGCATCGTGCCCAGGAATCCTGCGTAGTCGCTGCCGCAGATCCCGACCCGGCGCACCCGCAACCGCGCCTCATCCGCCCTGACCGCCGGCGGTTCGGGTGCCGTCACGTATTGATACTCCAGGGGCTTCGTCAGCTGAAGGGCTTTCATCGCAATTGGGGCTGGAAGGCCGGTTGGGCTAGGCTGGCCCGCCGGAAGCCAGGGCGGTCGTCCCGGTGGAAAGGCGGCGGAGGACGGCGATGGTCTGGCGGGCGGCGGAAGCGCCATCTGGCAGGGGAAGGATTTCCGCCGAGAGATAACCGCTGTAGCTGATTTTGCTCAAAGCCGCCATGACGGCGACGGCGTCGGTGTGACCGAATCCCATCGCCCGGCGGTTCGAGTCCGCAAAGTGGACATGGCCGACCAAGGCCCCCGCCTTCACCAAGGCGGAGGCGATGTCGGGTTCCTCGATGTTCATGTGAAAAAGATCGCTCAACAGCCGCACATTCTTCGCGCCCAGGGTGTTCAACCATGCGCCTGCGTCCGCTTGCCGGTTGAACAAGTCCGTCTCGTAGCGGTTCAACGGCTCATAGAAAAGAATCTGCCCACGCCCCGCCGCGTGCGCCGCCAGCGCCTGCAACGCGTCTCCCAGCAGCTCGAGCGCGGCCGGGCGGCCAAAGGCAGAATCGCTGCGCCCCTGCATCGAGCCGATGATGGCGGGCGCATTCCAGCCTGCCGCCAGGTCGATCGTGCGCCGGATGAAATCGCGCGCCGCGGTGCGCCGCCCGTTGTCGGGATGCGTGAGCGAGAGCCGGTGCAGAACCCATCCCGCGCCGGTTCCCAATGCGGCAACCTCCAGCCCATGGGCCGCGATGCGCGATGCGAGCGCGCTGTAATCGCCGTCCGGCCCGGGCAGGAACAGTTCCACCGCGTCAAAGCCGAGTTCGCGGACCAGGGCGAAGGTCGAATCGAGATCGTCCCAGAATACAAACGGGCCCCCGCGCGCTTCCGCTGCTAGCGAGAGGGTGACGGCTGATTTCATCCGAGCGGGCATGTCATGGCCAAATGGCGACGACAGGAGAGATCGGCAACGGTCCCGACAAATGGCAAGGGTAATGCCTTCGCTCAAGTTTCCATCCTCCGGGATGGACAACCGCCCCCAGCCGGGGCAACTTCTCCCGGCCGTTCCTGCCGCCTCCGGGGATGGCTCGAAACTCCGGCGCCGATCCATGTCACAAGCTCCCATGCCGATGCCCCGGATGTACCGGGTGAGGCAAAGATTATCCAGCCAGCGCCTGTCCGGTATTCCCGCGGCGGTGCGCGGAACAATGGCCGGCGCCCGACTGCCGATCAAACGCGGCGACTCGGTGGCCGTCGGGGCGGGCAGCCGCGGCATCGCCAATGTAGCGGTGATCGTACGCGCCACCGTCGATTATCTCAGGGAATTGGGAGCGGCGCCCTTCGTCTTTCCGGCGATGGGCAGCCACGGTGGGGCCACGGCCGAGGGCCAGCTCGAGATCCTGGAGCACTACGGCATTACGGAAAAGTCGATGGGATGCCCGCTTCGCGCCACCATGGAAGTCGTGCAGATCGGCTCGGCCCTGGGGATGCCGGTCTGGTGCGACAAGCTCGCATCCGAGGCCGACTGGATCGGCGTGGTCAACCGGATCAAGCCGCACACCGACTTCAAGGGGGAGTTCGAGTCGGGGCTCTGCAAGATGATGGCGATCGGCATGGGCAAGCACCAGGGCGCCAGGCAGTATCATCGGGCCATCGTGAGCCACCGCTTCGAGAAAGTCATCACGGCGGTCGCCCGGGAGGTTCTGGCCAACGCGCGCATAGGCTTCGGCCTTGGCATCGTCGAGAACGGATACGACGAGACGGCTTGCGTCGAGGCATTCAACGCCGGGGATATTGAGGCCGGCGAGCGGCGGTTGCTGAAGGATGCGAAGCGCTGGATGGCGCGGCTGCCGTTCTCGCCGATCGACATCCTGGTGGTCGAGGAGATCGGAAAGGAAATTTCCGGCTCCGGCATGGACACCAATGTCATCGGACGGACCTTCCACCCGCGGGAGAATTTCCCCAAAGATCCGGAGATCCTGCGCATTGTGGCCCTTGACCTGACCGATGAAAGCGGGGGCAACGCCACGGGAATCGGCAATGCGGATTTCACCACCCGGCGGCTGGCCGGCAAAATCGACTGGCGGAAGACCGCGATCAATGTCCTCACCGCGTCCGCGCCCGGCGCCGCAATGATGCCGCTGGCATTCGACTCGGACCGCGAAGCCGTGGAGCAGGCGCTCAACTGCATCGGGGCGGTCGAGCCCGAGAATGCCCGCGTCATCCGAATCAGGAACACGCTCATGCTTGCCGAGATCGAGTGCTCCGAGGCCTTCCTTGCCGAGATAGGGAAGTCGCCCCACCTCGAGGTCCTCGGAGAGGCCCTTCCGCTCGGCTTCGACGCCGCGGGCCGGATCATTCCGCTCTGCCGCTGAGAGAATCTTCCGGCAGCGACAACGGCTTGCCGACAAGGACAAGGTGGACGATGGCTCCCAGCAGGGCCACCAGGGCGCCAAAGAGGAGGGCGGGCTGGAACGAGCCGGTCCTCGCCGCAATGAATCCGGTGATCGTGGGGGCTGAGGCGGCGGCCAGATAGCCGAAGAAATTCTGGATTGAGCCGATTGAGGCGGCATAGGCCACGGGGGCCACCGCCGTGGCCATTGTCCAGCCGGCGCAGACGGCGCCATAAAGCAGGAAAAGCGACGCCGAGATGCATGCGATCGCCCCCAAGGCGCTCGAGGCACGGGAGGCCAGCAATGTAAAAAGCGCGACCCCCAGCAGCGAAACGATCATCGGAATCTTGCGGCTGGCGATGGGCGGGAAACCGCGCCGAAGGAGCCGGTCGCAGATCCGGCCCGTGATGATGCTCCCGGCCGCCCCGCACAGGAATGGAATCGAGCCGATCCAGCCGGAATTGGCGACGGTTACGTGGAATTGGATCTCCAGGTATTGCGGCAACCAGGCCGTATAAATCCAAATGCAGTAATTTGCGCCGCAGAAGCCGCCGATCATTCCCCAAACGGTCCGGAATCGGAAAAGGCTTTTCCACGCCCGCCAGGAGACCCGCGGCCTTTCCGGGTGGTCATCGGCGAGATACTGCCTCTCGGCCGGCGTCAACGACGAGGTCTGTCCCGGATCGCGGTACAGCCAATGGATGACCAGCGCGACCGCCAGCCCGAACAGCCCCATGACGGCGAACATCCGCCGCCAGCCGAGATGGAGCATGAAGAATGTGAGCATTGGAAGGCCGATCGCCGTTCCCAGGGTGCTGGAGCAATTCCATACCCCGGTGGCCGAGCCCCGCTCCCTCTGGGGAAACCAATCCGCGACAACCCGCACGCAGCTGGGAAACTGGGGGGACTCTCCCGCTCCGAGGAGAACGCGGGCGGCCATGAATTGCCAAAGATTGGCGACCAGCCCGCCCAAGGTCTGGGCCAGGGACCAGAGGCCGAGACCGGCCGAAAGCATGCGGCGCGCCCCAAGGCGGTCGATCAGGGCGCCTGCGGGCATCTGGGAAAAGGCATAGGCCCAAAGAAAGGCGGAGGAAAGAATTCCGCTTTCCGTCAACGACAGGCCAAGGTCCCGGCGGATCCAGGGAAGGCCGACCGCCAGGGCGGCTCGATCCACGTAATTGATCACGCCACCGACCGTGAGCAGCACGAGCGCGATTCTCTGGATCCGCCTGATGCGCCGGGAAGCAGGGAGATCGGCCATGGTTCAGGGACCGGAATGAATTGGTCGACGGGTGGCCTGAAATGGCGGAAGTCGCGCTAACAAGGGCGCGGCCCGCCCTCAATCGCCGACGTCGATCATCGTTTTGATGATGGCCGGATCACCGGCGAACTCGGGGAAGCGGCGCGGGATGTCCTGAAGCGCAAGGCGGTTGGTGATCCAGGGCGCCGTGTCGATCCGGCCGGCCTCGATGAGGGAGATGATGTCCCGGAAGGTGCCGGGGAGGGCGTTGCGGCTGGCAAGAAGCGTCAGCTCCCGGCGGTGAAAATTGGGGTCGTTGAACGTGACCTCTCCCTGGAACAGGCCTACGAATACGATCCTGCCGCCGTGGGCTGGAAGGTCGAAGGCCGCGGCCATCGACCTGGGATTGCCGGTCGCGTCGAAGACGGCCGTCGGCAGGTCGCCGCCGCCGAACTCCCGGAGAATATCCGCGGCGCCCGGACCGGGCGAAAGCGTGCGGGTGACCCCCATCTGACGCCTGCAGAAGTCCAGGCGCGTCTCGGCGACATCCATGACCGCAACCGCCGCCCCGCGGGCCATGACAAACTGGATGACGCCCAGGCCGATCGGTCCGGCGCCGATGACGAGGACAAACTCCTCCTTCCCCACGTCGGCGCGCTCGACCGCGTGTGCGCCTATCGCCAGGGTCTCGACGAGCGCCAGCTGGTCGTACGTCAGCCTGTCGGACTTGTGCAGCTTCCGCGCAGGCACGGAAATGACCGGCCTCATTCCTCCGTCGACGTGCACGCCGAACACCTTCAGTTCGGAGCAGCAATTGGGCTTCCCGCGCCGGCAGGCGATGCACCGCCCGCAGTTGAAATACGGCTCCAGCGAGCAGCGGTCCCCGCGGCGCAATCCGTTCGGTTCGCCGCCGGGATCGATGACCTCGAGTCCAAGCTCATGGCCGACGATGCGGGGGTAGCTGAAGAACGGCTGCTTGCCGTTGAAGGCATGGATGTCCGTCCCGCAGACGCCGAGCCGGTGCACGCGCACAAGCGCCTCGCCCGGCCCCTGCCGGGGTTCGGCGCCTTCGGTGATTTCGAACTTTCCCGGATTCTGCAGGACAACTTGGATCATGATGCTCTCAGGGGACGATCGGATCCCTGTTCTCGGGCCGGCCGCGCGTGTAGTTGTGATTGGCAATCGGGCGAAGAATGGCGAGAACGTCGGCCATCAGCCCGAAGTCGATCGGAGCCATGGCGTATTCGACGTTCTTCCGCACGTTCGCCGGGTTGGCCGATCCGATAAGCGTCGTCGCGATCCCGGGATGGCTGACGCTGAACTGGACGGCCAGTTTCACGATGTCCTCGCCGCGCGAGTGGCAGATGGCCGCCGCGCGCCGGCAGCCCTCCACGATGGCCGGGGGCGCCGGGTGCCAGGAGGGTGCTCCGCGCTCGGTGAGCAGGCCCATCCCCGTCGGCGCCGCATTGATCGCGCCGATGCCCCTGACTGCGAGGTGCGGCAAGAGGGCTCCGAGGGAGTCGTCGTTGAGCTCGTAACGGCAGAAGGAGAGGATTGTCTCCACGATCCCCGCGGGCGCCCGGTCGATGACGGTCGGAAAGATCCTGAGCGGCAGCCCGGTTATGCCGATGTGGCCGATGCGGCCCGCCTCGCGCAGGCGCGCGAGCGCCGGCAGTGTTTCGTCCACGATCTGGTTCAGGTCGGCGAACTCGATGTCGTGGCATTGCAGAAGATCGACGTAGTCGACACCCAGCCGCCCGCAGCTCTCATCGAGGCTCCTGGTCACCCGGTCGGCGGAGAAGTCAAACTCGCCCTCTCCGTATTGGCCGACCTTGGTTGCAAGAATGTACCGGTCGCGGGCGACTCCCCTCAGCGCCTTGCCAAGGACAGTCTCGGCCTTTGTTGCGCCGTAATAGGGCGACACGTCGATGAAATTGACACCGAGATCGAGGGCCGTATGCACCGCCTTGACGCCTTCGTCCTCGCTCACGGAGTGGAAGACGCCGCCAAGGGAGGAAGCGCCAAAGCTCAATACCGAGACGTTGAGGCCCGTGCGGCCGAGTTGCCGATAATGCATAAATGGGACGACTTCCGTGGTGCGGGAGGTGGCTGGGACACCGCACGCCGGGCATGCTCACCGAGCGGGTCGCCTTCTTGCAATCGGAATTTATTTTAACCTGCATCGATCACAAAACTGACCAAGATTGACCAAGATCCTCGATAAGAAGGGCCGAAGCCGACTGAGCTGTGCTAAAAGCACAGCGCAAGGAGGATGAGGGCATTCTTATCGAGGAGGTTGGGCAAGATTGGCCAGAGTTTGTGATGGATGCAGGTTAAGCCCGCGAATTTGCGTTTCCGTATCGCGTCCCGACGGGGCATTCCTGTATAACCCATTCCCCCACCCATGCGTACACTCCTTTCCCGAACTTGCGTATCGATCCGGCCGTTCATGGCCGTGATCGCCATAGCCTGCCTGGCGCGGGCCGCCGATTCGCCCCGCGAGCGAATCCTGATCGACTCCGGATGGCGCTTTTCCAAGGCCGATTTCAAGGCCGATGAAGGCGCATTCGGCGATTCGAAGCTGCAGGGGGCCGTTCTATCGACCCGCGACGCATTTCTTCAGCGGGGCGCGGACGGGCCGTCGGCTTCCGGAGAGAATCTGGACGGAGGTCCCTTCGCCAGGCCCGATTTCGATGACAGCGGCTGGCGCTCGGTGGATCTTCCCCACGACTGGGGCGTCGAGGGCCCCTTCAAGGCGGAATACTCCGGCGACACGGGCCGTCTTCCGTTCTGGGGCAGCGCCTGGTACCGGAGGAGGCTTGAGATACCGGCGGGCGACGCCGGGCGCCGGGTGTATCTCGACATCGACGGCGCGATGTCCTACGCGACGGTGTGGGTCAATGGAAAGTTCGCCGGCGGGTGGCCCTACGGCTATGCCTCGTTTGAGCTCGATATCACGCCCTATGTCGTTCCCGGCGGACCGAACGTCGTGGCCATCCGGCTGGACAACCCGCCGAATTCGTCCCGTTGGTACCCGGGCGGCGGAATCTATCGCAACGTGTGGCTCGTGAAAACGTCCCCGGTGCACGTGGCCCATTGGGGAACGACGCTGACGACCCCCGATGTCTCGGCCGATGAGGCCGCCGTGAAGGTCGTGACAGGGCTCGAGAACGATTCCGACTCGGAGGCCCATTTCATGGTGCGGACGGAGATCTTCGCGCTCGACGCCGGCGGAAGGAAGACGCGCGATCCGGCGGCGGTTTCCGGAAAGGCCGTTTTCAGGATGGCGCCGCATTCAAACGCCTCGGAGGCCGTGGTGGTCCGCGTTGAGCATCCGGCGCTTTGGAGCACGCGTTCGCCCAACCGGTATGTCGCCGTCACAAAGCTGACCGGCAACGCCGGCGACCTTGTCGACGTGTGCGAGACTCCATTCGGAATCCGCACGCTCGTGTTTGACCCTTCGCAGGGGTTCCTCCTGAACGGCGAACGCCTGAAATTCCAGGGCGTTTGCGACCACCACGACTTGGGCAGCCTTGGGGCGGCCGTCAATGTGAGCGCACTCGCCCGGCAGCTGGAGCTGCTCCGGGACATGGGCTGCAACGCGATCCGCACGAGCCACAATCCTCCGGCCCCCGAACTCTTGGACCTGTGCGACCGGATGGGATTCGTCGTCATGGACGAGGCCTTCGACTGCTGGATACGACAGAAACGCCCGAATGACTACCACAGGCTGTTCATGGACTGGCATGAGGCCGACCTTCGCGCGCAGATCCGTAGGGACCGCAACCATCCGTCGGTCATTCTCTGGAGCATCGGAAACGAGATTCCGGAGGCCTCCGGCCCCGATGGCGTCACAATCGGCACGCAGCTCGCCCGGATCGCCCACGAAGAGGATCCGAGCCGCCCCGTCACGTCGGCCTGCAGCAGCGCCGAAGCCGGCAACAACGGGTTTCAGGATGTCGTCGACGTGTTCGGCTATAACTACCACTTTGCCCTGTACCCGAAGTTTCATGAGGCGCATCCGGGAAAGTTTCTTTACGGGAGCGAGACGGCCTCCACGGTCAGCTCGCGCGGCGTGTACGTCTTCCCCGTGTCCGATGACAAGTCAAAGGGCCTGGTGACGGACGACTTCCAGGTGAGCTCCTACGACCTTTCCGCCCCGCGCTGGGCATGGCCGCCGGATTCCGAGTTCCGCGCCGAGGATGAAAACGCCTACGTCAATGGGGAGTTCGTCTGGACCGGATGGGACTACCTGGGCGAGCCGACGCCGTACGGGGGGAAGAACGATCCGGCGCGAAGCTCCTATTTCGGGATCATCGACCTGGCGGGCTTCAAGAAGGATCGTTTTTACGAATATCAGGCTCACTGGCGGCCCGACCTGCCCATGGCGCACCTGCTGCCCCATTGGACGTGGCCGGAAAGGGTCGGCCAGGTGACTCCCGTCTTTGTCTACACGTCGGGTGACGAGGCGGAGCTCTTCCTGAACGGCCGCTCGCTCGGGCGGAAGGCCCTTGGCCGGTTTGAATACGAGATCCGGTGGAATGACGTCGTCTACGAGCCGGGCGAACTCAAGGTCGTCGCCTACAGGGGCGGCAAGCCGTGGGCCGAGGACGTCGAGCGGACGGCCGGACCGGCGGCCAAGCTCGTCGTCCAGGGCGGCCAGGACGCCATTGCCGCGGATGGCCGGGATTTGGCCTTCATCACCGCTTCGATCTGCGACAAGGACGGTGTCCTTGTGCCGCGGGCGAACAACCACATCCGATTCACGGTGTCGGGGCCGGGCTTGATCGCAGCCACGGACAACGGCGATGCGACGAGTTACGAGCCGTTCCAGGCTACCGAGAGGAATGCATTTAACGGCCTCGCCCTGGCGATCTTGCGCTCGCGGGAAGGCCCGTCCGGCCCGATTGTTGTAACCGCCGAATCCGACGGCCTTTCGAGCGCAACATTGACCGTTTCGACCAAGGCGGCGCAGTAGCCTTTCGACCCCGGCAATTGGCGCGGCGGGAAAGGCAAGAACTGCGGAGCCGATGCGCTCCCGCCGTGGCAAACTAAAGACTACCATTCCGGGGAAGTCCCGGAGCGGTAATCAATTCATGTCCCGCCAGACCACCGCCCCCGCCTTTGCAACTCTCGATGGCAACGAGGCCGTCGCCTCCGTCGCCTACCGGATAAATGAGCTGATCGCCATCTATCCCATCACTCCATCCTCGGCCATGGCCGAGTCGTGCGACGAGTGGGCGGCGGCAGGCCGACTGAACCTCTGGGGGGAGGTGCCGCGGATCATCGAAATGCAGTCGGAGGGGGGGGCGGCGGGAACTGTGCACGGAGGGCTGCTCGGCGGGGCCCTGACGACCACCTTCACGGCGTCCCAGGGGCTTCTCCTGATGATCCCGAATCTGTACAAGATTGCGGGAGAACTGCTTCCCCTGACGATCCACGTGAGCGCGCGCGCGCTGGCGGCGCAGGCGCTGTCGATCTTCGGCGACCACCAGGATGTCATGGCCTGCCGCGCGACCGGATGCGCCCTTCTGTGCAGCAACTCCCCCCAGGAGGCGCACGATTTCGCCCTTGTCGCGCATGCGGCGAGCTACCGGGCGCGGGTTCCCTTCATCCACTTTTTTGACGGGTTCCGCACCTCCCACGAAGTTCAGAAGATCGCCCTTCTTTCGGACGATCATATTCGCGCCGTCATCGACGAGAACGACATTGCCTCATTCAGGTCCCGCGCGATGTCGCCCGACAGGCCGACAATCCGCGGCACGGCGCAGAACCCGGACGTCTACTTCCAGGGCAGGGAGGCGGTCAACCGGTTCTATGCCCCTCTGGCCGGAACCGTCCAAGCGATCTTCGACAAGTTTGCGGCCGCCACGGGCCGGCAGTACCACCTTTTCGACTATCACGGCCACCCCGAGGCAGAGCGCATCGTCGTCGCGATGGGAAGCTCCGTCGAAACCATCATTGAGACCGTGGACTGGCTCGCCTCGCGCGGGGAAAAGGTCGGAGTCGTGGCCGTGCGGCTTTTCCAGCCCTTTGACGTGCCGGCGTTTCTCGCGGCCCTTCCCAGGACGGTAAAGTCGATCGCGGTCCTCGACCGCACCAAGGAGCCGGGCTCCCTGGGCGAGCCCCTTTACATGAACGTGATCACGGCGCTTGCCGAGAGCCGCTCGCCCCTCGCCGCGTCGCCCCGCGTCGTCGGCGGCCGCTACGGCCTGGGCTCGAAGGAGTTTTCGCCGGGCATGGTGCGCGCCGTGTTCGAGAACCTCGCCGCTCCGCAGCCGCGCAACCATTTCTCGGTCGGAATCATCGACGACGTCACCGGCCTGTCGCTTCCCTTCGACGCCGACTTCGACATCGAATCGGCCGATGTGCGGCGCTGCGTGTTCGTGGGCCTGGGCGCCGACGGCACCGTGGGCGCCAACAAGAACTCGATCAAGATCATCGGAGAGCAGACCGACAACTTTGCCCAGGGCTACTTCGTCTACGACTCCAAGAAATCGGGCTCGATCACGACGTCGCACCTGCGCTTCGGCCCGCGCCCGATCCGCGCCCCGTACCTGATCCGCCAGGCCGGTTTCGTCGCCTGCAGCCAGTTCAGCTTTGTCGGGCGCACCAATGTGCTCGGCTACGCCGCGCCCGGCGCCACCGTCCTTCTCAATTCGCCCCACGGCCCGGAGGAGACCTGGAAGAGCCTGCCCAGGGAGTGGCAGGAGGAACTGGTCGCCAAGAAGCTGCGTTTGTTCGTCATCGATGCGACCAAGGTCGCGCAGACGAGCGGCATGGGCAGGCGCACGAACACCGTCCTGCAGACCTGCTTCTTCGCCCTTTCCGGCGTCCTCCCGCAGGACGAGGCGATCGCGCAGATCAAGAAGGCGATCTACAAGACCTACGGCAAGAAGGGCGAGCAGATCGTGCAGATGAACTATGCCGCAGTCGACGCCGCGCTGGCGGGCCTCAAGGAGGTCGCCATCCCGGCCCGGGCGGATGCGGACTCTGTCGCGACCCTGCCGCCGGCATATGCCGGGGCCCCGCAGTTTGTGAAGGAAGTGACCGCGCGGCTGCTCGCCGACCAGGGGGACCTGCTGCCCGTCAGCGCGATCCCGCTCGACGGCTGCTGGCCGACCGGCACCGCCCGGTTCGAAAAGCGAAACATCGCCCTTGAGATTCCGTCCTGGGATCCGGCGGTCTGCATCCAGTGCAACAAGTGCGTGCTCGTCTGCCCGCATGCGGCGATTCGCGCCACGTTCTGTGATCCATCCGAGCTTGAGGGCGCCCCGAAGAGCTTCGTTTCAGTCGCACTGCGCTCCAACGAGGCCCCCGGGAAGCGCTACGTCATCCAGGTGGCGCCCGAGGATTGCACGGGTTGCTCCCTGTGCGTGCAGGTCTGCCCGGCCAAGGACCGCACCAATCCCCGCCACAAGGCGATCGACATGGTGCCGCAGCCGCCCCGCCTGGAGGCCGAGAAGGCCAACTGGGACTTTTTCATGCGCCTGCCGGATCCCGACAGGACCAAGCTCGACCCGACGACAGTCAAGGGGACGCAGTTCATGACCCCGCTGATCGAGTTTTCCGGCGCGTGCGCCGGATGCGGAGAAACCCCTTACCTGAAGCTGCTGACGCAGATCGTGGGCGACCGGCTGCTCATCACCAACGCAACCGGCTGCTCCTCGATCTATGGCGGCAATCTGCCCACGACCCCCTATTGCCAGAACAAGGACGGCCGCGGTCCGACTTGGGTGAACTCGCTGTTCGAGGACAACGCCGAATGCGGCCTCGGCGTCAGGCTGGCCGTCGACGAGCGGGTCCGAACGGCGCACTCACTGCTGCACCGCCTCGGCCTTCGGATCGGGGCGCCCCTTGCCAGCGCCCTCCTTGAGGCCGACCAGACGACGGAGACCGGCATCGCGGAGCAGCGGGCGCGCGTCCTCGCCCTGCGCGCTGAATTGCGCAGGGTCGAAGGCCCGGACGCCCGCAGGCTCGAGGCGCTGGCCGACGACCTTGTCCGCAAGTCCGTGTGGATCATCGGCGGCGACGGCTGGGCTTACGACATCGGCTACGGGGGGCTCGATCACGTGCTCGCCTCGGGCATCAACGTCAAGGTGCTCGTCCTCGACACCGAGGTTTACTCCAACACCGGAGGCCAGGCCTCGAAGTCGACTCCCATGGGCGCCGTCGCCAAGTTCGCCGCGAGCGGCAAGGCGATTGCGAAGAAGGACCTCGGCCTGATGGCCATGCAGTATGGCCACGTCTACGTCGCGCACATCGCCATGGGGGCAAAGGACAGCCAGACCGTGACAGCGCTCCGGGAGGCCGACGCCTACCCCGGGCCGGCCCTCGTGATTGCGTACTCGCACTGCATCGCGCACGGCTTCCCCCTCCACCTGGGTGCCGAGCAGCAGAAGCTTGCGGTCGATTCCGGCTACTGGCCTCTGTTCCGCTACGATCCGCGCCTTGCGGAGAAGGGCGAGACAGCCTTCAAGCTCGATTCCGCACCTCCCAAGAGCGAGTTGGCGAAGTTCATGGCAAACGAGACGCGGTTTGGAATCCTGAAGAACGTCGATCCCGGCCGTGCTGCCGACCTCGCAGCGCAGGCCCAGGCGCACGTCAAGCGTCGTTATGCGCTCTACCAGGCGATGGCCGCCCCGGTTCCAAACGCCGCGGCCTCCGCGCCCCAGGCGCCCTCCAGCCAGCCGGTGCAACCGGCCTCAAAGCCCGCGGCACCCGCGGCATCGGCTGCAAAGCCGGCGGGCAATTGAGGCTCGCCCAACCGGCCTCTCCCGCCACCTTGTATCCCGCCCCAAGAACATGAAACTGGAAACGCCCTATCTCGGACTCAAGCTTCGCAACCCGATGGTCGTCGGGGCCGCGCCGTTCTGCGACAGCGTCGAATCGGCGGCCCGCCTGCAGGATGCCGGCGCTGCGGCGGTCGTCATGCGCTCGCTCTTCGAGGAGCAGATTGACATGGAGCTGCGGGCGCTCACCAGCTCGGTCGAAACGCCGGCCGAGAGCAATCCCGAGGCGGCATCGTATTTCCCCGCTTTCGGGGAGTACCAGCTCACGCCCGACCGGTACCTGAAGCAGATCGCCAGCCTGAAGGATGCCCTGACGATCCCCGTCATTGCATCGCTGAACGGCTGCCGCCCCGGCGGCTGGACGACCTATGCACGGCGATTCGAGTCCGCGGGAGCCGACGCGATAGAGCTCAACCTCTACCACCTGGTGACCGACCCCGCGGTTTCGGCCGAGGAGGTCGAGGCGGACATGCTCGAGACCGTCCACCGCGTGACGGAATCCGTGCATATTCCGGTCGCGGTCAAGCTGTCCGCATTCCATACCGCGCCGGCGCACTTTTCGCTCGCCCTCGAGCAGGCCGGGGCGGCTGGCATCGTCGTCCTCAACCGGTTCTACCAGCCGGACATGAATATCGAGGAGCTGGAGGTGGAGCCCCAGCTGCACCTGTCCGATTCCTCGGAACTGCTCATGCGGCTCCGCTGGCTTGCGATCCTTTCGCCGAACGTCCGCGGGTCCCTGGCGGCCACAGGCGGAGTGCACACCGCCGATGACGTCGTGAAGGCCATCCTCGCCGGCGCGCATACTGTGCAGATCGTCTCGGCCCTCCTGAAGAACGGCCCCGAATTTCTCACCGTTCTCCTTGGGGGGCTCCGCCATTGGATGGAGGCGCACAATTACGAGAGCGTCGAGGAGTTCAGGGGCGCCCTCAATCTGCGCCGCTGTCCGGATCCGGCCGCATTCGAGCGGGCCAATTACCAGAAGATCCTGCAGACTTGGCGGATGTAGCCGGCCGGCAGGCCGCCGAAACCGGGCGGGGGTCGCGGCGCAACGGGTATTGCGCCGTGCTATAATTCGGCAATGGTTTCCGCCCATATGAAAAGAATTGCCCTTTTGCTGGCGCCTCTTGCACTGGCCGTCCCCGCCGCCCATTCGGCCGAGCCGTTTGAAGGCAAGGTCGCTTTCACAATGACAAGCGGCGCTGGGGTTCCCAACGAGGTGTCCTACACCATAAAGGGGGCACACGTCCTGATCAGCGCCGGAAACGCGGTGGGCATCATCATGGACCGGGACAAGAACGAGGTCACGATGATGATGCCCCAGCAGAGGATGTACATGGTCAGGCCCCTGCCGCAGCCGCCGGCCGGCCTCCAGGCGCCTAATGGCGCGACCCAGGGGGTGTCCCTGCAGGATACCGGCGCCACCGAGAAGATCCTCGGATACAGCTGCAAGAAGTACCTTGTAAAGACGAGTTCCTCGACGACCGAGCTGTGGCTGACAGACCAGCTTGGCTCGTTCATCGGCTTGGGCCAGGCAATGGGTGGCGGGCGCCCGGGCGGCCGCACCGGTCCGGTCCAGGCCTGGGAACAGGCGCTTCAGGGTAAGAACTTCTTTCCCATGCGGGTTGTCGGCCAAAACAGTTCAGGCGCCGAAATGTTCCGCCTCGAGGTCAATGCCGTCGACAAGCAGCCCGTGGAGGACTCCGTCTTTTCACCGCCGGCCGACTGGAAGAAACTGGATCTCGGCTCGATGATGGGGGGCTTCGCCCCGCATTGAGCCGTGGGCCCGCGGGACGATCTTCGACCTTTGGGTGGACAGGATGGGCCCGGATGGCCTTTCCAAGCACCGCAGCGACAAGAATCGCGCCCGCATCGATGGCATAGGCGGAGACAAGGGGCGCCGACCCACTGGCGGACACCGGGGCCGTTCTGACGGCGCCAAGACCGGAAAATGAATGCCGGAAGTGGAGGCTTTCACCCCATTGTTCGTCAATTCATGGCGGTGTCTAATAGGGGATGCCAAAACTTCATCCTTCGATTCCAGCGGGGGCAGCGACCTTTCGACCGATCGCCACAGTCGCGGTCTTGTTGCTCGGAGCTTGCTCAACCGGCTATGTTCAGGAGCCTGCGCCGGTCTATGTGTCTGCGCCTCCGCCTGCGCCCGCGTATTATCCCGAGGCGCCCGCCCCGCAGGTCGTTGCAGATCCATTGGATCAGCTCATGGCGCCCATTGCCCTCTATCCCGATCCCCTGATTTCGCTCATCCTTCCCGCAGCCGCCTTCCCGTCGGACATTTCCGCCGCAGGCGCCTACTTCGGGCAGGGCGGGGACGCGGCGCAGGTCGACGTCCAACCCTGGGATCCCAGCGTGCGCTCGCTTGCCCACTATCCCAGTGTCGTGACCTGGATGGCCCAAAACGGACCCTGGACACAGACGGTCGGGTCGGCATTCGTTTCCGAGCCGGCGGATGTGATGAACGCAATCCAGCGACTGCGTGAACTCGCCCGCGCCGCGGGCACCCTGACCGACAACCCGGAGCAGCAGGTGATCGTCGATGGCAATTATGTCGAAATTGAGCCCGCCCAGCCGGGCGTGATCTATGTGCCCCAATACGATCCGGAAGTCGTTTTCGTCGATCAGCCCTATTACGGTTTCAACGGCCCGTTTCTCGCCTTTGGGCCCGCCTACGGCGCGGGCGCGTGGCTCACGTATGGATGCAACTGGGGCGGGGGAGGAATCGTGATCGTCGATGCCAACTACTGGCACGGCGCTGGCGGCTGGTGGCATCCGTATGGGTCGGGCCGCGAATTTTCCGCTTCCGCCAACTTTCGCGCCTGGAGCTTTCCCGCCAACCGGCCGAGACCGCAGGCGGTCGGCGGCTGGCAAGGCCATGCGCAATCGGTCCAGCCGCATCTTGTCGCCGGTCTGCCCCCGCGTCCTCCCGTTTCCGCCTTACGCAATATCCAGACGAGAGGGCCGGCGGCTGTCGCCGCCGTTGCGAGAAATCCCGCCGGCTTCAGGGGAAAGCCGGTCGACAGGGCGGTCACGTCCAAGGCCCCTGACTCGCGCGCCAAAATGGAAGCGCCGGGCAGTCGGCCGGTGGCACCGCGCGAGCAAACCGGCGCAAAGCCGACGGCCCAGGGTCCATCCACCCCGAGGCCCGCCAGTCCCCAGAAGGCCGCCGAACCTGAGCGGGAAAGGAATGCTGTCAAAGCTCCCGTCGCTGCTTCGCCCGAAAATCGTGCGGAAGGAGTGAAGAAAGGACCGGAGGCCAAACCGGCTGAAGGGAGGCAGGCCGGCAAGAAGGAGACGCAGGAGCCGAAGAAGGCTGCCAAGCCCGCGCCAAAGGAAGAGAAGCCAAGGGACGAGAAGCCCAAGGATCAGCAGCCTTTGCCGTAGCGCGAACGATCAAATCGCTCGCTCCGTCGAACCCTGGAGGGTTCCCCTCTTTGGACGCGCCCCTCGGCTCCGCGTTGCTTCGCTCGGGGCACCTTTCGCAATGCGAAAGGTGGCGGAGAGGGAGGGATTCGAACCCTCGGTAAGGTTTTAAAGCCCTACAACGGTTTAGCAAACCGTCCCTTTCGGCCACTCAGGCACCTCTCCGTTGCTGTAAGTCAATGATTTAAGAAAGTGGCTTTCGCCCCGGTTTGAACCATTGCCCGGATATTGACAGATACGCGACACTGTGCGAACATGGGCGCATATGAGAAAGCCAACGCCCAAGGTCTCAAAGTATAAACACGGATCGGAAACATCGAAATACGTTGTGGAGGGACTGCGCATCGCAGGCAAGCGCGTTCGCAAGTTCTTCCCGACGCAGCGCAAGGCGAAAGCCTACCTGCGAAAAACGCTGGCTCAACTGCGGCGGGAAGGGGAGGACGGCTTAGCGTTGCCGATGCAATTGCGCCAAGAGGCCGCCAGGAGCGCCGAAAAGCTCCGCCCCTATGGGAAGACCCTCACCGATGCCGTGAATCATTATCTGCGGCATCTGGCGAGCGTTCAGCGCAGCGCCACGGTCGAGGAGTTGGTCGAGAAATACATCGCCGCCAAGACCGCCCAAGGGCGCAGTCCTTTGCATCTGGCCGATCTCCGCACGCGGTTGGGCCGGTTCGCCGAGACCTTTGGAAAGCGGCTGATTGCTGAGATAACGATTCAAGACGTGGAAGGCTGGTTGGAGGGCATCCCGCTATCTGCGCAGAGCGTAAATCATCACCGCGACAAAGTTTCCTCGTTATTCGAGTACGCCGTCGCCCGTGGATACGCCGCTGAAAATCCGGTCGCAAAGATCGAAAAGCGGAAGATCGTGCACGGCACGCCGGGGATTCTCTCGACGGAGCAACTCCGAAAGCTGTTGAACGCCGCCCCGGCAAACGTGCTACCGTTCTTCGCCATTGGTGCTTTCGCCGGCCTGCGCACTTCTGAAATTAGGAATCTCGACTGGCGCTGCGTGGATTTGACTCGGCGCATCATCATCATTGACGCCGACAAGACCAAGACGAGCCGCCGCCGGATCGTGAAGATTTCGGACAGCCTCGCGACATGGCTTGCGCCGTATGTCCTCAAGGTGGGGAGGGTGCTGCCGTTCGAGGACAGCAAGCTCTACCTCCAACTTCGCAAACTGCTTCCGGCCGCCGGCATGACGGAATGGCCCGACAACGCCCTGCGCCACTCGTTTTGCAGTTACCATCTGGCGAAGTGGCAAAACGCGAACGAGACTGCCGAGCAGTCCGGGCATGACGTGAAGGTGTTGCGAACGCATTACCGGGAGCTTGTGCTGCCGGCGGACGCGGAAGCCTACTGGAAGATCGCGCCGGACCTGCCGGCCGGCGTGCTGCCTATGGGGCAGGCGGCAACCGGCTGACAAATGAACGCAGACAAGCCACAGAACGACGGGCAGCATGAGCATTGGGGGACTAGCGCCTTCGAGGCAATCGAACGGGCGAAGGCTGAGCACGTTGCTCGCATTGCGCAGGGAGACCTCACTCCCCCTCCTCCGATTACATTACCAGAGCCCCCCTCCTTGGAGATTCTCCTCAAACGGATCGTCGATGCCTCCACCGAATTTAACGACGAAGTGTTCTACCATCACGGCAAGACTGGCACGGCGTTTGCCGACGCGGCAAACCGCCGGCTCGCCAAACTGTATTGCACGCAAGTAAGATACGGCGGGCTGGCAGAGATCAAGAAGGTGCTGGCGGAGATTGCTCCCCCAATTGAAGCCGAGGACGGTGAGCGCCTCGCCAAGTCACCCATCAAATCCCAAGACGCGGGGGATATCATCAAAGAGGACCCGATTTACAGGGTGCTCACGGCAGCGGTTGCTTGGTTGACGCTAATCAAATCAGGGAAACCTGAAGGGAATGGCCTCAGGGCGCACAAGGCGTTCCGGGTGTACCTCAACGAAATCATGCGACTTCCTGAGTCGGCGAAGGATGATCCAACTGCATGGGGACGGGTAATTACTGAAGTGATTTGGCACCGGCGGGCGGAAGAAATTTTCCATGTAGAGAAAGTTGATCTTGAGCCAGGCGGAGAAGTATATGCTCTCATCATCACCGAGGCGGAGGCCGCGTGCCGAGAACGAAAGCTGAAACGGAACGAGACATTTCAGAGACGATGCGGCGTAGATTACACCGCCTTTCTCGCGCTCGACGACGCGGGCCGCATCAAGGTGCTTGAGGATCATAGCCGAACACCTGAAGAAAAGGACAAGGCGGCAGCGCACGCATCACGACTCTTGGAGGACGCCCGTGAAATTGAGGCAATGGTGGTGACGGACGGAGACTTGAAAGAGGCGCTCCGCGACCGCTTGGTTGAGCGATTGGGACGGATGTTCCGATAGGTCAGGGTTTACCGTTTTCCCCGTATTGACCGAACCCCGTACGGGGAAAAACACGGCTTGCGAATGGAGTGTAAGATGCCCGCGCATGAACGCATCAAACATTCCCGAATCAAAGGGGGCCAACGAGCGGGCCTATCTCACGCTCACAGAAGCCGCTCAGGAAATCCATAGCACGCGCCGTTTCCTGGAGCGAAGAATCGAGGATGGAGAGCTTGAGGTTTTTCGACCGAGCCGGCGACTGGTTCGCATTTCTCGGGCTGAATTGAACCGCTGGATCGAATCTTATTCGCATGGCGGCCAAAACTCAAAAAGAGGGGAAGCCGCATGAGCCCACAAAAAAGCCCCATCGCCGTTGGAGCGGTCGAAGGGGCTGAGAGAAAACTTGCTACGTCAAACATTACCCGCCGTTGGCCTGCGCGTCAATTCAGTTCCGTTGAGGACATTGCCGCCGATTACGCGGGGCGGGTCTGTCCGCTCCTGGCCGAACTGCGCGCCATCGCGGACGCTCGGAATAAGGAGGGCCATCCATGAGCCAGGCCGATCCGAACCCGTCGCAGACGGAGCCATCGCGGATCTTCCACTATCCGAGGCCCGGCGAAGAGGCAGAGACCACGCTGCCCGACCTTTCTGCCGGAGCGCCTGAGCAATTCCCCCTCGACGCTTTTCCACCCTTGCTGCGTGCCGTGGCTGAGGACATGGCGAACGTCTATCAGACGCCGGTCTGCCTTCCTGCGATGTCTCTGCTGGCCGTCGAGTCCGGCGCAGTCGGTAAATCCGTCGTCGTTCGCGGCGCGTATAAGGATAAGCTGACGCGACTAAACCTCTACGTCATCCCGGTTGCCGAGCGTGGGAGCGGGAAAGGGGTCATCGGCGAAACGTTATGCGCACCGATTTCTCGGCGGTCGCGGGAATTGGCCGAGCGTCAACGCATTGTCGTCGCAGACACGCGGGGCGAACTCGGCGTCCTCAAAAAGGAGGTGCAGCGGTTGGAGCAACAAGCAGCAGGCACCGAAGGCCAGGAGCGCGCCAGCCTGCTCGACACACTGAGCAATCGCCATGCACGTCTCGCCGAACTGGAAGCCGAGGCTGCACGCGAGGCAACGCTGCTCGTTGACAACACGTCCAGTGAAGCTCTTGGCCGAGCGCTCGCCGATAATGAAGAGGCATTGTTTTCTTACTCAGCGGAAGCCGGCGCGGCCGTGAAAGTTGCACTCGGCAAATACTCCGACGAGGGCGATTTCGACCTGCTACTTTCCGGCTATTCGGGAGACGCAGTGCGCACCAGCCGCATCACCCGTCGTGCCGTGCAACTTGAAAGCCCCTGCCTTGCGTTGCTCTGGCTCGTGCAAAGTTGCGTCATTCGCCAGCTCGTCAGCGACGCCGAGGCGTTTTCTCGCGGACTAACTGCCCGTCCACTGATCTTCGACACTGGTTCACGGCGCGAGTATGACGACCGTCGGTCTCTCGCTTTCACACACTCCGACAAATGGAGCACCTTTCTCGACAAGGTAATCGATAGTCGTTTGGCCGGGAAAACACAGAGGGAAATTACCTGCACGGGGGATGCGCGGGAGGTGTTCGCAAGATTCCATGACGAGAGCGTTGATCTTGAGCGCGGCCCGTATGCCGACCTCGCGGGCGAGCTTTCGCGGTGGCGAGAGAATGCGGTAAAGATCGGCGGTCTTTTCGCGGTTGCCGAGGGAACGGACATGATGTCGCCCGCCCAGGCCGAGCGCGCCGTTTCGGTTGTCCGCTGGTGCGGGTTCAATTACCTCGGCCTGTTGCAGGCCGGACGCCGCGAGCGCCAGCGGGAAGAGCTGGAGCGCGTGCTTGAGCTGCTGCGCGAGCATAAGGGAGCCGTCAGCCTGGGCATACTCGCGCGAAGTCACGGAATCAAACGCCCGCAGCTCGAATCATTGATCGCTGCCTTCCCTGCGCACTTGGCAATTCACCGGATACCGCAAGAGGGCGCAGGCCGTCCGGCTGAAATGCTGATGACCGGCACTAATTCCACTATTTCTACTTAATGGGCATGAGGACGGATAAAGTAGATTTGTTAGATTTAGTTAAAGAGGGTGCATCTTGCCATGAGCCTTAACCTAGACCGCCTCGAAAAGCCCCGCTTCCGTAGCGGGAAGGTGATCGCCCGATGTCCTGCTTGCGCCGAGGAAGGCTCAGACCGCTCCTGCGAACACCTTTTCATTGCCGACGAAGGGCGCGGACCGTTTGGCTGCGTGATGTTTCCTGGCCCGTCCGGCGAAGCCCACCGGCAGCGCATTTGGGAACTCGCCGGCATTCGCAGCAATGGCCATGCACCAGCATTCCCGAACCCGCCGAGGCCGCAGGACAAACCGACCAAGGCAATGCCTCGGCTCCCCGACATGCGCCCGCTAAACGTCACAGAAATGACCGCTGTGGCCGATCTGCGCGGCTGGCCGGCCTTTGCTGGCCTTGAGTTGCTCGGTCAAAGAGCCCTGCTGTGGCATGGGGAAGTGTTCGATGACGACCGGGAATGGCCGGCATGG
>Ga0302320_10009137_pt1 | contig 21367 bp, 6 predicted proteins | sample Bog_T0_3_FD_202130 | JGI IMG/M metagenome (GOLD analysis project Ga0302320, IMG submission 202130) | Peat permafrost microbial communities from Stordalen Mire near Abisko, Sweden - Bog_T0_3 | ecosystem: Environmental > Terrestrial > Soil > Wetlands > Peat | place: Sweden: Abisko, Stordalen Mire...
GATGACTTCTTTTCCTCGGAACCCCCGCATGGCACCAAGCGGTCACGACAGGCTGTGGACGTTGCGACCCAATTGAGCATGCAACGTCACGGTTGGAAGCAGACTGGCGAAAAAAGCCCCTACCGGACGTTTGAGCACCGCTGGCCACACATGAGAGATCGTGCCGAAGGTCGCAACCACGGTGTCCGAGGCAAGTGAGGGCTTCGCAGACATGAAAGCATGCAAATGACCGACTACTTAATATACCACATCCAGTACGTCACCCTGGCTCCGCACCCCGACAGGAACAGCCTCGATAATCTGTTTCGACTGCTTGACCACCTGGACGTGCTTGAGAGAGACAGGATGCTCGCATGGATGTACCTTGCCTTCCTTGAAGCACCCGCAACGCAGGAAACGGCAGAGACAGATGAACAAAGGTTTGAACGCCGCTACAACAAGTTTGAGGAAAAGTTCCGTCGCACGGCTATAGGCGTGTTCGAACCGTTTCTCGTTCATGGGGCCGTGACCTACACCCTGGCCTGCCTTCGAGAGTGTGGCGACAGGGCATGTCTGGATGCCCTCATTCACAAATCGCAAGCAGCACTCGCTGTGCTTCACCGGCGAATTGCGGAGGGAACGTTGTTGCCTGAAGCAGGAGAAGCGATGATCGGGAACTTGGAGGAACATATCAATAACCTGCATGCGGACGTGGAGCTTGCTCGAAAACGATACGAAAGGTTTTGCGAGGCGGTGGTAAAGGAAATGCTGCCTTGAAGCGGCACACCAGCGACTCAGAAGATGAAAATCTCTAACCGGAGGAAATAATGAAAAAGGTCAAGAACGCCCCCACAAACAAGGACGAAGTAGCACCTGTGGAGCAACCCAAGAAGGCGGACCACACGGAAAAGATCAAATCCCAGGTGTTGGCGAAGATCGGCAAGCCGCCACGGTTGGACCATGTCGAGGTTTGCAAGCAGCACAATAGAAACTACCGGGTCAACATTTGGGAGCAGCCGGAACCGATCAAAAATCTTGCTGTAACGGTTAGTGCCCGCATTCGGTCGTCTTACTATTTGAAGGTATCGGACGAAGGCGAAATCATCAACAGCAATCCGCCGCTAGACAAGTTGGGCACTTCCGCCTGAAGTTGCTGTGCCGTTGCCTATTAACCCTACCAAACCGCCCGTGGGAAGGGAGGTAGTCCCCTTTGCCAGCACGGTACCGCCAGAACCGTGGCGGCGGCCTGATCGGGCCGGATTGTGGCCGCTCGCACGGCCGGCCGGAAGCTAACGGTCAACACTCCCATATCACGGGAACTCCCGAAGGTCCTAGCGTTCACAACGTCCAGCCCGCCCGGTAGGTGCGACGGAGGTATTGGTCGGCCTCGGGACAGTTAGTAGCTTTTAGCCTAACGGCATCCCAGACGAGTTTCTTGCCTGTTCGCAGAGCAACGTTGCACAGCAGCGCAGCCTCGGCTAACGGGCCGGAATAACCGAAGTTGCAGGTGGTGGGACTGCCGGTTTTGCAGGCGCTGAGCCACTCCTTGTGATGGCCCGTGGAATCCGGAATCGTCGGCGCCGGCGGCTTGAAAGTGGCGAACTTCGCTTTCGGCAGCAACTCGTGTCTGTCGTAGTCGGCGATCAGCATCCCTTCCGAACCTACAAACAACACTGCATTGCCCCAAGCAGGCACGTCCTTCTCTTTGACCCAGGCCGGGTAGCCGCCGCCGTGATACCAGGTGAGCGCGACGGACGGCAGGTTCTCGCGAGCCGGATACTGCTGGCGGGCGATCGTCCATCGCGCCGCGCTCTCCGGATGCACCGGACCTTCCGCCTCGACCGTTGCGGGGTAACGCAACTTGAGGGCCCAAAACGCCAGGTCGCAGTAGTGGCAGAAGAAGTCGCCCAGAGTACCGTTGCCGAACGCCCACCAATACCGCCATTTGAACGGCGCATACGCCGGATGGTAGGGCCGGTACGGCGCCGGGCCCAGCCACAGATCCCAGTTGAGTTCCGGTGGCACCGGAGGCTGGTCGGTCGGGGCGTCGGGCTGCGTATTGTCGATGGGCTTGGGCGGGCCTTTGAAGTTCGCCCCCAACCACACGTGAACCTCGCCGACCGTGCCGATGGCCCCTCCCTGTACCAGTTCTACGGCGCGGCGATAATTCGCACCGGCATGGATTTGCGTGCCCATCTGCGTGGCCAACTTCTTCTCCTTGGCGATCTCGGTCAGCGTACGGACTTCATGTACCGAGTAGGCAAGCGGCTTCTCACAATAGCAGTGCTTTCCCAGTCGCATGGCCATCGCGCCGGCGGGGGCGTGCGTGTGGTCGGCCGTGCTCACTGTGACGGCGTCGATCTGCTTGTGCAACTCATCGAAGAGCTTGCGAAAGTCGGCGTAGCACTTGGCCTTAGGGAACTTCGCCGCCGCTGCCGCCAGTCGCTTGGAATCGACGTCGCACAGCGCGACCACGTTTTCAGCACTGGCCGCACGGAGTTGTGCATCCCCACGGCCGGCCACGCCGATCACGGCGACGTTCAACTTCTCATTGGGCGATCTGCTTTGGGCCAGCGCCGGCACGACGAAGGATGCCGCGGCGCCCGCGGCCGCCGTTCGGCCCAGAAACTCTCGCCGATTGACCTGGTTTCTTCCGCACATCACTGTTTCTCTCTTCATTGGACTGTGTTTGCGAAACGCATGTATTTGATTTCTCGTTCGGCCATCGGCCTTCTCGCTGACGGACTGGCAGAACCGCCGGCGCGCGGATTTAGTGGCATGATCGAGATGGATGTCGGTGGCCCAGGCGAGTCTCATGGAATTTGTGTGCTGCACAGACCGCCCGCCCGGCCAGTCAACTCAGCGATCATGCCTCTTTCCCCAGCCAGGTAGATTGTGCCACCCGCGAGAAGCCGCTGCGCAGCTTCAGCTGCAATTTCGGCAATTGCCTCGCGCTTTGCGTCGAGCGATCGAACGACTCGGAGTTGGGCCTCGATATACTGCTCAGCCGGTCCCGTCGCCGCGCTACACGTTCGTGGAACGGCGGCAATCGCGCCCAGCAATACGCCCGCGATCAGGGCGTGGGACACGGGAACCGCGAATCCAAACCAGGCAGCTCCAACCCGCGCACTGGCGCAAAGCCGGGTTGTTTGCAGAGGTCTCTGTGTTGTCATGGCAGCGTTTCCTCCGGGTAATCGCCCGTAATCTCCATTGTCACTTGCTCAAGTTGCGTAAACCCCAGGCATTTCCCTTGACCCGGAGGTAGTGTCGTTGCAATTCGTCAACGCCGTACCCGCCGCAGCGTGAATGGCACCTCCAGCGCCACCGGTTCGGGCCGCGCCAGTGGGAGCGAATCCTCGGTCCAGGACAGCCGGTAGCGCGTCCGAGTGCCCTCGGCCACCAACCGCAGCGTCACTGCACCATCTGGCACGGCGGCCAAGTCCAGTTCGGCCCGGTCGCCCACGGCCACCCTCGTCGCCAGCTTGCCGTTCAGTTCGAGGCGGAACGCCGTGGCCGGGGCTCCCGCCGTTACCCACCGCACCGCCAACCGGTCCCCGGTGACCACCTCGTTCCGCAGCGGCTGGGAGACGACAACCACGCTGGTCTGCGGCTGCGGCTGCCGGTAGAGGTCCACCAGCGCGCGGAGCAGGTTCAGGTAGAAGTAGCCCCACCCGCCGCTCCCGCGATAGGCCGGCGCGGTCAGCGAGGTGGGCTCCAGGTCATCGCTCAGCGACGGGCTGTAGATGTCCACGTAGACCGCTGGCTGCCCCACCGGCTGGCCTTCGGGCTGGCCCGCGAACTCCTGAAACTGATGTACCTGAAGAAACGCCGGCCGCACTGCCAGCGCGCGACGCCAATCCTCCACGAAGGTGGCCCCATTGCGCCGGCCGCGCGCGTCGGGTGCCAGCCAGCCGCCCGGCCCGAAGCTCCCCACGCACACCGTCATTCCCTCCGGCCGGCCGTCTTTCAGGGTGACCGCGGGCACCTGGTGATCCATCCAACTCCATAGGCCCAGTTCGTTCGTCCGCGTGTGATCCTGCTGCGCGCCCTGGTAGCGGATGGTGAACCGCGGGTCGAGTGCGATCTTCTGCTTCACGTACGACGCCCCGCAATCCAGCGCCAGGATGAGCGGCTTCCCGTCGAACTCCTGCCACAGGCCGCGGTAGGCCGGATTGCTTACGTACTCCCGCCAGATGAAGTCGAGCTGCGCGTTGACGACCAGCGGCCCTTCCGGGCGGGCGTAGTCGATGCCCGTGAGGAAGGTCATTTTCGGTACCACGTAGCCCTCGGCCCGCATCTTTGCCATCTCGTCCAGCATCACGTGGCTGGTTGCTGCCAGTTCTCGGGTACCGATGCCCGGCTTCCACTCGCGAGCGTTCCAGATGTTGTTGGACCAGTCGGCAATGACGCAGTCCACGCCCGACTCGATAAACCAGATGAGGTGCTGCCGCGCCACTTCGGGGAGCATCGAATCATAGAAGCCCATCACCGGAACGGCTTGGGCGGTCTGCCAGAAGCAGTTGTGCGGGGTGAACCACTCCTCCCATTGAATGGCGATGAGGTGCGCGGGATCGGCGGACGGGCGGACGAGGGCGCGGCGCTCGACGGTCACCGTGACCGGCGCCGAGACTGTGGCCCCGGCGGGCAACGGCGTGCCGGTGACAGGGATGGCACGATCGGATGCGCTGGGCCAGGGCTCGGGCACCGTGACGTTGGCGTCGGCACGGGCGAGGGGCAGGACCGGGCTGCCGGGGCACCCGGTACCCCGGGTCGCGGCCTGCGCTGGCCAGCCGGCGGGCTTTGCAAGGAACCCGTGCCAGGTAGCGTCCGTGACGACCGTTGTCCTGTCGACGGTCAGCCGAAGGTCGAGTCCGGCGGGCCCCGTGCCATTCCGCGCCTCAGCCGATAGCACGTTCTCGCCCGCCAGGAAGCAATCGGGGCCGAGGTGAATGGCGGCGCAGTCGTGCCAGCCGACCTTCTCGGCCACCTTTCGGCCGTTCAGCCAGACAGTGGCGGAGTCGTCCACGGCCACCCACAGTTCGCCTGCCGCCGGCTTAGGGAGCGTGAACGTGCGCTGCAACCAGACAGTCTGGTGCTCCTGCGGCGTGCCGGCCCAGACCCACCAATCGTCCGGTGGGCCAGGCACGGTCCGCGCCTGCACCTCGATCCGAGCAGGACCTACGATGGGCAACGGCAGATGGAAGACCGCGCGGCCACTGGCGTCGGCGGTTTCGTGCGGACCCCAACGCCGCCCGTTGACATACGGAAGCAGTTGGATGCCAGCCGCTGGCTGGTGGTCCGGCCGGCTGGCCTGGGCGGTCAGAACTACGGTGCGGCCCATACCGACATGGAGGCGATCGACCGAGACCTTCACAGTGGCTGGCTCGGCTAAGAGCGGCCGAAGGTGCGGCATGGGCCGCTCCGTGGGCAGCGGCTGGGCTACCCGGATCTCCGGAACGACAGGGCGTCGAGAGGCAGTCGTCTCAGCGGCTCGTAAATCGACGCCCGCCGCTACCACCAGGAACATCAAGATCATGCGCATGTTCACTCTCTCCCTTCACGCCATGCTCGCCCTCAACCCAGCCGGATTCGGACTTGCCTGAGTCTTACAGGATACCACGGCACGCCGCGGAAGTCACCTGCCCGGTCAGCCCGAGATCATGGACGACCGGCCGAGCCTGAACTACACTGGCAGAGTCCGATCAAGCAGTACTACGATTCATCACAAAGGAGCCTTCCATGAGAACGCTGTTGTCAGTTTCATTCGTTCTGGGCATGTTGTTTGCGAGCATGCAGGTCAGCACCCGCGCCACGGCCGCGGATGCGCCGCCGGCCGGCAAGGTCTATGAGCTTCGGGTTTACCACACAAATCCGGGCAAGCTGGAGGCCTTGCACGCACGGTTCCGCGACCACACCTGCAAGCTGTTCCAGAAGCACGGGATGGAACTCGTCGGCTTCTGGACGCCGATCGATGGGGAAGAGTCGAAGGACACGTTAATCTACATCGTTGCTTTCCCCAGCGTCGAGGCGCAAAAGAAAGCCTGGCAGAGCTTCCGCGCAGATCCTGAGTGGATCAAGGTCAAAGCAGAGTCGGAGAAGGAGGGGTCGCTTACCACGAAGGTGGAGAGCAAGAACATGAAAGCTACCGATTTCTCGCCGCTGCGGTAACGGTCCACTAGCAGGCATTAGAGGGAATGGGAGGCGCAGTCATGGTGACCACGGCCTCCCATTATGGCTCTACATCGTGCCGGTGAGGGCAAATGGCGAACTACCCATTTGCCGTTTGCCTTGCCGATTGGCGACCTGTCCTATCGCTAGTTAGACTGTAGGGACGATTTCAATCCGCCATGGCGGAACAAACTGAGCCCTTCGGGGTTACTTCCAAGAACATTGCCATGTACTGTTACCTCTATCGAATTCCCATCCTCATCGCCAGCCTTGTCGCCCCTATCACCGCGGCGGAGCTAAAATCTCCCGACGGCCGTGTGGTTGTGACTTTCATCATCAAGGACGATGGAACCACCCGCGGCCTTCCGGTCTATTCCATCACCTACCGAGGGCGGACGGTTCTGGCCGAGTCGCGGCTGGGGCTGAATTTGGCCGATGGCCCGCTGAATGCCGGACTGCGGATCGTCCACCACTCCTCCAGCCGCCACGACTCGACCTGGAAGCCTGTTTGCGCCGAACGGGAGACCATCCGCGATCACTACAACGAAATGGTCCTCGATCTTCAGGCCGATGCCAGTCCGGTGCGCCTCCTGCGGCTGACCTTTCGAGCCTACGACGAAGGCATCGCTTTCTGTTACACCCTGCCCGCGCAGGACGGATTGAGCGAATTCACGATCACGGCCGAGAATACTTCCTTCCGCTTTACGGGCGATTACACGACCTGGGCCGTATACGCCGCGCAAGGCAATTACGACGGCGGCGAAGTGCCGCTCAGCAAGGTCAAGCCAGGCGTCGAGCGTCCGCTTACGGTCCGCATCGCCGACGATTTGTATGCTTCGATCACGGAGGCCCGGCTGGTCGATTATGCCCGTATGAAACTGCGGTTGGCCAAAGACCAGCCGCATGCCGTGGAGGCCTTTTTCGACGCGGAACGGGGCAAGTACGGGCAAGTCAAGGGCACGGCCCCCTTCACCTCGCCCTGGCGCGTGGTCATGGTAGCCGACAGCCCCGGCAAGTTGCTGGAGCAGAACTACCTGATCTTGAACTTGAACGACCCGTGCGCCCTGGCGGACACCTCGTGGATCAAGCCGGGCAAGGTCATTCGCGAGGCGACGCTGACGACCACCGGCGGCACGGCCTGCGTCGATTTCTGCGTGCGGCAAGGGCTGCAATTCGTGGAGTTCGACGCCGGCTGGTACGGCCCCGAAAACGATCCGCGCTCGGATGCCCGCGAAGTGCATCTCGACCCCAAGCGCAACCCGAATCCCCACGCCCTCGACCTGCACGCGGTGATCAAGTACGCCAATTCCAAGGGCATCGGCGTGATCCTCTACGTCAATCACACGGCCTTGGAGCGGCAATTGGACGAGTTGTTTCCGCTCTACGAGAAGTGGGGCGTCAAGGGCGTCAAGTTCGGCTTCGTCAACGTCGGCAGCCAGCACTGGACTTCCTGGCTGCACGCGGCCATTCGCAAAGCGGCCCGGCACAAGCTCATGGTGGACATCCACGACGAGTTCCGCAATACGGGCTACCAGCGGACGTATCCCAACTTGATGACCGTCGAAGGGATCGGCGGCAACGAGACCTTTCCTACGCCGCGGCACAACGCCACCCTGCCTTTTACGCGGTTTCTCACCGGCCCGGCCGACTACACGTTCTGCTGGTATAGCAACCGGCTCCAGCCGACGCACGCCCACCAACTGGCCATTTCGACGATCTTCTTCAGTCCCTGGCAGTTCCTCTATTGGTACGATCGGCCGTCGCAGTGCAAGTACGAGCCCGCGCTGGCCTACTGGAAGGACTTGCCGACCACCTGGGACGAAACCCGCGTGGTCAAGGGCCAGATCGGCCGGCTCGCGTCGGTCGCGCGCCGCAAAGGCAGCCAGTGGTATCTGGGCACCATCTGTACGCAGGGCGGCCCGCTGGAAATACCGCTGGCATTTCTCGCTCCGGGCAAGAAGTATACCGCCACGGTCTATTCCGACCGGTACCCTGACCAGCCCACGTGCAAGGAGGTGCGAATCGATACGCTTACGGTCGATTCCAGCACGGTTCTGCACGCCGACATGCCGGCCAACGGTGGCCAGGCGGTCCGCATCGTGCCCCAGACGCCGCCGGCCGATGGTGCTCGACAGTCCGATGCGCCAGGGACGTTCGTGCATCCGGGCCTGCTCCATTCCAGGGCCGCCTTGGATCGTATGAAGCAGCGCGTGGCCGCGGGCGAGGAGCCGTGGAAGAACGGCTTCGAGAAGCTCTGCGAGCACGGCCAATCGCGGGCCGATTGGAAGCTGCGCGGCCCTTTCGCCACAGTCGCTCGGGGGCGGCAGGGGAGCGTGAACTTCCCCGCCTTCGATGCCGACGCGAACGCCGCCTACCAGAACGCGCTGATGTGGGCGATCACCGGCAATGAAGCCCACGCGAAAAAATCGGTCGAGATTCTCAACGCCTGGTCGTTCACGCTCCGGGAATTCTCCGGATCGGACAAGCAGCTTGGGGCCGCGCTGGGCGGATTCAAGTTCGTCAACGCCGCGGAGATCATGCGCCATACCTACCCCGGCTGGCAACGCGACGACATCGCACAGTGCGAACGGATGTTACGGAACGTTCTCTATCCGACCATCAGGGATTTCGCCACCTTCGCCAACGGCAACTGGGACACCGCCTGTATCAAGACGATGATGGCCATCGGCGTCTTCTGCGACGACCGGGAGATGTGGAACCGCGGCGTCGAGTACTTTCGCAACGGACAGGGCAACGGTCGGCTCACGCACTACGTCATCAATGCCGCAGGGCAATGCCAGGAGAGCGGGCGAGACCAGGCGCATACGCAACTCGGCCTCGGCCATCTGGCCGACGCCTGCGAAATCGCATGGACGCAAGGCCTGGATCTCTATGCCGCCGCCGACAACCGCCTGCTGAAAGGCTTCGAGTACACGGCGAGGTACAACCTGGGCGGCGACGTTCCCTTCACGCCCTACCGCGACACGACCGGCAAGTACCACGCCAAGGCGATTTCCGCGGACGATCGCGGCGAGTTGCGGCCGATCTACGAAATGGTCTGGAACCATTATGAGAACCGCTGCGGCCTGGCCGCTCCGTTCAGCAAAAAAGCGGCCGAGCGGCTGCGGCCCGAGGGGGCGGCCTTCGGCGCCGATCACCCCGGTTTCGGCACGCTGCTTTTCAGCTTGCCCCGCCGGGACACAGCTTTGGGTTGCGGTGGCTTGCCACCGCTTTCCACTACGGCCACTCCCGGACGGACCCGCGCGTTTTGAAAAGCGACGGTAATCAGTTGCCTCGGTTTCGTCTCCGCCGCCACGTTGCCAGCCCGGCAACGATGCCAGCCGCTACGAGTACCAGCGTTCCCGGTTCAGGCACCGGCGTTATCGGGGGCGAAGCCGCTGCAAGTCAGCATGTTGCCGTAGCCCAGGTTCAGCGCAGCGGCAGTGCTGGTCATCATCAGCGAGCCGATCGTCTGGATATAACCGCTGGCGTCGAGCGTCCCGTTGTTGATCGTAACGGCAGAACTGGTCGAGAGGGCGCCGGCCTTGCCGGTGTAGAGCACGCCGGCGTTGACGGTCGTGGGACCGCTATAGTCGTTGACGTTGTTCAGCGTCAGCGTTCCGGCGCCGGTCTTATACAGGCCGACCTGGCCTGCGGCGTCGTTGAGCTGGCCGCTGAAGGTCGTGTTGATCGCCTGGTTGACGGTCAGAGTGGCGAGCGTGCCGGTCGAACTGTTGGTCACGACGCCGCTGGCGCCGCTGAAGCTGGACACCGTCGCACCGTAACCGGCCATGTCGAGCATGCCGCCGTTGGCGGCCAGGGCGCCGCTGCCCAGGGCCGCAGTATTGCCCAATTGCAGCGTGCCGGCAGCGATGGCCGTCCCGCCGCTATAGGCGTTGGCATTGCCCAGCGTCAACATGCCGGGGCCGGATTTGTAGAGTCCGACCTGGCCCGCGCCGTCGGCGATCGTGCCGTTGAACGCGGTATTCGTCGATTGATTGACGCTGAGGGTCGCCAGGCTGTTGCTGGCGCTATTGGTGATTGTGCCGGCGGCCCCGCTGAAACTGGGCGCGGTCACGCTGTAGCCGGCCATGTCGAGCGTGCCGCCGTTAACGGCCAGCGGGCCGGCGCCCAGAGCCGCGGTATTGCCGAGTTGCAGCGTGCCATTTTGGATCGTGCTGCCGCCCGAGTAGGTGTTGTTGCCGGCCAAGGTCAACATGCCGCCCGTCACGACCAGCGCGGTGGTGCCGCCGCCGCCCACGGAATCGACGATGCTGCCGGAGTACGTGGTGTTGGCATTCAAGGCGCCGATCGCGTAGGTGACTTGTGAACCGCCGGTATTGTTGCCCAACTGGCCGCCGCCGCCCGACAGAGCGCCCAGGCCGATCGTCTGCGGGCCGGTCAAGGTATTCGCCAAGAAGCCGCCGTTGACGACCCAAGTTGCGGCCGTGCTGGACGCGCTGCCGCCGCTGGCGAACATCGTGTTGCTGGCGTTGTTCACGTAGGTCCCGCTGAAGGCGGCGTTATTGCCGCTGAGAAAAACGCTCCAGCCCCCAACCTTGGAGAGCGTTCCCGAACCGCTCAGATTACCGCTCAACGGCAGGTTATAGCCGCTGGGTGCGTTCAGCGCGTTGCCGGCGCCACTGACCACGATGTTGTTCGGCAGGGCGGGAGTGCTGCCGCCGGCGGCGAACGTGCCTTGCAGCGTGCCGCCGTTCATGGTGAGTTGCCCCGTGCCCAGGGCCGCCGTGTTGCCGGCGACGAGCGTCCCGTTGGTGAGCGTCGTGCCGCCGTCGTAGGCGTTCGTGCCGTTGAGGGTCGTGGCCCCGGCGCCTTGGAAGACCAGGCCGCCGTCCGTGAGGCTGATGCCGCCGTGCTGCAACGATTGGCCGATCGTGATGGCGTAGCCGCCGTTGTCGATCACTCCGCCGGCATCGGCCACGCTGACCCCGGCCAAGCCTTGCACGAAGGTTGTGCTGGCAGTGCTGGCCTTGAGCGTGCCGCCGTTGAAGTTGAAGACACCGCCCGTGCCGCCCGTGCTAACGTAGCCGGTGACCAGGGTGCCGCCAGTGAGGTTCAACGTGCTGCCGCTGCCCGTATACCAAGCGATCTGCATGTAGGGAACACTCACCAGGGCCGAGCCGCTGATGGTCATCGTGGCCGGCGAGCGGACGCCCAGATTGAAGGCCCCGGCGGTCGTCGTGAACAGGCCGCCGCTGATGCTCACGTTCCCCGTACCCGCGTAATTGGATATGTACGTGTTGTTGACGCACACAACACCGCCCGTCTGGGTGTAATTGGCGGCAGTGTTGTTGGCCAGGACGAAATACGATCCCGTCTGATTCAATGTGCCGCCGCTGATGCTCAGGCTATCTGTGCCGCTACCGGTATTGTTGCCGATCCACACGCTGCCGGACGTGCTCGCGGAGCCGCCGCTGATGCTGATCGAGCCGCCTGAATTCGTATAGATGCCGCCGGTCCCGGCGTTGAGTGTGCCGCCGGACTGGGTCAAGAGGCTGGAATTGACAGTCACACCGCTGGTGTTGGCGATCGCGCCGCTGGCGGTGATCGTCACGGAGCCGCCGCTGACGGTCGTCGCGCCGCTGTAGGTGCTAACGCCGCCCAGGACCAGGTTGCCCGATCCGGCCACGGTCAGGGCATAGCCACCGCCGATGCCGCCGCCGATGGTGAGCGTGCTGCCGGCGAGGGTGACCTGCCGGTTCGCGCCCAAAGTCACCGCGCCCGTGCCCAGGTTCAGCGGATTGCTGCCGAGGAACGTGAAGTCGGCGTTCCAGGCCTGGACGTTGTTCGTGGCCACGCTGACGCTGCCGCCACTGGCGTTGTCCAGCGAGCCGCCGCTGATGGTCAGTATGCCGCTGCCCAGGGCGTTAGCGCTGTTGATGTCCAGCACTCCGCCCAGCAGCGCGGTGCCGCCGGGATAGCTGTTGCTGCCGCTTAGCGCCAGGACGCCCGCGCTCACGGCGACGCTGCCGCCGGTGGAGATATTTCCGCTGAAGAACAACGGATTCGGCCCCAGTTTTAGCAGGCTTTCGGGACCGGCGATCACGCCAGCGTAGCTGACGCCGCCGCTGCCGGCGTTGCTGGTGTCAACACCCAGAATCGAACCGGAAGCGAAGTTGACATTTCCCAGCACGCTGCTGATGGTCGTCAGGTTGAACTCGCCGGAACCGCCGGCGTTGAGGGCCAGCGTCGCACCGCCGGCCACGGTGACCGTGCCGGAACTGGGTAGGGCCGTCGTCTGGGCCAGTTGCAACGTGCCCTGGTTGACGTTTGTCCCGCCGGTGTAACTACTGATACCCGAGAGCACCTCAGTTCCTGCGCCCGTCTTGGTAAGTGTCAGCGCGCCGGTCATATCTTGCAACGCGCCCGAAAACGTGCCGCTAGCACCGCCGCCGCCCACGGCAAGGGTGCCGCCCGCGACCGCCAGATTGTCGATCGTCCCGTTGCCGACGAGCGACCCGATCGTGGGACTGAAGCCGTGGAGGTCGAGCAGGCCCGGCGAGGAAACCATAAGCGTGCCGGTGTTGGCGCCCAGGGCCGCGTTGTTGCCGACCTGGAGCGTGCCCGCGCTGACCGTCGTCCCGCCGGTGTACGTATTATTGCCTGAGAGCTGCATGATGCCCGGTCCGGCCATGATAAGACCCGAGCTTCCGCCGGCGCCGAAGAGGTTCGAGGAGATCAGCAGATCGATTGGCGCCGTGCCGCGGGCGACGGTGAACGTGATCTGACCATTCGCGCCGGCGTTGCCCGGACCGCGGATCTGGACGGTGTTGGCGTTGATGATCGACTCGGCCGGGCTCGCGTTGGTGGTGACATTGGTGTTGAGAATGTAATTGCCGGCGCTGTCCCCCGTGCCGGACGAGGTCAGCACGCCGCCGGTCATGTTCAGCCCGGCCAGATTGGTGTGGGTGCCTACGACGATCGACATCGTGCCGCCGGTCAGCTTGACGGCCGATTCGGAACCGCTGTAATAACCCAACGCGTCTGTGGTGTTCACGTAGACGAGTCCGCCGGCGTTGACGGTGAGCGCGGAGCTTGGGGCGAGCGTAGCCACCTGGCCGCCCGCGCCCAGCGAGAGTGTGCCCCCGTTGACCGTCGTGCCGCCGGTGAACGTGTTCTTGTTCGTGAGGCTGAGCAGTCCCGAACCGGTCTTCAGCAGGCTGCCGCTGCCGCTCATGACGCCGGAGTAGACCGTGGAGGCGCCGTCGCCTCCCGCGGTGAGCGCCACGGCCCCGCCGCCCGTGTCCTGCAAGGCGAAATTGCTGCTGCCCGACAGCCCGCCGATCGTGAATACTCCGCCGGCGCTGGACGAGAAGGCCAGCCCGCCGCCCGCGTTCACGCTGACGGTGCTGTTCTGCGCGGTGCCGCTGTTGCCCAGTTGCAACACGCCCGCGGAAATTGTCGTAGCGCCGGTGTAGGTATTTGCGCCGTTCAGGATGAGCGTGCCGCTGGTGGCTTTGGTCAGCAGCACCTGGTTCGTCGCCCCGTTGCTGATCAGGCCGCTGAAGGCCCCCGAGCCAATCGTGACGGTGATGTCCGAGGTGCCAGAGTTGGTCAAGAGGCCCCCGCCGCCCGCGCCGTCGCTGAGCGAGAGCAACGTCTGCGACGAGCCGGTGAGGTTCAGCGTGGCCCCCTGGGCCAGGGTGACGGACGAGTTGGGCGAGAAGCTCCCGCCCACCGCCGGACCGGGCAACGCCTGCGTCTGAAGCGTGCCGGCGGAGATGATCGTCGCCCCGGCATAGGTGTTCGATCCGGTGAGCAGCAACAGTCCTGTCCCGACCTTGTCGAGCGAGCCGCTGTTGCTGATGACGCCAGCCACCGTCCACGAACCGCCGTTGTCGTCCAAGGTGGCGGTGACGCCGGAGGGCACCGTCAAGGTCCGGCTCGCGCTAAGCGTGATGCCGGGCGCGCCCGCTTGCAGCGCGCTGTTGCCGGCGAAGACGAGCCCGCTGCCAACCGCGCCCAGGGCCGTGTCGGCATTGATGTTCAGCGTGCCGGCGGAAAGCGTGGTGCCGCCGCTGTAACTGTTGGGCCCGGTTAGCGCCAAGAGGCCCGTTCCCTGCTTGGCAACGTTGCCGCTGCCGCTGATGGTCCCGGCATAGGTCAGATTGTCGCCATGATTGAAGACCAGGGCGCCATTGTCGGCCACCGCGCCGCTGGCGAACTGCTCACCCGTGCCGCCGTTGCCGATTTGCAAAGCGCTTATGGCGTTGATCGTCGAACCGCCCGTAAATGTGTTGGGACCGGTCAAGGTCAACGTGCCGCCGCCGGCGACCGCCAGGCCGACCTTCTGATTGCCGCCGCCCAGGCTGTCTTGGATCACGCCGCTGAAAGTCGCCGCGGCCGAACTGCTGACTGTCAGCAGCGCGCTGGAACTGGTGCTGCTGTTGCCGACCGTCTGTGCGGTGGCCGTGGCCCCGCTGCCCACCACCAAACCGCCGAGTTGCTGGTTACAGCCGGCCAGGTCGAGCGCGGCAGCCGAACCCGTGCTCCCCAGCGTGACGATCCCTGCTACGGGCAGCACGTTGGCCGAGCCCAGGGCAAGCGTGCCGCTCTGCACCAGGGTCCCGCCCGTATAGTCGTTGCCGCCGTTGTTGCCGATCGTCAACACACCGCTGCCGTTCATCGTCACGGCGGTCAGCCCGGTGATCTTGCCCGGTCCAGTCAGCGTGTAGTTATTGCTGCCCGTGACGAGGACCGAAGTGGGCGCCACGGTCTCGCCGACGGGCACGCTCGTCTGGCTGCTGGAATTGCTGAAGATGACGTTGTCGGCAATGACGAACGTATCGGGGCTGTTCTGCAAGTCGGTCCAAGCGTAGTTTGAGGTGCTGTTGTTCCAAACGTTGGAACCGTTGCCGGCCCAGGTCAGGGTCTGAATGCTGCCGATGACGTTCAGCCAGACGGTATTGCCCGAGACGCTGAAATTGGCCGTTTGGCGGCTGGTCAGCACGTTGCTGCTGTTGGCCAAGTAGAATGCGGAACTGGGACTGCCCGTCAGGTTTCCGGTATAGGTGAACAGGGGATAACTGGCGCTGGCCAGAGCCGTCCCCAGCTTGTCGATCGTAATCGATGACAGGCCCGCGAGCGACAGGCCGCCGTTGACGGTCACCGAGTCGTTACCGGGCACGGATGCGGAATTCGTCAGGTCGAAGACGACATTGTTGTTGCCTGCCAGGCTCAGGCCCCCGAGGGTCAACGTACCGGCACCGGCAGCCCCCAGCGCGGAAACGCCGGGCGTGAGCCAGGCGTCGCTGTTGAGCGAGACGGGCGCGGTGATCGTGCCCAGGCCGCCGAGGGTCCCGGCCGAGGCGACCATATAGGCCCCACCGCCGCTATGACTGCCCATGATCAGCAGCACGCCGCCGCTAATGGCCGTCGTGCCGGAATACGTATTGTTGCCGCTGAGTATCTGCGTGCCGGCGCCGGCCTTGACCAGCGACAAGGTGCCGCTGGTATTCTGCAGCACGCCAGCGAACGTCCCGTTGCCGCCGTTGTTGCCCAGCGTGAGCGTGGGTGAGCCGCCGGCGGATACGTTGTCGATCACGCCGTCGCCATTCAGCGCGCCGACACCCAGATTATTGCCGTTGATATCCAGCAGGCCGCCGCCGGCCACCGCGAGATTGCCGCTGCTTGCGCCCAGGGCGGTGGCGTTGGCCATTTGCAGCGTCCCGCCACTGACGGTCGTACCGCCCGAATAGCTGTTGCCGCCGGTCAGCGTGAGCATGCCGGAGCCGGAAACCGCCAGGCCAACCGTCCCGGTGCCGGCATTCGTATTGTTGACGATCATGCCGTTGTACGTGGTGGTGCTCGTGGAACCGTTGTCGACGGTCAAGATCGAGTTGGTTGCGGCCGTGTTGTTGGCGATGATGCCGCCATTGCCGGAGAACGTGCCCGTCGTGGGCGAGGTGCCGCCCAGGTTGAGCGTACCGCTGTTGATCGTCAGCGCGCCACTCGGCGCGCCCAGGGTACCGGCGCCGCTGAGTTGCAACAGGCCGGCGGTGAGGTGCGTCCCGCCGTTGTAGCTGTTGCCGCCTGTCAGCGTCGTAGTGCCCGCGCCTTGGAAGACCAGTCCGCCGTCGCTGCCGGCGCCGCCGTGCTGCATGGCCTGGCCGATGGTGATGGCGTAGCCGCCGTTATCGATAATGCCGCCTGCAGCCAGGACGTTGACGGCGGTCAGGCCCGACATGAAATTACTCTGGTTGCCGCTGGCCTTGAGCGTGCCGCCGTTGAAGTTCACGGTGCCAGTACCCGAAACCAGGCCGACCTGTCCAGTAACCAACAGGCCGCTGGTGCCGCCGTTTTGGATGCTGCTGCCGCCGCTGAATGTCGCGCCGTCGCCCAGATTGATTGTGCCGTTGCCGGCGCCGGCCGAGCCGAAAGTGGTGTACGGCGCGGCCATGAGGCCGGACCCACTGATATTGAGAATACCGGTACTGTTGGCATAGGTCGCCACATGCAGGCCGTCGCTGCCGTTGACGACGAACTGCCCGCCCGTGATCGTGAATGTGGAAGCGGCGCCCGTGGAATTATTGACATATGCGCCGTAGTTCGGAATCGTTGATACGCTGCCGCCCGTCTGGAGCCAAGTGGCACTCGCGCCGGACGTATTCAAGGTGAAGTAGCTGTTCAGCAGCAGGCTTCCACCGCTCATGACCATAGCGCCGGCGTCGACGTCTAGACGGTTCAAGACGCGGTTGGCTGTGTTGGCAAAAACTAGCGTGCCGTTGCCGAGTTTGTACAGGTTGGCAGTGCTGGCACTGATATTTCCTTCCGCGGTCAGCGTGCCGCCGCTGACGGTGACCGTTCGGGCGGCACCCAGGATCGAGATCGAACCAGTACCCATGTCCAACTCGCTGTTGCCGGCGAACGTGAAGTCTCCGTTCCATGCCTGGGTGTTGTTGGTGGCCAGGATCACCGCCGCGCCGCTGCTGTTGGCGATCGTGCCGCCGCCGATGGTCAAGGGGCCGCTGCCGATTGCATTGGCGTTGTTGATGTTGAGTTGTCCGGCGCTGAGGACCGTGCCGCCGCTGTAGGTGTTGCTGGAACCGAGCACCACCGTGCCGGAACCGCTGATGGTGACCGTGGCCGACGTGCCGCTTTCGGTCAAAGCGCCGAGGGTGAGCGTCACGCCGCCGCTCGGGGAGAACGTGGGGCTGCCCAGCAGGCTGCCGGCGCCCAGGGTCAAACTGCCGCCCGATCCCGTCACCGTGAGCGTGTTGCCGCCAATGCTCAGCGTGCCCATCGAAACGCTGGCCGCGTTCTGGATGTCGAGCGTGGAATTGGCCGTTACGGTCACCGGATTGGAGTAGCTCTGGTTGGCCGTGTTGCCGCTCAGGGCGAAGAAGGCCAGGTTATTGGAGGTGGAATCGATCGTGATCGAAGTCAGCGTCTTCGCGGCATTGGCGCCGGAGAGCGTGTAATCGTGCTCGAAGAGACTGATCTGGCCGGTGTAGAACCCCGTCCATGAGGTGTTGGCACGGGTTATCAGGCCGACATTCGTCAGGGCGATGTTGCCGGTTGAAGTCCAGTCATTGTCGGTGAAGTTGCTGATCTGCGTGTGGGAACCGTCAGCAAAATTCAGGATGGCGTACCAAGTCGTTCCGCCTTGTGCCGCTTCGAGGAACTCCAGATTCGAATACTGGCCCGGGTTGGATAGCGTAATGGTGCTGCTCCCGCCGCTTGTCAACGTGACCGCATTGTTGCCCGTGTACGGCTGCAACTGGAACTGCACGGCCGGATTGTAGGCGCTGGTGAACAACCGGGCCGAGCTCACCGGCAAGCCCTGCGTGGAACTCGGCGCACCGTTCTCGTAGAACGCCCAATTCGCGAAGGCCGCGTTGGTTCCGGCGAACGGACTGGCCGCGCTGGCCTCGGCAACGATGTCCTGGGTGAACGAACCGGACGTCAGTCCAATCGTTTGCGCCGGCGGGACCAAGCGCAGCGTGCCGCCGCCTAAACTGACCGGTCCGCTGCCCGGGGTCATCGCCAGCACGCCGCCGTTGACCGTGACGGGGCCACTGTAGCCGCTGTTGCTGCCGCTCAGCGTTTGCGTGCCGGTGCCCAACTTGGTCAGCGCGCCGGCGCCGCTCAGTGCTCCGTAGTACGCGCTCGTCGCGCCGTTTCCGCCCACGGTCAGATTGACCGCGGCCGGGCTGCCGGCTTGGTCCTGCAGGGCCAGGCTGCCGGTGCCGCTCAGCCCACCGATGGTCGCCGCGCCCAGTCCGGCCGCAAAACGCAGGCCGTTATTCGGGTTGACAACCACGGTGCTGTTCTGCGCGGCGGCCGAGTTGCCCAGTAGCAGCGCGCCGCTGGTGATGTTCGTATTGCCCGTGTAGTTGCTGCTGGCCATCAGGGTCAGAACCCCGTTGCCGCTTTGGTTCAAGACTCCGCTGCCGCTGACGAGCCCGTTCAAGACCAGTCCGGCCGGGCCGTTGTAATTCAACAGGCCGCTGTTGCTTACCGCGCCGTTGAAGACCTGGGCCGCCGTGCCGCTGTAGTTCAGCACCGCGCCGCTGCTGATGGAAACGGCGCCGCCGTAGGTCCCACCACTGCCCAGCAAACCGGTGGAAGGGATGCTCAACGTGCCGGCGCTGATGTTGGTGGCGCCGGTGTAGGTGCTGCTGCCGGACAAAGTCAAGGCGTTGGTGCCGGCCGTCGTCAGTCCGCCGCTGCCGCTGGCCAGCAGCGGCGCGGCGATGGTGATCGCATAGCCGTTGTTATTGATGTAGGCCCCGCCGTTCTGCACATACGTCGAGACCCCGCTAAGCCAGGTCGTGCTGGTTTCGGCCTTGAGCGTACCGCCGCTGAAATTGAAGGTTGCCGTTGTGCCGCTGCCTTGGTTAAGCGCGCTGAGATTGAGGATGCCGCCCGTCAGCAGGTTAACCGTGCCGCTCGCCGAGGTACTGCTCGCGCCGGCGGCATCCAGCGTGACGACGTTGACCACGGCCGTGCCGGCGCCGCCGCCGACGTTCAATATCCCGGTGGACCCGCTGGCCTGCCCCACGCGCATGATTTCCGACGTCTGGTTGAACGTCCCGCCGCTGACCGTGAACGTCGCGTTTGCGCCGGTGTTGTTACCGATGTAAACGCCGCTACCGGCCGTGAAGTTGACCACCCCGCCTGTCTGGTTATAGATCGCGGTGCCGCCGGCGTCGGCCAGCACGAAGTAGTTGGATGGCGAGATGTTGACCGTGCCGGAAGTGACCGTAAACGTTCCGCCGCTATTGGAACCCACGTTGAAGCGGGAACCGCCGCTGCTGCAGTTATTGCCCACGATCAAGACTCCGTTGCCTGCCACGGTAACGCCGCCGCTGCCGGCCCAGAGGCCCGTCGACGAGAGACTTCCCGACGAGACGTTGAGCGTACCGCCGCCCGTGTTGAAGGTGATCGTCCGCGCCGTCGTGCTGCTGCTGCCGGTGAAGAGCAAGGTGCCGCCGGCGAAGTTCAGCCCGCCGCTGGTGCCGATGTTACTCGCGCCGCTGTCGGCAATCGCACTGACGTTGAGCGTGCCGGACGTGATCGTCGTGCCGCCGGTGTAGGTATTGCTGCCCGTCAAAGTCAGCATGTTGCCGCCGAGAACATTCAGACCCAACACGCCGCTTCCATTGGTGGTATTGGTCCAGGCCGCGGAACTGGTGCGGCTTCCGGCCGCTGTGTCGAAGCCGATGCTCGAACTGGCCGAGAAATTCGTCGTCGCATAGAGCATGGTTTGGAGGTTGGCGTCGCTCAGTGCGTTGCCCACCGCCAGCATGGCCCCGCCTGCCACGGAATAACTGCCGGAAAGGTTCCAGCCCGGCAGCGCGGCCGTGGTCGCGACGTCGAGAATGCCGCTGCTGACGGTCGTGACACCGCCGTAGCTATTCGTACCTGTAAGCAGCAAGAGGCCGCCGCCGATTTTGGCCAGGCTGCCGCCGCTGCCACTGAGATTGCCGCTGTAGGTGTTGTTCAGGCCGTTCCCGCCCACGGAGAGCGACAAGGCTTGCGCGGCCGAATTACTGAGGCTGAAGTTGCCCGAACCCGTCAAGCTGCCCAGCGCAATTGTGGTGGGGCCGAGGTTGAGCGTGCCGGGGCTATTGGTGTTAAAAGTGCTTCCGCTCAGGGCCGCCGAGTTGGTCAAAGCCAGAGTACCGGCGCTGATATACGTGGCGCCGGTAAAGCCGTTGCTGCCGGAGAGCGTCAGCATGCCCGTGCCGCCCATCGTCAGTCCGCCGGCCCCGCTCATACTGCCGCTGTACGTGGTCGTCGCGCCGTTGGTGCCGACGGTCAAGCTTATTGCGGCCGGGCTGGCGGCCTGATCCTGGAGGGCGAAGTTGCCGCTGCCGCTCAGCGCGCCGATGCTGGCCGACCCAAGAGCGGCTGCAAACTTCAGACCGTTGCTTGCGTTGAGAAGCACCGTGCTGTTCTGCACGGCGGCCGAATTGCCCAGCAGCAGCACGCCGCTGCTGATGGTCGTGTTGCCGGTGTACGTGTTCGCGCTGTTGAAACTCACCGTGCCCGATCCTTGCAGCGTGACCGCGGTCGTACCCGAAATGCCGGTCGCGTCGGCGCCACTGAACGAATAGGCCAGTGCGTTGTTCTGGAAATAGACGTTGCCCGTCGATTGGCCGCCGGCCGCGACGAGAATGTTCGTATTGACAATCGTGTTGTTGTAGCCGTCCTTGTCGCCGAAGTAGAACGAAGTCGTTGCAGTCGATGCCTGGGAGAAGTTCAGCGCGCCGAAGTTCGCGGTGGTGGCGTCCCAATTGCCGTTGGTGCTGCCGCTCCACACGCCCGTAATGTCGCGGACCTGGATGGCGTTGATCTGCACATAACCGCCCGTGGTTTGCGCAAGCGCAATCGCCTGGCTCGTGCCACTGGACACGAAATCGCCCAGAGCGTACTGCCCGGCCCCGCTGTTCGACAAGGCGAACGTCAGGCTGGTCGTACCGCCTGACAGGGTCTCAATTCGCGTGGGCGTACTCGTGCGATAGTCGTTGGCCCAGAACTGGATGGCGTATTGATGGCCGCTGACGAGGTTGCCAATGGTGACCGTGCCGCTTGTTGGGGCCCATGTGCTGCCGGCCAGAATGTTACTGTAGCTGGCGGGCCCGCCGAAGGTGCCTGTGGCATTGTTACCCGAGAAACCCGAACTCAGCGTGACATTTCCGCTACCCACCGTACCGGTGCTGGTTGTTCCCACGAACGAAACACCGTGGACTGT
>Ga0302320_10009139_pt1 | contig 21363 bp, 17 predicted proteins | sample Bog_T0_3_FD_202130 | JGI IMG/M metagenome (GOLD analysis project Ga0302320, IMG submission 202130) | Peat permafrost microbial communities from Stordalen Mire near Abisko, Sweden - Bog_T0_3 | ecosystem: Environmental > Terrestrial > Soil > Wetlands > Peat | place: Sweden: Abisko, Stordalen Mire...
CGATCCAAGTTGACTGGAAGATACGTGGCTGCGAAAGCCCAAAGATCCTTGACCACATCAGCCGCTTTTGCCATAGCAAAAGGACGAGCAAACATGGCCAAAAATCGCTTATTTTAACGCCTATGGGTCGAAAGCCCAGGTCGTCTACCAGGTCTGGTTAGAGTCAAGAATATCCGCGAGACCCGCTATTCGCGAAATCCACATATTGCTCGCGTCCTTGCCGAAATGACTGGGTACGTCCGCGAACTGAACGAGGGAGTCGAGCGGATGTTCGAAGAGATGGCTCGATATGGACTTAGAGAGCCGAAGTTCGAAGTGGGAGATGGAAGCGTCAGGGTGATTCTTTTCAAGCAACCCGATGAGGGGAAGAGGCGAAGCGACCTAATCTTGGCAGGAGAGGTCCTTTGGCTTGAAATTAGAGTCGGCGAGCCACAATTTCGAACTTTTTTGGCACGTATAAAGAGTGAGCGTCAAATACGAACCAGTGAACTCGGAGAACTGTTGCATGTCAGCGCTCCAACAGCTAGGAATTACATGAAGCGCTTGGAGTCAGTCGGATTAGTTCGTCAGGTCCTAAAGTCGTCTACCGATCCGACGCGTTACTGGGCGATTACAGATCACCCGTTTTGGACGGAACTAGAATCTTAGCTACTCGAAAAGTCTTTTTTCGAGTAGCTTTCTAGTAGCTGGCGGTGCGAATATATGCTCAAATGACTGGAGAGTTTCAACGGAGTTTTTTCGCCGCAAATTTTTCTTCTTTGAGCTGATAGGATTTTAGCGCAGGATCGCTACTCGAAAGTTACTTGAAAGCTACTCAAAAATAAGCCTTTCGAGTAGAGTTCTGGTCTCACGCGCTAAGTCAACGCAAGAGCGTTTGGTCTGAAATAAAAATAATTATTTTTTGGGGATGAAACTTTACCCAATGCACGTAATGGCGAAATCCATCAGCTGGTACGTCAGCATGCGCCTTCCAAGTTGCCAAGAACTTGGATACGTCAGCATGGACGAGATAGACCATGTTCGCGGCGCGCTCGGTCTGAAGGTGGAGATGGACAAGTTCTGGGAGCCTTGCCCGTTGTATGAAATCACGTCAGGTAGACGAAAATGAAGAGATGGCCGATGTCTGCGGAGGCAAAGACATCGGCCCTTGCTTCATGTGCCCGCCGAGACAGTCAAAGTAAGTCGCGGCCCACGACCTTAATTTGTATACCAAAGACAACCATCGTTTACGGATGCTCCAGCTACTTGATGACGCGCCGGCTACCGGGCGCAGGCCGCTCTCTGACAATTCTGCGAGACCGGGGCCTTGGCTATAGCCAACTCGACGCCAATCGACATCGAGTTGGCGGCGGCCCATGTGAGCCGCTTCAAAGACGTCCCCTGCGATTTCGCAGATGCCACCTTGCTCGTCCTCTCCGAGCGGACCGGCTTTCGACGAATTGTAACTTTGGATCGGCACTTTCAGGCTTACCGAGTGTCTGGCGAACATCGGGAAGTTCTGTCGTAGGAGACGACCTCGGATGTGCGGGCTACATCAACAGCAAGCCATTTTTCACGGAAGGCAAGTTTATTTCGATACGAGTGGAATCGAGTGTTCTAGACCGAAGTCCCGGATGTGTCCAACGTCGTCGAAGTCCCCCATCAGATAGGGAACCGCACCACTGGCATAGAACGCGACTTCCAGGGACCGGTTGGCGCTCGGGCCGTCCTCCTGCCTCCGAATCGCATAGGCGATGTCTCCTTGGAAGAAGCAAGCGCCGACCGAAGAGTCGCTCTTGAAATCCGGTCCGAGGAATCGGCGAATAAACCAGCCTCCGCCGGTATCCGCATAGGGGGTATTGATCGTAATGAACTGATCGTTACTCGTGCCTCCGCTGAGATGGTACAACCTACCCTCAGGCAACAGGCCTTGCTCCTTACGCCACAAAAGAGTGGGGCGGTGGCGTGCATACCGACCTTCGAGCCACTTCCGTTCTATCACCCTGAATCCGCCGTCGCTTGTCACGAGGCGAACTACTTCGGAGGTGTCGAGGTGCTCCTTAACCCGATCTTCCATCCGGGCTACCCAAAGTGAAGGGCCTGGCTGGAGCGCCTCTACGGCGGCAACCGGGGTTTTGCTCGTGAAGCCCAATGGGATCTCAGTTGGAATCGGAGAGATCGCCGCCTTATTCGTTTTCAATAGAATCAGTCCGACCTGCTTCAGGGGCCCCCGCCACAACAAAAGGGCGAGTTGGCCTTGAAAAGCGGCTAAAGTGGGCTCTGAACCGATAGAATTTGGGACCAGAAATGCGGGGCTCGCAATCGGCCCGCCCTGCGCATCAAGGGTGACCATGCGGAGCACGACTCCTCGGGACGTCGGATACGACAGCCACGTTTCGCCATCTCCCAAGTAGGTCGCAGATGGGTCGCTCGTAACATCTCCGTCTTCGAGTGGGATCTCGGGCGACCATTTTCCTCCTTCAGTCTCTCGGTTGGATCCGAGCCAAGCTCGCATTACCACCCTCGACTTGCCGCCCACAAACTGGCCGCAAAACAGGAGGAGCTTAGCCTGATCTCCTTCGCCATGGGTTACGAGAACGGGGGCGAAAGGAGTTTTCCCAATCACGGATCGAGTGCCCAAATCGGATCCGTGGACGTAATGGATATCGGCGGCTACGTCGGTTTCATAAAAGATGCCGTCCCAATTCCAATCGACCCAGGTGCTCTTCCCATCAGGATCCGCCTTGAGGTGAAAATTGTAAGGGTCGCCTTTCAAGTAATAGAGTTCATCGATGGTCGCCATAACACGCTTGCTAAGATGCCGATCATCGATCTTCAGCTTCGCGAACTTCCCTAACGAATAACCGATGGTATCCCCAACAAAGGGGCCGCCCTTGTAGGAGTAGCTATAGCTCATCACGCTTGGATACAGAGCGCAACCAGCGGGCGTTGGAGAGGGCCAATGGCCAGTATGATCAAGGTCCAACTGGTGTCCAAATTCGTGAATAAACTCTCTCCAATTGCCATTGAAATGGCAGTTGTCCCCGTTGATCTTGCTTACGTTGGGTCCGTTATTCTCAGCAAACGCAGAGTGTACGATGCCGCGTACTTCAACCGGCGGGTATTTGCCGTCGAAGTCGGACAATGCTTGGTCATGCTGGCTAAATGGGTGCGGCGTCTGATACAGGACGTGGAGGTCGATCCCAAGCGTTCCGTCCGGGTTCACGATCGGAAGGGAAGCGTAGTATTTCACTGCGGCGTCCATCTGCTCCCTAAGGTGCTTCTCGTCGACATTGTCGAACCGCTCTAATTGCAGGAGAATGTCCCGGTGCCCGACATGACACCCGATTTCGGCCAAGTCCAATCCTCCCGGCTTGATCTTGCCGCGTTTCCAACAGTCGGGAAGTCCATCGTGGGCGGAGCAGTAGAACCCCTTGTCGGGATCCGCCGAGTCGAATGAAAAGTGGATGAAAGTATCGTTTCCGGTGAACCCCTCATTGGTGCGACGGTAACGGATAAGGTCGTCTTTCCCGTTGCCCGTCACGTCTCCTGCACACCAGGGACCGTCGCCCTTCGCAACCTCTCGCGTTGGCAGATCGTTCAGCCTCACGGGATCTGCTGGATCTCCGCCGGGGAGCAATGTTTGGCCGAGGAGAACATCGGCGAGCGCAGCGCCTCGGAATCGCCCGACCACCATGTGATCTTCTGGTGAAGCCTTGGCGATTCGCGTAGGCATTCCGAGCTTATTTGAAGTAATGAACGCTCGAAAGACCGTTCCTGAAGTGTCAAGCCAGACACACTGGGCGCGAGGGATCTCCCCTGCCTTTAACCCCTTTATAATTCCTGCGGAGAATTGGCGAACGTCAGGCACTCGTGAACCGATCGGACAAACTGAAAACTGAGGGATTGGTCCAGCCGATTTTTCGCTCTTCAAGAGGAGCAACCGGCCGGTGGCGTCCAGCATTAACACGTCCTTGCGTCCATTGCCCTCGAAATCGGCAACCGCAGTGCGAACAGGCGTCTTTGGCACGAGTTGGGCTGTAAGGTTGAGAGCAAGATCGACGTGCTGATACTTCCTAGTCGTCGGATCGTAACCAGAACCAACCTTCACCGAACCGTCTCCGAAGATCCCTACAAAGACAGGAGGCGCCCCTTTAATGACGGAAACGCAAGCGGCCGCGACCACATCTTTTCCAAATCCGGATAGAACGCGTTCCTCTCCCAATGGCTTCCCAATGGCGGAGGTGCGCGAAACCGCAACGTCTCCGTCGCCTCCGATCTGAATTGCGACTAGATCTGCTCGCCCATCTCCATCCACGTCGCCGACGAAGGGAATCCAATCGTTCACGCCGAACGGGTTGTGCCAAAACTGCTCGGGCGTCATCCCGAATCCATCCGCACTGGCAGCGGAAACGAGAGTGACGGCGGAAAGGATGACCACACTCAAGCGGGCTCGCCAAGTGGAACCCCGCCAGCCCTTAAGAGTCGCCTCGCCCATCCAAACTGATGCTACCTCCCTCCCGACCAAAGGACACAATCGACTATAACTTTTTCAGGATCGGAGGCGATGCGACCATCGAGCTAAGCTGAATCTTTGTGAATCACCTGATTCAGAACGCTCCTTCCTAGGATCGGGCGGGGTGAAAAGGGCTACACAAGGAACCGCGGGAAAACTTCTAACCTCTGCGGATTTCTTGAACCTCAGATTTTAGAAACCCACCTTGAAGGCCGATCAGTTGAACTTACTTCGTTAGCACAAGCCTCCTGGGTCTTACAGATGATCGACCCGCCGACGAAGGGCAAAAATCAACCGGATCCTACATGCAGTGGGTTGCTTGAAGACATGTCGGTTGCGAATAACGTCGTCATCTACGACTACCTTAGCCGTGCAGAACAATGACCTTGGTCTCCTCGCACTCGACCCTACGATGGGGTCCAGAAGCTCGCGGTCGGATTTTCGAAGATCCATCCGGCCGATACGGCTTAGTTATGCAATAAACGATCATTGCTTGCAACATTGTCAGATGCCGCAATGACTAAAGTGGTCTACAGGGGCTCATGCTGTTTCTGATTTGCCCCTTCTCTCGTGTTGGGGCGAGGCAATGGCCTTAAAACGGCTCCGTTTTGTAAGACACTCAAGAAGCAGGTCTGCTTATCTAAATCGTATTTCCCATGCGGCCTGCGCATATCCGATTCCAATTTAATCGAGGGGGTTGGCAGATCTTTGGAGCGTGCAAGCGAACTTTCTCCACGGCTGTAACCAATCCGTCCTTGGAAATCGCCTTCACACTCACCGTCGCCATCCACTCTACGCTGTAAACTGCGGCCATATGTGCATTGCTGCTACCGCCGTATTGATCCTTGTCGCTGCGTCCGACACCGGGAAGCCTCCGACCCTTGACCCGACCTACGGGATGCCGATCCCGAAACTAAGCGCTGGGGCAACGCACAAGAAGACGGATGCCCAGTGGATTTGGGCGGCAACCGTGTCCGACACTCAGTCGACTTGGTTCCGACACGCCCTGGCATTGTCACATGCAGCGGCCAAGGCGCGACTATTCGTCACGGCGGACAACTACTTCAATGCCTTTGTGAACGGGCAAGAGGTCGGCTCAACCCACCAAGACTCAAGCGAAAATCTGGAGTGGGCGAAGGTTCGAGTCTACGACGTCTCCTCCCTGTTGAGAGTTGGCTCGAACGAGATCGCAGTCAAAGGGATCAATGCAGGAGGCGCCGCCGGTGTGCTCGTTCGTTTGGAGATCGACGGAAAGCCAGAGCTGTTAAGTGATGGAAGTTGGCGCGTGACAGACTCCGAACCGGGGAGCGGATGGACCGAAGGACCGTTCGACGATTCGTCTTGGCCCAAAGCCACTGTCGAATCCAATGTGGGCGAGGGAGTCTGGGGTGGTCAACTAACTGGCTGGCCGGTTGCGCTGGAATCGGCGGCTCCGTATCTGGCACACCTGAAACTGGTCCCACGCGCCGTCTCTGCATTGGGGCCGGATCCAACTTGGACCAGCACTCATGAAAGCATGAACCTGCGTAGGCCGAGTGGGTCGGACAAGCAATGGACGGTCGTCGTAGACTTTGGCAAGGAACTGACCGGAAGGGTTGTGGTTTCCTCGGCAACTCCGCTCAATGTCAAGGTTGGAACGGGCGAGTCGGCAGAGGAAGCAACTGAAAAGCCATACACTTCGGCTGACTTGGAGTTAGGCAAGGAACCTGGGTCTTCGCCTTACACGGCGTTGCGTTACGCCTCGCTCACGTTTCCAGGCACCGAAGAAACCGCGCAAGTCCATGTCTGGATGGATCATCTTTACTATCCGGTTACCTATCGGGGGAGCTTCGATTGCTCCGATCCGTTACTCACAAAGATCTGGTACACCGGCGCCTACACTTCTCACCTGTGCATGCAGGAGGACATCTGGGATGCGCCAAAGCGGGATCGAGCAAGGTGGATGGGCGACCTTCACATTTCGGGAGAAGTGATCAATAACGCGTTCTTGGACACGTTCTTAATGGAGCAGACCATGGATCGCCTGCGAAAGGAAGCTCAAGGGAGCAGCCCAGAGAGCGCCTTGCCAGCCGGAAACGTGAACGGAATTCCCGGATACTCCTGTGCTTGGATCGCGGGCCTTGCCGACTTCTACCGACACGTAGGGGATTTTGAGTACCTAAAGAAGCAGCACGTGCGCCTGATCAATATGCTTGAGTTTCTTAAGACGGAGCTTGGCGACGACGGGGTTTTCGCCAACAAGCATGGTCAGTGGCCGTTCGTCGATTGGGCTCCCGAGTTTAACGGTAACACCCCCCAGGCGCGTGCGACAACCCATCTTTTTCTCGTCAAAGCTGCGCACGAGGCGACTTTCCTCCTCAAAGAGCTGGGCGATTCCGACAATGCGGCGAAATACGATGCGTGGGCAAACGAACTGAGCCAAGTGGCCCAGCAAAAGCTCGTTGACGAAAGCGGTACGTTTGGCGACCGACGGCAGGAGAATGCGATGGCGGTCTATTCGGGAGTCGCGACTGCAAGCCAGATCTCCACGATTTATCGCGAAGTGTTACGACCTGGAAGCGCGGCGTGGAACTATGTCGCAACTCCCTATTACAATAATTACATCCTCGACGCGATCACCCAGTGCGGCCACATGGGAGATGCGATGGGCTTTGTCCGTTCCTATTGGGGTGGAATGCTGGCAGAGGGAGCTACCAGTTGGTGGGAAGGGTACGACCCTAGCTGGCCCAAGAAGAACTTTCACGCAAACCTGCAAGCGGACAATGGTACCGGGTTCTTTGTCAGTCTCAGCCATGGTTGGTCTGCGGGCCCAACGAACTGGCTCACGGAGCGGGTTCTCGGTGTGAAATCCACTGGTCGAGGCTTCCGCACTTTCGTGATCATCCCCAACCTCGGAGACTTATCATGGGCTTCTGGAACGGTTCCGACTCCTTCAGGCCCCATCAAAGTCCGGGTTGACCACATGGCCAATCGCTATCGACTCCATATCACTGCTCCGACTGGAACGCTTGGGCAAGTTGGATCGCACGTGATTAAGCCTGGTGCACAGATCTTGGATATCGATGCGCCGGTCGATGCGCCAGCATGACGCGGGTAAGCCCTGCCACATCGCCTCAGTCGACGCGATTGGAGCGCCTTGCTTAACGTTTGGCGCTTAGTCGAGTCGCGAGGTTTCCTGCCAGCACCGCGACCACCAAGAGGGTTCCGATTACGGCCAACTGATACTCAGCTTTGACGTTGGCAACTCCCATCCCAATTCGCAGAACTGCGACCAGAAAGAGTGCAAGCATCGTCCCGAGCATGGTGCCTTTGCCACCGAAGATGCTTGCGCCACCCAGAACGACGGCAGTAATTGCATCGAGTTCCAGTCCTCGGGCGTCGTCGAATCGGGCGACGCCAAGGCGCGAATTCATGAGCAATGCGGCCAATGCCGCTAATAATCCGGAAAGGGCGAACACAGATATCTTGACTTTGACGGTTGGAAGACCGGCATAGAACGAAGCATCCTCGTTCGTACCGAGTGAATACACCCAACGGCCAAAGAGCGTTCTCTGCAATACGACTCCTAGTACGATGGCCACCACGAGCAAGATCACGAGCGGAACCGGTACGTGACCAGGCAAGTGCATCATGTCTAGACCGACAAAACTCGGGGGGAGTTTAGCCGACTCCGATCCCAGAAGCACTTGCGCAATTCCTCGGTAGACCGCCATCGTAGCGAGAGTCACCACAAAGGAGGGGAGGCGAACTTTTGCCACGAGGAACCCGTTAAACCCTCCCAGCAGCAGCCCCAGAACAAGCCCTCCTGCGCAACCGGCAGGAATAGACCAGCCCGAACCCATCAAACGGGCGGTTACGCATGCCACAAGGGCCGTCATGGAGGCCACCGATAGATCGATGTTTCCGCTCACGATCACGAACGTCATTCCGATCGCCAGCAGGCCGGTCTCCACATATAACGTCGAGGAGTCCAGTAAATACCGAGCGTCGAGGAAGTACTTTGACTGCAGGGAGCCAGCGACAAACGCCAGCACAAGCAATATCGCCGGCACGACCTCGGTTCGAGACAGTAGCTTCCTCATGTACCCACCGCCAGTCGACCCATCAAACGCTGCAGATAAGAGTCGATCGTCAGTGCGATGAGAATGACCAAGCCATAAACCAGGGTCTGAAATGCGGCATCGATGCCGAGAACGGCGAGGGCAACATTAATCGTTCCGAGCAAGAGACACCCGAGTAGAACTCCGATGACGGTTCCTGATCCTCCAAGCACGTTGGTGCCCCCGATGACGACGGCGGCAATCACTGTCAACTCAAACCCTTGTCCAGCAGTGCCCGGGTTCACGAATCCGTACCGAGATGCATACAGCACACCGGCGAGGCCGGCCAGGGCGCCGCAGATCGAATAGACCAGAAAAGTCACCTTACTGACCGGAATTCCGCGCAGTCTTGCCGCTTCTGGATGGCTTCCAATGGCGTAGACATCGCGTCCGGTTCTGGTTGAGCGCAGGAAGTAGGCGGTCAGAATGGCAGCACCGGCCGCCCAAACAATGAGCCACGAGATTGTTACGCCTTCGATGGTAACCGGACCTAGCAACGCCCAATTGGTCAAGCCTTCGGGGATGTTATTGGAGTCGATCTGTTCCCCCTTGCATACGATGAACGCCAAACCACGATAGGCGCTTAGGGTGCCAAGCGTCACGATTATCGGGGGGATCTTTGCCCAGGCAATCAGTCCGCCGTTAATGGCGCCGAGGATCGCTCCGATCACAAATCCCAGGGCGGCTCCAAGGTAGATATTCAAGCCCGGATGGTCTCGAAACATCATCCCGACCACAATGCCCGCAACTCCCATCGTCGAACCGACGGATACGTCGATCCCGCGAGTGAGGATCACCAACATCTGGCCCATGCCGACGACAACGAGCAAGGGAATCCAGAGAAGAATGCTGTTTAAATTCTTGACGTCAAGAAACTGATGGTTCTTTGAGAGCGCCGCAGCCACCACTGCCACGAGAAGCACGGCAGTGCCTAGCTCGCGGAGGGTCGCAAGTCTCCTAACCGCGTCAGACCGCATAAGCCTCCCATAAAAGATGAACTCGCGACGGCAAATCTGTGATGGACTCTAGGTGCTTCCGAATGGATGCCGGTCCACCGGGATCTTCCTTTCTGACCAGACTGGCGGATATGAACCATCGTCCGGCTGCTGGTCTCGCTAGTTCGGCTCGGACGCCGCACAAGGCGGCGATCAATCCCAACTGACCGCTGCGTCGGGGTAAGTGACTTCTAAACATGCGCCACCTGCCCGGTCGCTGCCAGCATGACATTTTCTTGGGTGGCTTCTCCTGGCTCAAATCCCTTGACCAGACGGCCTTCGCGCATAACCAGGACACGGTCGGAGATCGTGAGCACCTCTTGGAGGTCAGACGACACCATCAAGATCCCAAGGCCACCGTCGGCCAGTTCCCTCATAAGGCGATGTACCTCCGCTTTGGCTCCGACGTCGATTCCACGGGTGGGCTCATCGAGGATCAGCACCTTTGGCTGGGTGAGAAGCCACTTGGACAGCACCACCTTTTGTTGGTTGCCTCCGGACAAGTCCTTTACCGGCTGGTGGACGTCTCTTAGAACAATCTTCAACTTTGATGCGTATTTCTTGGCGTTTTCGTCGATTTTCTGGCTTTGCACCCAACCGGCCTTGGTCAAACTCCTCAAAATCGCGAGGCACGCATTTTCTGCGATGCTGACCGGAAGCAGTAAGCCATGATGCTGCCGATCCTCAGGCACAAGAGCCAATCCAGAAGCCATCGCCTGTTTTGGTCCCTGAATCTTAACCGGTTGGCCATCCACCAGGATTTCACCATGCGACGGGCTCGTGATCCCAAAAATGGCTCGAGCAACATCCGTTCTGCCTGCGCCAACCAACCCGGCCATGCCAACGATTTCCCGTCGACGAATCGAGAAGCTCACATCGTGAAAGACCGAACCTTGGCTCAGTTCTCTAACCTCCAGCAAGACCTCGCCGAGATTGACGGAGTGCCTGACCTCTGCGGTCGCCAACTCGCGCCCAACCATAAGCCGGACGATCTCTGGAATCGAGGAAGCGGTGGGAATCCTCTCTCCGACCTTCTCACCGTCTCTTAAAACTGTGATGCGGTCACAGATCTCAAAGACCTCGTCCAAACGATGGCTTACAAACGCGATCGCACAACCTTCGTCTTTCAACCGACGAACGATTGCGAACAACTCGGCTACCTCTTTCGGGGTGAGCGATGCGGTCGTTTCGTCAAGAATCAGAACCTTGGCATGTTGCGACAGGGCAGCGGCCAATTCGATCATTTGCTGATCAGCAACCCCAAGTCCCCTCACTTTCGACCTCGGATTGAGTGCGACTCCCAGGGATGCAAGCAACTCGCCAGCCTGTCGGTACATCTCCTTCCAACCAATTTGCTTCAGCGACGTTTGAGGTTGGCGGCCCACAAAGATGTTCTCGGCAACATCCAAATCGGGGAATGTCAATGGCTCTTGATGGATGAGCGCCACTCCAAGATCCATTGCCTGCCGCGGACTCCCCAGGGTTCTCGGTTCGCCGCCGATCGAAAGCACTCCACCGGTGGGACGGTGGACGCCGGCAATCAGTTTGCCGAGCGTCGACTTACCGGCGCCGTTCTCGCCGATCAGTCCATGCACCTCGCCCGGAAAGAGGTCGATATCGACCCCTTTCAGAACTTCAACCCCGGCAAATGCCATTCGCATCCCGTGGGCGCTAACTATTGGTTGCTCGCTCAGCTTTTCCTACCTTATAGACTCGTTTTGAAATGATAGGTACCGCTTGCGACTTCCATGACGGCCTCGACCTTCGATGCCGAGTAGCCGTTGACACCAGGCGACTTGCTTGCAAGCTGAGAACCTTCCATGATTTTTGTCGGGTTTCGACTGGGTAAGAACACAGTGGCATAGGTGTTCGCAGGAACCGTGATGTCAAGGGTGAGGGTTCCATTTGCCAAGTGATGCCATTCCGACTGGATCAGACCACGAATAGACTTGAGCGATGCTTTCGCATAGGTGAGTCCACCGCTCGGGGTCGGGTGCATGATGATGTGGCGATATCCAGGATCGTCGACGTCCCAGTCGATGCCGGCTACCCGAGAGAACATCCACTCCCCGATCGAACCCATCGAATAGTGGTTAAAGGAGTTCATGCCCGGATCTTGGAATCCCTTGTCGTGGCGCCATCCATCCCAACGCTCCCAGATGGTTGTCGCGCCCTGCCGAATGGAGTATCCCCACGACGGATAGGTGTCGTTCTGAAGGAGCTTGTACGCAATGTCGCTACGGCCCATCGACGTGAGAGTTGGACAGATATGACCGACTCCCAAGAAGCCGGTCGAGAGATGGTTCTTCTTCTTAACCACGATCAAATTAGATAACTTTTGAATCGCTATCCTGCGCTTATCCTCTGAGAGCAGGTTAAACCAAAGTGAGATGATATACGCGGTCTGCGAGTCTCCTTCGATCGTGCCATTAGCCGCAACGAACTTCCGGTTGAACGCAAATTTGATCTCATTGAAGAGACGCTCGTATTTGGCCGCGTCACTCTTATATCCGAGGATCTTTGCGGTCTTAGCCATCAGATCGGTGCTGTGGGCAAAGAACATGGTTGCGAGAACTGGCCTGGGAGTGTCGTCTCCGACGTTCAGCCAGTCTCCGAAATTGGCATTCGAGTTATTGACCCAAATGTGGTCGGGATTCGGCTTGTCGATGTAGTCGATCCAACGGGCCATCGACTGGTAGTGGCGTGCCAGAAGTCTCTTGTCGCCGTAGGCTTCGTAAATCGTCCATGGAACGATTACCCCGGCATCACCCCAGGCCGGAGCGCCATCCGAGCGGTCCACCATTCTTGGGCTGACGTCGGAATAGCCTCCTGCCGGAGATTGAGCATCCTCAATATCTCGGGTCCACTTCGTCATGAAGCCTGCAATGTCATTGAAGAACGTTGCCGTTCGGACGAAAATCTGGGCGTCGCCCATCCAGCCCAGCCGTTCGTCTCTCTGAGGGCAATCGGTTGGGGCCTCCAGATAGTTGCCGCGCTCGCCCCAAAAGATATTGTGGGCAAGTTGGTTCACCAGCGGATTCGAGCAGGAGAACTCGCCAACTCTCGGGCTGTTGGAGCCAATCACCACTCCCGTGACTGAGTCTTTAGTCGGCTTGCCTGGGAAGCCGGTTACTTCGACGTATCGAAAGCCGTGGAATGTGAAGGTAGGTTCGTACACCTCAGCCGATCCACCCCTAAGGGTGTAGTAATCCGTTGCCTTGGCGCCACGGAGATTGGTGGTGTAGATCGTTCCATCGGGGTTGAGCATTTCCGCGAAGCGAAGTCGGACGGTCGTGCCTGCTGCTCCGGACACTTTGAGCCTTGCCCAACCAACCATGTTCTGACCCAAGTCGAAGATGAAACTTCCCGCCGGATTCTCTTTCATGGTGAGAGGCTTCAGCTCTTGAAGTTCTTGCACCGAAACACTCTGCTGGGCATTGAGCGCGATCTTGGTTAGAGGCTGAACCAGGGGCGCAGACCACTTCGCGTCGTTGAAAAATGCCGTATTCCAAGCGTACGGGTCCCTTCGGGCGTCGAATGTTTCGCCATCGAGCAGGTCGTCCGCCACAATCGCTCCGGTTCCCGCCTTCCAACCGCCATCAGAGACGATCCTTTGAATCCTCCCGTTCTTATGAAGGATCTCCAACTGCACCAGGCCCATCGCCTGGGGTCCATAGTTCTGACCGGGTGTCCAGCCAATTCGGCCGCAGTACCAGCCATTGCCCAGAACCATCCCTATGGCATGCTTTCCTGGACGAATCAACGATGAGACGTCGTAAGTTTCGTATTGAGCTCGCTTGCCGAAATCTGTCCAGCCAGGCCTGAAGATATCGTGGGTCACTGGCTTGCCGTCGATGGTCAGCTTGTACAGTCCCAACGCGCTCGCGTATACCCGCGCCTTAACGACGGGCGAGTCCACGTTGAACGCCTTTCGCAGATAGGGCGCCGGTCCATTTTCTTTGGGCGCCGTGGGTTTGCCCCAAGGCTCCATGCCCACCTGCCCCAACACTTTTGCAGGCTGCCAGGTGTCACTAAGAGTCTTGGCCGATTCCCAGCCGTCGTCAGATTGGAACGTCTGGGTCGTTCCATCTGCAAACGTGATGCGACCGGTGACGGCGACCCCCGCAGGCCCGGTGTCGTTTATCCCTTCAATCTGAATGTCGTTCGAGCCTTGCTTCAAAAGCGACTTGATGTCAAGGGTGTGAAGCGATTGCCAGCCGTCGCCTCGACCCACGACCTTTCCGTTCAGCGTGAGCACAAAGTGGTCGTCGGCGGCAATTCCAATGACCGCAGATGCGATGCGGGCGCTTGAATCGATCTGGACTTGCTTCTTAAGAAATACCGAACCAGAAGGCATCCCCGCCTGCATATCGCCTTCCGGATACCAAAGCCACGAGGCTCCATCCAAAGAGAGCGCGTCGCCCGGTTTCTTTTGGAGGCCAATCCACTGACCTTGCCAGTCCGACTTATTGAGCAGCCCCATCTCCCACTGCCCAACTGGACTAAAGGCAGACTGCTGAGAGAAAGTATTCCACAAGATCACTTTCCACCAGGCATGCTGCCTACTTTGGAGCGGACGGCCCGAATACTCGACCTGAGCAGTCTGATCTGACGACACCCTACCGCTATCCCAGAGATCCCCCCTGTCACGCTTTAACAGCGACGGGGAACTTGCAACGATAATTCGGTATGCCAACTGCCTGGCATCGCGCCCGGGCGCAGTGTCTTCCCAAGATAGTCGAGGATGCGTTTCTTCGATCCCTAACGGATCGACAAGGTATTCGCACCGAAGGTTTGTAGCGGAGAGAATGGGGGGGCTGGTAAGGAGAGCGCTTGCGAGGAATAACAAAGACATCGATAACTCCAGTCTGGATGACAGTTTGTCATCTTGAGCCCCATTAATGTCTATCCAACGGCTTTCGGCGCAAATGAATGCGTTTTCCGGTCGTTGTGAAAGGTCAAATCGCAACGCCCTTCTCTCGTGCCGCCCCTCTCGAACATCATCGGCACTGCCCGAGGTCAATATCGTTGTTCACGCGTTCGAATCTCCTGGGCCATGGCAGATCATTGAGTTCGCTACTGGCTCTTAGTCGGAAAGCTCCGGTTTCATGGGCGTCTCGTTCATTTTCTAAGCGAGAAATGCAAGCCGTCGGTAGATTCCGATATCCTATTTAGGGAACCAAGGAGCATAAAAGTGTCCGAATTTGATCCGATCAGTCGCAAGGAATTCTTGACCGCGAGCGGATCCGTTGCGCCGATTGTGCTTGGCGCATTCGCATCCGGATCACTCGTGGGGTTCTCACCTATCGACACGGGCGTTCATTCCGTGCCACAGCCAACTGAATCCGCCCAGCGAGCCGTTTCCTGGAGACCGAGTATGAAGACATTTAGTGTGATTGGGAAAGGCGAGGATGTCCTTGACGGCGACGGCGAGGTTGAACTTCTCGACCACTCCGGGAAAGGCTGCTTGACTCATATGTGGTTCGGGGGCTCTTGGCCGGAATATGCGCAGACCCGTATTCGGGTGTATGTTGATAGTGAAGGGTCCCCTTCGATCGACATGGAACTGGGCCTTGGACACGGATTCGGTTTCGGCGATGGAGGGGCTCCTTGGGGTACTTCCAAGATGGGCAAGACTGGCGATCCAAGCGGGATTTATAACACGTTTAGAATTCCCTTTGGCACTCGCATCAGGATAACTGCCCAGCGCAGGGAGCATGCTGCCGAGCATTCCCCATTCTGGTGGATCTTGCGCGGAACCGAAAACCTGCCCTTGGTCGTTGGCGGGATGGAACTGCCTAGTGGAGCGAGACTAAAGCTCCACCGACTTGAACCCTATATTGCAAAGCCGCTTGAGGAGTTTGCCCTCTGCAAGATCGACGGTGCGGGGTTGCTGCACTTGGTCACGATCGCAGCACGGGCTGTGGACGCAAAGTCCTTTAACTACATGGAGGCCTGTATGAGAGCCTATATCGACCACTCATCAAAGCCGCTGATGTTGTCATCCGGGTTGGAAGACTATTTTACGGGCACCTACTATTTCAATCGAGGCCGATTTGCCAACAACTTAGCCGGGCTGACCCACTTCGACGAGGCTACTCATTCGTTTTCCGCCTACCGGTTTCACGACGAAGATCCGATATTCTTCGAAACGGGACTGCGGCTAACCTGCCGATGTGGGGAGACCGAACATGGAACTACAACCGGACCGTCTGCTGGAGATCCGCCGACGACCGAGTTTCATACTTATTGCTGGACCTACCAATGGTGATCCGCGCCACTTATCCATGCGTTTTCGCCAGGAAAAACGGGTCATCTATCGCGAAAGTTGCCCCCAGCGCGTATTCGAAACCTGCTTGCGAATGCGACCCTTGGGAAACGTCGAGCCGCGTGGCCTCTGGGGTCGATCCAGATCGAGGCGAGTTGTTTTCGAAGCTGCGGAACCTGAGAACCGGCTGAACACTCACCAGCTTCTTTGGCGACAGCACGGCGGCCCAAATTCCGGCAGGGATCTGTCCTTGCCACATCTTCTCCGCCCAGCCGTCTAAGATAATCCTCGTTTGAAGTGAAGTTAGGTTCGTGAGCGGCAAACCGGTAGATTCAGCGACCGAAGTTTGATCTGAAGTCAGGGTCGACCACAATCTCAGCGAGGCAAGTGCGGTCGAGAACGGGGACGGGTCAAATCGGAAGGCCATATTGGGCATATCATAATGAAAGGTATTCCCCTGGGCGGTTGAAAGGCCTGCGGCAAATTGCGCGTAATCGTTGACGGAAGGGTAGTCATGGATACTCGCGGCCGCCTCCAACGGCAGGATCAGCGATTCGGGGATTTCAACCGCGAGGCGGCGCCAATAGCTCTGGTGTCGCGCCAAAAGCCATCCTCCACTGGTCGAAAAATAGGGCACTAGCGGTTCTCGGTGCTCGCGCTCAGTCTTTTTCAAGCCCTCGATATAGCCACGAACCGTCGACTCCGTCCTAAACCCAGTTCCCGAGCAGTAAAGTCGAAAGGCGTCTCCGACCACCGGGATGTCGGCATGATCCGCGAGGTACTCGAGATGCTCCGCGAGAGTCAATCCAGGCGAAATGCCCGAGAAGTACCCAGCCTTTTCTTCGGTCCGGCCCGTGCTTGAGATTGGCTCATCGAGAACTTTCGGGTCAGCTTTCTTCTGCCAATTCTGTAGTCGCGCCAGGAGCTTTGACGAGCGATAGTTGGGAGGATTATGCAATAGATGCCTATAGAGAAAATAATCACCGAGCATGTTTTGCATGCTTGAGGATTTGTTGGCAAAGCAGGATTCGCCTTCGATCCTCTGCTGTTCGGAATTGAGGCGCATAATCGCTACCGCAGAAAGAGCATCGGGCATGTCGGCAAACACATGCTCCATAAAGCCAGAGGGTAGCTTGGGAACATCGTCCTCTTCGAGCGTGGATGCGCAGATGGTCTTGCCCGCAAGTAGGTTGTCGACGACACCTGGCAAGTCTGCCGAAAGCGTGTGGCAAAGTGCGTTACCTGCAATGCTATGCAGCCGTATGCGGTCGTCCCTAAGTGCTGCTTTCTGCAACTGAGCTTCAGGCGAAGCATCTGCCCTTAGGGCATCATATTTTGCGTTGATCTCCTTTTCCTGGCGATCAAGCTCGTCTGCAGAAAGTCCATAAGCCTCCGAATATCCCTGCAGCGCATGCAGCAGCCCGCTTCGGAGCGCGTCTTCGTCGGCATCGATCAGCTTCTGCTCTTCGCGGAATTCATTGGTCGGCAGAATAATCCGGTAACCGTCTCCGACTTTCTTCCATTCCATGAACATAGCGTCTTCAACCGCTTTCATGAGTTCGGCAGCCGAGCGATCATGGAAGATCACAGTAATCTTCCGATCCCCAATGTCAGCCGCTGCTGAGAAATGAACCTTCGTGAGCTTTTGCAGTGCGCCAGTAAAATCCTCAAGAGATACGATCTTGAGCCGCATCGTGATCGGCGCCTCAAGTCGTGAATCCGAGGCAAATACCTTGGGAGTTAGTTGCGCATGCACTCCAACGGCCAGGAGGAGTGTTACGAGAATGACGGCATACCGCATTTCTTTCATCCTACGACGGAGCCGCCGTATTGCGTTCTGCGAATTCACTACCAAACGCTAGATAGTAAGAACTAAATCGAACAACGTCTATAGACGAAGAACTTCTAGGTTTGGATGGTGCGCGAAGTCCTAAGGATTCAAGGTCACAATGCCCTGTATTTCGTGTCCAAGCGCATCCTTCAAAGCGCTTTACGCGGCCGACGGGAACGGACACTCGGCCCAATCCAGTCCTTGGTTGTTTGTCGTTGGCGTCTTGGTTCGTAGTCCGTCCGATCGACGGCACAACCTGTTTGTTCTCAAACTCCACAACAGAATGGGCACTTACTCATTGTTTAATGGCGACCATTAAGCCAACTGTATTGAAAACCAGGACACCAGATCGCAAAAAATCTGCTTGCGGCGATGGAGACTCGCCTACCGAAATCACTCAGTTCTTCTTCTCGTTGACAACTTGCAAATCAACAGACCACGATCCGCCGCTGGACGTGTTGAGGAAGATTGCTTTGCGACCAACTACGGTGCATAAATCTAGGTCGGAGGTGCCAAAAGACGCTAATCCGTCCGTTTCTTGCTTGTTCAGCAAGGTTATCTCTTTTGATTTGGTTAAGTCCCAGAGCGTGCCTCCAACGAGAGTCGGATCGTTCGGTCTCTCATTCGCACTCCATTCGGCGACACATTGCCGACCACTCAGGCCCATTAGGATTTCACGCACAGGGCCTGGGTTCTTAAGCAACAGGAGTTGCTTGCCGGACTTCAGGTCCCATTGCCGCACCGAGCCGTCCGTTGAACCGAAAACCACAGTAAACCGATCCGCGAAATAGGCACAGGTTATGTTTCCGGTGAGTCCGCGAAGTCTTTCCGTTTCTTTGCCGGTACCAGCGTCCCAGATTCGAACGGAGTGATCTGTGCACGCTGCGACAATTGTGTGACCGTCGGGGTTGAATCGAGCCGAGACGAATGAGGAGTCGGTTCCAGGTAACTCAATCATTGCGGATTGATTCAGGCTCGGAAGGTCCCACAGAGTGATGGCTTTCTTTTGAAGCTCGAGAACTTGAGAGCCGGAGGGGCTGAAATCGGCATCGAACCCGGGCAGAATGAAGTTCACAGAGCCCCAGCCAACGTCTCTTAACCAAGACTGGTTTTGACCTGGGCACGAACTTAAATAGAACTTGCCATCGGGACTAAACCGCATCGGTACTTGCTCGATTGGCTTTCCATTCAACGAATGCGGCCACCGTAACGAGGTGATAGCAATCAATTGCGCGTCGTCCTCCTCATAGTGAGGAGACCTAGGTTGAACCATCCCGATGCTGGCAAAAGAGGTTAGATTCTGTCGGCTTAGCTTTGCTCCAAGCAGAGCGTCGACTCCACCTTCAATTCTCTCGATCTGTTTCCCTGTCCTGCGATCCCATAGGTAGATGTCTCTTCCGATGATGCCCACAATCTGGTTGCCGACACAGTCGGCGCGAATCACTGGCTGAATCGTTCCCGCATCTTGGGATGCGCTTGCCAAGGTGATCGTGACGGCCAGCCCGCAAAGGCCTGCTCGCTTTAGGTAACTCACGACTTCTTGTACTCCAATTTCCTTACCAGTGCTCCGGTTCCTGCGTCGTAGATCTGTGCTGTGTCCTTCAGGATCAAGAACGTTTTGCTATCGGGAGCAAAAGCTGCTTCACTTTCCGGTACGAATCTGTCATATCGGCCAAGTTCCTTTCCCGTATCCAAGTCGATGAGCGACACTCCTTCGCCACATGCCGCCAAGCATCGGCTGCCATCGGGACTGAGGAGAACAACCTCCACTGGTCCCCTGCATTTGATCTCTCGTGTCACCCGCCCGCTTAAGGCATCCCATTCCAGGATCTTCCCATCCATCGAAGGGCAGGCGACCTTTCGATCGTTGCTTATAAAACCTGCCCCCATCAAGAATGTGGTGTGTCCTCGATACTCATGAAGTAGATCACCGGTTAGACAGTCCCATGACCGCACCACAAAATCGGAGCAGGCGGTGAGACAATGTCGGCCATCTTTGCTCAATTCGAGCGAGTCGAAGAAGTAACGGGAGAACGGGCACTCGATTCGGCAAAGTTGCTTCAGGGTCTTGAGGTCCCAAACGACAATCTGTTTATATTCCCCAACCAGGATTTTTGATCCGTCTTGGCTGAATTGGGCGTGATTCCCAGGAAACACGAATCTGAATCTCCTGGCATCGATATCCCATAACCAAGTCGAGTTTATGAGCAATTGCCTTCCGTCTGGGCTAAATTGGAAGTCATTGCCTGTCAATTCAATCCGTTGGTACATCTTGCCGGTCTGCAGATCCCAGACTCGAACACAGTTGTCATGGCGGCTGGGAATATCCCCTCCCATCCCGGGGCCCGTGGCCGCAAATTTGCCGTCCAAGCTGAACGCGACCGAACCGAGATCTTCGTCCGTTTGCTTAAGTCGATAGAGAAGGTCGCCGGTCTTGGCGTCCCAGAGGTTGGCGGTTTTGTAGTCTGCGCCGAGAATCCTGCTTCCGTCATACGCCGCTCGAACGGTGTAGGAATACATCCAAGTTTGTTGCCCGCCAGCAAGGGTCAACGCGAGAAACGCGGTTGTGAGTAGGTTCACATGGAGTTTGACGCGCGATGCCGGCAGGGAGATACAGCCGTATTCATGCTAACCGACCGAGATAGGGCGAACCATAAACAAAAATAGCCCGATCTTTCGATCGAGCGAAATTTGCTTAAAAAGCTCATAGAGGCGTTCAGAAAAGCTTCGACCTGGATTTGTCGACTCTCGCTTGGAGAATCGAGTGCAGATCCTTTAAGGAGGTGATCCACCCACACCTTCCGGTACGGGTACCTTGTTACGACTTAGTCCCTCTTACTCCCCTCACCTTCGGCCGCTCCTTCCTTGCGGTTAGGCCACGGACTTCGGGTGAAGACAATTCAAGTGACTTGACGGGCGGTGTGTACAAGACCCGGGAACGTATTCAACGCAGTATAGCTGACCTGCGTTTACTAGCGATTCCGCCTTCATGCAGTCGAGTTGCAGACTGCAATCTGAACTGGGGGCGTATTTTTGGGATTTGCTCCACCTCGCGGTATTGCTGCCCTTTGTTTCGCCCATTGTAGCATGTGTGAAGCCCCAGACGTAACTGCCATGCTGACTTGACGTCATCCCCACCTTCCTCCGGCTTACACCGGCGGTCTCCTGTGAGTGCCCATCTTTCATGCTGGTAACACAGGACGAGGGTTGCGCTCGTTGGCGGACTTAACCGTACACCTCACGGCACGAGCTGACGACAGCCATGCAACAAGTGTCTTCACGTCCCCTTGTGGGGGAGGAGCCCATTTCTGGACTTTGCGATCGATGTCAAGTCTGGGTAAGGTTCTTCGGTTAGTATCGAATTAATCCACATGCTCCACCGCTTGTGCGGGTCCCCGTCAATTCATTTGAGTTTCAACCTTGCGGCCGTACTCCCCAGGCGGGATACTTAATGCGTTAGCTGCGGCACAAGAGGGGTCGATACCTCTTACGCCTAGTATCCATCGTTTAGGGCGTGGACTACCAGGGTATCTAATCCTGTTTGCTACCCACGCTTTCGCGCCTCAGCGTCAGATGATGCCCAGTTTGCTGCCTTCGCCATGGGTGTTCCTCCTGATATCAACGCATTTCACCGCTACACCAGGAATTCCACAAACCTCTGCATCCCTCTAGCT